>OFMT01000311.1_pt1 | contig 45509 bp, 76 predicted proteins | sample 1541891 | NCBI WGS metagenome assembly OFMT01 (sample SAMN04209230, study PRJEB22552) | human gut metagenome | biome: gut; material: feces | host: Homo sapiens | place: USA: Oklahoma | reverse complement strand
AATGTCCTTTCTGCCTATAACTTTTAAAAGGCTGTGTAGGTTAGCGACTATCTCCAATTGATAGCCGGTTATTACTTGTTATATTACTTCATAAGTGTTTTCATAGCGCACTGACAATGGTAATAACCAATCCTGCACGCCATTCTCCTGCGGCTCTAAACCATAGGAGTTGTCACGGGTGATACGTTTTATCACTCGTCCCTGAGAAAGCACTGGAAACGCATTTAAGCGTGTCTCAGAGCCATTTATGACAACTGGTTCCCGGCATATCCATTTGCCGAGATTATCAAGGAATTTCTGAACAGATAACTTCTGTCGTTCCTTGTCGGATGCTGTTCGGTACACTACATAAAATGGGTACTGACAAATTTGGTGCATTATTCCGCAAACATCTTCTTTTTCTGAATAGACCAACGCCCCGTTGTCTGCTGAGAATGCAATTCCTGATTCCTTGCCAAGCTCCTCAAATTTGATTGTTTCATTTTCGTATAGTCCCGGATACTGGTTCAGAAGTGCTTTCATGGCATCTGTCAGAATCTCATACCCAGTTGCATCTTTTCCGATAGGTTTATCTGCCATGTCTACCACCTCCTGCCTGTGCTTTTACTTTGCGAATCCACGTGCTACCGTATTGTCGTTTAGCGGCATCGAACCATTCAGCTTGTACCTGAGTATGCGGTGATTTTGTATATTGAAGATTCTCTTTTGCATTCGTTTTACCGGAATACTGGCTCACAAGAACCTTTTCTGCATCGTGTCTCGCCCATGTACTACCTGTTGCAGGGTCAACCATAGTCTTTCCAAAATAAAGAAAACGTCCATAAGGAGCAGCCGCAGCACATACAAATCCAGTCCCTTGCATTGATGTGCTTTTGACTCTTGTTCGGTTGATAAAGTCCCCTGTAATCATTGGCATAAACTCTATCATGCTGTCCATAACCATTCCGTCAAGGAGATACTGGGCTTCTTGATACTGTCTGGAAAATCTGTCCATATTCAGTTTGATTTTCATATCTCCATCAACTACGGAGAATCCTTTGAAATGATGAATCTTGCTCATATTACTTACCGAGAATTTCAAAATGTGGTATCAGTGTATATGGACCGCCTGCACTGGTAACCTTGAACACGTTATCCTTGTTCTCATTCATGTATTGATAGAATCCATTCCGATAGTCACTGTCAGTTACCGTTCCACCAGTCCACTCACCCTCCCAGAAGAACGATTCATCTGAGAATGTGATAGTGTCTTCCAGAGCGTTGTTAATCTGCCTTTTCCACTCCTTAGGCGGTACATATGGGAGAATCTTACCGTCTTTATCAGTAATGGTTGCATCGCCGTTCTGGACAGTGTATCGAACGTGTAACTGTGCGTTGTCAGTTACATCTGGTCCGTACTTTTTGAGGATTGCTCCCTTGTCTGTAATGAGGTCAACGCCGGATAAAACATGAGGATACCAGTACGCATCTCCTGTCGTGGCTGATTCGTAATAATCAAAAATCGTCACAGTTTTTTCGTACATGATACCCTCCTATCCTTCACATATTGCTTTTGAAAATCTATCAGAGAATGGTTTTATTCGGACAATATTGCCTTTGCATTCTTCCGACACTTTTCCGTAGAAAATAATACTTTGCGGATGCAATCGTTCAATCATGGCATTGTAACCAGAAAGAAACAGTTCTTTCTTTTTCTTTCCGTTCATGCAACCAACAGAAGATACTGCAACTGTTCCGCCCTCTGGCTCCCCATCGAAACACCAATCGTAAGAATCCGGCGTGCTCCATGAGATTGTTGGAATCACGCGGCAACCATATTCTTGCAGATATGCACCTATCCAGTGTTTGCGGTAATGGTTGTATATCTGGATAGCTTTCGGAAAATCGGTGTAAGTGCTGAAATCTGGTGTTAGAATGTACCGGAATTTACTCAGCTTGTCCACGTACCTGTCTGGATTTCTCCACAGCGCGTCAAATTGGTAATCATCTAAGAAGAAATGAACAGCTTTCTCTTCTGGATTATTGCATTTTCCTCTGGCGTAATTAAAACCGACAAATTCACAGTTGCCCTCGAACGTCTCAGGTTCTATCTGCGGTACATCGTATTCACCGACACCAGAGAAGATGCGGCGGTTCAGATTCTCGTAAGCTATGCTGGTTGATTTATCTGCCATAGGCTATCTCTTTCTTTTCATGGCTCTGGTCATAAGTCTGTTTCTTCTCGCTGTCTTCCTGTATGCCGAATTATCTTTCAAGCCCATGCCAAGTTCATAATCAGGACGGTTTGCATGTTCTATCTCTCTGGCTTTCTCTGTTTTGTTCCAACTAGATACACTCATTTTCTTTACAGTCGCACCGTTGGATTCTACTCTTTTACGAAACTCAGATGCGGACATGTTCAGTGGCGTTTCTTCGATATGACCACCGATGCCGCGCTGATAATAATTCTGTTTGCCTTTTTTGGTAAACTTATATTCTGTTGTTTCTCCATTCATGGTAACGGAAAATGCGGTTTCTTTTGCTCCACTTAATCCGCTGCTTCCACCACGTCCGCCCATAAAATCACTCTTTCTGCACTGTCTGCTTAATAACCTGATTCACGCCAGTTGCCGACAATCCATTAAACATACCAACTGCAACTGCTGTGATATAATCCGATGCCGGGAAATCTGGGATAACTCTCATTCCGACCGCTCCGAGAATTCCACCAATAACCGCCATGATTACCGGAATCCATTCATCAGAAATTTTCTTTGATGCTTTACAGCCCATTCCTACGATGTAGCAAATCATAACGATTGCCACGCATGAGCCTAATGTTGAAATGTCCATTATTTATCACCCCTTAACGCCTGAATAGCATTCATAAAATCAGCTGTATTTTTAGCCATTTTCTCAACATTTTCAGGCTTTTTAAGTTCTTCAATAGTTTCACGGAATGCCTGCTTTACTTCGGGATTTTCTCTGAATATCTTTTTCATATTTTCCCTTGAACATTCAAGGCAAATGTCGGTACTCCAATGTGGCTTAAGTTCTTTTCCACACTGTCTGCATTTCATACTCACACCCCCGCATAAAGAATCGGTATTCCATCATCCGTCCTTACTCCCATTAGAATTGGTAAAGCTGTCTTTAAGAGTAAATCATTCGTTTTCTGTACATCTCCGGCGACAGCATACACCGCACTCCATTCCTTTACACTTGCTCCAATCTGCTGAGGTGTGGCATAAGAGACGGATTCACTGCCAGAACTTACAGATGTTACAATGCCTGTTGTGCTACCACCGGACCCAATTGCGGTTGACGTACCGCTCACAGCGGCATTGGTAGCATTCTTTTCAGCAAGCTCAATCTGATACATTAATTCAGCCAGTGAACAGACCGCCTTTTTAATACGTTTCTGTGAACGCTTATCAGCTGGCAGTCCGTCCACCAAATTATCAAATGTCAATGTATCAATAAAATCGCTGGCTCTGGCTGCCAGACGATCAAAGTCAGCTTCTGGCACGACATTGCCATAATAGGATTCTGTGTAAAAATCATAATCTGCATAAGCCATGCCAGTTACCTCCTACATTTATGATTTTGCTGTTACGCTTGCACTTCCGGCATTCAGTGCTTTATATGTTCCATCACACTCAACTACTGTAATCTTCTGTCCGGTTGCTGCCTTAATGTCAGCTTTTCCGTCCCATGTAGTCCAGTTTCTGAGATTCTGGCCATAAGTTACAGCTGTTTCAGATGCACCAACTTTGTACTTGTACACATTGTTAGCGTTTTCTTTAGCCGGGTTTACAGTGATTTTTGTATCACCAGTTGCTGTTCCTGCCTCAGATGATACTGTCAGAGTTCCGAGTGCCGGTGTATCGTCAATGGTAATTACTGCGATTGCGTCAATGTACTCCGCAAAAAGAGTAAGCCCCATAACCGCGAACGCTTCAGACACTGCTGTGTGGTAGTTGCCCTGTGTATGGAATCCGATCAGGTTTGTTTCTCCGGAAACGGTATACACCAGACCAGCTCTCGCAAAGTCAGATTCATTCGGGTCAACATAGTACAGGACGATGTTCTCAACAGGAGTTGCAATAACCTGCCCTCTTGGAATCTCACTGTCAGATAACAGGAAGATTGTGTTGAATCCCATGAAATCTTTCATGTACTGGAAACCGAACTGATTCTGAATAGTAATCTCAGCTGCTCCAAGGTATTCATATACGTCCAGAATATTGACAAATCCAACAACGCCAGTCACATTCCTGTGCATCTGTTTGAATTTGTTTTCTACTCGACCCTTGGCCATCGCCAGAGCCATCTGGAATGTTGTTTCTGTGGAAGTAAGTGTACCGGTTTTCAGATAATCGTAAAATCTGCCGGTAACGTCAGTCTGAAGCTGGAAAAGGAATTCATCATCGGTCATCTGAACGGCGTTCTCATAACCGTGATCCTTGATTGCTTCGATAGATACAGCCTTTGCGTACTTCTCGATAGTCATTTCTGCATAGGGTTTTTCTTTTACAACGAATTTGCTGTAAGGGATTTCCTCACCTTCACCAACATTTCCGTTCTGCAATGTACCCTCTGCATATTTTGATTTAAGAACCGCTCCGGGCGTCTTTTTGATTGGACGCATGATACCAAGGATTTCACGTAAGTGTTCCCAGTTTCTTTCGAATCTGGTAACAAAGTCAATCTCACGTGCCTTTACCTGAATATTATTAGTCATAATAAGATTAGCTTTTGCTGCCATATAAAAAAATCCTTTCTACCCATAATTGTTAAGGTATTGGGTTAGCGGCTATACTCTGGTGTATAGTCGGTGTAAAAATCACTGGAACAACTGGATATTCTGAGCAATTGCAGCCTGTCTCTCAGACGGGTCTTTAATTGCTTCGATATCTTTCTTTGCCATGGTTCCCGGTGTCTGCTGCTGTCCAACATGAGTAGTAAACCTTGCCTGATTCTGCTGAGCCTGCTGTTGAGATTCATCTACAAATGTATCAGGTTCATCCTGTTTCATCTGTTCAAGTAAATCATTAAGTCCAAGAATCTTTCCGTCCTTAAGCTTAAGACCAACTGATTTGATATCAGCAGTAACAGATCTTTTAGCTGCTGGAGATGAAAAATTAACATTTTCCAATGCAGTTTTAAGAGCATCGTCAAAATCTCTTTCGTAGATTTTCGCATTGAATTCTTTCTCCGCGTCCTCGGCTTTCTTCTTCCATTCAGCAAGCTCTGTCTGAATGTTCGCCGGGTCAATGCCGTCAAAGCCTTTTAAGGTTTCTTCTGCTGTCTCAGCACGTTCTTTCCAGTCATCGCGTTCACCTTCGACTTTCGACAGAGTTTTCGCTACTTCTTTAGCATTCTTGTAATGTTCAGAAAGTGCTTTCTTTACATCTGCCTGTTTATCCTCCGGGATTTCAATTCCAAATGATTTTAATGTGTCAATAAGTTTCTGCATATACATCCTCCTGGTCGTGTTTATTGACCTGCCGCCGCAGGTAAGTGGATTAAGCCAGTTAGACCACTGGCAGGGTAAGCGGAACTTCCAGAGTCGAACTGGAAAACTTGTATCTATAGATATTTGTCCTATAGCCGATAGGTTCCACATAACCCGGATTCCCGGGTTAGCAAGGTATTTTACGTGCTATGCCTAAACACGGGACGTTCGGGCTACGTCAACACCGCCTATACGGTCGCACACCTCTGCACGGGTTGGATTTCACTGTTCAGTTATATGTGCTAACGAGGAGGTATGCCGTCATGCACTAACGGCAATGGCGCGTGTCGGAAATTGCGTCCGCTTTTCAACCTCATGCTTCTTGTGTTGGATAAACACTGCATTTTCTATTAAGGACACGCACCCAAGAAAGGAGGAAAGCAATAAAAATGTCTATGTCAAGCATTTCTGCTTACAAATCTTCCCTACGAATATATTGTATCACAGAACCTTCAAAAAGTTGTGGTACATGTTTTAGCCAATTAGAGCATATCCCTGAGCTTTTCCACGTATCTTTTAACAAGATCACGTTCCTCCCGGCACTCCGCATCCTTGGACATATCGCTCATTTCTGTTGTGAGTTCGTCCAGATGTTCTTCCAGAGCGGCAAGCATCTTTCTCTTGCAGTCCTCGGATTTGCCGGAACGATAGCTCTGTTTCTGCGTCATATAGTCGTCATAAGCATCTCGTCCGTCAGAACGGCTGTAATGTCCTCTGACATAATGCTCACCACGTCTGGAATAAGAACTGCCCCTGTCGTAATCCGGCATCATTCTGCCGTCATTTGAGCTGTATCTCCCCATGCTGTCGCGCTTTCTTCCACGTTCGCTGTAATCGTCATTGTAGCCACCACGCATCTCATCAAGGACAGTATTGTAATATTCCACTTTCTTGTCCCAGTACTGCGTATTCTTGATATCTTTATACATATCAATCAGTTTGTATGTCATTTCCAGATTTCCAGTGGTCAGCCCACTGTCAGCAATTTTGGACAGTTCGTCTTCAATTCTTGCACATAAGTCTTTAATGTCTCTCATAATCACACCTCCTATGCTTCTCTGGTCACAACAATGTTTGCGTTCGCAACAGAAACAGCCTGATCGCTTGTATTCTCTACTGCGATATTAACGCAACATCCGCGAGGTACATCAATATAGATTCCAGAGGACACATTGTTGTACTGGTCTACTGCTGCCGGTGTGGAAATCATCTGAGAAGAAAGAACCGGCTCACCAGATATTGCAATAGCCAGAGAGATAGCCCCGACAGTACCACCTGTTGGAATTGCAATATTACCAGAGAAGTCCACGAAAAATCTAGCCTTGCACTGGTTAGTAAGTCCTCTCAGCGTAATGATTCCACTTCCCTCCCTGTGTTGAATGCAGTTAGAACCTTTAACTGCTGTGTTTGAAAATACTACGTTTCCATTTGCTGCTACAGTCTGAGCAGCAACATTTGTAAATTCTGCCATAAAAATACTCCTTTCATATCACAAAAGGACAGGTCTCAGCCTGCCCTCTGTGTAATACGGCATAAGCCGACATCCGAATCAATCGAAAGATACTCTCGATATGAAGTTATCAGCAATTACATCCAGTGTTGCATCCGCATCCGTAAAATGTGTTCGGATTAGGAACCTGATATGCCGGAATCGGTGCCGGATTAATCGCATTAATGAGCTGCTGTGTCTGTGAAGCCATTGCAGTTGTGAGAAGTGCGCTCTGGCGGTCCTGAGAAGCAGCACGTCTGAGGTCGTTATTTTCAGCCTGCAGGTTGGAAATCTTTTCATTGCAAAGATAATCAAGAATAGCTCTTGTTCCAGCGTTCTGACTGTCAATAATGTCTCTTGTGTTGCTGTTCATGGTGTTCTGCAATGCGCAGGTGTTCTGTGCCATATTGTAGTTCACACCCTGAATTGCTTCCCTGGTTTCACAGCAACAGTTCGCAAGCTGCGCCTGGAGTGCGTTTGTGTTCTGCATATTGGCTACAGTATCGGCATTGATTGCCTGCTGGATCCCGAATCCAGTCTGCATGATGTTCGTGTTGATTCCGTTAAAACCGGTAAGCATACCGTTGTTCATGGCGTAGAATCCATCACACAGGCCGCTATTGATTCCGTCAAGCTTGCTGATTACTGCGGAATTGTCAAATCCTCTCTGAATATCTGCCTGAGTAGCTGCTGTGGCTGCATATCCACCGCCGTTGCCGCTATTGCCCCATCCGTTGTTTCCCCATCCGAAGAAAGCAAAAATGAATAAAACAATAATCCACCAGCTGCCATCTCCACCAAACATGCCGTCATTATTTCTACCGTTTCCAGTAGCAGCGGCAATATCTGCTAAGCTATAATTTCCATCCATAATATAATCTCCTTTATTGTATATTTACATCAATCTGGCCAGATTGTAATGTACTATTTCATTCCTTTCAGCATGTGCTGGAACTGCCCTGCCATCTGCTGAACCTGATTAAGCTGTTGCTGTGAAATCCTTCCAGACTGTAGCATTTTCTCAACTTCTGCTTTCGGATCTCCTTTAAAATTCTGCTTAAACTGCATAAACTGCTGTATCATCTGCATTGGTCCGTTTCCCTGCGGCATCCCACCGCCAAGTGCATTAAATAATGGATTACTCATCTGTGTTTCCTCCCTTGATTGCTGACTCCTGTATGGTATTAGCCCTAACAGGTTCAGAAAATGAATTTAATCGGTTTATAATAGCTTCGTATTTGCCCTTTAAATCGTCATATTCCTGTCTGGTGACATACTTACTGTCCATGTTCTGAACAGGCTGTTTAGGCGGCATCTGAGATCCCACCTCGTGGTATTCAAATGTTCGCAGTGGCTGCGGCATGCCAGAAACATCTGTGGATTTTATGTAGAACTTTTCACTCTCTGAATCCATCAGCAAAATACTTGTCCCGGGTGCTACCAGATAGGATTTTGCGCCGACTTCGCCGGATACCCACAGGATACCGCTATTATTCTGCTGTGGTTGCTGTACTGGTTGAGCTGGAATCTGGACAGGCTGTTGCTGGAACTGGTTCATCTGCCCCGGAACGCCAAAACTATATTGATAAGGATTGTTATATAGTGCCATCTTATACACCGCCTTTCTGATTATATTTTTACATAAAAAAAGAACCGGAAACAGGTCGTTTCTGGCTCTAATTAGTATCCAAAAAGTATCAGCACACTTTGATTATTTTATTATTTACCCTCCGGCTTAACCGCTTTGCTGTTGATATACTCACGTTCATCTGTTCAGCGCAGTATTCAAGCGTATATTCCTTGCATCTCAACCGAAACAGTCTTTCTTCGTCTGGTGTGAAATTACACTCTATCAAGAACCTGTCTATATCTTTTTCGTGAACACATATAATTTCATGAGCATACCCCTTACTAATGCTAACGCTGATTCTGCGCAAGATACTCCGTGAGCTTCTGTTTTGTTTTTTTTAATTCCTCAACATTATTCCCACTGATCTGACTATCCAACATGGTTGATAGTACTTCCAGAATCAATGAATCACGCTCCGCGATCCTCTGAAGACTCTCGTAATCTCGCTTATCATGTTCTTCCAGTGTCTCAACTCGCTTGTTGAGTCGAAATGCCGGAGTAATCCACTTAAGGATTACAGCCACTGCTCCTCCGATAATAGACACTCCTCCGCAAAATGAGAGGAATACTTGTACAAATTCTGATATGCTCATTTAGCTACTCCTTTTCCCAGTAATATACCGGGACTTCATTTCCGGAATCCCATGTATCGTAATATTTTCCATCCCGTACTGTCACCACATGACCATCTATGCAGAGAATGTATGTGCCTGTCTGATGATCTGCGCAAAAATCATTGACTGTATAGATATACCGTTCTGATTGCTCAATCAGTTTGCGTCTGTACCCATGTTTGTAGAGGTACGCTCCCCAAACGTAATTAGCTGATGGCATATCTGACAGAGTACATGCCTGTATCATTAATCCGGTAAAAACCGTTTCCCAGTCGAAGCCGGTTGCTTTACATATTGCCCGAACAGCACAATCTCCGACTCGATTTCCAGCAGGATTCGGATTGTAATATTCCCATCTATCCATCAGTCAATCCCCTTTGCTGTTTTATATCTCTTTGCCGCTCCTCTGGCTTTTGCGGCGTTCTGGCGGCTCCACTTAGCAATCATGAGTCGGTCTTGTAGCTCTCTCAGGTCGTTCTGCTTGCAGTAATCTTTGTATGCAGCATTTTGTTTCTGCAAAAGATAAGACTTCCGATCAAGGTCTTGTTGTAATGCAAATTTTGCCTTTTCATTCGGTGCATTATCGACTCCTGCTTGCAGTCCAAGAACCTCACGCTTTGTTTTGCGGATTCTTCGTTCATAAGTACGTTGTCGTTGTTCCTTTTCGTACTGTTTGCCTTTGTCGGCTTTATCCTGTACTGATAGTTCTGTATAGGGGTTAAATTCTCCATCACTGGCTCCAAAACTATGCCGACAGTTGACCCCTGACAGTCCACTTGCCGTTCCATATCCGGTCAATGAGAACGGCGGAAATTTCTTGCTCTTGCCAGAACGAGAGTATATCTTTCCTTGCCACCATGCGTGATTTCCCGGATTCTCACCGCCGTCACCTGTTCTGGCTCCCATGTGAGCACTGACCAGAACTAAATCCCAGTTCATTTCTTCCATGCGTTTTAGGGATATATCTCCAGTAGCCTGAGCCACGCCAGTTCTGACAGAGCGTGCAACCGCTGTTTCAATTGTATCTTTTCTGCCGGATGGATATGTTACCGTAACGCCATTGCTTACAACATTGTTAACTGCTTCTCTAATCGCTTGCGTATATCCAACTGCCCCAGTCATCACATGATTGTATGCAAGGTCACACTGGTTGATATACAACGCCTGAGCAGCACTTGCAGTTGTTCTCGTGAAGTTCTTCCACTCGCCCATGGTTGCAAGCATATTTCGCTCCATGAGTCTTATCATAGCTGGCGACTGTTCGAGCGGTACAGGGCTTAATCCTGCCGCCTTGTATACCTTGTCATCATAGTTCATTGCAGTGATTCCGGCATCCTCAAACGCTTCAAGAAGTTCCTGCTGTTCGCGTTTGGTGTATTTGGATAATTCCGTCAGAATGTCCTCTAACAGTTCACCAGATTCCTGTAGTGTTCTGATTCTCCACGCATCGGCATTGGTCAGAATATAATCCTCACCTCTGCCAATTCTTGCCATCATTCGAGACACGATTTCAGAGATGATATACTGATGCAGTTCTTCTGCAATCTGTTCACTGCCCTCTGTTATCCGGCGTAAATATTCTGGACTAAGCATAATTATTCCTCATCACCGAACAAAGTCGGTTCTTTTGGCTGTGCTTCTTCAACCATTGCCTTAGCTTCCTCCTCGGTCATTCCCTCGAATTTCACGAAATACATCCATGCCGGAACTTTTCCAGTTGTCACATACTGCCACCATCTTGCTCTGTCTTCATCTCTATTATAGGTGATATCTCCGAAGTCGTAGGTCACCTCATATGCGCCCACAGGAGCCATGCCGTACAGGTCTGCAAACACATTTAGCGCATAGATGACTCCGTTCAGGCAGTCTTCCAACTTGTCGCGCACATCCTTGATAAATCCGATCGTTCGCCTATCATCCGCTTCCACCTGCCTAGCCGTCACCATGCCGGTTTTTTCATTAAAAACAAAGTACCCGTTGGAGAATCCAATCTTATATCCTATCTGGTTTAAAAGGGCATTTATGCCGCTTATACGGGTATCTGTGTTGAGAATTGGGTTGATTTCCTGATAGAACTCTTTCTCGTCCTGTCCGAATACATTCTTGACAAAGTGCGGTAAGTTCATCTCGTTCCGTCTGTTTTCCATGCTTTGTGGCGACATGGCTGATACAGGCGTGCCGCTTGGCATCAGTAGTCTATCATCTGCCAGAACAATCTTCTGCGAATCAAAAATCTCTCCGGCGTTTCTGCTGTATGCAATGTCAAAATCCTTTAATTCCTCAATTGCTTCTGCAAATATCGGCAATCCAAGAGGTGTACTGATATCCACATTGTTTGCCTGCGGTGTCCGCAGTACTCCGTACAGAGGCCCGTCCAGCTTCTCACCGTTTGCCTTGAGTATCGGCGGTGTATCTGCCATTAGGTCAGCCCACTTGGTCTGCTTAAGGTCGATTCTGTCACCGATTGACTGAGGGGATTTTGACACATAAGCTCTGTTAGAAACGTAGTACGGATAAGTTGTTACGCCATCTATTGTAATCTCAGCAAATCTATGATATTCAAGCCGTGTGTAGTATTTTCGTCCAACAGTATAAGAATCCTTGAATATAATCCCCTTGATCTCCTGATTGTCGTAATCTACAATCATCACATCTGCTGGGGTAAATACGTCAAGGCTCTCCCCGTTTGGTTTGATAAATACCGTTCCATAAGCACAGCCATATTCTACCCAGTGCCGGATTTGGAAATATACCTTGTTAATCTGCTTTTGTAGCCATGTAGCCCTTGTGGAACCGTCTATCTGAATGCCGATCGCCAATGTTGTGAGCCGAGCTGTCTCTGAGCAGACAGTTTTCGCAAAATTGATCGTCTTGATGTTATTCTTGTCATCTAGCCATTCCGGTACTCCCCTGTAAATGTTCGCGCACCGGTTAATCAGTGATTCCATCTCCGGGAATTCTGCTGCCTGGATATTGAAGTCCTCTTCGGCTTGTTTTTTGAAAATCATGTTAAACCACCTTTTTAGTGTTGTTATAAGTCCCATTTAATCTACCTTTTAAAATCCATCCATCTTACAGAAGTATCTCGCACAATAATGTCTTCATATTCTACAACTCTTAAGATTTCGTTAATGTCAGATGATCCATATATTTTTAAACCGATGCTTAAGAATTTATTTATTTTATCTGAAAAGTACCTATCTAGCATTTTATGCACTGTACCCCCTTCTTCTCCACAATGATTCTGAACCATACCGGACGGAATCTATTAAATGATTATCCTTGTCTGGATATCCACTGCAAATATTTCCGTCTTTGTCGCGTTCGTATTCGTACTTCTTGAACTCTTTACAAGCATTTGGCGTTCTTTTTGGATCAAACACAAGCTTTCTTCTTTGCAGCCACTTCATAGAATACTCAATGCTTCCCGGTCCTTTGATTGCTCCTCTTGCTGGGAGTCCTGAATCTCTGTAATCATTGATTGATTTAGGCTCGGCAGAATCACAAGTAATCTCATAATCGTCATACTGTCTTCGCTTGATTTCATTCGCAGTCCATTCATTTGATTTTTTATTTTCGTAAATCTCGTCAATGAAATAGATTGTTTCTCTGGCGGAATCATAATAGATTCTGGAAAAAGCATATTTATCCGGGTACCAGCCCCAGTCAACGCCCTGATAAATTCTGTCAAAGTGACTAATTTCTTCATCCGTGATAGTTCTTTCTTCGATGTATTCAAAGATATTTCCACCATTTCCGTTAGCATGGCCTAAATACTCATTGTCGTAAGCATCTGGATTTACTTCTTTTAGATGTTCGGCATCTGCAAGGAATACATCTCCAAGCCATTCCTGTTCGATTCCCAAATCAAGGTAAGTGCTATGCACAACCATTACATTTTCGTCTTTTTCTTCCGCTTCTGCCGTATACTCATTCGCCCAGTTATTCTTACTCCTAGGCGGGTTGAATGACTTGAATTTATATGCTTCATTACCACCACGAATAGCAGACTGCTGAATGTTTCGGATTTCTTCTGGATTAGAAAACTGATCTAACTCCTCGAACCAGACAATACCTATATATCCAAACTCTGGTTTGATAGACTTAATCTTTAATGGATCGTCAGCACCACGAAAGTAAATCTTCTGCCCAGTAGGCTTATACGTAATCTCCATAGGAGATACCTTGCATATAAATTCCTCGTTTAGATTTAATTTATCAATAGCCCATTTCATTTGAGCATAAACAGAATCTTTGATGGTATTTCCGACTTTTCGCAGAATCAGAGCGTGCATGTTCGGATTATTCTTCAGCAGTTCCGGTATAATCAGAGATATAGTTGAGGACTTCATGGAACCACGTCCACCAGGAAGAATGTATTCACTATGTTTCTTTGCTCGAATATCCCTAATCATTTTATGAAATACGTCCGGGACAATGTTCAGATCAATATGGTATTCACCTTGCAATCTAGCTTTTTCTTCTGCTTTCTGCTGTTCTTCTCTGGCTTCTTTTATGGCAAGCGTCTTTTCCAGATCATTCATGGATTTCAGCTGATCGGAGAAATCCGGAGCAAATCCGAATGAATCAGTCAGCTCACCTCTTGCGATCATGGAGCGGCGCTGCTGAATTTCTGCCAGAGACATGATGTCAGTGCCTTTTTGTTTTTCAATGAGAGACTGTTTTTCGGCTATATATGCGGAAATGCAACCTTTTTCCAACAGTTTTTTTGTCGCGTTTCTAATGATTCCATTAGAGTATCCAGCTTTCCTTGCGGCGTCAGATGCATTCCCGCCATTCTTTATATATTCAAGTGCAAACGCTTCCTGTTTAGGCGTTAAGTTCATCTAATCACCTCTGTCCATCCTCATTTTCTGACTGCCTCCCATATTTCTTTTAGGCACATGACTACATCATACTGGGATGCAGTTCGGAGTATTTCGTAATCACAATCTTTCCATTCACCACGTTTTGTTGGTCTAAACACTGGCGTTGATATAATTGTTACTGTTATCAATCGTTCCTGTTCATGGCTGTAGAATTGCGATGTTCCGATTTTTATGATTAATCCGGTGGATAATATAGCTTTTTGGAGTTTTCTTGTAACTAATTTTAAGTTCGCCATATCATCACCTCATTTCTGGCTATAAAACCCCATAGTAACACTTCTGAGTATATTCTATCATAGGTTGGCGGAAAAGTTGTGGTACATGTTTGAGGAATTTTGCAATAAAAAGAGCCGGTAAATACCGACTCTCTAATTTTATTCATTGCTTTGTAATTTTCTGATCGTCTCGCCCTGATCTCCCGGGCACCCCATGAAACACTCCGGGCAATGTTCGTAAAATGCGCATCTGATGCAGTCATGTGGACTGATTGAGCTGCAATATTGATGTAGTACTGTGAATGCTGATATGGCGAGTTGCGGGGTTATGTCTGGTGACTTAAACATCATGTTTTTTGCTCGCCCTGGTCACTTCCACATTATCATCTTTGAACTTTATAGTATCCCCATTACATTTTATCGTAACTTCGTTCTTTTCTCTGTCAATTTCAAGTGTAGGATTGTCCAACATGATTATCAACTCCTTCTCATTAATGTGCAAGTAATCCAACAAACAGTGGAAGAACTAATGCCATTAAGCATAATGGTTCTTTTGTATAACTGAGTGCCGCTATTACGGCAAATGATGTACTGGCCCATGCTACTGATTTCGCCATTGCTGTATTAAAATCCATTTAATCACTCCTCTCCCCAGTCAATTTTCTGCCCGCATTCAGAACAGTACTTGCTTATTTTTTTACCAATAACAGGTGTTCCGCATTTCGCACATTTTTGAGTGGAAAATATATTGTACGGAAAATCTGGAACATATTCTTCAGGTTTGCATGGAATCTGCTTTTCCAATGCTTTTGCTCCGGAATCACACGCCCATGCTTCCTTGAGATATTTTTTCTGCCATTCATCTTTGTTTTCAGAACTTTCAAGGAAACATAAATGCTGGTCTCTCATATCGGATAATATGTCTTTTGCTTCTTCTGGTTTCATATTAATCATCCTTATCGTCCTCCTCAATACTGACAGTTTCCAGATCTGCGAAATCACAACACATTGCGAATCCGTCAATCATTTTCTTCTTAACTCCAAATACCTCTATCATGTGAGAATTATTTTCCATGATTTTTATTATATCTGACTTTTTAACATATTCAGCCATTCTTCATCTCCTCCAACTTCTTCTTAACTTCTTCTCAGCTTCTTCACGTGTGGCAAATACTGTCGAATCCCAAAAATACAACATTCCTAAAACAAAATTTTTTTCAAAAATAATAGAATTTTGTTTATCTCTCGTAGAAATACAATAGACTTTAGAACCTAATGGTACCGGCAATCTCACAAGCAAGCCCTGTTCTTCCAGGTCTTCATAATTGCAAAGCTTTCGCGCCGCTGAAATATAATCGTGCTGTTTAACCCAGACATCTGATTCACCGTCTGGTGTAATATCATATCTTTCTGTTAATCTCTCCATCTACTTCACCTCTTCCAACTTCTCCACCGCCAGCTTCAACGCATCTACAAACTCATCATTCAACGCTGCACGATCTGGATTCTCGATAAACTTCTCAATATTTTCAATTGCTTTCTCTTCTGGTGTAGGAACTGTCCATTTTTCTACTTTTGCAATTTCAAGGAGTTCATCTATATTATTTTTCCAATTACGTATATTGCACAAATCCGTGTTGCACTTATTATTCCTGTTGTCCAACACACATCCTATACATTCACGTTCGCAACAATTGCCTACATCTGCAATCCGTTCAGCAAACTCTCTTGCAGACATTTCTTTTGTGCCGAGGAGTTCTGATGCTTCGTATAAAGTTGAGTCTGTGCCAATATGTGCTTCGCGGGTAACATCTTTGTCTTCATAAAATTTTAAAATGTCTGGAAAATGTTGTTTTGGTAATGGTCTGCAATAGTTTTTTGTAGGCCATTGGAATCCCTGTTTTTCAGCTTCTTTAAGAAGCATTTCGTTTTCCTCTTTTGTTCTAACCAGAACACATGTATTTCTTAAATCAATCATCAGAACTTCCTCCTGTAATTTCATCAATACAACCATTCCAACCAGCAGCATACCCATCTTCAAATTCGTCCGGGAAATGGTTTTTTGTGTCCTTCTCCGGTAATAGCTTCAATGGACACCATTCAGGTCTAATACTCAAATCTGTAATATCTCTATTGTTTACTCTACAGAACGGGTGAAGCACTCCACTGCGTAAAACGCATAAAGCACAATATTTTGGCGTATCAATCACTAATACTGATTTACTCATTCCAGCACCTCCTGTAATAAACTTCGATCGTCAACCGCATTTCCAATAACGGCTACTTTCTTCGCCCAATACGAGAAATCTTTTCGATAATTGGTTTCTTCTGGAAAATCTACATAAAATCCTAAATTTCCATTACCGTATTCTCCAAAATTAACAACAGCCGCAACTGCGCCATACTGGATGATGTCATTTTCCCAAATTTTTTTCCCGTTCTTGTCGCAAAGTCCCGTGAACTGGCAGATGGTTTCTGGGTCAACCAATTTCATTCTGTCTGTTATTAAAAAGATGATTGGCAATATACTCGCTTTTTTATACGGCTGAACAATATAACAATATCCGCTGTCAATGTCTAAATCTATGAGGCTTCCTTCTATCCATTCACCATTATCAATCTGCTTTGCCTTGAAAAGAATTTCTCTCATTCAACTCCACCGCCTTTCACGATTTCGATTGCCCTGCTCAGTCCAGCATTGTATCCTTGATGCACATCAGATAAAATACATTCTGATTCAATGAATTTATCTCTTTCCAATTCGCTAATAGCCTTATCCGCATCAAAAGCTGTCGGCTGATTATCAATTAACATTTGTGCCGCATTTCTTGTGTCTTGTGCAAATTCACTTGCACCAACAAAAACTTCGTTAAAATCGATCTTATCTGCATCAATCAGTCTACTCATCTGATTCCTCCCATACTCCCAACAACCGCATCCTCTCATACAGTACAGCGACGGTCTTGCGCCTGTATCCGTAGAAATCCTTCGGATTCATCGGGATATATCTTTCTTTGCTGATTTTCCTGTAACTTTTCCGGTGTAGGATATTCTCAATTACCATATCCGCTATCACCGTGTTTTTCGGGCAAGCTGACAAGGCGGCACTGGTAAGCAGGTATCCGTACTCTGCCGGGAAGTCTTTCAGCATCGTATTCAGTTTTTCAACGTCCTCTGCCGGAATACCGTAGTCTTTCAGTTTTTTATTCCTTGTCAGCATACCGTTGCTCCTTTCTACTATTTGTCTGGGTGGTGCTTATCGTACATGATCGCTGCACATGCAAGACCGGCCACTCCGACTATGATTCCAAGGGTGAATCCTAATAAGAATGTAATCATGATTCGTCCTCCCTATAGCGCTCCGGCAATTCCATCCAGGCGTTGACATATAAATCATTACCTAAACAAGATATTAAATCGTCACCGGCGTAAAAAATGCCGTTGCCATCTTTATCTCTTTCACATCTTCCGATTATTGGGATTGAGTAATTCGCAAAAGAGAGAAGAATATAATCATCTGTTTCTGGCAATCTCTCACTGACCGGAATCCAACCATTTTCTTTCTCATCCTGCTCCAGATCAGCCAGAAGCTGTTCAATCATATCTTGAATAACTTTGACATACACCCCGGCGTATTTGTAGCAGTCCGAATATTTATCCGCGTACTGCTTTAATCTTTCTTTGATATGTATCATATTATTCCATCCTTTCTCAATGCCCGCTTCTTACCATGCAAAACAACAGTTCTGTCATGGATCTTTTTCTTAAACCATTGTGTCCACACTTCAAAATAACTGATAATCTCCATTTCTCCACATCTTCACCTAGTGGTGTTGGGCTTTCAAATTCTTCTGCAACATCTCTCTGATACGGAACTGCAACCATTACTCCCATGTTACCTATTTCCGCGTAACATTCCGGAAAATTCTCACGTATATGTTGGGCAAATTTTCCATTTTTTAAATCAGGTAAAATCTCTTTGTAGCACTCCATTGTTGTCACAAGGTAGTTTTTTTCGCCAATAAAATTTAATCCATTTCCGCTGTAAATATCCTCTTTGCAACTTTTTATTTCATAACAGGTAAATATTCCTTTTTCGATTGCTGAAATAGAGCACTGATTTTCCGGAATAAATTGCATGTAATCTACTCTTCTTGGCTTTCCTGCTGCGTAGCCATAATCAAGGCTTACTTCTCTAGCCCAGTATTTACCTGGACCAGAAAAACGGCTTTTTTCCAACAATCTGCTAAGAAATTTTGTTGTTTCAGATCTTTTCATATTTCCACCTCACTATCCTCTGGCATATAAAACACGGATTCTTTCCCGCTCCAAGCATCATCGTTTTTTACCGACATAAATTTACAATATGCTTCCTGAATCATATCCAGTACTTTCATGGCTTTTGCTTTGGTGGAATAATGACCCAATGAAATATACTCATCTTCTCCCGGATTCATCTGGCTCCAGCAAATGATTTCTTTGCCGCTGATATTATTGATGTTTATAACAATATTCTTAAACTTTACCAGAGACATCTTATTCTGACTTCTGATTAACATTTTGCGTCCTCCTAATATCTGACAATCTCAATATTATTATCACTGTAAAATCTGTATGAATCCTCTCTGATTTTATTAACTTCACGCATGATAATTTCTTTTGTTTTACTGACAGCTTCCTTAAAATCCTCTGTTCTGAGATCGTAGTTGTAAATACCCAATGTACTACAATTGAGAAACAGCGTATCTCCACAGCCAACGTATTTGTGAATAACGATTTTTAAAGAATTGTAGTTTAAGGCGAAAATGCTTCCAGTTTTAGGTTCTTCGTTATAGTTTGCGTTACTTTTGAATTTCATTTTTTATTCTCACTTTCCCCATGTAAGCAACTACATGGTTAATCAACAAAACTCCATCTGTCCATCATCAATAAACTTCTTTTTCTTCCGGCTCAATATATTACCCTGCTGTTTCAATCTATTCACACGGGCTTTCTGGTTAAAGCTTGCCATATAATCATCGTCAACTTCTGGCGGTACTTTTAGAAAATATTCTTCGGGAAGTGGAAGATTATGTTCCTCACAACAATTTGCAATCTCATTTCTGTATGAAAGAATATGATTTCTGGTTAGATTCATATTGCAGCCATCCGCCCAAAATGGATCATTACAGCCATTTTCGTTGATGCGCTCCCAGATAACACGCTCATGTAATAGATTTTCTCTTAACAGCTCTAATTCCTGTTCCGGTGTTTTCTGCTTCATTCTCATTCTCCTTTCTTCACGTAAGCAACTGACACGCTATTGTGCAATTGGCACATGGTTTTAAACTCCCATCTTCTTAACCAGATTCTTATTTATCTCGTCAAATCTTACATCTGTGTTCTCTTCAATGTCCTGTATCATGCTCAGAACGCTCATTTCGCCCCTGTTTGCCATTTCAACATACCCATTGGCAGTTCTTACCACATCAAGCAATCGCTTCGTGGAAAAGCCATATAAACGTCTCAGAGCCATCATAGTTGTGACAGTGTTGATCGTGTTGCTCCAATCTTCACCAACAGTGAATCCATCCTCGTAGGCTTGCTGCTCTACGTCTTTTATCTGTCTATAACAGTTCTGCATAGCCCGTCCAAACGCATAAGCCGTCTGATTAGAAGTCTGAACAGAAAATCTGGTCTTTTTCTTGACTTTTAACTTGCTACTCATTTTTCCTTCACCTTTCTGAACTTGTATCCTGTCACTCGGTACGCTCGTGGTGTGCCGGGGTTGTCCGTCGCAAGTAAGCCACTTTCCAGCAATTCACCGAAATGGTTCTGTACGGTATGGCTAGATATACTCAGCCCTGCTGCGATTTCTGGAATACTTGGCGGATAATCATGTTCTTTCAAGCATCTTATGATGTACAGATATATGTCTTTCCTTGTCTGGATACCCTCATAGTACTTTCTTGCTGTGTTATATGGCATTTCTATCACTCCTGTCATGCTTTTATATTTCTTCCCATTTGAAGCGGCCCTTACCTGAATTACGCCACTGCCCGATGCCTCTCAGTTCTCCATAATCAAGCCATTCTCTGACTGCTGCTTCATGGCTATCGCATAAGCACTTGATTGTGAACTCAATCCAACTTCCGGCAGGTATTGTCTCACTATTTGCCAGTGCAATTCTTTCACCCTGCGGTGTTTGTCCTCTCAGCGGCCTCTGGCAAGTTCCTATTTCACCTTCAAAATGAATTGGAATTTTACGTTCTTCAATGAAAATTAGACCGTCAATTTCTTTTTTTGTAAGCCTTGATTTTTGAAGATTTTGAACCAGTTACCTTTCTCAGCATTCCACAAGCATCTTTGAAAAAGCCCTTAATCTGGTAATCCCAGTAAATCGGTACGCCATTATCTCTCGGGAATACAGTCATGGATTTCTCAACCACTTCTTTAATTCCGATTGCTTCAATCTCTTCTTTTCTTGTTGGTGCGTCTGGTGCATTCGAAGCAATAAACGTTTCGTGAATCTCCGGGTCTGCACTTGCTGTTCCTAAAATTTCTTCCAAAAATGTCAATCTTACTTTTAATTCTTTCATTCTGCTATTCTCCTTGTAATTTTTATAGTTTTCTTACATTGCCGTACTACTCTCTGCCTTAGCTCATTCCACCACGGTTATTCCCTGCCCAGCGCATCGTCGCCGTTCCTCTGCGGTCCCTTAACTTCTCATTCCGTAGCACATCGCTGCTGTTCCCCGCCATTTCGTAGCTATTCTTATCTAATCATTACATTTCTACGCCGTAGCTTTTCCGTTCAGCGCCTCTGCCCAGCTTTTCGTTTCCTTGTGCTGCCACAGCTATGCATATCGTTTCAACACCTTTCGTAGCAACTCCTCTGCATTTCCTCGCAAGGCCGTGCCTTTACATTTCAATTCACTTCGTTGATATGCTTCTCCTCAGCACATCTTTGCCTCTCCATTGCTGTGCTTATACGACATTCTTTTCTCCTCTATCCCATTACGCTCGCAAGGAACTGCCTCTGTTCTCCTGCTGCTTTTTTCTTTCGAATACCTTCCTCTGGCATTTGCAACTCTACACAGGTCTTAATGATCCGGTCTCTGGTTCTGGTGTCCACATTCAGATTATCGGTGCTCATGTTGGAAGTGTAGATTGTAATGTTTCCGTCCTCCATACGCTTGTTGATCAGACGGAACATTTCCTGCCGTTGCCACTCCTTGTCTGCCTGTGCGCCGATATCATCCAGAACAAGAAGTTTGCAATCCCGGTATACCTGACTGAGATCCTCTTCTCCGCGATCGCGCTTGTAGCTGTCACCAACGGCACTTATGTAGTCAGGTGCAGTCACGAAACGCATTTGCAGATCGTATTTCATCATCACCGATTTCGCCAGGCAACACGCCAAGAAGGTTTTTCCACTTCCCGGTGTCTTACTCCACAGATACAGTCCCTTTCCTGCCATTTCCCACTTCTGGAAATGGTTCAGAAAGGTGGTGCACAAGTCTCTCAGTTTGCTCATGTCTCTCTGGTAAATATCAAAATCGAACTTGCCAAGATCTGCCTCATGGTACTCTTTTGGTACTCCGGTAAGGTCCTGTGCTCTATAACCACCTTTGCACTTTGGACATCTGCGAGCATATTGAATTTCTTCTGGAAGTCCGTAATCATAGACCGTGGCATAATATGTCTCCCATCCAGTCCCATGGCACACAGGACACTCACCATAATCTGACTGAGTTAGTTGGTTCTGGTTCATCTTTTATCGCCTCTTTTCTCGCATCATAGTTTCCGTCAAGGACCTTTGCCATGTTGGAATCACTGACCAACCAGTCAAATGTTGCTGACCAGTTGCGTTTATTTTTTCCCTTCAGGAAATCGGAAGCCTCTGCCTTTTCAAACAAAGTCTGGAAGTCATCAAGAGTGTAACCTGTCTTCATTCTGGCATTTATAGCCTTCTTCCTTGCCTCAGACATCTTTACCAGGCGGGGATACGACCCACAAACGGAATTGTACAATTCACGAATCGTGGCATAGATGCTGTTTTCAGGAGTTCCACTCTCATAATCTCCTTTAGGAGATTTATTATATTCTTCCTTTCTTTCCTTCTTCCCTTCTTCTATTGTTGTCACTTGACTGTCACTTGCTTGTCGATTGACTGTCACTTGTGTGTCGCATGACTGATACCTGTCGTAGTTTTTTACCGTAATTACGCTGAATTTAACGTGTCGGTTGCTTGTCACTTCTCCGGTATTTTCCAGATGTTTTAGTGCCGTTCTTACATTCCTTACTGTAAGCCCTGTTTCTGCTGCTAGATTCTGCAAAGAAGTCACAAATGATCCTCTTGGTACTTCTATTCCCTGAAACCTTCCGTCTTTCCAGTTTGCTTTTAACAGGATGTGCAGGAACAGCACCTTGGTATTTGCATCTGTATACCATTCCCACTCAAGGATTTTCCTGCTGATCTTTACATAATCCATAACCAGCCTCCCATTCCCTGTATATCTTTATCCAGTCCTCCAATGGCATCGTAACAAGCCACTCACAATGATTCTTCCGATGAAATACTGCTGGAAGTTCATCCGATTTTCTGTCTCTTTTTGCCTGATCTATAGCATCGTATATATTCAGCTTTTCCCTTCTCTTTACCTCTATATGTATACCAGGAAGACCGACCACATCTGCATCGCCATTAGCTCCGCTATACTGTTGACCTCTCCTTGCCTTGTACCCATATCCACGAAGGATACCGGCTACTTCTCTTTCACCGTCAGCACCTTTGTTTCTGCTGTTCATATTTCTCCTTTCCCTCCCAGGGAGCTATACAGGTCACACCCTGGGAGATGATCATGTGATATATCTATAGGATTTTAGTTGCACCCGTATTTCTTATACACGAGTTCTTTAGGATCCCATCCGGGATACATTCGGCTCATGTATTTTTCGATATATGCCAGCATATCTGGCCGTAAACCTTTTGCTCCATTATCTAGAAGCTGATGGTGGTATCTACATCCGGTAACTCCATTCTGTTCGATTCCAAGTCCACCCTGTGATCGGTTGACAATATGCATAATATCAAGCTGCTTATATTGGAAATCGGATGAAGAATGCATATAAAAACCAATCTGGCAAAATATGCAGCCGTGATCTCTATCGAGAATTCTTTTGCGCGTTTTTACATCAAACTGTAACGCTTTTGTTCTTTTGTTCATTTACATCACCTATCCCATACTGCTCAAAAAGCTTTCGTTTCTCAAATGGCGTCATAATCTCGCCGCCTGGTATTCCAGAATCCTTGCAGTCTTGAATTAATCCGCTGATCAATCGCGCCATCTCCTCTGTGTCATATGTACTGGATCCTCTAAGAAGAACATACACTCTTTTGATTCCCCCATGCTTTGTGACCACTGTCTTTGGAAGCGGCTTAAGATGATATTCCACCTTGTCCAAAACATCCCTTTCCGTTTCTTCTGTATCAGGAAGATAAACCGCAACCAGATTTCCGTCCACACGTTCTATCTGACCATAACGACGCAGCATATAGTTGTGAGCCTCGTTATTCGTCCAGCCATGAACTTTAGCAATTTTGGTAAGCAATACCCAGTAATACGCATTCGCATCTAAGGAACGCTTATCCCTGTGCTGCTTAAGACGTATATCCAGTTTTTCATGCTTGATGAGTCCCATTACTTCCTGAGCGTTTTCATTCAGTTCCACCTGTAAGTTCCACTTTCCGGTCGCGAGATCTTTCCCCAGTGATTTGATTTTTCCTGTAAATTCCATTTACGCACCGCAATTTTGCTTGAAGTAATTCAAATTTTTAGGATCTGTTATCGCTTTGATATTTCCAATAGTCAACTGGCTAATAGATGTCAGCTTATATGCTTCAAGAATCTTCTTTTCATTCAGACCGTTCTTGTTCAAGTATGATCTGAGTCCAGATATATCAGTACTTGACATTTCGGAAGAACTGTCGTCTGTCTGGTCGTACTTGGTATGGCTTTCTTTCCAGTAGACATTTGCCCCAATGCCAAGATTCTTGCATGCCACTGACAATGCATCCGTGGTTGCCATTTTGTAACACTCATCAGATACATAGACTCCGTTCCGTTCTTTTGTAGCCAACTTACTGCCGCCGGTTCCGGGAATTGCTTGTGACCATTCATCCTTGTATTTGACGTACAGTTCAATTGCCACGAAAACACATATCTCATCACCAACAGTATCCATCCATTTCTCAACCGTTTTGTAATACCAGCCAAGGCCGCAGGGACCGAACTGCTCCGTCAAACACTTGACGCGCCACATCGGGTTAATGTCTGTAAAACCTTTCAGTCGTCCTGCCGTAATAGCTCTTTGGGCATCTTTAGGAACTTCCCGAACCTTGTTATATAACTCAAGATTTTCCATAAGCCTCTCCTACTTGATCTGGATATTCTGCGAAGTTATCAGGGTGATTCCCGGAAATTTTTCTCCGGCTTTCAGTGCCGCCTTCAGTCCGACCTTGTCCGGTTTAGGCTCTGAATACTTAAGATATTCTTCTGGGACAGCTGCGCCTTCCGCAATATCCACGGAGCTACCACTTCTAAAAGAAATTGCTACTCTTGCAGACTTAAACTTTTCGCCATCCAGATATCGGGAAAGATACTCTTTCAGTGATGTCGCTTTGCTTTCTGCGACTTTCTGCCTCTTGGCAAGATTTTCTTTTTCAGATTTCAGTGCTTCTGCATCTGACAAAAGATTCTTGATCCAGCAACCAATGTTCTCAATTTTCTGATCTCTTTCCATCTGTAGAGATTCAAGCTTTTTAATGTCTACGATTTCCCCTGTTTCCATATCTACGCAATTAAGGATTTCATTTTTGATTTCGTACAGATTCATTCTTATTTTCCTCTCTTTCTACTAATCTATAATTGCTTGCTTGTCTTTTTATTGGCCCGGAATGTCTATGCGTAATGATTTCCAGGTATTCATCCTTTATATCTCCGTTGCCAGTGAGATTCATAACGGACACCTCCCATTGATAAGCAGTTCCAGAAGACATTTCTTTGCATTTTCGTAATTCTGAGATTCGGACTCAAAGTCGTAAAACTGCCACAATGAAAAATGTTTTACGATCTCCCCTGCATCATTAAATACATAAATATAAACTCTGGATATGTCGTCATGCGCCGTATAGTCAAAATTCACATGCGCCGTTGTTTCACTTGAAACTCTCAGACACAAATCAAATATTTCTCTGATTTTCTCTTCGTTCATAATTTCCTCCTTGTATTGACTTTTGGTTTCTTTCCTTCTACAATGGAGAAGAAATATATTGTCTTGGATCCTTATTTGAGTTGCAGCTCTGAGGATCCTTTTTTAGTTGGCATGTCTAGCATGTCCATTCTTTCCACGTCCTTGCTATGTACACAGCTCCGATCAGTCCCAACGCTCCCATGATCTGGTCACGGCTGTTGTCCCAGGTCCAGAACGGAAGATACGTTGCTATCCCTCCAATCAGAATGGAGTCTATCCAATCTTTCATGTCAAAGCCTCCAAGATTTCCTCGTTAGGAAAGCTCAATCGAATAAAAATATGCCGCAGTTCCGGATACGTGAATGTTTCTGGCTTATTTCGCTTTTTACGGAAAGTGTTTTCTGCCATTCCGGTAATTGCTGCCATCTGTGCATCACTTACTCGCTCGGCCTCCATCCTTTTTGCAATATTGCCTTTTAAAAGGATGTATTTCTTTTGCTCTGTGGTATATCTGATTGCCACAGTCTTTCCTCCTTTCTTACTTAATAAACATCCATGCAGCGTTTGAAAGAATTAATGCAATCATGGTTACAATCCATGCGCAGAACCATTTGTGAGTCTGCTTTTTTGCCTCTCTTACAACTTCAACTGCATAGAAAGTTTCGAACTCTTCAAAATTTGTCACTTTTTTATCCTCGGTTTTCTTCATAAAAATCCTCCTGTTCTCTTGCGAAATACAGGAAGAAATGATATGATTATCCTGTAATCCGCTAGTGTGGTTAGTGGTTTACAGCTCCGAGGCGAGAGGTTTCAGTTCTCCTTCGGAGCACTTTATTTTTCAAAATGATTTTCCATAAGGTCAGCAATCATCAGATACTCTTCTGCAATTTTCCCTTTTCTTGTATTTTTAACCTGTTCACGGAATTCCGGAATAGTCCCAAAGAAGCATCCGCATGCAACTCTGACCTTTTTATCTTTGCATCTAAAAAACGTAGTGGTACGGAATTGAGTACCAAATCCATGAATAGTTGTGTAATCTGCATTGCCGTACACCTCTGCATCGCCGGACACCTCTGCATTGCCGTACACCTTTGCATTGCCGTACACCCATGCATCGCCGGACACCTCTGCATTGCCGTACACCTCTGCATTGCCGTACACCCATGCATTGCCGGACTGGTTTACATTTCCTTCTTTTTCTACCCATCCGCCAGTTTCTCCGGCTTCTACATCCGCAAATGAAATGAGTGCTTTGATTCGGAAAAGTTTCTTTCCGAAAATGTTAATTTTGGTTTCTGATGTTAATTCAAATTTCTTCATTTTCTTCCTCCTCTTTAATTACTGTGAATGCACAGTTTCTTTGTTTCGTCTTTTGAATTTTGTGATATACTCTCCTGTAAAGGAGGTGCTCATTTGGTAACAAGATATCAATATAAAATATTGAAAAAGCTTTAAGAAATTGTGGATTTACTCCTATCAATCAGCGTGAAGTAGATGCCTGCAAATACCTTTTCAACAAAAAATGCTTTATGCGCTCAAGATTGCGAGAGTACGAATATGAAATCACGCAAGCAGGAGAAGTTGCCATGAAAGCATATTTTCAAGATATATCCAGATTTTGGATAACAACTGTTCTGTCCATCATTGCACTGATTACCGGTCTTTTCTCAATTTCTATACAATCAGAGCCACTATTGAAATTGTTAGAGCAATTATTGAAATAACTGTTAAAACGTGTGTGCAAGTGGATAATGATTTCACATAACGCGAATATATTCCGAACTGCTCTTTCAGGTATTCGTTATCTGTCTGCTCGCTTGGAATCTCTTCAGCATAGTTATGGCGGGAACAGCAGTTATTTTGTGTTTCAGATTCCATTAGAATCTGTTCCATCTGACTCCACACACCGGACGTTTCTAATTTCGACCAGTCGTGGCTCATCATTTCGAGTTGAACTGAAACTTGACCGAGAATATTTTTACTGACGGTGCAGTCTAACATTTTTCTTTACCTCCTGTGTTGCTTTTAATTACATTGTGTTGACATTTCACCTATACGCTCTTATTCTGTAAATACCAGAACCAGCATGCTAGAAATTAAGAAAGGAACGTATCGTGAATAATATTGATTTTTCTAACATTGAACTTTCTTTAAGAGAAAAGATAGTTCTTCGTCTGCTCCCAATTTTTAAATTCAATAGGTTATTCAATTGCCAAACACTTGACTATCTTCATCGGCTTGGACTTCTTGACAGGCCAAATGGAATTTATACTGTAAACAGAGCTGGGAAAATGTATTTTCGCATTAAGCGAAAAGAACGGCTCCGATTCATTATTCCAACAGTAATATCAATCGTTGCACTATTTGCCGGATATGATGTATACAGGATTCCACTTCTGGGCGAAGTATTATTAGCAGTAAAGATGCTATTGAAATATGTATTGGGAAGTTTGGGTATTTTTTCATAAACCATTCAAGCAATGTCTTTCTTGGTTCGCAGAAATACCAGTGAAGAAACTTCTTTATTTTCTTTATAGCTTTTCACCTCCATGTTACGAACTTTCTTTCTGTGTCTTGCCAGAATCATCTGTCTTATCAGCATTCTTATACTTGGCAATTGTCTCGCCAACACCGAGGAAATATCCCTTGTCAAACTCTGACATATTGGGAACTGCCTTGGTTATTGATTCGAGAATCTTCTTTTCTTTCTCAGACAATGTATTCACTCCTTTCTTACGCGTTTTGATTCTTCAAAAGCAACTAAGTCGCTTTCTGATACTCTGTAACCAGAGCCGTTCAGATTGATTGCCGGAAGCTGTTTATTCCGTATCCATCTCCACACGGTAGGAACTTTCACGCTATATCTCTGAGCGATTTCTTCGCAAGTGTAAAGACGTTCCAAAGAATCACCTCCTACTTATTTTTAGTTGCGTTTACCACTTATTTGTGTTATCCTAGTTAATGCCTATTGGCAAAGGAAAGGAGTGGTTATCATGACCCAACTTTTGAATTTGCCTGTTCCCTTTGCTCTTAATCCGTCCGTACTGATACCTCGACAGTCAAAACAGGTCAAAGACGGCTCTGATTGTTTTGTCAGCGATTAGGCATGTTGCAGAACCAAGACTGCGAAAGTGACAAGGTGCTTCAAGAAGCATTTGGTCTCGTCAGATGCGGCGTCAGCCTGCAAAGTACATAGGGTAAACAAATTTGGTAAAGAGCTGTTAGGGACGAGACCCCTAGCAGTTTCTTTTTATTTAATAGAAGCCTTGTTTCTATCAGATTGTGATAAACGCTCAAGGCTTTGTGTTACCTTGTGTTATTATAATATCTCACTCAGATAGATTTGTCAAGCGTAAATCTCACAACGAATTTGACAGAGTTAGATTTTCGTGCTACTATATACTTGCAGTTAAGAATAGGAGGTGAAAAGAGTGAATACCAGGATTCAACAAATAAGAAAGACTGCGAAGATGACTCAGGATGAGTTCGCCGAGAAAATCGGGGTATCTAAGAATTTTGTTTGGATGATAGAAAAAGGAGAAAGAGTTCCATCAGATCGAACTGTCAAGGATATCTGTAGGGAATTCAAAGTCAACTACGAATGGCTGACTAAGGGAACAGGTGATATGTTCATCCAGAATAAGAGAAAATCCGAGATTGCGGATTTCGTTGGTTCGGTTCTGAATGGAGAAGCAGATAGCTTCAAGATACGATTAGTAGAAATACTTGCTAATCTAAATGAATCAGAATGGGAAACACTTCAGAAACTTGCGAACGCTTTAGCGGACAAGAAAGAGGAGTAAAAAGATAGGGACAGGATGTGACTCCTGCCCCTTTTCTTTATTTCAGTCCTAGAAATGATATTATAAATCTAAATATTGTATATAATTGGTCATGGTCTGCTTTTTCTATCATCTCAATAATCTCTTTCTTATAATCCATAAACAACCCTCCCTATTGCAATTACCGCCTACATTACAGTATATGTCCGGTTTGTGGGAACAATCGAACATTCGTTCGCTTTTGCTATTATGCCACTAATGTTTGCCCTTGGAAACTGCCAGATATACACCGATATATTTATGATTGCATAGAAATTATTCGTAAAATCAAAGATATAGTCTTTTTTGTTTAGTGGCAGGGCGAATAAAAACGGCGGCATGCTCTGCTTTATTTCATGGGCGCTATTCTTATGTAGGGTAGAAGATCTGTACGCATTTTGGACAGAATACACTTCTGACTCTTCGCGGATATAATCGTCTACGCACATTGGTAAATAAACAATGTAATTAAGCAAAAGCACAGCTCCTATTATAATTAGTATATTTTTGATTATTTTCATTTCACAAATCACCTAAAAACGTCTATTTACAACTAAATTTAACGATGCTATAATAAAAATAGCATATTTAAACACTTTTTTTTGCAAATGGCGAAAACAACGCCCATAAGGGAATGATTTGAATGAAAATTGCGATTTGTGACGATGATAATTTACGAATTGAAATTTTCAAAAATAGCATTGACCGATATCTAAAAGAGCATGGTGATGGCGGATATACATTAACCACTTACACCAGCGGAAAGCCTTTGATCGACGATGTTTCAGATGGCGAATGGTATGACATTATAATTCTTGATGTCTCCATTAACGGAGAAAATGGCATAGAGATTGCCAAAAGATTAAGAAAAATCGGATACTATGGAAATATCACTTTTTGGACAGAGCGCAAAGAATATGTATTTGATGCGCTTGATGTGCTGCCGGTTCATTACATCATTAAAGGCTCTGAGCATGGAAGAATGTATTCAGTTGTTGAGCAGACTCTTGAAAATATCCGTGAAAAAACGCTTACCATCAAGAACAAGGACTACTTTCACAGAGCTGAATTCCGGCATATTGAATACATCGAAAGCCAGAACAAATACATAATGATCCATTGCACGTGCGGAATATCACACAAGGAACGAGGAAAGCTCAATGATATCGAAAAGAGTCTTGACGGAAGATTTTTGCGCTGCCACCAGAGCTATATAGTTAATATGGACGAGGTAAGCGAAGTAAGCCATTTTTTTACGATGGTATCTGGCACAATCGTCCCGATCAGGCAAAGAGAACTTGCAAAAATAAGAGAAAAATATGAAAACTACGTCATTGGAGGGAGATAAAGCATGAGCGAAGAAAAAACCAAGAAGTGCAAACATTGCAAGATGGACATTCCAAAAGATGCAAAAATATGTCCACATTGTAGAAAGAAACAAAAAAGCGGAATATTAAAATGGGTTGTATTAATACTTATCATAGGAGTGGTTATCGGTGCTGTCACAGGCGAAGACAAATCCGCTGATAGTACGACAAAACAAACAGAAGCAACTGCTTCAGACAGTCAGAAACAGGAATCTGAGTCAATCGAATATATATCTGCATCTGTAAATGACATGATGGATGCCCTTAATAATAACGCTATGGGAGCGTCTGACAAATATAAAGGTAAATACCTTGAGATTACCGGAAAGCTCACAAACATTGATGCAGCCGGAAAATATATTGATCTCATGGCTGATGGAGATTTTGAGATTATTGGAGTTCAGTGTTACATCAAAAACGACGACCAGAAAGCTAAAATAGCATCTATGTCAAAAGGTGACACTGTTACATTGAAAGGAAAATGTACGGATGTCGGAGAAGTGCTTGGATATTCTCTTGATATTGACGAAATAGAATAAATGCTAAAAAAGACCGGCTCTCGCTACCAACGAGAACCGGTTTTTAAAAAAAAGAAAAAGAAAAATAAGTTTACACTCCGCAAAGTATATGGAAGTGAAAAGTATCGTTTGACAAGCCATATTGTATCATCTTCGGTGTGTTCGGACAAGTCAGAAAGTTTGTTCGGTTAATAAGGAGGAAAAGAAATGGCAACTGCAAAAAAACTACCATCTGGCTCATGGAGATGTCAGGTATTCAGTCACATCGAAGAAATCCCGTTATCAGACGGAACTATCAAAAAGAAAAGAGTTTATAAATCTTTTACATGCTCAGATCCTAGCAAAAAAGGGAAGCGAATTTGTGAGCAAATGGCTGCCGAATGGGCAGCAAAAAAAGAAAGTGAAGCATTGACTGCGCAATATGTTCCAACAGAAGATATGACATTAAAAGAGGCTTGTAATAAATACATCGAAAGCAGAACAGGTATCTTATCACCTGGAACTATTCGAGAATATAAGCGATCTGTCAAAAGAGACATGGCTAAACTTATGCCATTAAATATAATGGAAATCACTCAAGAGGATGTCCAGGCTGAAATAAATCGTGAAGCACTTACTCATTCGCCAAAAACTGTGTACAATATGCATGGCTTTCTTTCTACTGTCTTGAAGACCTATCGTTCGGATTTTATCTTAAGAACTTCCTTACCTAAAAAGGTAAGACCGAAAATCTATGTACCTACATCTGCCGAAGTCAAAAAGGTAATTGAATGTACTGCAGGTAGTGAATTAGAGATACCTGTTCTTTTGGCAGCGTTCGGTCCGATGAGGCGGTCAGAAATCTGTGCGCTTAATTCTGATCATATCAAGCAGAACATAGTACATGTCGAATATGCTATGGTTATGAATGATTCTCATGGTTGGGTTATCAAAAGACCAAAATCTTTTGCTGGCGATCGTTTTATTCCATTTCCGGATTTCGTTGCAGAAAAACTTAAAGGTATACATGGAAAAATAACAAATTTAAATCCGGCACAAATATCTAATAGATTCGCTGATGTTTTAGAGGATAATCAGATTCATCATTTTCGATTCCATGATTTGCGTCATTATTGCGCATCTGAATTGCATACTCTTGGAATTCCAGATGTATATATTATGCAGCGTGGCGGTTGGGAGGATGATACCACATTAAAAAATGTATATCGGCACGTTCTGGTTGATCGAGAAAAAGAGATGAATGAAATTGGGAATGATTATTTTTCCAAGCTATGCAACACAAAATGCAACACGAAAAAAGAAAGTGCTGAAAAATAGCGTATATTAGGATTTTTCTTGCAGGTTCAAGTCCTGCCATCCGCATTTTTATGAAAATCTTGTATTCACTGGTTCTCGCAAAGAACGTAGTGTTTTCAATGGTTTCGGCAATTTCAAATTAGCTCATAAAATATGTTATTTTGCCAGTTTTGGCATAAAAAAGAAGAACTATGCAACACGAAATGCAACACGAATTTGATACAATATGTAAAAAACAGCCCCAAGGAGTAACCTCCAAGGGGCTTAAGTTTTATGCTTTTTAGATTGCAATCAAATCTTTCCAGGTGTTCTTGCCACACTCTCCATCTACCACCAGTACTCCATTTCTGGATTTCTGATACTGTTTTAATGCGTAAATGGTATTTGCATCTGCCTTTCTGGATAAGCTCAGGGCTTTTCCATTCTTTCCTTTGAATCCTCTGGCAATTAAAATCTCCTGCAGTAACAGGACAGAAGTTCCTTCGCTTCCAAGTTTTACTAATTTTGGCTCAAACATATAACCGGCTCCTTTCGATGTGGTCGTTGATGGTTTTGTGCTAGTTGATGGTTTTGCGGTAGGCTTACTTCCAGTAGTATTGGTAAGTCCACTAAAATCAATTCCTTTTCCAGTAAATCTAAGACGATGCGTCCATCCGTGACTGTACAGGTACCAGGGCTGTGTACGGATCTCATTTCCAGAATTATCTTTCGTATCTTTTGTGCCCTCCGAACTTCTGGCATGAACAATGTCGTTCTTACCAATCGCCATTGCTACATGACTATTGGATCCATTCGGATTATTGTCCGCCAGTTCCAGGTCGCCTTTTATCATCTGTTTGTGTGCGGTCTGATTCCTAGCGACAACCTCAAATCCGGCATTCAGCATCTTGAGCATATTGCCAGTATAAGAGCAATTCTCTTTGAGATAACGCGCCTGTTTGGTAAGCCCATTTTTGAGGAACGCATAGTAATAAGCAGTAAGTGCCAATGAGCTACAGTCAAAAGATTTCGGAATGTTAATTTCGTATAAACTCCTAATTCTCTGACTGTATCCATGACTGTTATCATTGGCAATATTTACCGCAAAGCTTACTGCATCGTTTTTCACATTCTGGATAATCTGTTCTTTTGTCTTTGCCATTGTTCCACTCTCCTTTGCTTCTGTATAATCTTTATAAAATATATTTCTATCAACTTTGGTATTAATTCCTGGAATCGTTGCTTTTGAGCTGTACTGCCAGCCAACACCCCAACTTGGACGTAATCTCTCAACTACTGTCCCGTTATCATTTGCCGGATATCTGGCAATCCAGAAATCATGCTTTTTGAGGTGACTGCAAATCACATTCATGTACCAGTCAAGATTGCAATAGATTGCAAATTTATAACCAGCAGCAACAATAATCTCTCTGAATGCTTCTGCCAGATTATGAATACTTTCAGCTCCAAGTACTCTCTGTCTATGATTCTCTAAGTCGAGGAATACTGGAAACTGAATCTTTCTTCCGTTCAGTACGGAAACAACCTTTCTGGCTTCACTCCGGGCTTCGGATACTGTCGAAGCATAGGAATACTTGTATACTCCTACTGGAATTTTATATTTATTGCATCCGGCAAAGTTGTTCTCGAACTGTCCATCAATAACATTTCCGGCTTCTGTAATTCTCAAGATTGCAAAATCCATTCCGTAATTTGCAACCTTATTCCAATCAATCTTCCCTTGCCACGATGATACGTCAATTCCTTTAATTTCCATATTTTCTCCTTTCACACCACGTATCTGTGGTGACTGTATCTCAATGATTCTTGCGATACCTTCGCGTTTTTCAGAGACAGAAGAAATTAAACACGAAGATAAATAATAAAAATGTTACATTAAAAACATATAATGGTGGCGGATATTTGCAAACTGGGCAAACATATTGTATATATAACGATAGTTTTTTTATATCTTCATATTGGATTTAACTCTATTGATAATTCAGGTATACAGTCAGGAACAGTGATTATGACATTACCTGTAAAAGTATCAACGGTTAATGCTAATATTGGTGTTATTGGTATGGGTACTGTACAAGGTTACAAAGCATATATTGGTGCATTATCCGTTTCATCAAATGGTTATGACATTGTTGCTTCTGGGTTTATAATTGCAGCTAATTATATAGCAGATTTAATGTTTATACGAGCATAAATTATATTATTGTTTAAAAGTTATATATTTAGCTTGTGTCCACATACTGAGTATTCGAACAGATTTACCCTTTTCAATGTTACCCGTAAAATGCACTATATGAGTAGAATTTTGCCTACTTACAGCAACTATACTAACTGGACAAGTGTTCCAGTCCACATTAGTAGCTCCTATTAAGTAATAATCATTGTTAGTATCTGGTGGATTAATATAGATATATCCTGCTCCAGTACCTTTACAAACTTGATTTACAAAAGTTATCTTCGTGTTTAATGCATTAATCCCGAGTTTTTCTTTTAGGTATTCAAATAATTGTGAGAACGATATTTTTTTTAATACATTCCCTTCTCCAACTATCAATGTGTCACTTTCTGCCGGTGTTGCTTTCGAAGCCAGTGCCGACATTAATATTGTTTTTAATGATTCTGCCATAATATTTTACCTCTTTCTATTCTTTCACTCTCAGCATCGAGCCATCTGAAGTAGCAAGTGCTGAGCCATTGCCTGAATCCAATACATACTGGACATTCCGAACATCAACAACAATTAAAATTCTTGCTCCTGTCTGCACTATACTAGGGCTTATGCTTGCACCGGCAATATAGATATTTGCATCTGCCATACATATCACCCTTTCACTTTGATTTTGTAATTATCCACCCACGTTTCGTCCGCAATTTTATAAATGAATCTCAGACAATAGATTCCTGTTTTTTGTGGCTCAATTAACGCATCTAGTGTATGCTCGTTGATATTGCAGTTTCCTTGATCCTCTACAGTCTCTGTTCCAGCATCTGTATCAACGAAAATCAATTCGTAATCCGCTGAAATGATGGAGAAAGGGATGTCTACACCGCATACCGGCTCTACTTTACTTTTAAATCGGATTTTTTCTCCCAAATCCATTATTGTATTGCTATCTACGTATCTAATTGCCATGTCCTCTCTCCTTTCAGCATATTTTATGTCCGCTGAAACATTGCTTTACAATCTCTGCCGTCAGCTGGTTCAGATTCAACAATGAACTGTATTCAATGTTCTCTGATTCTGCCGTGTATCCTCGTGGCACGAGCTTTCCGGCAATTTCGTGCCCTGATATCAGAAACAGTACAGTGGCGGCATAAGCTGTTAAGCCGCCACTACTTTCTGCATAGACTTCTATGACGTACTGTCCATCTTTATCGGCAGGGACTATTGCGTCCCAGATTTCGAGATCCGATCCCTCTCGTCTCTGGAACTCAATAGTGAACTCATTACACGAGCCATATACTCTTGTAATCATCAGTCATCAGTAACTGTTACGGAGATCACGTAAGTCTTGCCTGCATCGACCGGATTAGGTGTTACACTTGCGGCTGTGATCTTCGGCGGGTTCGGGTCATACTTGACAGTTCTGGTAATGGTTGTTGTCTTACCGGCACTGTCTTTCGCAACGATATTAATTGTATTTGTTCCTGCGGACAATGTGACCGTAGTGCTGAATGCTCCGTTGCTACCAACCGTTACAGATGCACCGTTGACCGTTACCGTAACAGGAGATGAGGTTGCATCATTGGTTGTACCAGATACAGTGATCGTGCTCTTGTTGGTAACGTATCCATCAGACGGAGAGGTTACGCTCAGTGTCGGTGGAACGGTGTCAATCTTGAACGTTACAGATTTCTGAGAAGCAGCATTTCCATCGTAGTCGGATGCGTCAAACCTAATGGTATGAGAACCGTCGGTAAGCGCTGTTGCCGGTGTGTACGAACAATTGTAACCACCGGTTACAGCGGTCTTTGTAATGCCGTCAGTAATCTTACTTCCGGAATCGATTGTGATACCGATAGTAGACGGATTAACACCAGAATCATCATCTGTGACGCTCCATGTGATAGTCGGTTTGTTATTGGTAAGTGTTGCGGACGCAGTTGGATTGGTGACCGTGATTACCGGTGCAACCTTTTCTTTAACGGTTAATCTCAGTGAACTACCGATTGCGGAATCTGTCGCATCTTTGGTGGTCACGTTTCCAGCGTCGTCCGTTGCCTTGATTGTTATTCCGTAATAATGTCCACTCTGGCTGTAACTAGACCTACTTGGTGCTGTTGCTGTGGCTTCATATTTACCCGTATTACTGTTATAAGTAAGGGTATAAGTCTGACCATTTACAATGGCTTGTACTTGCTTTACTGACATTTATGTACCTCCATTTCATAATTCATTCTATATTTAATTTTATTATCCGATAATAGATATTTTAGTCCAAGTTTTTTTCTTATAAGTTGCTGCGGCTATTGAATTTGAAGCGTTATTTATTCCTATAAAATTGGCAGCTCTAATACTACCAGAACACATTAATATTCCCCAAGCCCAACCGCCAAAGAGTCCTCCGATAGTTCCCCATACAAAGTAAGCACGTGGCTTTTGAGATGCGTTAATAAAGTTTTCTATGTTATTATCTAGATTCATTAAATTTGGGTTACTATTTAATTGGTTAAGCGCAGCCGGTAAAGTCATCGTTCCAGCATCGAGGCCAAAGGTCTTTGATGTCAATTTGTTGAGTACCGCATCAGCAAGCTTATCATAATCAATCGGCTTGTTTGCCGCATCCTCTGCACTGTAAAGCATAAATTTATCTGCATCTTTTGGTGTTGTTTTTACGGGATATTCATTAAATTTTGCCATATTAATTCTCCTTTTCTATATTGAACTTTTCATAGAGCTGATTAATTAGTTTCTCCTGTCGGTCAAGCTGTTCTTTCTGGCTTTTTATCATTGCAAACATAGCAGGTATCATGATACGTTCATTCCAGTTCTCAGCTTTGCCGTCTATGTGGTCAACTGCCAGAGGAAAATACATATCCACATCTTCTGCTATGAACATTGGAAATTCTGCGTCTGCGCGTTCATCTCCTTTTGCAAGGTAGCCTTCTTTATACCGTGCCATTATCGGTTCGATGTTGTACAGATTCTCAATAAATTCTTCTGGCAACGAAGCTCCGAGGATTTTGTAGCGTTTGGAGGAAGATGAACTCATGTATACTAGATTGTTGTAAATCCTTAAATAATTTCCAGATGAAAGTGTGCCTAAATTGAAAATCTGAAATTTATCCGTTCCATCGGAAAAAGGTTCTGTTCCGCAAATTATGTTAAAGCCCCCATCGGCAACAAGACCATTTCCATAAGCACTCAAGGTGACCCCATTAATGCTTATTTCTTCATTTTCTGCGTCCAGTATTATAATGCCGTTAGGAGACTTTAATTGTCCTGTCTCACTATCTAGAACCCACCCGGCAATATTTCCAGTGTTAGCACTTAATTCACCAGTAAAAGTTCCTTTTGCTGAATTCAAACTGCCGGAAAACGTTCCTTTTGTAAAATTCACTCCTGTGTTGTCAATATATCCAACTTGATTACCGGCTGAATCTCTAATAACTAATTTTCCATTGCCATTATTTACACCGCCCAATGTCAATTCACCGCCAAGCGCTGCACTGAAGCTGATATACAGTTTACCATTCTTGTAGTACAGGCCTTTCCATGCACCATCATTTGATAGTATTTCTACGATTTGCGATTGTGTCAGATTGTCCACATCAATCACTACCGCAACACTCTGCATATCCATCAATGTTGTAGTTCCACCGGACGCATATAATTTACATCTAACATTTGTCACATCTCTCGGAATACCGACAGTTGAACCATTAGAACTTGCTACTGTCTGACCAGATCCATTTGTCAAAATAGAATACAAATAGTGTGTCACGGTATCCTCATCGGTTGAACTAGTATAAATGGTATTCCAAGTGTTTCCGTCAGCAGTCTCTTCAACAACGAATCTGCCTTTATAAGGCACTCTAGTAGCTGACTTTCCGTCACGATAATACGCTTTAAATGTTATAAAGTTTGGACTAATTGTCTTGCCAGAGCCACGTTTCAAGACGTTACATGATGGCTCAACCATGTATGTTCTACCAGGTTCACCATCTTTTCCATCTTCGCCCTTTTTCTGCTTAGAAATCGTGAATCTTTTTGTTACTGCCAGATTACTGAGATATGTTGCTCTGATGTCTATCCATCCATTGTCTGCACTCAAGCCTGTGACAGTGTAAGTATGCGTATCTACATCCCAAGAGCCGGTTACACTGTCTGATTTTGTAATGGTATAGCTACAATCATTTGTGATATCTGACGAGCCGTACATAACTTTCGCTGTAGTTGTGACCGTTGGAAATACCGGAATATTACCGTCTGCATCAGATGTGATCGTCTGCATATCGTTTGACAGCTGGAATGTCATATTCTTGGCAGATGCAATATTGCTGTCCATTTTTGTCAGTTTATCCGGCAAAGAACTATCACCAATTACAACATTATCTCCGCTGATAATTACTTTCTTTGTGTCCATATCAACTTGGAAGATGATATTTCCGTCGCTATCTCTAACAATCAGCGCGCCTGTGTCGATATAATCAGCATTGATACCATGTGCGTACAGAATTTTTGCTATCAAATCGCCTGTTAGAAAAAAACCGTAAGGGTACGTTTTGCCACCATCATTGGATACGCCAATGGCTTCTGCTGTGAATTTAATTACATTTTTTGATTCTGCAAGTGTAGGCTTGTCATGCAGATATGTAATAGTACTGCCATCTTCCTGTGCGACTGATGTTTCATATAATCCAGAAGAATTTTTTAAGGTTTCTTCTAATTTCTTTACTGCTTTTTCTCTAGCTGATTGTTCTTTTTTAACAAGTCGTCTTGCCTCTACGATTGCCTTAGTGGATTCTGACTGGAACTTGCTCTGCCCTCTGATAGGGTCGTCAGCTTGAGTTTTTACAGTAGTCTTTCCATTAACGGAACAAGAAACGTCCGTCAGCGGAGTTATATATCTGTTCCATTTGCGATCATAAGTATATGCCATATCTCCAAACTCAATGAGTGGGTTATATACAAGTTCTCCCGACATGTTACGGAATTTAGCTCCAATTATGGAATCGCCAATTTGAGCAGCTACCGTGTCCAAGTCCGAATCCGCAACAAGGTCGTTCTCCAATTCAAGAACATATCCTGTGCTTCCGTACATGGCTTCATTTTCTCTATTTTTTAGCTTGATTCCAGTAATCACAATATCATCACTAGAAACGGTTGGACTTGTAAAAAAGTCTTTGAGCTTTTCGGATGTGTCAGCTGCTGATTCGATCAATGTCAAGAATCCATCACTATCAATTGTCCAGTTCCCTGTCGGACTGATAAAACTTTCTGAGTCAATACTTGCGCCGCCTTTAAATGTTACATTTCCATCAGCGTCCACTACTGCGTTGTAATCTTCTTGTGTATTGGAAAAATCCCATCTGATAAATCGCAAGTATCCTCTGCTGTCCAGGCGAGCGTTCGCAGTCTCAAGCATTGCTGCCCATCCGAACAACTGACGAAACGTCATGTTTTCCGGAATCTCTGACACGATCAGATTTCCATGAGCCATGGAGACTTCTGACGGAATACCAAGAGTCTCACACGCATCTCTAACAAGAGTCTCTATTGACTGTGGCAGAACCAGATGAGATATATAAGTTGCGTTCGTTTTATACATATCGTCCAAAGCGGTAAAACTAAGGATTTCGCCATATTGTTCTGGTGTCGTAATTGTATAAATACCTTTATCAATGGTTTCGACTCTGTCTTCTGTCGCTGCTTTTGTTGCCAGAATCGCACCGCCACTCTGGTCAAGAATTGGGTCATAGTTTTCATCCAGCAATTTATCTGTTGCAGCCAGACTTGCTACGGAGGTCTGCATTTTAAGATACGCATGAACTTTTGCCATGTAGAAATTATAGTTTTTCCACTGATCAGAAGTGTTGTCCAACTCCAATGTCATGGATTTACAAACAACGCAGCCAATCGGAAAGCTGCTACTTTCTGCACAATCAGAAAATGAGTTGTTGCTGCTCATAATCTCGTTCTGTACGGTTTTGGTTCTCCCATCAGGAAAGGTGATGTCCACCACCTCCCAGACAGGTTCGCCATCTGCTAATTTCTGCTTAAATGTATCAGATACATTAATCAAGTGGATTCACCCCCTGCATGTTAAAAGATATTTTTGATACAAATTTTAAGTCTTGCGAAATTTCTCCAATAGTTAGGCTTGCTTTTCCGACATAAAACGGGTCAGTTCTCCATGCCATGTGGTAAAGCGACCAATGGTACAAATTGAAAGTTTTTCCTTTTGCGATAATTTTGAGAATTTTGTTTGCTTCTACAACTGGAACGTTTGATGCTTCATAGCTATATTGTTCAACTGTAAATAGTGGAGTCAGTAATGCTTTTCCAAACTGCGTACGGTTACTACCTTCTGAATAAGTTGTTTCAAGGTTGTAACCCATATCTTTGTCCGGCTGATAGATGGAAGCCCCATTCATTTTGTATCGTTCCGTTATGTTTTTTGGAATAGTTGCCACGCTTCCACCTCCTATGCCAGTTCAAACGGGTTTCTGCCGCTTGTATCACGTCTTAACTTTGCTTCTTCGATAATTTCATCAAATACTGTTCTTCGGTTAATCTGAGCAGTAAAATGATAATCTCCACCGGAATTGCTTCCGGATTCTTCGCGAACAATCTTTCTGAGCAGCGCTTCTGGTGTTTCAATGTTATTGCCCTGTTTCTGGTCGCCCAGGACAGCCAGAAATTCGCTTCTTGGTGGAATAACTGCACCTTTTGCCAGATAAGGTACTGTTGGAACTCTCGGAAATGTTGCACTAAATCCGATTGTTTTCTTACCGAACGGTGTAGGTACTTCCCACGGACCGAAGGAAAACGCCGATTCAATTCCGCCAATCGCACTGTTGACAGTTCCGATCGCTCTGTTGACGATTCCGATGACCTTGTTCAATATGTTTCGAATGGTATCTCTAATTCCGCCAAATATATCGACAACCTTATTTTTGGCTGATGTGAATTTTCCCACTATACCATTTTTAATTTTCTCAACAAGGTTTCCAACGGTTGACCAAATTGCAGTCCATTTCTGATACGCGCTGGATTTGACGTTATCCCAAATCGTCACGATTTTAGACGCGAGATTCTTAAGACTGGAGCTTATAGTGTTGACAAATGTTGATGTTTTATTTTTAATCCAATCCCATACCGCACCCGCAACTTCTTTAATCTTGTCCCAGTTTTTGTACAGTAATACGCCAATTGCAATGCAAGCTGTTACTGCCGCTATAAAAATTCCACCCGGTCCGATAGCCGTTGCAATAGCTTTAATTCCTCCCATAATGCCGCTAGAACCAGTCATAAGTGCAATAAGGCCTTTTATAAAACTCGCTACTGTCGTTATACTTCCTGCTATTCTTGACGCTAGCCCTGCAATTTTCGCCGCCGCGAACGCTCCGATTAGAGCTGCACCGAATGCTTCAATAATTGATTGATGATCTGCAAAGAATCCAGCCAAATCCGATACCAGATTGATCACTGTCGGAAGTCCTACTTCAATCACCCATTTAAGCATCGGAAGAACGATATTGTTGTAAATCCATTCAAGGACATTTCCGATGGATTCTAAAATCGGAGCAAATGTACTGGTTAAATTGCTGATAGATTCCAGTAGAGGATAGAAATTAAGATTCGCCGCCCATGTTGCCGTATCTGCAGCAATTCTCTCAACAAACTGCATAACTACTACGAGAGCATCTGCAATGTTCTGAATAATCTGTGTCCCTACATTGTTCTTGTTCCACGCATCGGCAAAACCGGATGCAATATTCCCGATAGTTTTAAGCACGTTCTGAGCAATTCTCAGCATGGTCGTAAGCATCGTTGTGCCTGTGCCATTTGTCCAGACCTCTATAAGGCTTTTACCTACGCTTACAGCGAGCTTTTTGAGTCCATCAAGTGCGATTTTTGCCGCGTTGATGGTATTCTTACCCTCTTTTTTCCATGCGTCCTGAAATGGTTTCCAGAGTTTTTTGAGAAGGTCAGCAAGTTTCTTTGCGGAATCACTAATCTTGTCAAGTGCGGTTTCGCCCTCTGCCAGGCTACCATAATTCACACTGCCAACCGAACTCGGTAATCCTCCGCCCCCAGAACCAGTTCCACCAGACCCAGAACCGGATGGAGTTGAAGATGCGCTACTTCCTGTAGAACTAGCCTTGTGAACTTCATCAAGCGATGAAAGATAGTTTTTTGTTTCCTTATCCGCTTTTTTTGTGGCTTTTGCATTGTCGTTCGTGGCATCTGCCAATTTCTCTGCATTGTCCGCTGCCTGTCCGTACTGATCTGCTGTATCTGCAATCGCGCCTGTTCCGGCAAGTCCTGCTCCACTTCCACTTGTTTGACCAGATGATTTCTTGCCAGTAATAAACTCCGTGAATGACTTGAACGCATTAGCTAGAGTTGCCAGCTTACCAAGCAGAATGTTGATTACTTTCAGAACAGGCGTGAAAATATTAATCAATCCCTGTCCGACTGTTGCCTTGAGAGACTGTAACTGCAATTGCATCACTCGCACCTGGTTCGCCCAGCTGTCAGAAGTACGAATAAAGTCACCAGATGCGGCAGATAGCTGCTTCTGCACAAAAGCCAGACGGAGAGCCACTTTTTCCTGTTCTGTCATTTCAGATGTGGTTTTTCCGTAGCCATTGGCAAGTGCATACTGATCAAGTGCCGACTGGGTCATTACCACGCCGAGGTCCTTGAGTGTTTCCGTTTCACCCGTAAATACTGATTTCAGCTTGATATAAGCCAAGTCCTGACTGATGTTATAGAATGATGCCACATCACCAGTCAGCTGTGTCAGGGCTGTTGACATGTCGTAAGCCTGTGCCTCAGAGAAACCGAACGACTTAGACATTGCTCCGAATGTTCCGACATACCTTTTTGCCATTGTCTCTGACAGTCCGGCTGAGGTCATGGCGTTCTTTGCAAATTCATTGACCTTATCCGACATGGTTGTAAATGTAACATCAACCACGTTCTGAACTTCTGCGAGGTCGGAACCAAGCTCCACACACTCTTTCCCAAACTGCGCTAATTTGCCAACTGCAAAAGCCCCACCAATCAGCAGACCGATTTTTTTTACAGCACTCCCAAGGCCGTTAAATGACTGTTTTATAGCTGATACGCCATTTCGGACACCGGTTGTATCCATTCTGGTATCAATAATGACTGAGCCATCAGCAGCCATGCGTTCACCTCCTAACTATTTGAGGTTCAACATCTCATTCAGCGCATCTTTATACGCTTGCTCTTCCTCGCTGAGACGTGTTTTTATATCAATGATGTTCTTGTTTTCCTGATAGAATTTCTTTTCCCATTTATCCAGGCGTTCGCCTTTTGCCTTTTTTGACCGGATTCCAACAACCGTGTTGAACAGACACTCGCCAGACTCCATGAAATATCCGAAGAACGTCCACCAGTGCATATACGGCACGGCTCTGATTTCTTTACCGGCAACTTTGTTTACAGCCGGAACAATCATATCTCCATCCTGTTCCCAGTCCATCAAACGGGGTTTTGGGCGGTTTGGATTATCGTCCAACTGTCCGCAGTCGATGAACTCCGATGCTTTCTGACAAGCTTCGTCCAGGCACTCAGCCGGTATGCTCTGCCAGTCCTCAAACAGAATCTGTAGCATAACAACTGCTTTCGCCTGTTCGTCCAATTCTGGGTCATTCATGGCAATGAGAATATCAATGATTGCTCGAAAATCTGTCCTGATAGAAGAATCCACCCCACTTATGTTTAGTGAGGTGGGAAGCTCATAGGCGGTCATTTTGTATACTTCTCCGTATACTTATTGACTGCTGCCTGCATTTTCTTCTTTCTCTTTTCGATTTCCGGTGCGATTGCTTCTGCGATTTTATCCAGAACGATATAAGCGAACACCTGACCATTGCCGAATACAGTGGTTGCTGTGATCGGCTCTTTGAACAGGTCTTTTGATGCTTCATATCCGAGCAGGTAATTGATTTTATCCTCGATCTGTTTGTTCAATTCAGCCATTTCTTTACCAGATGTGACTTTCTGGATAGTATCCTTAAGCTGCTCAAAGTATTCTGTCAGCTCCTCTGCACGTGCTGCTACATTGATATCGGTCGGGTTTAGCTTGAAAGAAGAAAAAATTTCATCTTCGTTATTCGTGAATGTGAAAATGAGAATTCCATCATCAATTTTTGTATTAATTACTTTTGCCATTCAGCATATCCTCCTTGTATATGTGCTTATTCGCTGTCAGCTGTGAATGTACCGGAGCTGATGTCAAATTTTCCTTTAACACGCTCGCCAACGTAGTTCACTGTAAACGGAATCTGATAACCGGACGTATCACCGCCGTAGGAAGTCGGCACAACGTAACAGTCCTGCTGATATGCTTCATACTTGCCTGCTGTGGCTTCTGTCCAGAGATGAACCTCAACTGCTTTCGTCTTGAGGTTATCGTCTTTGAGGCGTCCATCTACGATCTTCTGCAATGCTGTAAACAAATCAGAAGTAGTGTCTGCATAGAATGGATCAGCATCAGAAGAAACTTCATAGCCATTGTGTTTAAATGTGGATTCTCCGAGAATGTTTTTAGATGTTTCAGTGTCCGGATTGAGTTCTACGTTATACTCTTCCAGATCTTTTCCAAGACGCTCATATTTTGGTGTCAGTCCCCCACAGAGGGAACCTGCATCAATGTAATGAGCCATATATTTACGGTCAATCTTGCCTGTAACTGCCATAGAAATGTCCTTTCTGCCTATAACTTTTAAAAGGCTGT
>OFMT01000303.1_pt1 | contig 46298 bp, 75 predicted proteins | sample 1541891 | NCBI WGS metagenome assembly OFMT01 (sample SAMN04209230, study PRJEB22552) | human gut metagenome | biome: gut; material: feces | host: Homo sapiens | place: USA: Oklahoma | reverse complement strand
AAAACCTTTGATTTTCAACGAAAAAGTGATAGTTCAAATCCCTCCTTCTCCGCCAAACAGAAAACCGTTGAGTTTCAAGGATTTCCTTTGATTCTCAACGGTTTTTTGCTGTTTTTGGTGGTACTTTGAAGGCCTCTGAGATGCCCTGAAATACACCCAGGTTTTAGTCAAATTTTAGTCAAAATCCTTGGCCGTTTCTTTGATTTTGGAAAAATCTGGGGGTTTCGGTTGTTTATTCGTTATTTCACCACATATTCATAATATTTTGCCAGCTTGTCCCCTGAAATGTCCTTATCATCCAGGAAAGCACGGGTCATTTCAGTGTAGAAATCTACGTTGGAAATACCGAGCTTTTTAGCTACATTGACGAAATCAGAATAGATCATATTCATCGCCACCCAGAACTTAACAGGGTCCTCATTTACCCCGCGCTGTTCCATTACCTTGTTGGTTTGATCAATCGTCCAATGTGGGCCAGTGGTGCCATCCTCGTTCTGCATCCGGCGTGTCCATTCCTGGGCCATCTGCATGTCGAAACGCGGCGAAACGTTGGATTCTGCGCCGCCGGTCATGGCACGGTTTCCGGGCATCCGCTCCATTTCGTTGTACCGTGGGACGGTAGCGTCTGCGCCGCCCATGTAGGGAGCATCACCGCGCTCAAACCCAATGGGGCGGGTTGTTTTGGCGGGTTCCGCGTATCCGCCATTTCTAGTCCATGTATAGCCATGCTCACGCCCTCCCCTATCGTCGTAGCCTCCATAAGGGGGATAGTAATAGGGCATAGTGTCCTGGGGCGCGTAGCGGCCATTGTCGTAGTGTTCACGGCCATTGGTATCACGGAAACGATCATCTACGTTGTAGTCGCGGCGGTGTTCCTGCCAGTCGCGGCGTTCATTTTCCTCGCGATCATCGGAAACCTTTTTGCTACCGGAATTTAGAAGCATCATTCTGCTAAATTTACTCATCCTGCGCCGCCTCCTTCGTTAGTTGTCGGGGCCGTTCCATCAATAGAAGCCAGGGTGTTGTTGGGCGCACAGCAGGGACGGCCCAGCAGTTTGAAAGCGCCACCCGTGGCCGTTGTCGAAATTCTGGTGCTGTACCGCGTTCTGGTTCGCAAGTTGCAGGCTGTTGCCTGGGTGCAGTCTGCACGATTCAGCGGGTACAGTTGGGTGCCGGTGCCGATGGTGATAAATACCGGCGCGTTGATGGTAGCCGCCGCCGGGATATTCTGGGCGATCACCAGGCAGACTTTTTGCCCGTTGGTGTAGCTACCTGCTGGGATATTGATGATTAGACCAGATGCAGCGGAATAGTTCACTGCCTGGGAAATCACCAGCTTGTCGCACAGGCGGCAAATCGTCTTACAGGCCATTATTTTTTATCCCCTTTCAGTTCATCTAATTTTTCGGAAATTTCACGCATCCACGCGCCACCGAAAATTATCATAATTACCGCGAACATGAAAAAATCGCTGCTGTTATCCTGGTAATCCGGTGCAGAAGAACGCCCCAACCCCAAGCCATCACAAGGCTTGCTTGCCGCGTTAGCCATCCTACTACGCCAAACCGCTTCCTGGAATTCATTGAAATCAAACATTTTTATACACCTTTCTCATAAAATAGGCGGCAGGTTTTAGCCTGCCGCCTTTATATCACGGCATAGCCGGAATGTGTTGGATCAGCAACCGCAGCCGCTATTGCAGCCGCAGGCGTTCCCGGTGTAGGGGTTGGGCACCTGGTAGGCCGGGATAGGGGGCGGATTGATAGCGTTGATGATTTTCGCCGTCTGGTCCGCCTGGGACGCTACAAGGTAGGTGTTCTGTGCGGCCTGGGAAGCGGCAAATTTCAACCCCTGGTTTTCGGCCTGGAGCGCTGCGATCTTCTCGGCCTGCCGTGCGGTTTCCATCTGGTCAATCCGTGCAATGATACGGTCGGTATCGTTGTGGGTGGACTGGATGATATCACGGGCGTTGGTTGCGGCGTTGTAATTGGTATCACAGAAGCCGCGCTCCACCTGCCGCTGAGTGTCACAGCAACAGGACTGCATCTGATTGCCCAGAGCCGTTAGGCCAGCCGTCACGCCAGTAAAACCGGTGTTCATATTCTGGGTAACGCCGTTGATAAGCTGGGCATTCTGGTAGCCCGTGGTGCAAATCGCGTTCTCAATGCCGTGAAAACCGTTAGAAACCTGGTTGCCAAGGGTGTTGAAACCATTGAGCATCCCGTTATTCATGGCATAGAATCCATCACAGAGGCCGTTCTGGACGCCACGAACAGCGTTATCAAGGCCGTTGAAGTTGAAGGATTCGCAAAGGTCTGCGCGGGTGATAGCCCCCTGCATTGCGCCACCATTCGCACCGTTGTTGCCCCAGCCGAAGCCGTTGCCGCCGAAGATCAGGGCGATAATCAAGAATGCGAAAATCCAGGAACCGTCACCGCCCCACATACCGCCGCCGTTGCAGTTGTTGTTATCAGCCTGTCCGGCTAGATAACCAGTCATCATTTCGTCTGCCAATTTGATAACCACCTTTCAGTTAGATTTGACGATTTTTGTCAAGATTCGCCAACTGAAAGGGTTAATTTATGTTACCGGTTGCTAGGAATCGTGATCCCTAACTGCCGGGCCACATCGTTCAGGCTTACGCCACGTTCGTTTGCCATGTTCTGGGCCATCTGCTGCAACTGCTGAGTTGATTTGCCCTGCATCATCCGCATGGCCTGAGAAATCTGTGGATTCTGGCCTGCCAACTGCTGAAGCATACCCATAGGATTCCCGCTCCTAGCGGCCTGCATCAGAAACATCATGGGGTTCATTTGCATCATTTTTTATCCCACCTTCCATTTTTTCCAGTTTTTTAACTCTATCGACTAGGGCGTTGAAATCGTCCATCGTTACGCCCTGCGCCGGTTTTGGTTCCGGTTGTGGCGGCGCTAAACGGAATTCGGCGAAATCCGCCGCCCCGGTGTTTGGGTTGAATCGTTTGAAATATATGATTCCGTGGGGGAAATCAGGCATCAGTGTACCAGGCCCCAGGAAATCAACCTGCATGGCAACCGCTTCCTCCCGTCCCGTTACTGGGCGGCAGATATAGCCGCTGTTGTTCTGCTGAATCATAGAGGGCTGGTAGTTCTGCCCCTGCTGGTATACCTGATTCTGCTGATAGCCCTGCACATTTTGCATCTGGTTAGGCATTTGATAGTTGCCGCTGTAGTTCGGCACAGTGTAAGCAGCCATTGTTATCACCCCTCGTTCTGAATAAATTTTACCATCTCCTACTCCCCTGCTTGTCCAAACCATGCCCAATTTCTGCTCAATTTATGCTCAATTTCTGCCCAACAAAAAAGCCCGCCCCCAAAATGGGACGGGTTTCGACACTGGGAATGTGGTATTTTATAAATACCTTTTCTCCCCCAATGGAAAGGTAGCCCCCGCCGGTACGTTGCAAAAAACCGGCGGGGGCTTTTGTTTTCTCAAAATTTCAACACCAAATTGGTGTAAACCTATTGACATAACACCAAATTGGTGCTATAATACAAGTACAGTAAAGGAAGGGGAACAAACCCCACGGAACATATAGGAGGAAATTATAATGAACGCAAAGATGACTAAACTGTTTGAGATCGTGAACGCCAACGCTGAGATGATGGACACCAACCGCATGACAACCGATGAAATCCTCGAAAACATCCACTGCGGCGTGGATGAAGAGGGCGAGATCATCGACCTGGACACTGGGAAGCTGACCGGCATCTGGTACGAAGAAGTCGAGTGCTAATCGCAGAGTGACGGCCCACACCGGGCCGGTAATGCGGGAGGGCGTAAGCCCTGCGGTCACAACCCCGCAAGATAGGAGGAAACAAAAATGAATGAACAAGCACTCATTATGGACGCCCTCTCCACCCCCGACCGTGACGCTTTCGTCTCCGACTGGGCGCTTTCCAGCGCCTGGGGAGACGAACCCACCGCCCCCATCCCGGTAGACCGGGTGCAATACCTGGCCCAGCTCTGGGTAGACGTCCGAAAGAGTGTGGCAGAACTCCGGGCCATGACCGGCCTGACACAAGGCAAGTTCGCTGCCTGGTACGGTATCCCGCCCAGAACCGTCCAAAACTGGGAGAGCGGGGCCAGCAACGCCCCAGAATACGTTCGCTTAATGCTGGTGCGCTTAGTCCGGCAGGATTTTTGCCATGTCGGAAAATGAGAAAATAACGGCAGAGGATACACCGAAATCGGGCGTCGGCGGTATAACCTGGAATAAAAGAAACAAAAAATGGATGGTGTATTGTGGTAACAAGTATATAGGTCTATTTAAGGCCTTGGACGATGCCGTAGCCGCGAAAAAAGATTATGAAGTTACGCATCCCAAAAAACGATGCAAAGTTTGCGGGAAGCTCATACCGCGAGCATGGAACCAACAAAATGATTTCTGCTCGGATGAATGCAAAAAAATCTGGAAAAGCCAATACCTAAAGGATCGTTTTGAAGCGACAAGGCCGGGGCAACGGTTTTGCGTGATTTGCGGAAAACCAATCCCGATAGACAAAAACGCGCACACAATAATTTGCTCAGACGAATGCAAAAAAGTTAGGCAGCATCAATATTATGAAAGGAGCCGAAATGTACCGCCCTCGAAAAAAAGAAAATCTCCGGACGCAGGCGATCCTATTATAACATTCTCGTTTGCTCTGCCCGTTACAATGAGAGACTGGTTGCAAAAAACAGCATCGAAAAATGATGAGACCGTGAGCAAATACCTGAGATCGTTGATCCAGCGCGAAATCGACAAAAAAGAGGGGACGGAGTAATCCGTCCCCTTTTCACAGACTTTTCCGCCGAATCGACGCCAAATCGTTGTTGACGGTCCCTCGGCTCACATCGAGTTCCGCAGCAACATCCTCGATAGCCCAACCTCTCCGGTAGTGCAACTCAAAAGCCGCCCTCTCCCGGTCCGTGAGCCAAGGGTTCCCGTGCATTTTCTCCAGTTGTGCGGGGCTGTACCGATAGCGTGGCATACCACCACCCCCTCAGTCCAGCACCCCCAGACGGCCCAGCACAGCGGCCAGCTCATCCCGCTTGACGGGCCGCTCCGGCTCCTGCCCGTCCACAATGCCTTTCAGTGTGGCTTTCTCCCAGTGCCCCTGTTTTTTGCTCCACTCCGGTTCCGCCACGGCGGCAGCAAACGTCATGGCCTTGGTATACAGTGCGTAGGCCTGCGCCCCCGTCATCTCTGCCAACAGCTTGTTGATGTCCATGTCATCCTCCTTTTCCGCCCCCAGCCGGTTGTTTACGGCCTGGGCAATCGCCGCATGTTTTCCGTACAGATAGTCCCCCGGACAGGCCTTGTTCGCCGTCCAGCGGTGGACCACCATGTTTTGCTCATCCCACTTGCCCATCAGCGCCTTATCCCCCCGCCACAGCAGGCGGGGAATGTTATTCCGCTGGCAGATATCCGCCAGCAGCTTGATGAGGCTGTTGAGTGCCGCCGCATTGCATTTGCATGCCCCGTCGGCGTCGCTGGCCACCTCGATGGTGATGATCTGGTGGTCGATTGGATTGCTGGTACACCAGGCTCGGTTTTCCTCTTTGCACACCTGGGCAATGGAGCCGTCCCCGCCCACGACGTAGTGGCAGCTAGCCCCGTTTTTTTGCTTCACAGTAAAACGATTCATGTCCGCAAAGCTACGGGCGGGCAGATTCCGCCCCCCAGCGGTGCAGTGGATTGCCACGCCCTGGATAGTCCCCCGTCGAGGCTTGGTGCAGTTGGGGGAGTAGTGGACGTAGGTAGCTAAGCTGGATTCACTCATTTTTCGTCCCTCCATCCGTTTTCTTCGTGAAGAAATACGTGATGATAGCCCCGTAGGCCGTGCAGAACAGCGCCACAGCGTCCTGGTTCACGTCCACGGGCGAAAACAGCAAGGCGATCATCGCCCCGGTCATGGCCAGCGTCACCAGGCTCTTCACGTCCAGCAGTTTCAGCAGTTGTTTCATGTGTATACCTCCCTACAAAAAATCGTTATTCTCAAGCCGCGCTCTGTACACATTCTCGATATGCCCGATGGAGATAGAGGCTTTATCGTTGGGAAAATCTGGGTGGGTAGAACAGTAGCGGTTGTATTCCGTGATATCCTCCAGGATTTCGTTAAAATGCTCCTGGCTGTGCCGTTCGCCCTGCAAAAGCTCGTCGGCAAACCGCAAAATCCGCCCACGCAAGCGCTTGGCTTTGTCCCTGGCGTCCTCTTCGATGTGGCTTTTCAGTTGTTCCGAAATCCCGGACAGTTGATCCGCAATATCTCCAAGGATAGCTTTCCCGATTCTCCGGGCCAGCCACGTCCAGGGGTTGATTTTAATGGGGATGATTTCAATCGCGACGGACGAACCCAGCACAGCCAGGAGCGCCGTGATGATCTGCTCAGGTTCCATATAATGGCACCTCATTTCTTTAAGTTTGGCCCCCGCATACACGGGGGCCGTTATGCTTACTGTGCATCGGCAGTGCCACCGTATTCGGAGGGCACCAGTTCGGGCATACCGCAGTCCTCGATCAGGACTTCGGCAACCTGCTTCTTCAGCTTGGGGGGCACCTGGTTAAAGGTGGTCTTACCCAGAATAATTCTGGAAGCAAAGAGCATAGCCATCATATTCTCACTCCTTTCTGCTTTTAGCAGGATTCTAAACGCTAAATTAGCGAGTAGTTTACGCATAAACGATGTTAGCCATTTCCACGATGCACTCTTCGTGGAAGTCAGCTTGTGTTGAAAGAGCGGATACTTGCTCTTTCAACAGCTTATTCTCCGCCCGGAGTGCCGCCGTCTCATCCTCTTCCTCCACAAAAAACGCTCCGATTGGGTAGGTTTTGTCTGTGGCCGGGGAGTACACGGCGTTGTAGCTCTCCTGTGTGGAGATCACGGCGACGCCGTTGTCCTGTTGCAGGATGTAGCGCAGAGTTTCTACGCGTTCGACGATCTCACCATCTTTGTAGATCAAAAACATATTATCCCTCCCGTAAAACCAGCATCGTTTGCTGATTCGATGGATTTTTCTGGATGCTCGCGGCGCTTGTGTAGCCGTGATATTCCAGCGTGGGACCATCCCGCTGGTGGATGCTGATACGGTCCGGCAGATGCAGAGCGGCTTGATCTATATCCTCGATAGGGGTATCCGTAAATACGATCCGCAGCTCATCATCTACTGCTATTACGTTGTCGATGGGGAAAATTTTTCCGCCGATTTCTGCATACATTCCAAAAACACCCCTTTCATCGCTGTTTTTGTTTTCCAGGATTTGCATTTAGATACATGGCCGCACCAACTGACAAAGCTGATTCGCAGGTCCTCTGGTGGGACTTTCCCAGCCAATTTTTTTAGCTTTCGGCGTTGCCTGGTAACATTTTTTCGGCTGATCCGCCGCACGACGCCGCCGGTCTCCGTGAGGCTGAATTTCTGTTTTAGCCAAGAGAAACCGCGCCGAAGTGGAACGATTTGCGTTTTCGTCTCGTTCATCTCCACGCAAAACGCCGCCGCTTCCTGCCGGATCACATCCAGGCAGGCAAGCAAATGCTCTTTGTCGTGGTGGATGATGTAACCATCGTCCATGTATCGTCCGTAGCATTTACAATGCATCCGCTCTTTGATTCTGTGGTCGAGCCGATTCGGAACGGCCAGCGCCAAATTTTGGCTGATTTGACTGCCTAGCCCTAGACCGACCGGCCCAAACATCCCGACCAGATGCAAAATCAGGTGTTTCAGCCGTTCATCGGCAATGTAGCGCTCCAAAATTTTTGCAATAGCATCATGGCTAATACTGTCGAAAAATTTGTGGAAATCATAGATCAAGATGTATCCATCCCGCCCAAATTTGCGGTAAAACTGATGCAAATGCGTCTCCAGGCGTCTGAGCGCATAGTCAACGCCTTTTCCCTTCTGACTGGCCGAGTTATCAGGGATTAGCCTCGGTCCAAGAACGGGAGTAAGCAGATTATCGCACAAACAACGCTGCACCACGCGCTCCGTAATGTGCACGGAGCGGATGTGCCGATGTTTTCCGCGCTCAAAAATGTCAAACTCGATAAATCCGTTACTTTTCCATGCGCCACTCAGCAATTTGCGTTGAGCTATGCGCACATTGATAAATGCGTTCTCTTTGTAGGCCTGGGTCGAATGTTTCCAGCCTACGCCGCGCCTACATTTTTTATAGGCGGCATACAAGTTTCCAAAAGTGAATACGTCTCCAAAATGAATTTTCAAAAGGGGGAACCTCGCTGGTAGCGGATTAGCTCGAAAGTGTCCGCGTCTCGGTGATATTTACCCATGTGGGAGGGTCAGGCACTCCTTACGCGCGTGGACTGATTTTGATAAACGTCTACTCTGTCTCCCTATCGCGCAATCCGAAGCAAACGCCGTTGCTGTTGCTGGCGTTGTTGTTGTTGTTGCTGCTGCCGTCGCTGTTCACATTGCAAAAGTTCGTGGCGTTGGTCGCATTCGGGGACGCCAACGCGCCCGCCTGCGCCCGGCAGGATTTACAGCGCCTAACCCATGGTTCAAAACTTAAAACGTGCCTTGTCGGATTTTTTTGCCCCGGCGATCAGGCGGCCCTCGTCGATCATCAAATCCGCCCAGCGCTCCAAGGCGTGCTCACTCAGGCCGTGTTGCAGTTCCATCAAAACACTGCATTTCCCGATCAAGGCCTGCAAGCAGTTGTTTGCCTCGATCAGGTGGTCCCGCCGCATCTGCGCTTCGTGTTCATTCGTCGGGTAGATGCTGTTCGCCATTTTGCAGTGGTTGTGCACCTCGCTGGCCAAACGGCTCAGCTCCGTCCCAATAAAAAACGTGTAGCGTTTTGGCAGTTTCATGCAGCATTTTAGGGTGTGCAGTTCCAAATCATAGGCGGTATCCAAAAATTTGATGCTGCTTTCCTTACGCTGGCTTTTCAATACCGACATTTAGGGTCCTTTCCATCCGCGCCAAAAGCGGCGCGGATTATTAGATATTAGCTTAAACGCATAAGCCGAAGCAAACGCCGGTGCTGTTGCTGGCGTCGGCGTAGTAGTAGCTGCTGCCGTCGTCGGTCACATAGCAAAAGTACGTGGCGTAGGTCGCATTCGGGGACGCCAACCAGTACCACTGCGCAGAGCCACCGCCGTTGTTCATTTTCTTGATCCGGCTGGCGTTGCCCGTGAAAATCGGGTACTGCCGTGCATTGCCCGTCGTGTGCTCTGTGGCTGGTGAGTAGCTCGATTCGCCAAACATCTCAAAAGTCAGCGGCAACCAGAGTTTGTGCCCACTCCATTTGCCGTTTGTTGTATTGTTACCGGTGCCGTACCATTTGTACGCCGTTTTGATCACAGCTTTCAGGTCGGAGGGCAGAGCGTTGTAAATGCTGCCATTCAGCGCAGAGCAGAGGGAGCTAGACGGAAAACCACCGCTGTTGGTGTCGCCGCTGTTCATCCGATAGGTTTGGTACAGCAAATTTTTGCAAAGGAACGTCACAGCGGCTTTATTCGCCGTCGTTGCGCCCGACAGGTAGTCGTGGTCAAAATCAGCGATTTGCAGCGTCATCGTGCCGATGCCAGACAGCGTAACGTCTTTTGTGTCACCCAGCGCAAACATTTTGCCCAGCACACCAGCCGCACCAAGTGAATCGATTCGCGCCCAGCTAAGATCGTTTAGCGAAAGCAGGGAGAGATACCGTATTCCGAGCACATCAATGCTGATTGTTTTTGTTTTTCTGTTCCCTGATATAGTAGCGGATAGTTCCCAGTCTCCGTATCCAAGGCCGTAAATTTCAGCAATTCCATCGTTGTTTGCAATCGTATTTTTTGCTATATCTCCGTTGGTAGCAGTAACCGTTACGCCGTTACCAGCCAATACATAGGTTATACCAGTAAGCCTCGATAACGCCGAAAACATTTCATCAGGGGTTGCAGAAGCGGGCAGACTGATAATGCCAGCCGTGCTATCCTTGAGCAAATTAGCTTTGTTCAATGGAGTTCCCACCTGTTGGAATCCTTCGGTGTTGATACCATTGAAATCAACCGGGAATGTACCGGCCTGCAACATCGCCAAGGCTTCAGGCCAGCTAGTCCCAGCTGGCACTGCGCTTTTCAAAAATCGACTGTTGCCGTTCCCCTTTAATACAGAATCAATCATGTTACACCTCCCCACTAAAAACTTCGCCGCTGGTTATCAGCGTGATTTTCAGCGTTTCGATTGTTTTGTCCAGGTTTTGGAATATTGTTTCGATATTGTTCGCCTGGGAGTAGGTTAAGTTGGACAGGGATTCAGGAGCCGGTGGTGTATTCTCCGGCAAGATGAACGCCGCACGGATGTTTTTTACGTCGCTGATATACTGCGCCGCCTGCTCCGGGGTTGGGATATCACCGTTGGCCCAGTCCGTTTTAGGGGCTACCTCAACAGAGGTACCAGCATCGTCACGCAGTCTATCCCGAAGGTAAGCCACTGCCTGGCCAACACGATTCATGTCGGTGTAGTTGTAGCTGCCCTTCATTACGGTCAGGAACTCGGTGATTTCCGCTTCCGTTGCGTTTCCGGTGCTGATTTTCTGGGCCAAACTAACGACTTCGGCAACATCCGACGCTGTGCGGTCCGTGATTAGGGCGTCGATGATACTACCGTTTTCTGTAATCGCTGAACGCTTTACACCCATTGAATCACCTACCATTCTACAATTACACACCCAGGTTTTCCGTTCTCCCCGGCTGTGCCCTCCGTGGCTCTTGCGGCTACATAGGTATGATACATACCGGTTTCTTTGTCTTTGCGCTGGGCATATTTACCATTGCGGCCTTGCTTGCCGCCTGCGCCGCCCGAACCTTCCAGGCCGGTGATTGTACCGGCATAGTCAGCGCCCTTCTGGGCGTACACAGCGCCGCTTTGAATGTCCATCAAACCAGAGGTGTAGATTTTACCGTTGGCAGACGTGAACACACCGAATGTTGTAGGCATGCCATCCGTGCCCTTGGTACCATCCTGTCCCTTTGCACCACCAGCGCCGCCGGTACCAGCTGCACCACAAGCGTAGGTGTATGCCTGGTTTTTGGTGGTGGTTGTTTCGATGATAAACACCTTGCCGCCATTGCCGCCGATTCCGCCATCGTTATCCTTCGGGTCGAAAGAATCACCCCACAGCATATTGCCGCCGCCGCCGCCCATGCCGCCGTTGCCGCCGCCAATCAGCGTGATTTTGATAGCACCAGCTTGAGGTGCTGTCCAGGTACCGGAACCAGTGAGAATGATTTTGTTCTGATACATGGAATCATTGGGAGACTGCACCAGCTCGGACGGGCTGGAACGCATGACGCCATCTTCTAGGGTAAGCTGCTGTTTGTACAGCCGGGCGGAAATCGTGCTTTTGAATTGCGTGTCTACCGCCTGGATATCGCCGCATTCGCTGGATGGATTGCCCCGACTTTTCACGCTGAACGAACGTCCGCCGTACTCGAACAGGCAGGATATAACTGCCTTTCTGGCATCCGCTTCTGTGTGAATAAACGGGTTATCCACACTCAGGGATACCTCGGATTCGGTGTTATTCCCGGAAAACGTGACTTCGTTGTTGTTGTCCAATTTAAACGTGATATCCGCTATATCATCGTTTGCCGACATTTCCGGGTATTCGTACATGTTATCTAGGGTAATTCGGTTCCCTTCGTCCTGGGCCAGCTTGCCGACACGCAGGTAGCCGGTCGCGAAATCCTGCCGGGGCCATGCGTTGATTGCCATGCAGAGGAAGCGTAGCATCTCGCCGCATTTTTTATCCTTGATATCGTCCTTCGTGGCTGTAATGGAAATGTCCTTTACAACGTCTTCCACGATGTAGTTTGTGCGGAAGTTTGCGCCTAGGCTTGCCATAATAGCCTCTACCCAGCCGGATACTTTCGTTGGCAGGGTTTCGGGGACGATGAAATTTCTCTTGGTCAACGCCCCGATAACATCCACAAGGGACCATTCAACAGTGAGGTCTTGCAGTTTCCAGCCTGCGCTTTGCTGGTAGTAGGTGCCACCTGGCAACCATTCGACAGTCCCGTCTTCCAGGTATAGACCAAGCTCCACGACAATTCTTTGCCGATCTTCGATAGACGTAAAGATCGTGTTCGGAGCGTAGGGGTCGAAACGATGGTCTTTGTTTTCTACCCGAATGTCACAGGTCGAATACGGGATTTTCAGCCCTGAGAAAGTCACCTCTGTCAGGATATCCACGGACTGCAAAACTTTCGTGTCCCATGTTTCATACAGGCCGAACAGCAGGCGCAGAACCCGGACAACGCGGTTAGGCAGGGACCATTTTTTAATAGTCAGCCGCGCCCGTGTGGGATAGTTCACCGTGAATCCATCAATGACCACACTGGTATCTCGGTTGTTCGTCACAGCCCTGGTATACAGAAGGTTATCACCGCTCCAAACCTGGACATCGAACTCAGTTGGGTATCCGTCCGCCGATTTGCTGGAAAACTGCGTCGTGACGGCCTGCAAGATTTCGATGTTGGACACTGCGATTTCGATATAGGGATAGGGTTCAGAAAAGCTTCCATCCTGACCGGATAAAGTCTCCCCTTCCCAACCAATCTGTCCCCGTCTATCCGCCGGGTCGCTGGGCCGGATGGTAAAGCTACCATCCAGTACCCAGCGATTCAGTTCCAGTGTTGCAATGGTATCTGGACTTTCGTCGTTGCCACGATTCGCCACCTGGGCTGAGTTGGAGATAGGCCCTTCCTCGTTGGGAGTGATGCTGTTGATGGTTGCATCCGGGTCTACCAGGTCGAACACCGCACGGACTAGCTGTTTCCGAGAATCAGCCACGACGGCGGCATCGTATTCTGCGCTGTGTTTAATCATGGCCGTCGATCTCCTCAAACACCAGTTTGTACCCGCCCCATGTGGGGCCAGCGTCTCCCCAGCGGGTGAGCGTGGGTTGGGGTTGTTCTACCAAATGGAACCACCCCTGCACCAGCTCTTTCCCGCCGGTAGAGGGCAGGAAAAAGAGCTGATGCCGCCGCTTCGCTTTCATGGCCTCTGCAATCCGCTGCATTGTGGCATAGTCGATTGCAGACCATTCCAGTTCCACGTGCCAGATGGTAGCACGGACTTCTTCGATACGCCGCCCGGAAATCATGCGCTCTGAGACGCCTAATTCTTCCTCATAGGCGGTGTAGTCTCCCTCTTCCAAATCTTCGACTTCGATTCCATCAATAGAGAGGAACATGTTGCCAGTATCTTCGTTCATTTTCCCACCCCCTTAATCGCTTACAATGCGTGGGCTTTGGTCTTCCACGGCTCGGATATCGTCAATCAGGCCACGGGCGACCTCTTTGCCGTTCAGGTTCAGCACGATTTCCTTGCTTCGTCCCTGGGCGCTGGATGCTAGGACAATGGCATTTGCCAGTCCGGTCATATCCTCGGTTTTCAACGACGCGGCCTGTGCCGCTTTGTCGTTTACCGTACCAGTCAGCCGCCCAGAGAAGTCGGAAACATCGGCGTTTACCGTCCTGGAAACCACGTCGGCAGCGTTGATTCTATCCAGTTCTGCCAGGATGCTGTCAGATACGGATTTTGCTATTGCAATAGCTCGCTCCCCACTGATAGCCAAACCATCGCCGAAAGCGTCCATTGCTTCCTGTCCAGCAGGCTTAAACTCATCCGGCAACTTGTCCAGGTATTCGTCATGGATAGCGTCGATTTCTGTCTGGTAGATGGATTGGGCCACCTTTTTAGATGCTGCTTCCTTCTCCTGCCACAGGACCATATAGTTTTCGTACTGATCGTCTGCCATGCCCAACAGGGCGTTGGCGTACTTCATGGCCTTTTCTTGGTCCAAGCCCAGAACCTCATCAAGCAAGCTATCCGCAATGCCACGGTCTTTTAGGGCCTGGATGGTATCGCCATACTTGTTGATAGCGTCGATACTCTGTTGCAGGTTTGTCAACTGGAAGAAATCATCTTCCTCGGTGAATAGATCAACGTCGCTTAACTTTCCTTGCAAACTGTCCCGGCTGCTTTCAACAGCGTTCAGTGCTTTTTCGTAGTTGTTCTTGATTTCGTTCAGGGCATCCGCTTGGGATTTCAGCGCTTCTTTCTGAGCTGCTTCCTGCTTTTGGAGCTGTTTCTCGTTCCAATCTTCATTCAGCTTGTCGATATCAGCCTGAATTTTTTCTCTGTCCTTGATTTCTGCCTTGGCTAGTTCGTCGTTCTTTTCCTTTAGGTTTTTCTTGTACTCAGCAAGCTCTTTAGCTGCTGCACGTTCATTAGCTGCCGTTTCGATTTTTTCAATCTCATCGTTCAGCTTTTCAACCTCTTTGGAAACGATGTTAGCAACGTTTCTCGCTGCATCACGGGCCAGTTTGATGTTTTCCTTCAAACCGTTTGCAAGGCCTTGAATGATGTTCACGCCGTATTCGTAGAACACCTTGGACGGCGAATGAATCCCTAAAAGGCTGGTAAAAGCACCCTTGATTTGCCCGGCAAAGCTTTTGATTTTGCCAATAGCCGCGCTGATTTTGTTGGAAATACCATTGATTAGTCCCTGGATGATGTTGGCACCGATGGATTTCAACTGTCCAGGCAACGAAGAAAGCGTTGATTTGATGTTGTTCCCAACCTGCACCATTTTGGCCCTGGCCTGGGACGCCATCTGAGAACCCCAACTAATCAGGGCGGAAAGAGCGCCTGCTAAAGCGCTCTTGATTTTGCCGGGAAGGGACGAGAAGAAGGTGATAACCGCGTTGACAGCGTTGCTTGCCGCCTGCCGCATGTTAGCTATCATCTGCGATCCCCAGCTACGGATAGCTGCGCCTGCCGCAGTCAGCGCACTTGTGATTTTACCAGCGAGATTCTGGAACCATGTAACCACCGCGTTAATGGCATTGGTTACGGCGTTCACCATCGTCTGCTTAACGTTGTTGCCCCAGTTGCGGATAGCAGCACCAGCCGCCGTTAAAGCACTGGTAATTTTGCTTGCCAGCCCGGAAAACCATGTAACAACTGCATTGATAGCGTTGGTCACAGCGTTTACCAGCGCTTCCTTCGCTGAGGTGCCCCAGTTGCGGATAGCTGTCCCCGCCGCTGTCAATGCGTTAAAAATGGCATCTGGCAGATTCTGGAACCAGGTGATTACCGTTTGGATTGCATTGGGTAAGGTGGTGCTGAAAAATGTAATCAGCGCACCAATTACCGTTACAACGGCGGTAATTACATTTGCCAAAAATTCAAGGGCAGCACTGAGAGCTGTGATAGCTACCGTTGCTGCAATTTCGGTAAATTTCTGGAAAAACTCACTGATTGCCGCCGTTCGTTCTGGTGTAAAAACCTTGCCTATGGCTTCTCCTAATGTGGAAAACGCCGATTTTACCCCTTCAATGGGGCCAGAAATCCAGCCTGCAACGTCAGGAAATAGATTGCTCAGACCATCCAGGATGAGGCTTCCCAAATTGCTAAGAATCCGTCCGATGGTCGGCCCGACGTTTTGAACGACTGTAACAACGCTCTGGACTAGGTTCTGTGTAAGAGCACCAAGGTCTGCATCCGGGCTTGCCAGCCCGACGAGCCAGTTTTCCCAGGCACCCTTCATGGAGCTTACGCTACCCTCGATGGTGGTAGCTGCTTCCTTCGCCGTGGTGCCAGTGATTCCTAGGTTGTTTTGTACCTCGTGGATAGCCTCGATCATTGTCGCAAATGACACATTATCCAGGCTGCTGATTTTTTCGCCAAGGACGCCTGAATCATTGATTAGGCGAATCATTTCTGATTGTGTGCCGCCATACAAGTAAGTTCAGTACAGTTTGCAAGGCTGTACCCGCCTTTCGGCTGCTGCATGTTTCCATGCAGGTCAGACTATATCTTGACCGTTTCCGGCCCCCTGCGCTTCCGCCCGCTTGGGCGTACTCTACTCTGTTCCGGGTTTCCCCGTCATTTCGATAGTCGTTACACGTTCACTATAATTTAGCGTTTCGCACGGTATTGCCCACAGCATTATCTGTTTGGGGTTTCACCGTTTTCACAGGGTTTATACTGGGCAATGGTATGGCACTGTCTACCCAGTTTTAGGTTATCTAACCAAATACACCCTCGGTTTCCCGATATTTATTAGGGGTTTAGACTATATCTTCATCTAAAATCCAGCTTACATTAAGGGTTGGACTTTTTATTTAGATGGTGCGCACTTCCAACAACGTATCAATAGTTGCCGTACTGGGTAACAAGCCCATAGTCGTTTGACGTTCCCATTTCTGGGCTTCGCACAGGATTACCATGCCATTTAGGTTTAGGCTTCCCCTGTTAGCAGGTGCATCTCAACGGCCATTTCCTGCCGTATTTTGCACCCACACCGCTGATTAACGTTCACGCACATTCACCGCAAAATCGCTTATGCGGCGGACATTAGATTTATCGTGTAGTTTTGCTTAGCAAAACCTTGGTAGGCGTCCTGTATGCTTTGCATGTCGGTGCCCATCTTGTTGGCGTTGTCCGACATGTCGGTGATAGCTCGGTTTGCTATCTCTGCCGCCTTATTTACGTCACCGCCCAGGCCAGAAACCAGAGACGCGGCGAACGATGTAGCCGTCTCCATGTACTGGTTGGCAGAAAGCCCGGCTGTTTTGTAGGCGTTAGCGGCGTACTGTTGCATCGTGCCGCTGGCCTCTTTGAATAGGGTGTCAATGCCGCCTACGTTCTGCTCATAAGAAGCGTAGGCTTCGACGGCCTGCTTGCCAACGTCGATCATAGCCTCGCCGAGTTTCTTCACGGCTTCAACAGCTAACTCAACGCCCTTGGCAGCAAGGTTGCCCATGAAGGTTCCCTTGAAGATTTCGCCGAATTTGCTGGCACTGCCACCGGCTTCATCCATCTGGTCACCGGCATCATCGGCAGCATCGCCTAATCTGTCTAAGTCTTCCTCGGCATCATCAGCGGAATCACTCAACCTATCCAGATCCTCGCGTAGATGGTCCGCGCCGTCCGAGTTTGTGCTAAATGGGTCGTTTCGCAGTTCATCGAACGATGATTCAAGATCATCTAGGTAGGAATCCATATCGTTCAGCGAATTGCCCAGGTTTTGGGCACCATCCGCCGCCGTGGAAAACGGATCGTTGTTCAGCTCATTCAGTGAGGCGTCGATTTCATTAAGATATGTATCAATGTCCCCAAGGGAACCAGAAATACCCTCTGACATACCCCGCGAAGCACTGGAAACAGTCTCAAATGAACCAGTGATACCCTTTAGATTGTTTGCTAATGCTTCGGCAGCAGACGAAACTTGTTTGAACGAGTTTATTACTTCGCTGGCATCACCGTTAATTTCGATGGTAACGGAACCATCAGCCATTTACGTCACCACCTTAATCACCTTTCCCCTTCTGTTTGACGTATTCCTCTGCCTCCTGGTATCTCCTGTTGATTTGCGCTAACAATTCGGCGTCGCGTTCTTCCACCGTCATGTGCTTTTTGCGGCCTACGGTATCCTTGATAGCGTAGATTTCGCGCATTTTCTTGAAATGCTTGCGGCGCGTCCGGTCCAGCTTGTTTAAGTCCGCCGTTCGGTACATAATCCGTTGCATAAAATTACTTTCATGCGGCAGGTTGAACAGCAGGCGGCGAAACTCCCACCAATGTAAGTCTGTTTTCGTAAGGTCGATATTGTAGTAAGTAAGAAAAGAGGAAGAGATAGCTTCGGCGTCTTGCTCAAAGTCGTATACTCCCCCTCCCTTCTTCTTATCCCCTTGTTTTGGTTCTCCGTTGGCCTGATTGTACCCACGGAAAAATCCGAGCATAGCTTCAACAGCGCCCTTAACATCGGCAGGGACAGAGCCAAGGTAGAAAAGGGATAAAAGCCCGGCAACGTCCGGTTTTTCTTCCTTCAATACCTCTAGCTCTATCGCCACTCCGACGCGGAAGCTAGGGTCTATTGGTACCCGCTTCCCGTTGACTTCAACATGATCCGGCAGCGCCCGAAACGGGTTAGTTCGCATCGGACTTGCGCAGCTTCACCCGCTCGGCGGCTTCTGCGCGGCGTCGTGCCCGTTCCTCTGCGCGTCTCTGCTCCCGGTTGGTGGGGGTGGCGGCAGCGCCGGGCACAGGAAGCCCGTTCGCGATATCCTTGATGGAAGCCATCTCTTCTGCCACCCGGCGGACGAAATCGCCGTAAGCGAACACGATAGCTTTCAGGTTGCTTCTGGGGCCGAAACACTTTTCAGAGGTACCTTCCCCGATGATGGTATCGAAGAAGTCTCGAATCAATTCGCACATACCCTTCATGTAGGCGGTGACATCCTTGGGCAGTGCTTCGGTTTCCTTCTGCACACGTTCCAGCTCATTGATGAACAGCTCCATGTTTACCGTGTCGAAGGTGTCGTACTCCACGGCAACGCCGTTGATGTTATAGGTATCCATGCTTAATCCTCCTTATATTTGGTTACACGTCGGCGGAATAGGTGTACTCGGTGGGGGCGGCAGTTGCCATGATATCCACATCGATCTCAGCGGAAGCGCCTGCCTCGCCGGAACCGTCCGAGTTCACGATAACGGCAGCGGTACCCTTTTCACCCTTGCCGGTCAGCAGAGAGAAATACACGTAGGGCACGATAACGGCCTGACCGGTGCCGAACTTGATAGCGTGAGACAGGGCGTAGTCCTGGAAATCATCACCAAACATTCGATCACCGGTGACGTTGAACGTGCGCTGGGTAGCGGTCTTGGTGGTCACTTTGCCGTTGCGGATATAGGTCTTGTCCTCGCTCTCCGGGTTCAGTTGGGAATCAACGTTAGTGATGCCACCCTGGACAACCACATAGTCACCGATTTTGCTGGTGGGAGAAGAAGCAATGTCAACAGCCAGGACAAAATCGTCGGCAGTGGCAACGCCGGAAAAGGAAGGAGACGGCTCCTTGCCCGTCATAAGGGTAGAAAGTTTCATTTTTTCATTTCCCCTTTCAGTTGGAAAAATAGTCCATAGTCATCAGAATTTGATGATCTTCTGTGTTATCGTCGTACCGGGCGAACATTGCCGCCCTGGTGTTGCAGGTAATTTTAGTTGCCTGTTTCCCGTCCCCAAGATAAGGCAACGGGCGGCGGGATACGGCCCAGTCACCAATAGCATCCAGGATTTCATCGGCTTTCAACCGGTCGTTGTTGCTGGACGGTTGCAGGCGATAGATGATTTTGAATTGATACTGCCCCTGATACGCCCCGCGAACGTATTCCTTGGTTTTGTAGGCCCCTTGGATGGTAGAAAGCGCCATACCAGGCTGATCGGAAGGAAGATATTCAAAGGCGATATTGGCGGGTTTACTTTCGTATTGATTCAGCCAAACCAGCAGCTTTCTGGAAATCTGGTCGGTTTCCGCCCTGGATACCATGCGTAATGGTCTATCATCCATTCAATATCGCCTCCTTGTACTTCTTTACCCAGTTCGGCAGATTCATAGCCTTAGACGCATCGAACCAATGGCTTTGTGCCTGTCCGTGCATCGCTTTGGTGAATACCAAGCTCTTGCCGTTTGCAACTTTAGTAGCTCCCGGCCTAGCCCACGGGCTTCCGGTATCCGGGTCAACCAATACCTTACCTTCCCATAAAAAACGGGCATACGGGCCAGGGTATACGATGGTATCTCCCTGTACCCTAGCTCGTCCTGCAAGGGAACCTGTAAGAGCTGGAACAAACTGGTCGGTATCTTTCATGGCTTCGTTTGCCAGAACTTCCTTTGCCCGGTCTGCACGCTGGGCGAACTTGGCGGCGTCAATTTTTACATCAACCTTAACGCTAATCATCAACGCCCACCTACTTCAAAATGTCTCATCTCATCCGAACCAAAGTCCTTCTCATCTACCGAATTGATTCTGTATACATCGTCATGGGTCCTGTTAATCCACTGGAAATCTTTCTCAGGTTCGATTACTTCACCCTTGACGATGAATGTAGAAACATCGGTAGGCGGCGCAGAATCGAGCGTCCACAGGCCACTTTTATCAGCGGCGGCATGGTATTCCTTCGGGGATACATACCGCTTGATTTCGGCGGTCTGCCCGTCGTAGGCTTTCACGCTGAACGGGATGTATACCGTCACCGCGTCGGCGTTTTCCATGCCGGAAGAACGGACGTTGGCGGCCTTGGCAGCATCCAGCAAAACTCCCTCTAGCACCGTGATATTAGTCACTTGCTCGAATGTTACCTGATCCTCAGTGATGATATACAGGGTGATGGTATGTGGAAACATCGTCACCAGCAGTCACCCCACTTTGCCATCGGGTAGCCGGTAGCCTGCAAAAAACTGGTGCCTTGCAGGTAGATTAACAACGCGCTTTTTTTGCGTGCTGTTAGCAGCTGCAGGTCTGCCGTGCTTAGAGTTTTGGTACCGTAGCTCCGGGACCATCCCCCCACCGATTCGCTAGAGATGGAACCGGTGGAGGAAAAGGTCAGGGCGTTCAGCCTGTTTTCATCCTGGAAAATTTCGGCCAGTTCGCAGGTAGCCATTTGCACCGCCGTCAAATCATCACCAGTTGCCGACATAGCTTTCCCACTAGTGGCGGCGTTGATGTAGGCAGTGGCACGGATAGCAAGGCCGTCGAAATCAGCTTCTTCAATGGCGTTGCCGCCGTATTCGTTCCTGTAAAACTCATAGGTTGCGTAAGCCATTGATTAACTCCTTTCTCAGGCTACCTTGATAACGTAAGTCTCATCCATGCGCTCGAAGGAGGGCAGGACGATTTCGGAAACCGTGGTCTTGGTGTTCACGGGGTCAGAGGTGGTGGTCACCGCAACGGCAATGCCGGTATCAACCAGGGACACATCGACATCGGCCTTGCCCATCAGAGTGCGCTCCTCGGGGGTGGTTCCGTACCAGGTAGAACCCAGTGCGCCCTCAGGCAGCAGGGTAATCATATCGTCGGGATAGAATTTGTGAGCGGTGCCAGCCTCGTCCTTGAACTGTTTGCTGTACACGATGATGGTCACACCAAGCTCGTTCTGGAACAGCTCATTCACTCGCGCATCGGTCATGAACACGTTGGCGGTGATGTTCTGGGCCAGGACAGCCGACTTGATCTTAGCATTGGCTTTCAGGTAGCCCATGGTCTTCTTGCTGCACAGCATGATGGTGGGCCGGGTGCCGGTGTTGGATTCCACGGAATCCAGAGCGTCCTGAATGTCGCTCATTGGGTCGGCGGTGTCGGTGGCGCTCCACTTCTTGGTTGCGGTGGTGATAGCGTTGTAGTTGTTGGTCTTGTAGCTGCCGTCGGTGTCGTAGTTGTAGGAATACTGCACGCCACCGGCTTCCAGGACGATTCTGGGGGAACCATCGGTAACAGGGGCAAGCAACTGCATACGCATACGCTCGGCAACGACGCGGGCACCCTCAACCAGGGTGGAAGCATCGTCGTAGATGGAGGACAGGGCAGAGGCCAGGTAGGGGTCATTGCCGTCAACGATACGCATGATCTCCTGCTCATCCTCTTCCTTCACCAGCATGGATTCGCGGAAAAAGGCCATCTGGGTCTCATCGACTTTGATACCCTCGCGGCTACGCAGGGTAGACTTGGCGTCGAAGTTGGAGGGGGCCAGAGAAACGGGCAGGCCCTTGTGGGACTTGATCCACTTCAAATCCAGGCCCATCTTCTTCTTGGCAGGGAAGAAACCCTCACCCAGGTAAGCCATGCGGTTAGACGCAGCTTCGGTCTGCTGCACGGCAATAGCGGCAGCGCTGAAAACATCAGAAATGTTCATTGTGTATCCTCCTTCCTTACATGAATACGACGTTCTTCATGGCAGCCTTGGCAGTTGCATCCACGGTAACACCGGAATGTGCCTGCGCCTTGGTGGCGTTGATGTAGCCGCCGATAACAATGGTGCCCTGGGGGCGATCCTCGTAAACGTCCCACAGCAGGACGCCGACGGCGGTAGAAGTCTGACTACCGGATTCGCCGGAAGTTGCAGCCTTTTTGCCATCAGCCGCCATAGGAGTGCCAGCCTTGCAAACGCCGCTGGTAAATGCGGTAGAATCCAGAGTAAGGGCTTTGCCCACATACTCGGAGTTGTACAGGATTTCCACGTCCGCAGGCGCGGAAACCTCAGAGTATTTCATGGTACCTAATGCCATTTTTGTCACTCTCCTTTATACTGCGACAGTACGTCGCTGTACGTTTTGTTGTTCTGCGCGGTAGCCGCACCAATGCTTTTTGCAAGAGCGATACCGATGTTTTCGGTGCCGTTGTCCTTACCACCCGCGCCGACAGGTCGACCAAAGGAAGGGGTAGGCTTATCAGATGCAAAAGCGCCGGGGTCAGCTTCACGCTGTTCTTTCAGGAAATCATCGAAACCTTCCAGTGCGCCGTCTTTCAGGGTCAGCCCCTTGGCTTTGAGTTCATCCCGGAACGCCCTCTCAGCGCCCTTGGACGAAAACTTGACATTTGCGCCGGTGATAGCAGCAGAAGCGGCGGCGGAATAGTCTCGCTCCGCAATCTGCGCCTTGTAGGCTTCTGTGTCTTTGTCGTACTTGGCTTTCAGCTCATCCATCTGAGCTTTGATCTCATCGGCAGAACCAGCGTTCTTTTTCAGCTCTTCCAAGTCCTTGTCCCGGTCTGCAAGCTGGGTTTTCAAGCTTTCAGCGTCCGCCTTGGCAGCTTCGGCCTTGCCCTTCTCCCGTTCAATGTCTTTGCCGTTCTCGGTCAGAACCTTGTCGATGATTTCATCTTCCAAACCAAGTTCTTTCAGATATTCGCGTTTCATTGTTCTCTCCCACGACTACGCTTATTTACGCGGGTTGCATCCGCTGTCGCCCGTAGTTTTACGACGTCGGGGCGGTCAAAGATAAAAAATAAGCCAAAAACCAACGTTTTAGTTGATTCTTGGCTCAAAGGCTCAGGTTATTTGGGTTTTATTCGCTTTACTTTGCTTCTTTTTGCTTACGTTTGCTTTTTGTTTGCTTACGCTTGCTTAATTTTGGTTTTGTTTGGTTATCCGGCCCATTTGATTTCACCGTACCAATCGCAACGTTTACCGTTGTTTTTGCCGGTGCATTTCACTAGGACGCCACAGGCTCCCGGCTTTACCGGGTGAATTTTCTTCCCGCATTCGGGACAACAGAACCAGGTTTGTCCGTTGATTGTTTTAATCATCGTCCTCTTCCTCTTCATCCTCTGGCTCCGGGCCGTTAAAGTAGATATTGAAAAATTCATTCACAGCAACCATTTCGTTTGCGCTTTTCCCATCAAATTCCACGGTTGCAGCGCGAATAGCATCATACGTTTTCTCACACACGGTAATCTTCAATATACCACCTTCGTCCTTTCGCGCTGTAACGGCAGGTTGGCCGCTTCGCTGAATAACCTGTATTCACGGTTCAGCAGGCGAATCTTAGCCCTTGCCGCCGTTGCGTCCTTGGCGGCTTCCTCTGTTCCCAGGGCTTCCGCCGCTTTCTGTATGCGTTTCTGCTTCCTAATAGATCGTTCTATCTCCCGTTGTTTCTGGGATGCCTGGTACTGGTCGTATGTGCGGCCCTGATACTCGAACGGGGGTTGATCTATCTCGCGCAGTTGTTTGTCGGTGTAGGTTCTGGAAGAAACCCCTTCCACAAATGGGTAGTAATGATGTTTACAGTTCCACCCACCAAGGCCCGGCCCAGTTCCGTATCCGGTGTTTTCGATGAAATCCGGGTACTTTGTGTTCTTGGGTTGCCCCGGCTTATTCCACACGAAAAGCTTCCCTTGCCACGACTGGTGGTTTTCTGGCCCACTTCCTGTGTTTCTCGCCCCAGCATGGGCGGACACTTCCACTAGGTTAGTTTCCAACCGCTCCATGCTCTGCTCTGCATAGCGCTGGCAGGTTTGGTTTACACCCGTCATTACGGCGCGTCGAGCGGCTACATCTGCCTGATCGTAGTGTACCCGCCCGTTGGATTCGTAGCGAATAGACGTTAAACCACCGGCGGCAAGCTGCTTTGTGGCGTGGGCTATCGCTTCGTTATAACTGATAGTCCCGGACATTACTTCCGTTTCCGCCATATCCAGCGCCCATTGATAAGCTTTCTTGGGTTCCAACCACTTAATGACCTTGCCGTTGCGTCGGACTGCAAACCCCATTGATTGAGTTAAGTTTCGCAGTTCGTCTTTGGTCTGCCGCCTGATAGCCTCAACGTCCACATCATCAACAATGTGGCGCGGGGCAGTAATCTCTGCCGCAGTTGCTAATGTACCGTAGTATTTGCGATTGCGCTCTACTACGCCATCCATGATAGCATCTACCTTGTCCAGGCTGGTTTGCGTAGTCTCTGCAATGGCTGTTGTGATTTCGTCTAGCGTTATCCCGTGGGCACGCAGTTCCCGGATATCCTCAACAGTCACCTGGTTCAAGTCCCCGGACACCACCAGCCGCCAACAAATCTCTTGTAGCAGCCTATCTTCCAGGCCCCGGAATAGCTCGGCGATAGGCTCAGGCAGGGCATCCAGAACAGTGGGGCTGAATGGGTACTTCATTATTCAAGTTCCCCTTGCGGCTCATCGACCATTTCCTCCATCCCCGGCAGCATAGCTTTGGCAGTCTCTTCATCCTCACCGAAATGTTTCTGCCGGAACTCATAAGCGTTAAGAATACCAGCAGATACCAGTTGCAGGTCAGCCGCCATTTCTGCGCGGTTGCTCTCAGGATCATCAAGTACACCATCGCCGAAACTGAGATGCAGCTCATAGTCCCCCTGAGGGGCCAGGGCGTACAGTGTAGCGTATACATCCATCGCATATACCAGATCGTCCAGGGCATCCCCGAACGCCTGCTGAATATGGCTTTCTGTAATGTACTGCCGCTGCTTGCTGGCCAGGATTTCCGTCGATGTTTTTTCCACGCTGGACGGGTCGGAAATCGTCCCATAGGCTAGGCCTGTCTGGAATTCAATTTGTTTCAGGATGTTTTGAAAGCCCCTGTAAATGGCATCATCCCGGAACGCTGGAGAGAATTCTTTGAAAAAGTCCCCATCTTGGGACATAAACGGCCCGAACTCATAAAGCCGGTTTCGCCCGAAATCGCGGGCGTTCCCGCTGGTGTATTCTGCAAAAATTTTGCGTTCGCCCGATTTGAACTCCCACCACAATCTATCCCATTGTTCATCTGCATCCTTAACCAGACCAACGATGGAACCACCGAACACAGATACACCCAGGCGGCTATCGGTGTCGATGTTGTTCGCGACGGGCGGAGTGAAAAAGGCAAACAGTGGACGCTCCACACCATCAAGGGTGGTTTCATCGTCCAAGGTTGCCCAGGCAGGGACCATATCGAGCGGTACTTCCTCGCCCACTGTTCCGTACTGGTTGGATTTGTGAGCTTTGTTCCGTACAACGTAGGCCGTGCGTTCTCCATCCCTCACAAACTCGTGACTTTCCAGGCGGACGTACCATTTACCGGCCAGCTGCACCCGTTCGCGGAATACGCCACCGGTGCATTTGCCAGCTTCGTCGAAGTTGGTAGGCTGAAATGCCATGATACTAGAAGCATCGACTTTCAACGTGCCGTTGTATACATAAGGCCGAAGGGCAAGCCCACCAAGAGCAAGCCCCATCTCCAAGTTTTTCTCAAAGCTTCGGGCGGCATCCTGGAAACACGCATCCAGGAAATCAGCCCGCGCCCCGCCGGTAACTGTGCCATTGAATTCTACCAGCGCAGGCCGTGCCATTTCACGGGCGATAGCAGCAGGCAAGCCGAGCGGGATAATGTCGCGCTTGGCCCACGGCGGTTCATTGATGTACATAGAATACCACAGGTTGATATTCTGTTGCATCGTGGTGCCAACCGCCGTATCAACACCGAAATCCTTTTTAGCGGTAGCGGTGGGAAACAGCCAGTTTTTCAGATTTCGGAATGTCCTAGCAAAAAAACTTTCCATTTAGCGCACCTCCCGCCGCATTATCGTGTATACGAAATATCGTATCATATCCATTGCGTGGTCCGATTCTTTAACTACCGCGTCGGTTTCTTTTTTTTCATCCCAGCAGTAGGAACCGAATTCATCAAACGTGTTTTCACAACTGGCATCGAACAGGATTCTACCAGCTAACAGCAGGCTACCAGTAAGGCGGATGCCATCTAACACTGCATTATTGGCATCCATCACAGCAAATTTGCCACGCCGCCGCAGCGTTTCCTTGAACGATGCTGCCGACGGGTCGACGATCACCCGCTCTATCTGGTACCCCTCCGCAAATGCTTCCAGATCGTCGGCGTATTCCTCATCCGTTTTCTGGCGCTTCTGCTTTCGCCCATCGTAGTAGTATTCTTTCAGCATCACAGCTTTACCGTTTCGCAGCTGCCACAGCCCCATAGCCGTAGGGTTCAACGTGCCGTAGTCGATGCTGATATAATACACACCACCGGAGTATTGTTCCGTGGCTATGTGTTTTGATTTATCGAACATCGGGTAAACCAGGCCGTCGGCTACGCACCATTCGCCCAGGATATAGCGGCGGTAGAACACGCCTGCATAGGTGTTCTTGTACCGTTCCACAATTTCCGGATCTAGCGCCGGATTGTCTTCTAGGAGGAAATGCAGATGCAGGGCTTTGTGCCTTTCGGTTTGCTTAATCCATTCTTGATAGAACCAATGCGACGGGGGGCCTGGGTTACAGTTGAACCAGAACCGAGAACCGGAAACAGAACAACGTGCAAGTGCCTGCTCCACGAACGATCTAGGCTGCAAGGCCACCTCATCCAACAACACCCCTGCAAGGGTTCTACCCTGGATGAGCGCAAAAGAACTTTCGTCTTTGCCGCCAAACACCTCAAACAGGTTTGTGGTGTTGCCGTTTTGCACTTCCAGCACCTTGTCTATCCGCCGCCACCGTAGCCGGTAGGTTTCACGGGCTAACGACATAGCTAGGAAAGGTTGGATAACGTTCTTAATGCAGCTATCAACGCTCTTGCCGCAAATAGCAAAACGCTGGCCGTCGAAGTTCATCATGCCCCACTTAACAAAAGCCCACATCATAATAGAGCTTTTCCCTGAACGGATAGCCCCATCACAGATGATAGCTTCGTACTTGGTGTAAGGGAAGGCCAGGATCTTCATCTGCTTTTCGCTAATCATCCGAATCAAGCCCTTCTGCGATCTTCTTTAGGCTAGCGCTGAGTGCATCTTCCTGCCGTACATCTTTTTCTGTGATAACGCCGCCCTGGTCGCTTTGCCCAAGGTATTGTTTGCCCAGAAAAATAGCCATAGAAGCGTTTTTCTTAGCTAGTTCCCACTGCGTCCGGCGCAACGAAATCTTGCCACGCCCTCTCTTTTCGTTAAATACCTCGGAAAAATTCTTACCATACGTTCGTTTACACCAACTATTAAGCGTTTTATCCGTAACGTCGAACCAGGAACAGATTTCGTCATAGGTGCATTGCAGCCCGCAAAGGTTTTCAAATTGTTTTTGGTCAATTTCTTTTGGCCGCCGCCCCATACAATCACCTCTCCCTTTCTTTCCGCTTCTTATTTCGGATGAACCGCTCCATGTCTCGCTTTAGTTTTTGGCTTTTGGTTTTCTTGATGATCTCTTTCGCTTCTGCAATCGTCATTCTTCCAAAACCGCCTTTTCTCCGGTGAAGTTTTCCCAGCGCTTGATGATAACATCAACGTATTTAGGATCATATTCCATCACGCATGCGTTTCTTCCATTCTGTTCGCAAGCCATAATGGTTGTCCCACTTCCGCCGAACAGATCCAGAACGATGTCACCGCCTTTTGTGTTGTTCTGAATTTGATAATCGAACAGTGCAATCGGCTTCATTGTTGGATGTTCTTTGTTCGCGGTAGGGCGGTCAAATTCCAGAATCGTTGTCTGCTTTCGGTCGGACGCCCAGAGGTGTCCAGCGCCGCCTTTCCAACCGTAAATGCATGGTTCGTGTTTCCACTGGTAATCTTGCCGCCCCATTACCATGGTGTTTTTTGCCCAGATAAGCGTTTGACGAATTTCCCAATCGACCAGTCGGCAAGCTTCATCAAAAGCACGTTCTCTTCGCGACGCATACCAGATATAAAACACAGCCCCAGGTTTCATAACAGCATCCGCAGCACGAAAAGCAGAGGAAAGGAATTCGATCATTTCTTCATCCGTCTTTGCGTCGTTCTGGATTTTTAGGGCGTCCTTAGTCTTGCCAGTATAGTCCACGCCATACGGAGGATCAGTAAGAAGAAGGTCAGCTTTCGCACCCCCCAGAAGAGCTTTCACGTTTTCTTCGGAGGTGCTATCTCCACACATCAGCCGGTGACGGCCCAACTTCCAAATTTGTCCAAACTTAGAAATAGGATCGTTGGTCTTATCAACCTCCGGTGCTTCATCTTCTGTGATTTCTGCAGCTTCAGCTGTCTCTTCCATCAAATCCCATGAAAAATCAAACATGGACAAATCCAAATCCTGCAACTCTTCGGTCAGCAAATCAATATCCCAGGGGGATTCATTGGTTTTGTTGTCCACGATACGCAGTGCATCCACCTGTTCAGGCGTTAGATCATCAACCATGATACACGGCACTTCGGCATATTTCAGTCGCTTAGCCGCTTCAAAGCGGCAATGACCGATGACGATGACGTCATTGGAATCAATCACGATAGGCTGGACAAAACCGAACTGTCGGATGCTCTCAGCCACATTGTTGATTTGGGTATCATCGTGCTTCTTGGCATTTCGATCATACGGTTTGATCTCTTTAATTTTCACGCTTCTGATTTCCATGTTTTATCCTCCTATGCCCGTCTCTTCCGAGCTGTCAGGGCGGGTTTCCATCGCCCCAGCATCCGCAAATGCTAACCGCTATTCTGGTAGCAGGCCCCGGTAACTACCCGGATATAGGCTATCGCCACCCGCCATATTGCCCCACAGCGGTGTTGGTGCTGTACACACACGCAACAGTGTTCCACCGTGGGGAATCGCCGACTTAGTACATTCATCGGCTACGGTACCGCGCAATCAATAGGCCTTGAACCCATTCCGCCGAATCTTGGCGGCGCACCTTCTGCTTTCTTGCATATATCCCCGTCTTTCCGGGGTGCCAGGTGTTTCAGGGGATCACACCACAACCCATCCGGCGGCAGGAGTAGGATTTGAACCTACGCAGGCTGTAGCCCATACCACATTAGCAATGTGGCCTCTTAAACCAAGCTTGAGTATCCCGCCGTATGCCTAACCGGAATCCAACCGGGGCCACCAGGTGAGTGATGGAGCTGCTTTTACAGGCTGCAGCTTACCGAAGGAGCATTCCCTATGGAAACAAAAAAGAGAACCGACAGAGCGGAAAGCCAGCTATTGGCTCCTGCACCGATAGCCAGCATATAGAAAGAACTCCCGGCGCAACTGCCACGTCGAAGACGCTGGTGACACACCCTTGCGTTATCCGGCGGCGTTCTTTCATATATCCCAACCTGCGCGGGTCGTGGCATCCCTACCGTGCCAGATAATAGGACGCTCGCCGCGCTGGGTTAGGTGCTGAAAAACAAAACACAAAATGCAGAAAAGAAATCAAAGCTTCACCTGCCTTTCGTATTTTATTCTCCCTTTCGGGATGGTCCTGGGATTCGGAATTGAACCAAATCATACACACCAGCGCCCAGGATATGGAGGGCGGGGCAGGGGAAGAACCCCCGCCCCTATACCAAAAAATAGGAGGGGTGGCTATTGCCGCCGCCACCCGGCGGAAGAAGCATGCGGAAGCCCGAAAGGACAAAGACTTCCTTGCTATTATTATACCATAATTTACCGTATCGTTCCACGAAAATCTGTGTTTTTGCTAATTCTTTGGACAATATGTCCATCTGTTAATCAGCATATTTGAAGATTACACCGTCGATGAACGACTTATTTCTAATTCGTCTGTGCAAGCCGCTTGTGGATAGGTAATTTTCCCGCGCAGCAGCCCTTGCACTGGGATAGAATTTCAGCACCTTACCCCATTTGTCCGTCTTGGCCACAATTCGACAATTTGGACTTCTACGTTTTCTGTTCAGTTCCGCCCTAGTCACAAATTCCAGATTGTTCACCGCACAGTTTCGATAGTCCCCATCCTTGTGGTGTAGAATCATGCCCTCGCGTTTCCCACCAAGGAATACATCGCGCACAACATCTTTTACCCGAATTGTTTTACCAGCAATTTTAATGGTAGTGTTGCCGTTGTGCGACTGTTGGCGCATGATTCGCGGATTTTCAGCCCTTTCTCTGGAATGGTCCCAACGTTGTTTTATCCAGCTTCGGATTTCGCCAAAATTAGAAACATCGTACCACCCACTTGTCCCAGGGATAGGCAACCACGCTTCTTTCAAATCTGCCCCCCAATTCTATCCAGCAGAGCCACAAGGCCACGAACTTCCAACGGATCAACGCCCGTTTCCTTCTTCAACTTATCCAGGCGATAGGTGATAGTGTGCCGGTGGCAAAACAACTCCCGCGCCACCTTGCTAATCATCATCCGGTTCTTTTCCAGCGAAAGAAGAACCTTCTTGTCGAAATCATCCATATTATCCTCCCGCTTTTTTCAGCTTCCAGAAATCATTGATGGCATCCCGGACCGGGTCCGTTTTACGTTGTGATCTAGCGTACTCTAGTATCTCCAAATCACGTTCATAATGTTCTTTGCACATCTGCCGTCCTGGTAGCGCTGGGCGTTCGCAGTAACGGCACTCCCCTGTTGGTTTCCGTATATACCGTTCTCTGTGTTTTCTGTTGCGCCGCAACCTGCATTCATTGCAGAACGCCTGCCCTTTGTAGGCCGGTTTGCCGCATGCTGTACATAGCCCTGCCGCTTTTCGCTGCGCGTACAAGGTTTTCATACTTTCCCTGTTGCGCCCTTCCCGTTTTTTCTTTTCATCTTGGGATAGTTTGGCGTTACAGGCGTTATTTAGCTCTACACTGATAGAAAGGCATTCCAGGCATTTATACCGCCCAGGGGCGGCGCGTTCTTTCATGCAGCGAACACACAGCCCCCTAGCTTTTGCCCATTCGTAATTCTGCTTCTTATACTGCAAATCACGTTGTCTGATTTCCTGCGCTGTTAGGGCCATTATTCAACGCCCCCGGTAATCAGTTCGGAATACGGAAGCGCTTCGATCCAACAGCAAAACCATTTCCATTCATCCAGTTTGTGGTTTTTCCGAGCGTGGTAGATGTTGGCCAGGACCTCATAGTTCAGCATCAAGGTTCGGCGTTGGTTGTAACTGGATGGAAGAAGCTGAATTATCAATTCCCACCATGTTTTTTTTCCAGTTTGTAGAAACATCTCCCTACATGTGTTTAGAGTTTCGATTGTGTCGCACAAACAAGAAGCCGGGCGGATAGCCCCAAAATTTTCATCAACTTCAATGCCATCTGCCCCAAAAAGCTTTTCGGAGCTAAAATCCCTTGCTCCAAACTCCCCTTTGTGGATGCTGTGCATCGTAGAGCAGGAATTGGATACTGTCCCAACCTTGTACGTTTCCATTTCCTTCCACCAGTACAACGGTGCAGTAACATCCACATACACAACGATCATCCGCATAAATTTGCGGTGGTCGGTGCCAGCTTTCACCAGGCGCATCATTAAGTCGTGGTCGTTTGGGCCAACTTTGTAACGGCTTGCGATGATATGCCCATCTTCTTGGCGCAGGTATTTGCTATCCGACTTGTCCCAGCTGTTATGAGGGTTCCGCATCCCCCGGATAGCGGCTTCCCAGCCCACTACCTCTGTGTGTTCAAACTCAATCATTGGTTCTCCTTTCCAACTTGTGCATTTTTTGCACAGGTTACTCGTTGCATCCTCGCAATTTATCGCCGACCAGAAAGAAAACCGGCAACTTGTACGCTTCTGCGGCGGCGATCTCCACCTTGCATCCTCTTGCTTCGCTCCACCCCTTGCATACGATAACAGCATCCGCATCCGCCATGACTTTCAAGCTTTCGCCGAGGAACCACAGCGGCTTTGCTTCGGCAGGGGCGCCCTGGAAGAAACTCTCCAGGGCCTCCACATCATCACCCCACTTGGCTTTAGCGGCCTTGATAGCTCGCTCCCGTTCTGCCAGGATTTCAGCATCGGTTTTGCCCTGCATGGGCTGAGAGATAAAGATTTTCATTTTGAATCATCCTCTTTGTTTTTATCGTTCCAGGACAAAACAGCTAGGCCGTAGGTCGGCTCCGTTTTTCCTGTGTTCCGGCATTTTTCACATCTAACCCGGTACAACTCTACATCATCCTCAATTCTGTACATGTACTGTACAACGGGTTCTCTGCCGCATTTCCGGCAACGGTGGGGATTAGGAATCATTGCCATAGACATCCGCTGCAATTTCCCCAGCGCAAGCGGCATAGCCTGCCATATCAACCCAGTTGTCCTGGTGTTTTGGGTTCTCCTTTGCCCTGCCGACTTTTAACAGGATCATCATCTGCGCCACGTCAACCGGCGTGATCTCGCGGCCAATATCCAGATAGGCCGTCCACAAATCAGCGATAGCGCCAAAGCTGTCCTCTGGTTTTCCGTATTGATCCTGCCGGTCGTTACACACGCACTTTTCGGCGGCGTCCAGGATGGTTTTGCGAGTGGTGGGCTGTTTCTCCTGATTACCGATGGTGTGGCATTTGATAAATGCCTCTGCATCCTGCATCAGTTTTTCGTGGCACGCAGTCCCTTCCACTGATTCCGCACATTTTGTGTTGCAATATCTCGGCTTTCCGGCGCATTGGCGTACCTCTAAATTAGTTGCCTTGTCCATCAACATTTTTTACACCCCATTTCCAGCTTTTTCATCTCAGCGATAGCCAACGCCGCCTTGTGCATAGCTTTGTGTTCGCCTGCTTTCGCCACCACCTGCACGGTTTCCGCCGTGCAGATGATAGCTAGGGCCACCAACCAGAACACCATCCAGGGATGTGCTAACATCCATTCCATCAGTTATCCTCCTCCCTTTCAAGCGCTTCTTCCAGCCGCTTCTTGTGCCTCTCCCACTTCCAAACGGAAATATCCGCATTTGGTTTCAAGCCCAGGGCGATAGCACAGGAAATAACGTCCGTGTATTCTTCCTCCAGTTCGTTTCGGTAATTCAAAACGGAGCTCCCAACTGGGTTATCTCCGCGCAGACACCTAGCTATTTTCAGCGCGGCATGGGCCAATTCCATGCACTCCTCTGCAAGGGCCTCATGCACTGCAGCATATCCTACCATGGCTGGGAAATCTCCCCAACATTTCATTTCATCTGGGATGTTCATTTTGTCTTCCTTTCTAACCGTGTCGAAATCGACACGGTTACTTGAAATCGTAGTGGTCGAACAACCAACGCAGTGCGTGTTGAAGCTCTTCGTTAGATAGGTCCCAGTGCGTTAAATCAGTCATAGCAACGCGCTCTATCGCGTAGGTCATTGCATCGTATGTCAGCCCATCGCCCTCTAGGTAGGTCAGGCTGTGTTTCACGATGTTCACGGCCGTTTCATCGTCCATGTAGATGGTCGGGAATTTTATAAGGCCATCCACCATTATTCCACCCCCGGCGGTTCCGGCAGGAGCATCCAGTAATCGGGATCAACAACAATCTCCAGGCCTGGGGAATTGAATTTTCTAGCTACCCAGCAGTTCTGTTCTCGGTAATTGTTAGTCAAGTACCCAACCAGTTCATAGCCGCTTTTGAAATGTAGTAGCACCATGCGTCGTTTTTCTGGCAATCGTTCCTTCACCGGAATCCATCTTGTCCGTTGCAGCTCCTCCAGAATCGTCCGATAAGCATCCCTCGCCCCAGGCATGGGAGTGTTGTCTGCGTGGCGTTGGAGCTACGTCCTTGCTTCGTCAATCGTCATTTGGTACCTCCATTTTCTTGCCGCAGTTGGGGCAGTAGTTCCAGCCACAGCCAATGCTAGTAGCAATTCTATACCCACATTCTGAGCAGTCCACGGATTTGCCCATAAATGTGAACCCAACTGGCCTCCATTGCCCCCGCCGCACCGGGGCCACATCGGCGGCAGGCTGGTTTGCCACCAGGCTAACCACTCCCACAGTGTCCCACTCGCTGAGAGGGCTTCCGCCAATTTTGCTGATAGCCTCTAACAAGGTTTCTCGCTCGATGTAATCAGGCATTTCCTGCCTCCTCTTCTCCCCACCGAACCGGCCTACCGCACCAGGGACAGAAATTTATCAATCCAGCCCAGTTCCCGCTGAATGGTTTGGAGCAACGGGAGCACCAACCGACGAGGTCGTTTCCATATTCCGCCAGTTGCTCTTTTGTTGGTGGTTCCATAATGGCCTCGCCATCGCGGATGTTCGCGTACTTTTCTCTTGCTCTGTTGTATCCAGCTTCCCAAGCTCGATTCCATACCAATTCTGCGTTTCGCTCAGCTTCGCGAAGTGCAAAATCTCGTATTTTATTATCCATTTCCGTTCCCCCTCACACAAAAATTTTTGGCGGCTTTGGCATGTGCATCACCGTAGGCCGCCATAAATGCAGGCACAGGGGATGCAAATTCACATAGTCCGCCTTGGCGGGGTGGTACTCTACCACCATCTCGTCTTCATGGAAGAACATGCGCTTAATTTCGCACATTTCCTCCCAGGTCGGTGCTGTCGTGCGCTTCCGGTTGGCCGGTGACACGCTAACATGTTCCCAGCCGCCTCCGTTGGATGCCACAACGTCGAACATTTTGCCGCCTACTGGCACCCGGAAAACGCCGTTTCCAGCGTCTCCGTTTGTGCCGTAGTATTGGCGTTCAGAATCCCGGTCGCGGTATTTGTCTAGGGTGTGCAAGTCTTTCATTTTTGCCCCTTTCAGTTGTAAGTGTGCCCGTAACGCACACCAGTTTTTGTGTATTTGCCTCCGTGCCCATCGCAGTGCTGGCTCGGTGCCGTTGCACAGGGCCAATGCAAGCGTTCGTACATAATCCGCTGGGCTAATTTGGCATCCTTCGTTGCTACACCGTTGGCATCCTTCTCCATGGCTATCCTGCTGATTTCCAATTCTGGAAGCTGTTCCATATCCTCACGTTTCATAGCACATCTCCTGATACAGCCGAGACGGGGTAGCCGCCTTCTGGCCGATGTATTTTCCAGCGTATTCATCCAAAATTTCACCACACACGGTGTGGTAGTAGATTTGGCAAATTTCCATTCCGGGATAGATACGCACCGGCTCGGTGGCTGCCAGCTCCAGCGTCCAGCGACCCCGAAAGCCGATATCCCCAAACCCGGCGGTCACATGCACAGCCAGTCCCAAGCGCCCCACGGAAGACCGTCCTACGAGCATCGGAACCAGGTTCCGAGTCTCGGTCCACTCCTCCGTGGACGCGATGTACACGCGCCCTGGCTTCAGGACGTAACCCTCCGGCGGGATGATGATCTCCCGCGTGCGGTTGTCCCGTTTGGGGTCCAACACAGCCTCTGTGTACACCAGCATCCGGTCCAGCAAACGCAGGTTGTAGCTGTTTGGGCCAAGCTGCTGATCGTTGTATGGGTGTATGATGATATCCCCCCTGGACATGCGCTGTCGGATTTCGTTCCCGGACAGAATGCCGTATTGGTTCAATTCGTTCATTTGTTTTCCTCCTATGCAGGGCACAAGGCCCCGCGATTTTTGATTAAATATCAAAGCCGAAGCACACACCGAAGCTGTAGCTGGCGCTGATGGTGCCGCTGCTGCCGTCGTCGCCCACACCGCAAAAGGCCGTGGAGTGAGACGCATACGGGGATGCCAACCAGTACGGGAATTGGACACCGTTCAGTGTTTTAACTCGGTTTTCCTTCTCGGAGTAACGAGAAAGCAATTCACACACTTCTTCATTCCCGTATTTGTTTTTCCCAAAAACTTCCTTCTCTCGCAATAATCTGAGCGGCTCAGTTACAACTTCTTGTAAATCGTCCGGCAACAAGCGGAAGAGCTTATCCAGATATGCCTCCATCGTACTCAACTGCTCACCGTTTTTTGCTTTCCAGTTCTCATTCATGCAATGAGTATCTTCAAGCAGGTTTTTCGTAAAAAACGTTGCGCTTCTGTGCCCTGCACGTTCGCACACCAGTGTGACTTCTTCGCCAGTTTTTAGCACAATGTCGATTTCATCACCGATATTCAGCGGGCTGGAACCGGCATGGACGGCATTCCTCAGCTCCGCCCATGTTGTTATCGTATCGGCGCATTTTCCGATTTTGATCATTGGTTTTCCTCCTTTTTCGTGGGGTCACGAAAATGGTTACTTCTCCCATTCCACGACTTCCACGCCAATTTCACGACGATCCCAAAATTCATGCGACACACGCCGGAACCATCTAGGGCTATCATCTGGTAAAATCCAGCCCTTCATAGCATCGACGATCATTTTCCCCAGGACGGCGTGATTATCTACATCAAGCCCATCGTCCCAGTAGAAAATCACCTGCACGGGCGTTTTTACCAGGTCCTTCCGCACTCTAGCCCGTTTTAGAGCTATGCTAGTCAGCAGATGGATATCGTCAGCATCACGTTTCCGCTGGTGGTAGTTTTTCCCGGAATAGTAGGCGTTCAGGCTAAATCGCTTGTTCCAGGCCGTCATACCCCGCTTGGTTTCCGGGTAGGGGATGGTAAAAAAAGCCACCCGTCTAGGATCATTCACTGCGCCACCTCCCGGAATCTACGCAACGCATCCTGCCTCTGCCGTTCCCAATCAACCGGCGTAGGAGGCGTGTAGTCAGCAGGCTTCTTTTTCGTCCCGGCCTGCTGCATCAGGATAGCTTTGGTTTTCTCCATGTCGGCCTTGATATCCTCCACCGTCCGCACCCTGGGCGGCAATGCCGCCGGTTTTGGTTCTTCCGGCATCTGTGGCAGAGCGGCGGCAAATGTTTTTGCCAGCGCCTGCACGTCTTTGGGCAGGGCCTCGAAATCCCGCCTGCTCTGGGCCTTTGCCCGAAAACTGCGCTGAACATTGGATGCGACGACAGATTGCACGGTCGATTCGTCCATCATCGACCATTCCCGCAACTGTCTGGGATCGTGTACAACGTCCTGCACCAGCGGCGGCAGTTTAGCGAATTCCGCTTCTGCGTTGTAATACCCATCGCGTAGCGCTTTGGAAATCAGCGCCCAAGCTTCCTGCTCCGTCATCTCATCCGGGTTGCTGATTTGCCGAATCCGGCCCTTCACAGCCCCGATATGTGGCGGGAAACCCTTGTCATCCGTCGCAATCAAGGCTTTCACGGCCGCCGCAACGATCTTCACATCGTCCTCTGCGAACATTTCCGCCCAAAGATTTACCGTCATCCGCATATCAGGAGCGTTTCTGCCGTTGTAGAAAGCCGGGTAGGCCGTGGTCAGGATATCCATGATGATGCCGGTTTCTTGCCTAGTCATGATACGCCCTCCTCTTCGTCCATCTGCCGGGCCAGTTCTGCCCAACTCTGCCGTTGCGTCTGCTTAGGAGCAGGGCCAGATCTAGCCCCGGAATCGTCGTAATTTCCCTCCAACACTTTTGCCATGTTGGAATCCTTCATCAGCCAATCGAACGTTGCCGACCAGTTGCGGTCATTCCGCCCCCGGAGGAAACTGCTGTTTTCGGCCTTGTGGAACAACCGTCGAAAATCATCCAGCGTATACCCAGCGTTGAACCTGGCCCGAATCGCTTTTTTCCGGCTTTCGTTGATAGCCGTACAGCGGGGAAACGACGCGCAGATTTCGTTGTATGCGTCCCGGATGGAATCATAGGGGATTTGAGGTCTGGGAGGGGAGGGCGGCAACGCCTTGGCGGATGCCGCATTTTCTCTTTCCCTTTTCTTTTCTTCTACATCCCCATCTACATCTACATCTACATCCCCTTCTTCTTCCCCTTCCCCATCGCTTACGGGGCTTTGCGCTTTGCTAGGATTTGCTTCTTTTTGCTTTGCGTTTGCTTCCGTGTTGCTTCGCTTTGCTTCACCGCCAACGCGCCCAGCTTGCGCCCGCTTGCGGCTGGTATCCAGATTAGGCTTCACCAGTTCAAACAAAGCGCCGATGATGCCGGTTTCTTCCGGGGGGTTCCCGTTCAATGCGTATTCGCAGATAGCCAGCAGGAAGTCCGCCTGCATTTCCTTGTCAGGGATTTTCCGCGCCGCATCATAAAAGGAACGGAAAAATTGGAAAGTCGATCTTTCTTCCATCGTTTGCCTCCTACTCCTAGAGCCGCCCTATCAGAAGGGCAGCTCTCCATCATCTCCTGTGAGGTCGCTGAACTCCGGTTCAGCATAGTTCCCGCTCGGCTGATTGTTCCCGCCGCTCTTCGGCCCGCAGAAATGAGCCTGCGACACGATCAACTCCGTCACCTGCCGTTTGTTGCCATCCCGGTCGGTGTAGCCTCTGGTGTTCAGCTCACCTTCTACGGCGATTTCCTGGCCCTTTGCAAAATATTTGCAAATCATCTCAGCAGTGCCACGCCAAGCCACACAGTTGAGGAACAGCTCGGTTTCGCTCTCCTTGTACTTGCGGCTCCAAGCCACCCGGAACGATGCAACAGCAACGCCGCTCTGGGTGTGGCGAAGTTCGGGCTGGGCCACTAAACGTCCCTGCAAAATCACATGATTTACCATGATGGTATATCCTCCTTACAGTCTGTACGTTCCGGGCACTTCGTTGCGCTCGATGAACGTAGGAATCTCTTTCTTCTCCAGTAACCGACGCAGCTCGGCAGGCGTGTAGTACACCCTAGCACCGATCTTAATCGGTTTGATGAATCCGCACTTGCGGATACAGTCAAGCGTTGCAACGCTGATTCTCAGGCAATCAGCTGCTTCCTTCTTGGTCAGCAGCAGGTTTTCCATTGTCCTTCCTCCTTTTCAGATGCCAGACCTTGCAGAGCGTTTTGTCCAGGACGATACCACCCGGCAGGTGGTACCGCTCGAAAAACTCACTATCTGGCATCGTGTGAGCTAGTTGATGCATCTCCGGGGACAGAGGTAAAACCTCCATCCCCTCATGCACGATGTCCGTCCTATCTCGCCCTGCGCCCACCCCGTCAATGTGGTGGAGTTGGGCTGGCCTACCGGTGATGCAGCATTTTTTTGCCAGCAGACAGTGATACAGGTAATCCCCAACATCGTCCACCATATCCAACAACGGGAACCTGGTGGGAATGTCCCAATCTAGTATGAATCGCACAAGAAACCGTTGAAATCCACACACTAGGGACATGGGGGCATTGGATAGGGAAAACAGCGTTTCCCCCATAGCCTGGGTATCTTCCATCAGGTATTTCAGCTTCATCCGCTCTTTGGTTGGGTTCTTGCCCTCCCCGGTGTAGTCGGCTATCTCGCCGATTAACGCATAGCAGGCGCGGCGCTGTTTGTCGGAGAGCGGGCGGCTGTCTATGGGCTGAACTAGGCAGGATTTGAACTCCCGCTTAATCATCGTTGCCCAATCGGGATATGGCGCTCTAATCAGTAGCTCCTCCGTCCGCTCATCGTAGCCGATGACCCTGCCCTTGATGATTTCAAGAGGCTGTTTCATGGCCCTTCAGCTTTCTCATGCAGTCGGAACAGATTTGCTGTCCCGTCTGCTTCTTGGTGGCCCGTGCGATTTGATCGGGCGAGTACAGTTTACCGTCCCCCAGGATGTCAGCGGTAATATCGTTACCGCACATTTCGCACTTAGGAAAGGGCTTGTAATCCGGTTCTTGGGCCGGTGCCTGGGCGTCCGCGTCCTTGGTGTCGTCGATAGCCAACAGCCCGTTGAGGGCGTATTTACGAGCGTAGGAGCTAGTCGCTCCCGTTACCTGGCTAGGGTCCATCCCCTTCTTGCTGTCCGCTTCACGAGCCTGGGCGGTGACTTCCACCCGTTCACCGGTCTCTACGTCCACAATGGAAGCAGTGGCGAAAATGTAGTAGCGCTCTCCGATCATCTTGATTTCGTCGGAGATGGTAAGCACGGCTTTCTGTTCGCCCAACAGAGGCTTAACGGCTTCGACGATATCCTCACAACTGCGATAGTTGTATTTGCCGAAATCGTTCCTCTGGCCCTTAGGGGCTTTCAATGCCTGCTGGATTTCCAACAGCTTCGCATACACGCCCATTATTTCACCCCCAAGCTACGCCGCTCCACCAGCCGCACACCAGGCGGGTCCAGCGGATGGTCTTCTTTCAGCCACTTCAACAAGTTGGCCTTGTTGATCTCAGGCGATTTGTAGCGGACGAAATTGTCCTCCTGCCCGTTCAAACAGGCCCAGTTAATCAAGGCATCCTCATCGTCCACCTCAACCGCCTTGCTGCTGCGGAAGGATACCACACAGCGGGGCGTCTGGAACTTCTGCCCATCCAGGGCCTCATCAAGTACGGCTTCCAGCCGTGCAACTTTGTTCTCCGCCACCCGGCGGCGCTCGGTGAGGACCTGGGCCTCTGCTTTCAGGCCGCGCACATCGTCCTTCAAGTTTTTAATCAGGCAGGCGATGTTCTCGATCTTCTGGTCCCGCTCCATTTGCAGGCCCATCAACTCATCGAGATTGTTGATCTCACCCGTTTCCGGGTCGGTGCCGTGGGCGATAGCCGTCATGAGAGCGGCGTCGATTTCATACAGGGTCATTTGTCAGTCCTCCTTCGCGGATATACCCTTTCAGGGCGTCCAGCCGTTCCATCAGGTAGCGGTACAGCACATACTCATGGTTTTTCTCCACCCAAGCAAAAAAATCATCAAAGTCAGCGGCGGTGAAAATCTTGATTTCGTCCATCGTCACCGGAATGTTGATTTCCATAGGAAATAAGGCGCTTCCGTTTTCCATTTGACAAATCCCGTCCTTTCTGGTACTATATCCATAGTTTTTTCTTTCCTTTGCCGCTTGCAGGGTTTCGGCCCCTGTGGGCGGCATTTTCATTTCCCAAGCTTTTCAGCCCACTTCCGCACCCGGTAGACCGTGACGCCGTACTGCCGGGCTAGTTTAGCTTTTGACCACCCAGCCCGAAGCCGGACGGCAAAATAGGGTGGAATCGGGAACTTTTCCCGTGGGTTCTGCAAGTATTTGCAGTCATTCGGTCTGCACGTCTCACGTGGGCATTTCAGGCAGATTTCAACCAACTCCGGGTTTTCGCCTTTGCGATATGGTCCACGGCGTTCAGCACCACCCGTTTTGGTATCCTTCCACGGCCTCTGAGCGGACACCGTGAATTCGTGCTTCATGGCATCACACCAACCGCAACGGGATACCGGCGTTATGCAGGGCGGCGTTGATGTTCGCCTTGCGCCGGTTGCGGATACGCTTCCGCCGGGCTTCCCGCGCCTTGCGGACTTCCTCATCGCGCCGATTCTTGGCGTTCTTTTCCAGCGTGGGGCTGATAGCCCGTACCAGGGCCTCGATATCAGCCCATTCCCGCTCGGTGTTGCGGGTTTTGATTTCCTGCACAGTAGTCATTACTGTTCCCCTTTCATTCTGTTATTGTTTGCCTGCCGGATACAACGGCATCATCCCCAATCCATGCCTCGCCCGTTATCGTGGTGAAACCGTAGACCTCGGCGTTTCCGCCAACCCAGGCACGCTCCTTGATTTTCGCCCGTTCGTATACCCAGGCGTTTTCACAGACGATGGCATCGTCGGAAACACGCGCAGAATCAAACACACATGCACCGTCGTATATCCAGCACATTCCTGCGTGGGACAGGTTCGCGGTGGATTGAACAAACCCGCCTTTGTCCCACTCTTTCACATCTCCAAACGATACCGCAGCACGAATGCGATACAGCTTCTTATCGTCGATTCGTTTAACCTCATCGGTCAGCACATATTTTCTTCGCGTTTCCTACACCCACCTTTCAGCAGGCCATCCAACGGGCCAAGTTGATGATTGGTACCACATGGTACCGCTTCGCCCGTCCAACGGGCTTCATCGGGAAATCGCGGCTCTCCCGCAAGGTTTGAGGTTTGCATCCCACCAGTCGGGCGGCTTCCGCCACCGTGATCGTCTCCCGTTCGGGAAATAGTTCCCGGAGACGGGTCAGATGGTCGTGAAATGTTGCTTTCTCCATTTTGGTCACTCCCTCAAATCAGCTACCTACATTGTCCCACAGCGGCAGTTTTCCAGGCAAACCCGGAAAACGCCGTTTTTTGTCTCACAGTGGGTTGTCACCGTTCATCATCGTCTTTCGTAGTGGTTATCCGCTCTTCGTTTTTGTTGTTAGCTTCCAGATACGCAGAATATCTACTGATTTCTCGCGCAATCTCGTTCAGCTCCCGCAAAACGACAGCTTCTCCCTCTGGGTCGGCATTTTGCAGGCGTTTCTTGGCCTGCGCCATATCATCCCTCAGGACATCCAGATAGCTAGGATCAGGTTTCTGAAAATCCCCGCAATTGATGGAGGAACCGGTAACAAGAAAACTTACCGTTGCCACCAGCTGCATCGCTGTTCCATAGTCTTCCCGTTTGATGTTGTAATCAACAATATCAGTGATAGGGTTCCCATCAACAAGCACAACTTCCTTGTCGAAGATATTCTTCCTAGGTTTGGCTTCAAAGGTTTTCGCCATGGTATCACCTCCTTAGTAGTCCAAAATGCAGGGTCTCATTTTCTGGTGGGCCGGAATAGCTTTCACCGTTCCGGTTCTCCCTGTCTCCTTCATCCAGCGCTTCCCGTACCAGATAGCCGTGCTTTCCTTGGGGTAGGTGTAGCCGCTGGCGCAAGGCATCACAGCGCCCTTGCAGGCGTCAATGTCGTTTTGGTCTGGGGTGAACTCCCACTCGAAACTCTTTGCCATGGTATCACCTCCTTTCAGCTATCTTTCGTTTCCTCATCGGTGAACAGATACTCAAGGCGGAGGCTAGGGAAAAATGTATCCCTGATTTTGAAAGCGTCTCCGATGCTAAAGGCATTGGTCCCGGCAATCTTATTGTCTACCGTCTTGGAACTGCAACCGATCAAATGCTGGATGTCAGCTCGACGCACGCCGTGGCGCTTCATCTCGCTTTTTAGATTCCAAAGCATTTACTCACCTCCGTTTTGTGTGCAATTGCGTTTGCTATGGTCTTAGTATACGCGCAATTGCGCACAAAGTCAACCCCTTTTAGTAAAATTTTTGCGCAATTGCACCGATTTTTTACTTGACATTCCAGGCGCGGTATTGTACTATACAAGTACAGGAGGAAACCGAAAATGACTAAAGAGGAGCAGTTAAAAGCGATTATTTTGACCAAATACAAGAGTATTAACGCTTTCGCAGTTTCGCTGAATATATCGCCATCTACTGTAAATTCTGTTTTGCGGAGAGGCATAGATGGTGCAAGTATCCAGGTGATGTTGAAAGTGTTTGATGCCCTAGATTTGGACATAGAAAGCGCAAGAACGGATACACTAAAAGAAAAGAAAAAAGATCCTCCCGCCCCGCAATCTGCGAGACAGAAGGACCTTGTAACGAATGAAGAGGTCGAGGCCGTGTTAGTCGGCCTGGGTATCACCAAGCCGGGTGAACACATCACCGACGCTGATCTGGACTTCCTCTCTAGTGTTGTCGTTCTGATTCAAGCATGGTTTAACAATAAGGGCAAGCAGGGCTAACACCCTGCGCGGCTCTTGGCACTGGTTGATGATTTCCGTCAATCGGTCGTTGTTTCCATAGGTTGTAGTCATGTTATCCTCCCATTTTTCGCGGTGAGTAGGCGGTTGTACAACATCCGCAGCTCTCTGTCTGTCAGGCCGTTTATAATGGCCTGAATCTTCCCCAGCAACAGTAAGCGATCCATCCCTGTACCTCCATTATACCCATGGTGTAAACGTGGGGCGCAGGGTGGTTTGCGAGTTCCCTTCCCCGATCGTCCCTTTCCCTTGGATTACCATAACATGGAAGGTGTGGAATATCCATTGCAAACTACGCAAGGGGCCTTTCAACATTTTGCATCCCCTTGCAATGAACGGAGATGTAGAAACGTGGGTGATGATGGTGGAAAATTTGCCAAGGCAGCAAAGGAGTTGAAAGAAGAAACAAGAGTAACTCTAAGGGAGATTGCCGCTACATGTAACAGCTCCGAGAGTATGGTGAGCCGTTATATCAATGGGCAATCCGAACCGCCGCCGGACATTGCGGACGCAATCATGCAAATGTTAAGAGCGGAGAAAGCGGCGCAGGACGAACGCGCCATGAGAAGTAATACCACCCTGGCCCAGTTAGAGGAATCACAGAACCACCTAGAGGAAGCTTATAAGCAGCGCATTGCAGGGCTGTTGAAGCACCTGGAATACGAACGAAAGCAGAAGCGCATATTTTCCATTGCGCTTTTGGCTACCCTATTCGGGGCTATTGTGTTCCTGTTGATCGACATATTCAACGGTGGACTGGGTTGGGTGAGGTATTAAGTTTTCTGCCGCCGTGGGCGGCAAAATTTTTACCTGGAGGATGTAATGAAAAAGAAGGACCCTAACAAGCCTAAGAAGCCGGTTTATAAGCGGGTTTGGTTCTGGATTTTGATGTTTTTCGTTGTATGCGGAATCATCGGAACGGTATCAGCCCCTCCGGCTGACCAAACGGACAAGACGGAAGAAAAAACAAACCAACAACAGCAGGAAGAGCAAAGCGAAGAAAGCGCAAAGGACAGCGTGGACGTTGCCAAGGAAAAGGACACTAGAATCTACGGCCTAATGAAAAGCGCAGAGGCCAGATTCAACGGCGTTTCTAAAAATATGGAAAGCGGCAATCTACTGGATATTTATGATGATTGCAAAAATGCTAGCAGTATGCTGTCCGAAGTCTACGGACAAATCGGAGATTTCAAAACTGAGGCGAACAAAGAATATGTCCAGTACGCGCAGTTCTACGCTGCTACCCTATCGTCTGCTTGTGACAACATCGTTAAATACGTAGACAAGCAAGAAATGAAGTATTTGAGCAAGGCAAAAGAGGATATCCAGGATGCAAATTCTTTCCTGCAACAGGCTATGTTGCAGCGGCAGGCGTATCTTCTGGATTCCGGGCTAACCACAGAAGATATCGAAGCCCAAGACGCGCAATTTGAATAAAAGAAAAGCCGTCCGGGACCCTGAATTCCCAGACGGCTTTCTTGCACCTAGCCCCCACGGCTAGGAGAAATCTGAAACTTTTTCAACTTCTCCGCGTTGCATCGGTATCAGTATAGCAGGGACGCTGTACCAATGCAAGGGTGGAGCGTGGACATATTGAACAAAAAGAGAGGAGCCGCCCAAAATTCGAGTGCAGGCAGCTCCCCCTATAAACCCGACTAGACAACGCTGCTACGCTGCCAGTCCCTGCTAGTGTAGCACACACAGGAGGAAAATTCAATGTACAAACGCGTAGACGGAAGGTGGCAAGAAAACTTGCCCATTGTTGTAAACGGCCAAAAGAAAACCAAATTTTTCTATGGCAGGACAAAACGGGAAGTACTGGAAAAGATTAACCAGTACGAACAGGAACAGGAACAAGCCCGGACATTTGGCGCTATCGCCGAAGAATGGCAGGAGAACTACGTTGAAGGGCTGGAAATCAACACAAAGAAATCGTACTATGCCCCCATCCGACGAGCTATCGAGGCTCTAGGTGATAGGCAGATAACCGAAATTGAACCCGTGGACATCAACGCATTTTTAATGCGTTATGTTGCCGAACAGCATCCAGCGCGGAAAACAGCTAGCACACAGCGTTCTGTTATCAACATGATTTGCAAGTACGCCGTGGCGCACGGATACACAAGGATCAACGCTTGTCGGGAGATAGAGATACCGGCAGGCCTACCAAAAAAGAAACGGCAGATAGCCAGCGACGATGATATAAAGCGAGTGATCCATTCGACAGAATGCACATTCGGGATGTTCGCATATTGGACGCTGTACACAGGATTGCGGCGTGGTGAACTACTCGCCCTGCGCTGGGAGGATGTGGATTTCAAAGAAAAATTGATTCACGTTACTAAATCCCGTGTGTCTGCCCTGGGCGTAAAAAAAATAAAAGCCCCCAAGACCGAGAACGGCATCCGCCCCTTACCCCTGTTGAAAGCCCTGGAAGATAAAATCATCACCCAGAAGAGCAAGGGATTGATCTTCCCAGACAAATACGGAAAGTTGATGACAGAGGGGGTTTTTGAAGGGTGCTGGGCAAAATATAAGCGCGAATCCGGCGTAACCTGCACTCCGCATCCTATCCGCCACGCATACGCTACCCTGTTGTACGAGGAGGACATCAGAACAAAAGATGCACAAAAATTATTGGGACACGCCCAAGAATCCACTACCAAGGATATTTATACACACATCCGAGAGGTACATTCCAGGAAGGTGAACAAAAAACTACTAGGGGCAAATTATGAGTTTGAAACCCCAGAGAAGGAATGATAGTCAAATTTTAGTCAATGGCGTAAAAAACCTTTGATTTTCAACGAAAAAGTGATAGTTCAAATCCCTCCTTCTCCGCCA
>OFMT01000300.1_pt1 | contig 46592 bp, 32 predicted proteins | sample 1541891 | NCBI WGS metagenome assembly OFMT01 (sample SAMN04209230, study PRJEB22552) | human gut metagenome | biome: gut; material: feces | host: Homo sapiens | place: USA: Oklahoma | reverse complement strand
ATTCCCGATCACTCCTTCAACGGAACTTCCACAGTTTGTATCCAATTTTATCGCCAATGGCGAGATTGATACGGAATTTATTCCGGTAGAAAGTGAACATAGTTCAATGAGTGCAACAATTGGTGCATCAGCAGCAGGAGCAAGAGCTCTTACTGCAACCTCATCATGTGGTCTTGCTCTTATGTGGGAAGAATTATATGTTGCAGCATCAAACCGTTTTCCAATAGTACTTGCACTTGTTAACAGGGCTCTGTCAGGTCCAATTAATATTAATGCAGATCATTCAGATAGTATGGGTGCCAGAGACAGTGGATGGATTCAGATATATGCAGAATCTAATCAGGAGGCATATGATAACTTCCTCCAGTCCTTCAGAATATCAGAGCATAAGGATGTTATGCTCCCTGTTATGATATGTCAGGATGGATTTATTACAAGTCATGGTGTTGAGAATATTGAACTTGTTGAGGATGAGCTTGTTAAGGATTTCGTTGGAGAATATAATCCTGAACATTATCTTCTTAATTCAAAGGAGCCAATGGCAGTAGGTCCTTATGCAGTATCTAATTACTATATGGAGTCAAAAAGAGCTCAGACACAAGCACTTAAGAATGCCAAGAAGGTAATACTTGAGGTTGCAGAAGAATTTGAAAAAATGACTGGAAGAAAATATGGATTCTTTGAAGAATACAAGCTTGATGATGCAGATTATGCAATTGTTATAATCGGTTCAGCAGCAGGTACATGTAAGGCTGCAGTTGATGATATCAGAGAAAGAACTGGTAAAAAGGTTGGTATTCTTAAGATAAGAGTATTCCGTCCATTCCCTGAAGAAGAAATAGCACATGCTCTTCGTAATGTTAAATCAGTTGCAATTCTTGACCGTTCAGAGATGTTTGCTGCAACAGGCGGACCACTTGGTGCTGAGGTAACAGCTGCACTTTATAGAGCAGGACAGAATAAGGAAGTGGTTAACTACTTATATGGTCTTGGTGGAAGAGATATTACAGTAACTGAATTTGAAGACGTATATAATGAGCTTGAAAGAATGGCCGAAACACATGAAGTACGTGATAATTTCAAGTATATCGGACTTAGAGAGTGAGGTGCAGACAATGGAGAATGCGAATAAACCATATAATTTTAAAGAAGAAATGAAGGCAATGGATAAAAAGGACAGGCTTGCAGCAGGACACAGAATGTGTGCAGGCTGTGGTGGAGCTATTACAGTACGTTCCGTACTCCGTTCACTTCATGAAGAAGATAAAGCAGTAGTTGGTAATGCAACCGGATGTCTTGAAGTATCAACATTTATGTATCCATATACATCATACAAAGACAGCTATATCCACAATGCCTTTGAGAATGCGGGTGCAACAATGTCAGGTGTTGAGACAGCATATAATGTTCTTAAGAAAAAGGGCAAAATTAATGATACATACAAATTCATAACATTTGGTGGAGACGGTGGAACATACGATATTGGATTCCAGTCACTTTCAGGTGCTATGGAAAGAGGTCATGATTTCGTATATGTATGTTACGATAACGGAGCTTATATGAATACAGGTACACAGCGTTCATCTGCAACACCAAAGTTTGCAGATACGACAACAACACCTGCAGGAAAGGCTTCATCAGGAAAGGTACAGATAAGAAAAGATCTGGCTGCAATTATGGCTGCCCATCAGATTCCATATGTTGGACAGACAACATTTATAGGTAATTTTAAGGATATCTATACTAAATCTGAAAAGGCTATCTATACACCAGGTCCTGCATTTCTTAATGTATTATCACCATGTCCAAGAGGATGGGGATATGATCCATCTGATATGATGAAAATATGTAAGCTTGCAGTTGATACATGTTACTGGCCAATGTTTGAGGTTGTTGATGGAAAATGGATTCTTTCATATGAACCAAAGAACAAACTGCCAATCGAAGATTTCCTTAAACCACAGAGGAGATTCAAGCATCTTTTCAAACCTGGAAATGAGGGACTTATTGAAGAATTCCAGCGTATGGTAGATGAGCAGTGGAATAATTTGCTTGTAAAATGTAACGCATAAGTGTAGAATAAAAATGTTAGGCAGGAATAATTATTATCATAAGGAGGGGCAGACCATGCTTAAGAAAACAAAGATGGACCTCGGTTCCAATAATTCAGATTTATTTGACAAACTGGTAAAATATTGTATGGCATCAGGAGCTATTAATCTTGACCTGTATGCTGAATATGATGTTAAGAGAGGACTTAGAGATTCTAACGGAAAGGGTGTACTTACCGGACTCACAGAGATTTCCGATGTATTATCCTATAAACTTGTAGATGGCAGGAAAATTCCTTGTGATGGTGAATTGTATTATCAGGGATATAATATTGAAGACCTTGTAAAGGGTTTTGAAAATAAAGATTATGGATTTGAAGAAACAACATATCTTCTGTTATTTGGTGAGCTTCCAACAGAGGAACAGCTTGCTACTTTTAAAAACCTCTTAGCAAGTATGCAGGAGCTCTCAGCCAGATTTATTAGAGACGTCTTAATGAAGGCGCCATGTAATAACATTATGAATGCTCTTCAGAAGGGTATTCTTACACTGTATTCATATGATTCCAATCCAGACGATATATCTGTTGAGAATGTACTTAGACAGTCACTTGAGCTTATAGCAAAGATGTCACTTATTGCTGTATATTCATATCATTCATACAGACATTTCGAAATGGGTGAAACACTTGTAATACGTAATCCGGATCCTAACCGTTCAATTGCTGAGAACCTTCTTAGAATGCTTAGAAAAGATGGAAAATATACTCCACTTGAGGCAAAGGTTCTTGATATATCACTTGTTCTTCATGCAGAGCATGGTGGTGGTAATAACTCATCATTTACCACACATGTTGTAAGTTCAAGTGGAACTGATACTTATTCTGCAATTGCTGCTTCAGTAGGTTCTCTTAAGGGACCTCGTCATGGTGGTGCCAATATGAAGGTTCAGCAGATGTTTGCTGATATTAAGGCTCATATTGATGACTGGACAGATGAAGATAAGATCAGGGAGTATCTTGTTAAGATTCTCAATAAGGAAGCATTTGACGGTGCAGGACTTATATATGGTATGGGTCATGCTGTTTATACATTATCTGATCCAAGAGAGAAAATTCTTAAGGAATATGCTAAGAAGCTTTCCAAGGAAAAGGGAAAAGAAGACGAGTTCAGATTATATGACACAGTTGAACGTATTGCAGCTGAAGAGGTTATGAAAGCAAGACAGTTATTCAAACCTGTATGTGCCAATGTTGACTTTTACAGTGGTTATGTATATTCAATGCTTGAGATTCCTGAAGAATTGTACACTCCAATATTTGCTATATCAAGAATATCAGGATGGAGTGCTCACAGACTTGAGGAACTTGTTAATAAAGGTAAGATTATAAGACCGGCATATAAGTATGTTGGTGTTCATAAGGCGTATGTGCCAATGAAAGACAGACATGAGCCTGAAGAAGAAGCTGCTACAGCTAAGAATGCTGAAACAGATAAGTAGTTTTTAATAGTATATTTAATGTATATGATCAAGCAGGTGTCTGCACCTGCTTGATTTTTTTACTTACCTACAGGAGGTGATGGGAAAAATGAGTCTTTTAGTTATGGAAAACCTTACGAAATCATACACCGGAAGAAAGATCTTTGATGACGTTTCATTTAGTATAAATGAAGGTGAAAAAATAGGTGTTATAGGAATTAATGGAACCGGTAAATCAACTCTTCTGAAAATTGTGGCAGGAAAGGAAGAGGCAGATGGAGGAAGTATTGTAAAAAGAAGAAATCTTTATATTCGTTATCTGCCACAGACGCCGGAATTCGTAAGTGGAGATACTATTCTTGACAGTATTGTCAGGGATAATTCAGATGAACCCTTGTTTAGTTCAAGAGAAGAAATTGAGGCAAGTGCAAAAAGTATTCTTACAAGGCTTAATATAAAGGATTTTGACAGAAAGGTTGACAATCTCTCAGGTGGTGAGAAAAAAAGGATTGCTTTAACAAGTGTTCTTATCTCAACTGCAGACCTTCTTATACTTGATGAGCCGACTAATCATCTTGACAGTAATATGGCAGACTGGCTTGAGGATTATCTTAAGCGTTTCAGGGGTGCACTGCTTATTATAACCCATGACAGATATTTTCTTGATAGTGTAACCAATAGAATTGTAGAAGTTGATAAGGGCAGATTATACAGTTATCAGACGAATTATGAGGGCTTTGTAAAGGCCAAGGCTGAAAGGCTTGATAATGCCATATCTGCTGAAAAAAAGAGGCAGAATATACTTAGAATTGAGTTAGCCTGGATGAGAAGAGGGGCAAGAGCACGTTCAACTAAGCAGAAGGCGCATATTGGAAGATATGAGGCACTGCGTGATATGAAGGCTCCGGAATTTGATAAAGATGTCTGTATGGAATCCCTGTCAACCAGACTTGGAAGAACAACTATAGAGATAAGGGAGCTTTGCAAATCATTTGGCGACAGAAACCTTATAAAGGATTTTACTTATGTCTTTGGACGCAATGACAGAATTGGAATTGTTGGTCCTAACGGCTGTGGTAAATCAACTCTTATGAAAATAATATGTGGAATTACTGAGGCTGATTCCGGTACTGTGGAAATAGGCCAGACAGTTAAGTTTGGTTATTTTTCACAGGAAAATGAGATGCTTCCTGAGAATGAGAGGGTTATTGATTATATTAAGGATATTGCTGAATTTGTCAGGACAAAGGATGGGTATGTGAGTGCAAGTCAGATGCTTGAGCGTTTTTTATTTGAACCGGAAAAGCAGTACACGGTAATCTCAAAGCTGTCAGGTGGGGAAAAGCGCAGATTATACCTTTTGAGTATTCTCATTAGCGCACCTAATGTGCTTATACTTGATGAGCCTACGAATGATCTTGATATAAGGACTCTCACAATACTTGAAAATTATCTTGATAATTTTGATGGAATCGTTATTACTGTATCCCATGACAGATATTTTCTGGACAGGGTCGTAAGGAGAATATTTGCCTATGTTGGTGATGGGGTTATTGAGCAGTATGAGGGTGGTTTTACTGATTATCAGGTTTCATATGCCTTAAGACATCCTGAGAGTGAAGAGGCTCTGGCAATTTCAGGCAAAAAAAATACTGAGGATACAAAGGATAGTAAGAAAACTGCTGACAGAGAGCATAGCAGGAAACTGAAATTTTCTTACAAGGAAGAAAGAGAATGGGAAACCATAGAGGATGATATTGCAGCTCTTGAAGAAAAAATATCAGAACTTGAAGAGGCTATGACGGAAACTGCAACTGATTTTGTAAGGTTAAATGAACTTTCAAAGGAAAAAGATGAAACAGAAGCTCTTTTGGAAGAGAAAATGGAAAGATGGGAGTATCTTAGTAATCTGGCTGAAGAGATAGAAAAACAGAAAAAGTAATTATTTGATGGTTTATTTGAAAAAAAATGGGCATTATAACAAAGAAGAAGGTTAATTCAAATCGAACGCAGGTGAGATTTGTTATTACTCACCACTTGCAGGAGTGGGAGTCTTCTCGATTGAGATAAAATACCAGGAGGTATTGTATGAAAATTGTAATAGCCATTGACTCATTTAAAGGAAGTATGTCTTCGCTTCAGGCAGGCGAAAGTGCCGGAAGAGGTGTCAGCCGGGTTTTTGGTGATGCGGACATAATTATAAGACCTCTCGCTGATGGAGGAGAGGGAACGGTGGATGCCCTTACTCTGGGATGTGGAGGCAGGCTGCAGGAAAGCAGGGTGACGGGACCTTTAGGCAAAAAGGTGTCTTGCCAGTATGGAATTGTTGAAGAGAGTAAAACAGCCATAATTGAGATGTCTGCAGCAGCAGGTATTACCCTTATTGATGAAAATGAGCGCAATCCCCTTAATACAACAACGTATGGAGTTGGGGAAATGATTAAGGATGCCATTAAAAAGGGGTGTAGAAACTTTCTTATAGGAATAGGAGGAAGTGCCACAAATGATGGAGGCGCAGGCATGCTGCAGGCACTGGGATTTGATTTCCTTGATAAGGATGGCAATCAGGTTCCATATGGGGCTAAGGGTCTTGAGGTTCTTGAAGAGATAAATGATGATAATATTTTACCGGAACTTTCGGAATGTTCATTTCAGATTGCCTGCGATGTTACTAATACGCTTTGTGGAGAAAAAGGCTGCAGTGCAATATACGGACCACAAAAGGGGGCCACACCTACAATGATAATGCAGATGGATAAGTGGCTTGCATATTATGCTAAGCTTGCAAAGGAAAAATATCCAGATGCAGATGCCAGATATCCGGGAGCGGGTGCAGCAGGTGGTTTAGGCTTTGCCTTTATGACCTTCCTTAATGGAAAATTATGTCCGGGAGTAGATATTGTTCTAAGGGAAACAAGGCTTGAAGAATATATAAGAGATGCTGATATGGTTATAACAGGAGAAGGACGTCTTGATGGCCAGACTGTTATGGGAAAAGCTCCGGCAGGGGTTGCCAAAATTGCAAAAAAATATAATATTCCTGTGCTTGCTTTTGCAGGCTGCCTTAAAGAGGATGCCATTTTATGTAACGAAAACGGTATTGATGCGTTTTTTCCTATACTTAGAAATGTGGTGTCCTATGAGGATGCAATGAAGGTTCAGAATGCCATGAACAATATGGAGGCGGCAGTTGAACAGACCATGCGTCTTATAAAAGCAGTAAGAAAAGAGTGAAAATATAATATAGTGTGTGAAAGGAATAAAATATGGCATTATTTACTACATGGGGAGCGGTTATTAGTCTTGTAATAGCTATTATACTGATTATCTGGAGGGTTCATCCGGCCTATAGTCTTATTCTGGGTGCGCTTATTGGGGGAATATGTGGCGGAGGTGGTCTTGTGACCACGGTGGATACCATGATATCCGGAGCCCAGGGAATGATGTCATCAGTCCTAAGAATTCTTACCTCCGGTGTGCTTGCCGGTGCGCTTATAAAGACTGGTTCAGCAGAAAAAATAGCCGAGGTTATAGTGTCAAGGTTTGGAGAAAAGCTGGCAGTTTTTTCCCTGGCATTTGCGACAATGATAATATGTGCAGTTGGTGTATTTATTGATATTGCCGTAATTACAGTGGCGCCAATTGCCCTGGCAATCGGTCAAAAATCGGGCTATAATAAAGCATCAGTTCTTCTTGCCATGACTGGTGGAGGAAAGGCTGGAAATATCATATCACCTAATCCTAATACTATTGCAACGGCAGAAGCATTTGGAGTTGACCTTACAGGTCTTATGATAAAAAATATCATACCTGCAATAGCTGCCCTTGTTGTAACTGTTATACTTGCAGTTTATTTGTCAAAAAAAGAGGCAGCACCTGTTACGGATGGCGATATAGAACGTAATACGGAAAAAACTCTTCCTGGATTCCTAAAGGCAGTCAGTGGTCCGGCTCTTGTTATTATTTTGTTGGCATTAAGGCCGCTTTTTGGAATAAGTGTGGATCCCCTTATAGCCCTTCCGGCTGGTGGTCTTGTATGTATTCTTATCACATCACAGGGAAGAAATATTGTCTCTTATCTTGAATATGGTATATCAAAGGTACTTGGAGTTTCTATACTTCTTATTGGAACGGGAACCCTGGCAGGAATAATAAAGGCTTCCAATCTCCAGTATGACCTTATTAGTATTCTTAATGCAGGCAATATGCCAACATTTTTGCTGGCGCCACTGTCAGGAATACTGATGGCTGGGGCAACGGCATCTACTACAGCTGGAGCAACCATTGCCTCACAGACATTTTCACAGACCCTTGTTAATGGAGGTGTGGCGGCAATTTCGGCAGCGGCAATGATACATGCCGGAGCAACAGTAATTGACTCACTTCCATATGGCTCATTTTTTCATGCCACAGGGGGAGCGGTGAATATGAAATTCAAGGACAGATTAAAAATCGTACCTTTTGAGGCATGTGTGGGACTTACAAGTGTAGTGGCAGCAGTTATTATATACAAAATTTTTTGACAATGAAAATAGTAGTTTTACCTTATGTAACAGGGTACAGTTATTGACTGACCCTGTTACATTCATTTATAATGAAAAGAAATTTAAAGTGCAGGATAATAATTGCAGAAGATGCAATAAGGGATATTACAGGAGGAGAAAAATGTATAGTTTTGATACACGTGTTAGGTATAGTGAATGTAATTATAAGGGGGAGGCAACGCTGGCATCAATTCTTGATTATCTTCAGGATTGTTGTACATTTCAGTCGGAGGATCTTGGTATTGGTGTTGAATACTTAAAGGATATAAACAGGGCATGGCTTCTTAGCAGCTGGCAGGTGGATATAATCAGATATCCTGTTATGGGAGAATCTATTATCATAAAAACAATTCCTTATGAGATTAAGGGCATATATGGTCTCCGTAATTTTATTATTGAAACTGCCCGGGGTGAAGAAATTGTCAAAGCTAATTCAATCTGGGTATATGTGGATACTGTGACAGGAAGGCCTGCCAAACCGGATGACGATATTAAGTGTAAATATCCTATGGAAGAAAAGATTGATATGGAGTACCTTGGAAGAAAGCTTCCTAAGTTTAGCGGTGGGGAAGCAAAGGAGAAAAAGGTCGTGCCACATTATTTTATTGATACAAACCATCATGTTAATAATTCAAAATACATATTGTTTGGGGAGGAATATCTTCCAGAGGATTATACGGTTCACAGAATATGGGCTGAATATAAAAATGCAGCTGTGCTGGGGGATAATATACAGGCTCTTGTAGCAGATAATGAAAAAGGTATATATGTTTCTGTTACAGATGGAGAAGGAAATGTTTTTGCCAACATTATATTTGAATAGAATGGAGTGGAGTTATGAAAATATTTCACCTATCAGATCTTCATATTGGTCTTAGGCTTTATAACAGGGATTTGAGGGAAGATCAGGAGTATATATTTGATAAGATAATTGAATATGCTGTTTTGGAGAAGCCGGATGTGATTGTAATTGCCGGAGATATATTTGATAAGGCAATGCCGTCTGCCGAGGCTGTCAGAGTTTTTGACTGTTTTATAACAAAGCTTTCAAGGGCAGTTAAGGAAACTGCAATTATGATGATAAGCGGTAATCATGACAGTGGACCACGAATTGACTGCTACAGGAATATTTTATCAGCCAGCAATATATATGTGGTGGGAATTCCCCCGGTAAATGAGGATGAATATATTGAAAAGGTTACTGTAAATGATGAATATGGTCCTGTTAATTTTTATCTGCTTCCATTTGTTAAGCCGTCAATGGTTAGAAATATTGTGAAAAGCGAAGAGGGAAGTGTGTCTTATGATGAGGCATTACGAACACTTATTGCCCGGGAAAGCATTGATAAAAACCAACGTAACGTCATAGTCAGCCATCAGTTTTACCTGCCATCAAAGACAGATGCATCACAGATTGCAAGAATGGATTCAGAAATAGTTACGGCAGGTAATATAGATGTGGTAGGCAGTGATGTTTTGGAAGAATTTGATTATGCCTGTCTTGGTCACATTCACAAGCCTATGACAGCAGGTGATGAGAAGCTTAGATATTGCGGAACTCCTCTTTGTGTTTCAGTAAGTGAAGCCGGTCAGGAAAAGAGCATAATAGAGGTCAACTTAAATGAACCGGGAACAAGAGCAGTTACAAGATGCCTTCCACTTAAGCCACTTCGTAATGTAAGAATCATGAAGGGAGAGCTTGAAGATGTGTTAAAATCTCCTTCTGATGATTATGTATCGGTTGTGCTTACAGACAAGGAGGACTTTAATACATTTGATATGAAGGAAAGGCTTCATGATGCTTTTCCTAATATTCTCGAGATAAGAATAGAAAATATCAGAAAATATGAGGAAAGAAGGGGACAGCTTCCATCGCCTGGAAAAATGTCTCCTTATGATATGTGTATGGCATTTTTGGGGGAAGATGGCATGGATGAAGAAGACAGAAAGCTTATAATGGATGTTATAAACAGTGTAAAGGGGGCCTTGTAATATGAAACCAGTAAGGTTAACAATGACTGCATTTGGTTCCTACGGAAAAGAAACAGTAATAGATTTTACTAAAAATAATCAGAACATTTTTCTGATTACAGGAGATACCGGAGCCGGAAAGACAACAATATTTGATGCCATTGTTTTTGCACTTTACGGGGAAGCAAGCTCTGGTACCAATAAGAAGAATGGAACTGAGCTTCAGAGCCACTATATGGGATATGATACAAAGCCTGGTGTAACACTTGAATTTCTTCTGCCATCAAAAAGTGATGACGTATATGTTGTTACAAGAGTTCCAAGACATGTCAGGAAGCTCAAGAAAAAATCAGGTAAGTCTGACAATACCACAAAAGAGGAAAATGGTTCAGTAGAGCTTATAGTACCGGATGGAATGGTGTATACCGGAAAAGAAGCAGGTATTAAGATTAGTGAGCTAATTGGTCTTACCAAGGATCAGTTTATGCAGGTTGCCATGATTGCTCAGGGCGAATTTATGGATATGCTGCGTAAGAAATCCGATGATAAAAAAGAAATATTCAGAAAGCTTTTTGCTACCGGTATATATGAGAACATAGGCAAGAGGCTTGGTGACCTTAAGAAGGATAACGAAAAGGAGCTTGATATAATTAAAACCCGTTGCAGCGAGATAGTTCAGTCGGTTAAAGTGCCTGATGAATACGAGGAAAAGGAAGATTTTGAATACCTTCAGAATGAGGTGAGCGCAGGAAAACTTCATTTGTTAGAAGCTTACATGGAAAAGCTTCAGGAAGTGTCACTATACATTAAAGATAAGCTGTCCATTGTTCAGGAAGAAAAAAACCTTGCCATGGCTGAAAGAGATCTTGCAAATGAGCAGTATATTAAGGGAGAAAATCTTGTCAGCCGGTATGAAAAACTGGAAAGTATCATTAGGACAGAAAAAGAGCTTGAGGATAGAAAAACTGATGTTGAACATATTGAGAAGCTTCGAAACAGAGTTTTAATGGCTTATGAGGTCAGGGAAAAGGATGGCTATGTAAAAGAAGCCAATGATATGCTTTTAAGAGAAAAAAATAGTCTTAGTGAGGCCCAAAAAAGGGCTGATGAGGGAAGAAAAAGACTTGATGATATGAAGGCCGAGGCAGAAAAGTATAAAAATGCATATGAGGAAGCAGGTGCAGCATATCATAAAACAGAAGAAAAAACGGATAAGGCAATAAAGCTTTTAAGAGAGAGGGAAAGCCTTTTAAAGGATTATAAAGCAAGAAAAACAGCCTATGACAATTCAGTTAAGGTTCATGAGATAAGCAAGGGCAAATTAGAGGGTATTAAAAAGCAGATCAATCTTGCAAAGGATGCTCTTTCCCAGTATGACAATGCAGAGGTTACATATGCAAAATGGGAGAACAGCTTCAGGCTGCTTGAAGCCATGAGTAAAGAGATTAAAGTCCTGGCTGATGATGCGGCAGAGGTTTGTAAGCTTGAACAAGACCTTGAAAATAGTAAAAATGAATATGTAACAGCAAATAAGGCCTTTACCTATGCAAATGATCAATATCTTAGGGCATACCAGTTGTTTCTTGATAACCAGGCTGGAATACTTGCCAAGAAACTGGAAGATAATATTCCATGTCCTGTGTGTGGTTCAATCAACCATCCACACCCGGCAGAGTTTAAGGAAGTAAAAAGGATAGCCACCAAAGAGGAGCTTGATGAACTCTTACATGAAGCAGACATGGCTAAGAAGAAACAGGAAAAAATCGCCAGAGATAATGAGACAATGAAGGCTAAGCTTAATGCAAGGTCAGAGGAGAATGCTAAAAAATATGAGGAACTCATAAAAAGATGTATCAAAGAGGGTGTCGTGGAAAACACCAGCTTTTGTATGGCAGACGATAAAGATAATGAGTTTGTCCGTAAATGCGCTGAAGATCTTCTTAGTAGCATTAATATCTGTATAAACAAGACTTCTATGGCTGGAGAGGCTTATAAAAAGGCTGTAGATGATAAGAAAAAATTATCAGATATGCTTGTTGGCTATGAAACCTCCCTTTCTGAGCTTGAAAAAGAAGCTGAATTAAGACTGGATGTAATGAATGATTCATATTCATTATATGAAAAGGCCAAGGCAAAATATGAAAGCATGGATGAAAATGTCAGCTATTCCACGATAAATGAAGCAGAAAATGACCTTAACGAGGCAAAGAAGGTTTATAACAGTGCTAAAAATCGTTATGAAGAGGCTGAAAAAAAGGTTGAGGTTATTTCTAAGGATAAATCTGAGGCAGAGGGTATTATCAGAAAGTGTGAAAAGGATATTCCGGAAAGAAATAAACAGTGTGAGAATAGACTGGCTGAATACGAAGAACTGGTCTTTAGATATGGTTTTGAGGAGATAGAATGGCAGGAACTTGTTGATACATATTCAAGGGAAAGCTGTGATATATGGGAAGAAGAAATATCCTCATATAAAACTAAGGTTACAGAGAATAAGAGCAGCAAAAAAACTGTTCTGTCTGCAATTGGTGATGAGAAGCTTCCTGATATGAATGAGCTTGCCCTTGCAAAGCAAAATGCAGATGATGTATTGGAAAAAGCACTTGAGGTATATGATTATTATAATAATATTTACAAGAGTGACAATGAAAGCTATAATAAGTTGAGCAAAAATCTTAATAACCGTCAGGATACCATTATGAAGCACGAACGCATAAAAAGATTATACGACTGTATAACAGGAAAGGTGTCTGGTGCCAGAATGGATCTTGAAACCTTTGTGCTCAGAAAATATCTTGAGAGAATTCTTTTTGCAGCCAACAAAAGGTTCAGGGAGATGACCCTGGGTGAGTTTGAACTCAGAATGATCTCACTTGATGATGCTGGTACCGGGAAAAATAAGGGACTTGACCTTATGGTGTATTCCAATATGACCGGACGTGAAAGGGAGATTCGTACTCTTTCGGGAGGAGAATCATTTATGGCGGCATTGTCACTGTCCCTTGGAATGGCTGATGAGATTCAGGCTGAAAGCGGAGCAATAGGGCTTGACGTTATGTTTATTGATGAGGGCTTTGGTTCTCTTGATGACCGGGCAAGAAATGAGGCTGTAAAGGTACTTAAGGAAATGGCTGGAAGTCAAAGGCTTATTGGAATCATTTCTCATGTTTCTGAACTTAAGCAGGAGATTGACAGTAAGCTTATTGTTAAAAAAGACGATAATGGCAGCAGTGTTTCCTGGGTTATTAACTAGTTTTTGCATAATAATTTACGATAAGGAGGCATGGATAATATGGAAATGACTCTTGATAAGCTTGTCAATAATCAAAGTGGCAGGATAGTAAGTGTTAAGGGTAAGGGTGCCCTGCACAATCATCTTCTTGATATGGGACTTACCCCTGGAACAGAGGTCACACTTATTAAGAGAGCACCAATGGGTGACCCAATCGAATTTGAGTTGAGAGGTTATGAGCTCACAATAAGACTTTCCGAAGCTGAAAATATTGTAATAGAGCCAGTTTTAAGGGCTGCATCAGAAAATAATAAGGAAAAGCATATCAGAAAAAAACTGATGGATCATCCTGGTGTGGGTGAATCCCTTAAGGCTGAAAGTTATCATGCAAGAAAAATTGGAAAAACTATAAATAAGGGAATGCCCCTTTCTTTTGCCCTGGTGGGAAACCAGAACTGTGGAAAGACAACACTTTTTAACCAGCTTACCGGTTCTAACCAGCATGTAGGCAACTTCCCGGGTGTTACTGTAGATAAAAAGGAAGGCATAATAAGGAATCATCCTGAAGCAAGTGTAACTGACCTTCCGGGAATATATTCTCTTTCACCATATTCAAGTGAAGAGATTGTTACCAGAGAATTCCTTATGAATAATGACCTGACAGGAATAATCAACATTGTTGACGCATCTAATATTGAACGTAACCTGTATCTTACAATACAGCTTATGGAGTTAGGTATTCCGATGGTTTTAGCCCTTAACATGATGGATGAGGTAAGGAGCAACGGCGGAAGTATCAGGATAAATGAACTTGAAAGCATTCTTGGTATTCCTGTAGTGCCTATATCTGCTGTGAAAAATGAAGGAATAGATGAACTTATTGACCATGCAATTCATATTGCAAGATATAGAGAAGCTCCTGGCCGTATAGATTTTTGTGAGGACAGTGGAAAGACAGGAGATAAGGTTGGAGCGGTGCACAGGTGCATACACTCGGCAGAACATCTTCTGGAACCATATGCAATGACAGCAGGACTTCCAAAAAGGTATGCATCCACAAAAATGGTGGAGGGTGATGAGCTTATTAAGGAAGCTCTTAATGTACCTGAGGATGAGTTAAAGATTCTTGACAGTATTATTGATGTAATGGAAAAAGAGAGTGGACTTGAAAGAGAGGCTGCTCTTGCGAATATGAGATTTGTCTTTATTGAAAAGGTCTGTAAAAATACAGTTATAAAGCCTCACGAAAGTAAGGAACATAAAAGAAGCGTCAGTATAGACAGAATTCTTACAGGACGTTATACGGCAATCCCATGTTTCCTTTTAATAATGGCTTTTGTCTTTGCCATGACATTTAGCTTTATCGGAGGTTTTTTATCTGATCTTATGGCAAAGGGTGTCGACTACATAATAAGTCTAATTGACGTGGCACTTACTAAAGCACAGATAAATGAGGTTGTTCATTCCCTTGTTATTGACGGTGTCTGTAATGGAGTAGGAAGTGTTTTAAGCTTTCTTCCGGTAATAGTTACATTATTTTTCTTCCTGTCAATACTTGAGGATACAGGTTATATGGCCAGAGTTGCATTTATTATGGACAGACTTCTTAGAAAGATTGGACTATCAGGAAGAAGCTTTGTTCCAATGCTTATTGGCTTTGGATGTTCAGTTCCGGCGATTATGTCAACAAGAACCTTGTCCAGTGAAAGAGACAGACGTATGACAATATTTCTGACACCTTTTATGAGCTGTAGCGCCAAGCTTCCAATATATGCATTATTTACGACTGCATTTTTTGAAAAGCAGTACAGGGTGCTTGTTATGATAAGTCTGTATCTGCTTGGTATAGTGTGTGGTATTATATATGCACTTATTCTTAAGAAAACAATGTTTAAGGGTGAGCCGGTTCCTTTTGTAATGGAACTTCCTAACTACAGACTTCCAAGTGCGAAAAGTGTTGGATTTCTCTTATGGGAAAAGGCAAGAGGATTTATACAGAAGGCATTTACAATTATCCTGCTTGCAACCATGATAATATGGTTCCTTCAGACTTTTGATATCAGATTTAATATAGCAGAATCTACAGATTCAAGTCTTCTTGCATTGGTAGGCGGTATTATCGCACCTATATTTGCCCCACTTGGATTTGGAGACTGGAGAGTGTCAACAGCTCTTATAACAGGATTTACTGCCAAGGAAAGTGTTGTGTCAACAATTACAGTACTCCTTGGAGGAGATGTATCGGCGCTGAAGACATTATTTTCACCGGCATCAGCCTATGTATTTTTGATATTTACACTTCTCTACACTCCTTGTGTTGCTGCAATTGCAACTGTTAAAAGGGAAATGGGCGGTCATAAGGCTGCAATACTGACAGCATTTTTACAGTGCCTTATAGCATGGATTGTGGCATTTTTGGCAAGATGTATTATGCTTGCACTTGGAATGTAATGATTGTAAGAAAAATAGTTATAAAAATAGTCACAAAAAGCCGTCATAAAAACGGCGATAAAACAACAAAAATAGTAAGAAGAATAATAAGAAAAACAATATTTTCATTGTGTGATGCATTTCTTATATTTCCTTTATAATTATATGCATAAATTTTAACATATAACAGATTCTGCTTTCAATGATATTTTGAATTCATTTATTTTATAATGAATTCAAAATATCTTCTTAAGAGAACGCATAGAAGTATATTATATTTAAGATATTATTAATCAAATATTTATGGAATAAACATAAACAGATTCGAATTATATTATATAATGTAAGTATTGAATTTTTGCTTTGAAATGATTAAACTCAGGCGAAGGTTCGGAAAAGAAATGGAGGACACATATTATGAAGAGAAAGGGAATTTTAGCGGGAGCTCTTGCCATGGCAATGACCGTTTCAATGCTTGGCGGTATTAACACAGGCATGAGCGCTTCTGCAGCTAAGGCACCTAAACTTAGCGCAAAATCAAAAAGTGCTGAAGCAGGCACATCATTTACTCTTAAGGTAAAGAATAACGGCACAAAAATTGTTAAGACAACATGGAAGACAAGCAAGAAGAAGTTTGTCACAATCAGCAAGAAGAAGAAAACATCAGTAAAGGTCAAAGCGAAGGCCAAAGGTTCCGGTGTTGTTTCTGCAAAAGTGAAGTTTAAGGCAGGAAAGAAAACTGCAACCAGGACTCTTAAGTGCAAGGTAAAGGTTGTAGCTGCTGAAGCAAAACAGACTACATCAACACAGGCACCTGCAGGTGGTCAGGTGACTACACCAACACAGGCACCTGTACAGACTAACCCAACAGCTGAGCCAACACCAACTCCAAAACCGGATTATTATGAATATGATTATTTTGGAATGTATGATGGAAGTAAGGCAACATCACCTGAGAACATCTATGTTAACTTCGTATTATCTGATTCATGGCAGACTAATACAAAGCTTTCAGCTATCGAATCTGTTGATCTTAAGATGGATTCAAGCCAGAGCTTCGATGTAGATGTTTACGTAGCTGAGTATGACTGTGATATTAACAGCAATGGTAAAAAGATAGCAACTATAACACTTGATGGTACAAAGGGACAGGAAATTTCATTAACTGATGAGATTAAGGGTAACAAAGAGATAGCAGCATTTGACAGTACAGGAAACGGAAGAATTTCATTCGGTTTTGCTCCTGCAGATGGCAAAGGCAAATTTGTTATTCATGATATGTATGTAAATTATCACAATAATAATACTAATGAGATATCACATCACAAGGCTGCAATCAGCGTTGAGACAAGTTCAATCGGTGCAGCTAAGACTAAGTACAATGAGGATAAGAAGGCTGCTGAAGATGCAGAAGAATCATTTAGCAAAACCTTGAATGATTATATTGCAGAGTACCCTGCAGGACTTATCGAGGTACGTCCTAAGGATGCAACTGATGCAATCAATAATTATTCAAGTATGGCTGAGCTTACAGAAGCAAAGGGATATAAGTTTGGTACATGTGTTACATATAACCTTATTAAGAACGATCCTGAGTTCTGTAAACTTCTTGCACATCATTGTGACAGTATAACTGCAATGAACGAGTTCAAGGCATATTCACTCCTTGACTATGATGCTTCTGTTGCAGCATATACAGATGAAACCTCAATGCCTGTTATGAGATATCAGAAGGCTGATGAGATATGTGAATGGGCAAGAGCCAACAATCTTAAGATTCGTGGTCATGCACTTGTATGGGATAACTCAATGAAGGAGTGGTTCTTCAAGAAGGGCTTCAGCAAGGAAGATAATGCTGAATTCTCATCAAATGATGTGTGCCGTGAACGTCTTAAATATTATGTTGACCAGGTAATGCGTCATTTCCAGGAGAAATATCCTGATGTTGTATACTGCTGGGATGTTGTTAATGAAGGAATTGACGAGAACAGTGGTGACAAGCTTAAGATAAGACAGAACCGTGGAGCACAGAACTTATTCTATTATCACTGCTCATCCAAAGCTAATGGCAAGGGTGAGAACTATGTTAAGTTTACATTCGACTGTGCATATGATACACGTGAAGCAATGATTAACGAAGGTTTACTTTCAGAAAGATCAAAGATTGAACTTGTATACAATGATTATAATGTAATTGAAGCCAATAAGCGACCATATATCAAGAAGCTTGTTGAATCACTTAACAGTGATCCAAACAGACAGATATGTGACTCAGTAGGATGCCAGGGTTACCTTGGTGCTTACCAGAAACAGCAGGGTTGTCTGACTCAGGACTGGGTAGACAAGACAACAACAACTATTAAAGAGTTCTCATCAATGTCACCAAGCGTACATGTACAGCTTACAGAAATGGCAATGAGAAACTTTGACTGGGATGCTCTTGATGATCATGGAACATTTGCAGCTAATCTCTTTAATGCACTTGCTGATATTAACTCAGAGACTGACAATTCATTTACAAGTATGTCAATATGGGCATTCATCGACGACCCTGTAATGAACAAGGTTGAGGAAAGCTTTGACTACTGGCAGTACGCTCCATTCAGTGGACTGTTTGATGATGTTTACAGAGTAAAGCCTGCATTTATCAATGCACATGAAATACTTAGTAAGTAATCCTGTATGATGTATAATAAGATATGAAAATATTAGATTCCCTTTACGGTTTAAGGCTTCATAAAAGCTTGCTGTAAAGGGAATTTTTGCTGTAAAACAAAAAAACACTTGACGTAAATATTATCAAAAATTATAATGTTAATATGTAGTTGTAAACAGAATGAAATGGGAGATGATTAAGGATGGCGAGAACTGGCAGACCAAAGGGAACTAACAATAAGAATGTGATCTGTTCATTAAGAATGGATGAGGCTACAAAGACCAGACTTGAAGAATATTGTACAAGAATGAAGGTCGTTAAGTCAGCGGCTTTAAGACATGCAATTGATTTGCTTGCTGAAGAAGAGGAAAAGAACAAATAATACAGCATTTTCTTTTCTATTTGACGGAGATAAACGGAAGATGAGCTGATGCTTAAGCGAAGATGCTTAGGACAGCTCATTTTTATCTCATTGATTTAAAGACTTATTATAAGCCTTACCTGCTGTATGATAAGGCATGGTATGGGAGAATAGTTATGTATGACGTAACTTCTATGAAGGCAGAGGAGTTTATCTGCCATGAAGAGATATTAGAATCATTGAAGTATGCTGATGAGAATAAGGATAATATTCCGCTGATAGATTCCATAATTGAAAAGGCAAAACTTAGAAAGGGACTTAATCACAGAGAGGCTTCTGTTCTTTTGACCTGTGATAAGCCGGAAAAGATTAAAGAGATATATGATCTGGCAGAACAGATCAAGAAGGATTTTTATGGTAACAGGATAGTAATGTTTGCGCCACTTTATTTGTCCAATTATTGTGTTAATGGATGTGTATATTGTCCATATCATGCTAAGAACAGACATATTCCAAGGAAAAAGCTTACGATGGAGGAAGTGAAGAAGGAAGTAACTGCACTCCAGGATATGGGACATAAGAGACTTGCCATAGAGGCAGGGGAAGACCCTGTGAACAATCCTATAGATTATATACTTGAATGCATTGATACAATATATAACATTAAGCATAAGAATGGTGCAATCAGAAGAGTTAATGTTAATATAGCAGCAACAACTGTTGAGAATTATAGAAAGCTTAAGGAAGCAGGAATAGGAACCTACATCCTTTTTCAGGAGACATATCACAAGGAAAGCTATGAAAAGCTTCATCCAACAGGTCCTAAGCATGATTATGCATATCATACTGAAGCCATGGACAGAGCCATGGAAGGCGGTATTGATGATGTGGGACTTGGTGTTTTATTTGGACTTGAGCTTTACAGATATGAATATTGTGCATTGCTGATGCATGCGGAGCATCTTGAAGCAGTTCATGGAGTTGGACCACATACTATATCAGTGCCAAGAATCAAGCATGCAGATGATATTGATCCATCAGCTTTTGATAATTCAATAAGTGATGAGATATTTTGTAAGATAGCAGCACTTATACGTGTTGCAGTACCATATACCGGTATGATTATTTCGACAAGAGAAAGTGAAGAAGTAAGGAAAGAGATAATCAGATTGGGAGTTTCACAGATTTCCGGAGGTTCAAGAACAAGTGTAGGTGGTTATTGTGAGGATGAACGTCCACATGATACAGAGCAGTTTGATGTTTCTGACCAGAGGACACTGGATGAGGTAGTTAACTGGCTTATGAGGGAAGGATATATTCCTTCATTCTGTACAGCCTGCTACCGAGAAGGAAGAACAGGAGACAGATTTATGTCCCTTTGTAAGAGCGGACAGATTCTTAACTGCTGCCATCCTAATGCACTTATGACCCTTAAGGAATATCTTATGGATTATGCCGGGGATGACACCAGGGCTATAGGTGAAGCTCTTATAGAGGCAGAGCTGAAGAAAATTCCTAATGAAAGGGTTAAGGATATCTGCAGCAGCAATCTTGCCAAGATAGAACAGGGAATCAGGGATTTCAGGTTCTGATTATATTTTTGTGACTGGGAGACATTGTTATGGGACTGAATGATACACCTTCATCAGAAAGAACACATATTGGTTTCTTTGGAAACCGCAATGCTGGTAAGTCAAGTCTTTTTAATGCCGTAACCTGCCAGAAGCTTTCAGTTGTGTCAGATGTGCTTGGCACTACTACTGACACAGTGAAAAAGAGTATGGAGATACTTCCGCTGGGACCGGTGGTTCTTATGGATACTCCGGGCTTTGATGATAAGGGAGCACTTGGCAGTAAAAGAGTTGGTGTAAGCAGTAAGACACTTGCTGTATCTGATGCTGCAGTTCTTGTTATAGATGCTACTCTTGGAATGACCGATACTGATAAGCTTCTTATTAGCCAGTTTAAGGAACAGGGTATTCCATATATTGTTGTATACAATAAGATTGATGTGGCAGCAGACTATACGGAGTCGGAATCTAAAGAGGATACTATATATGTAAGTGCTAAGACCGGAGAGAATATTGACAGGCTTAAGGATATGCTTGGCAGGATAGTAAAACCGGAAAGAACAGTATCCTATGTTTCGGATTTTGTGAATAAGGGAGACCTTGTAATTCTGGTAGTTCCGATTGACAGTGCGGCCCCTAAGGGAAGGCTTATACTGCCTGAACAGCAGGCCATAAGAGAGATACTTGATTCTGATGGTATGGCACTTACAGTAAAGGAAGATGCCTTGGCTGAAACTCTTTATAATATAGGCGTAAAGCCGGCTCTTGTTATAACAGACAGTCAGGTTTTTGAATATGTAAGCCGAGTTGTGCCTGAGGAGATTCCACTCACATCATTTAGTATTCTTATGGCAAGATATAAGGGTTTTCTTGATATGGCCATAGAAGGAGCCAGGGTACTTGACCAACTGTCTGACGGTGACAGAGTTCTTATATGTGAAGGCTGCACACATCACAGACAGTGTGATGATATAGGTACAGTTAAGCTTCCAGCTATGATTAGAAAATTTTCAGGTAAAAAGATAGACTTTACATTTACAAGCGGACATGAATTTACAGATAATCCAGGTGAATATAAGCTTATGATACACTGTGGAGGATGTATGCTTGGCAGGAAGGAAGTACTTTTGCGCATGAAGGCTGCAAAGAATGCGGGAATTCCGGTTACTAATTACGGAACTTCCATAGCCTTTATGAAAGGAATACTTGACAGAAGTACTCAGATTATGAAACACTGATAAAGTAATAACTGTATTTTCCGTATATAAATGATGAGAGAATATATGGTCAGAAAACAGAAGTGTTCTGCCGGTCTTAATCTTTATATGCGTATAATAAAACAATAAACTAATAATAATCCGGGAGGAGAGATTAATGGCAATGAGTAAAAATGACATTATTAAGACAATCGAAACAGGAAAGGCCATACTTGGTATTGAGTTTGGTTCAACAAGAATTAAGGCTGTACTTATTGGTGCAGACAATGCACCTATAGCACAGGGAAGCCATGATTGGGAGAACAGACTTGAGAATGGTATCTGGACATACAGTCTTGAGGATATCTGGACTGGCTTACAGGACAGCTATTCAAACATGGTTAAGGATGTTAAGGAGCAGTATGGTGTACCTGTTAAGAAGCTTGCAGCAATTGGATTTAGTGCTATGATGCATGGTTACCTTGCATTTGATAAGGCTGGTGAGCTTTTAGTACCATTTCGTACATGGAGAAACACAATTACAGAGGAAGCATCAGAAAAGCTTAGTGAGCTTTTTGATTTCCATATTCCACAGAGATGGAGTATCGCACATCTTTATCAGGCAATTCTTAATGGTGAAGATCATGTTAAGAATATTGATTTCCAGACAACACTTGCAGGATATGTTCACTGGAAGCTTACAGGAAGCAAGGTTCTTGGTGTTGGTGAAGCATCAGGTATGTTCCCAATTGACAGTGAAACAGGCGATTATGATGCAGATATGATAGCTAAGTTTGAAAACCTCGTTGCAGATAAAAACTTTGACTGGAAGCTTTCAGAGATTCTTCCTAAGGTTCTTACAGCTGGTGAAGAAGCAGGAATACTTACAGAAGAAGGAGCTAAGCTTCTTGACGTATCAGGAACACTTGAAGCAGGAATTCCACTTTGCCCACCAGAAGGTGATGCAGGAACAGGAATGGTTGCTACAAACAGTGTTGCTAAGCGTACAGGTAATGTATCAGCAGGAACATCAGTATTTGCAATGGTAGTACTTGAGAAAGCTCTTTCCAAGGCATATGATGCAATTGACCTTGTAACAACTCCAACAGGACATGCAGTTGCAATGGTTCACTGCAACAACTGTACTTCAGACCTTAATGCATGGGTTAATATCTTTAAGGAGTTTGCAGAGAGCTTTGGAATAGATGTTGACATGAATAAGTTATTTGGAACACTTTACAACAAGGCACTCGAAGGAGATGCTGACTGTGGTGGACTTCTTGCTTACAACTATTTCTCAGGAGAGCATATTACAGGATTTGAAGAGGGACGTCCTTTATTCGTTCGTACACCGGACAGCAACTTCAATCTTGCAAACTTTATGAGAGTACACCTTTTCACAGCACTTGGTGCTCTTAAGACAGGATGTGATATTCTTCTTAAACAGGAGAAGGTAAAGGTTGATAATATTACAGGACATGGCGGACTCTTCAAGACTAAGGGAGTTGGTCAGTCAATTCTTGCAGCTGCAATGAATGCACCTGTATCAGTTATGGAAACAGCCGGAGAAGGTGGAGCCTGGGGAATCGCCCTTCTTGCATCATACATGGTTAACAAGGGAAGCAAAACTCTTGATGAGTTCCTTAATGATGATGTATTCGGTGGAGAAACAGGTACTAAGATGGAGCCTGTTGCTGCTGATGTTGAAGGATTTGACAAGTTTATTGAACGTTATACTGCAGGTCTTCCAATCGAAAGAGCAGCAGTTGACTCACTCAAATAATTAAAAGCTTTGGGATAATAAAATTGCAGGATACACCTGTAATCCAATGAAAATGTTTATCTCAGTAGATAAGACTCCCGCTTTCTGCAAGTGGTGAGTGATAATAAATCTATCTCAGTGGGGGAACAGTCTCCCGCTGAGATAAATGCAGGTGTATTTTGCAATTATTTAATAATTAAATATATGAAGAGGAGAAAATAATGATGGTAACTAAAGATATCTGCATAATGCTTGCAATAATTGCCTACCTTTGTCTGGTAGTAGGTATTGGAATTTATTATGCGAAAAAAACAGCATCAGTAACAGACTTTTATCTTGGTGGACGAAAGCTCGGTCCTTTTGTAACAGCAATGAGTGCTGAAGCATCTGACATGAGCAGCTGGCTTTTAATGGGTCTTCCAGGTGTTGCATATGTAAGTGGTATTGCTAATGCAGCATGGACAGCTATTGGACTTGCTATTGGTACTTATGTTAACTGGCTTATTGTAGCAAAAAGACTTAGAAAATATACTGAGATAGCAGGTAATTCAACAACTGTTCCAGAATTTTTCTCAAAGAGACATCGTGATGAGAAAAACATTCTTTCAGGAATTGCAGCAGTTATTATCATTATTTTCTTCATTCCATATACAGGCTCAGGATTTGCAGCCTGCGGAAAGCTTTTCAACAGTTTATTTGGAATAGATTATCATGTTGCCATGATAATAAGTGCCATTGTTATTGTTGCATATACAACTCTCGGAGGATTTCTTGCAGCAAGTACATCTGACTTTATGCAGAGTATCGTTATGACAATTGCACTTGTAGTAATTTTTGGATATGGTGTTACAACAGCAGGTGGAATTGATGCGGTAATGACTAATGCCAATTCACTTGCAGGTTACTTTACACTGACACATACTTATTCAGCAGATGGTCCTGGTAATTATGGATTGCTTACTATAATATCAACTCTCGCCTGGGGACTTGGATATTTTGGTATGCCACACATTATTCTCAGATTTATGGCAATTGAAGATAGTAAAAAGCTTAAGCTTTCAAGAAGAATAGCTACAATATGGGTTGTAATCTCTCTTGGAGTTGCAATCTTTATCGGAGTTATTGGTAATGCCATGAGCGCTAACGGAGTGCTTAAGAAGCTTGTAACAGAAGATGGAGATGCTTCAGAGACAATTATCGTTGAGATAGCAAAGCTTGTAAGTAACCACGGAGTTCTGGCGGCACTTATTGCAGGTGTTATTCTTGCAGGTATTCTTGCAGCTACAATGTCAACTGCAGATTCACAGCTTCTTGCAGCATCATCAAGTGCATCTAAGGACCTTCTTATGGGAACCTTCAAGATGAAGTTTTCAGATAAAACAGGTATGCTTATTGCAAGAAGTACTGTTGTTATGATATCTATAGTTGCAGTAATTATTGCATGGAATCCAGACAGCTCAGTATTTAAGATTGTATCATTTGCATGGGCAGGTTTTGGTGCAGCATTTGGTCCAATTGTACTGTTTTCACTTTTCTGGAAGAGAACCAATATGTATGGAGCTCTTGCTGGTCTTGTATCAGGTGGTGCAATGGTATTTGTATGGAAGTTTATAATCAGACCAATGGGTGGAGCCCTTGATATATATGAGCTTCTTCCTGCATTTATCGTATCATCAGTATGTATAGTTATTGTAAGTCTTCTTACTAAGAAGCCTGATGCATCAGTATATGAAGAATTTGAAAAGGTTAAACTTGCCTGTAAGGAGTAATTGAGGCACAGTTGAAGTAGAATATATGATTGTAATCCCGGGTGCGATAGCATTATTGCATCCGGGATTTTTGTAACAAAAGTAAAAGGGTGGCATTTATGTATAGAATAATGATTATTGAGGATGATAAGGGAATTGCACAGGCAATATCGAAACAGACTTCAATGTGGAATATTGAAAGTGTATGTGTAAATGATTTTAGAAATATTATGGGAGAATTTGCAGAGTGTAAGCCCCATCTTGTACTGTTAGATATTTCCCTGCCATTTTATAACGGTTATTACTGGTGCGAGGAGATAAGAAAGGTTTCCAAGGTGCCGATTATATTCCTGTCATCTGCATCTGACAATATGAATATTGTTATGGCAATGAATATGGGTGGAGATGATTTTGTAGCGAAACCATTTGATATGGGTGTGCTTATTGCCAAAATTCAGGCGGTGCTCAGAAGAACCTACGATTTTACGGCTTCAGTTTCAATAATTGAGCACAAGGGCCTAATACTTAATACGGAAAATAATACCCTCACCTATAAGGGGGAAAATATAGATCTTACAAAGAACGAGTACAGAATAATCCATGTACTTATGACAAACAGGGACAAGGTTGTAAGCAGGGAAAAGCTTATGGAAAAACTGTGGGAATCGGACTCATTTGTAGATGAAAATACTCTTACTGTTAATGTCAACAGACTTAGAAAAAAACTGGATGCAATTGGAGCTAAGAATATGATTGCAACAAAGCATGGAATTGGTTATATTCTCCAGTCAGAGTCCAATAGGCAGGAATAGAAAAAGGAGGGTAGATACGATGAAGGATTTTTTTGGACAAATAATATGGTACATAAGATACCATAAGCGTTTTGTGGCTTTTTTTACATGTTCACTTGGAATATTTGCTGTAACATTTTATCTTTATGGTATTCCGCTTAAGGCAGTTGCTTATCCGGCATTTGTGAGTTTTGTTGTGCTGTGTATATTTGCGGCAGCAGATTTCATAAGACTGCAAAGAAGAAAGAAAGAGCTGGAAAGAATGTGCCATATGTTAGAGGAACTGCCGGAGAATTATATATCCGGTGACGATTATCTTGAGAAAGAATATCGAAAGATTATTGAAAACTTATGTTTTAGTCTGCGGGAGGTTAAGAATGATTATTCAATAAGGTACAGTACTCTCATGGATTATTATACGGTGTGGATACATCAGATTAAGACACCAATATCTTCAATGTATCTGGCCCTTTCTGAAGAGGACACGGCTCTTTCGAGAAGGCTCACACTGGAGCTTCGAAAAATAGAGCAGTATGCCGAAATGGTTCTTACATATTTAAGGCTGGAATCGGAAGCTACAGATTATGTTATAAAGGAATATGATATAGACGAGATAATATCCCAGGCACTGAAACGTTTGTCCGGAGAGTTCATATACAGAAGGCTTGCACTTAATTATGAGAAAACGGAAATGAAGGTTGTGACAGATGAAAAATGGCTTGGATTTGTTGTAGAGCAGATTTTGACTAATGCCCTTAAATATACTAAAAAAGGTGGAATCAAAATATATGCCTGGGAGAAAGGGATATGTATTGAAGACACAGGGATTGGCATTGCTAAGGAAGACGTTCCAAGAATATTTGACAGAGGATATACAGGCTATAATGGCAGAGGTAATTCAAAGTCAACAGGAATCGGACTATATCTGTGTAAGAGAATATGTGGAAAACTGGGGCATAATATTTTTGCTGAGTCAGAAGCAGGAAAAGGAACGAAAATGTACCTTGACCTAAGCCGAAGACATAATACATATGAGTAAGAATGTGGCATATAAGAATTTGATATAAAAATGTGATACGTAGAAATGTGACATATAAAAAAGTGACATGTAAGAATGTTATATATAAGAACGTGATATATAAGAACGTGATATATAAAAAATGTGACATAAATGTAAGTTTTGCCTTTAATATTGTAAGGAAATGAAATGGTATGAACCAATAAATGCTGATATTATAATCAGTGTAAACAAAGTGTATAAAAAAGACCGGTCTTAAAATGGGAGGAAGAAAGATGAGTATATTAGAGGTAAATCAGGTAAAGAAGGTCTATACTACAAGATTTGGCAGCAATAAGGTTATGGCTCTTAAGAATGTAAATTTTAGTATAGAACAGGGAGAATACACCGCGATTATGGGAGAATCCGGTGCAGGAAAAACAACACTGCTTAATATTCTTGCTGCTCTTGACAGGCCAAGCTCTGGCAGTGTAATTCTTGATGGTAAGGATATAACCAGGGTAAAGGAAAGGGAAATATCAGAATTCAGACGTGATAACATTGGATTTGTATTTCAGGATTTTAACCTGCTTGACACATTTTCGCTGGAAGATAATATATATCTTCCCCTTGTACTTGCAGGAAAGCCTTACAGGAAAATGAAGGAAAGGCTTATAAGACTTGCAGCAATGCTTAACATCACGGACATACTGAAAAAATATCCATATGAAGTATCGGGAGGACAGAAACAGAGAGCGGCAGTTGCCAGGGCACTTATAACAGAGCCTAAGCTTATTCTGGCAGATGAGCCCACGGGAGCTCTGGATTCCAAGTCTTCAGATGACCTTTTGAAATCTTTTAGGGAGATTAATTTTCTTGGTAACACCATTTTAATGGTAACTCACTCTGTAAAGGCTGCAAGTACAGCGGACAGAATACTTTTTATTAAAGATGGTGAGGTATTCCATCAGCTTTATCGTGGCAATAATACCAATGAGCAGTTGTATCAAAAAATAGCTGATACACTTACAATGCTTCAGTCAGGTGGTGCTGCAATATGAAAAAGTACTTATTTCCGAAGCTTGCACTGGTGGGCATTAAGAAAAATAAACAGCTTTATTTTCCTTATATTATTACCTGCATATGCATGATAATGATGAACTATGTTGTAAGATATCTTGCAGATTCAGAAACATTAAGGGCAGTAAGGGGCGGTAAAAACGTTGTGGCAACATTGTTTCTTGGGGCCTGGGTAATTGGAATCTTTTCGGTAATATTTTTGTTTTATACCAACACCTTCCTCATGAAACGAAGGAAGATGGAATTTGGACTTTATAACATTTTAGGGATGAATAAGAGAAATATTGCCCATATACTTTTTTGGGAAATGTTGATATGTGCATTTATGACACTGGCTGCTGGTTTATTTGCCGGAATACTCTTATCAAAGTTTGGTGAACTTATTCTTATAAAAATAATAGGTGCAAAGACTACATTTGATCTGAATATATCCATGGTGTCAGTTTTATATACAATTATTGTATACCTGATAATATATGCACTTATATATCTGAATAATATAAGACAGATTCATTTTATAAATCCCATAGACCTTCTCCACAGTGCCAGTGCTGGTGAAAAACCTCCAAAGGGAAATATCTTATTTGGTTTGGCAGGTGTGATTATACTTGGAATTGCATATTATATTGCGGCAACCGTAGAGGAGCCTGGTGCTGCCATAACAATGTTTTTTGTGGCTGTAATTATGGTAATCGTGGCAACATACCTTCTTTTTATTGTAGGTTCAGTGATTATGTGTCATATACTGCAGAAAAATAAAAAGTATTATTATAAGGCAAATCATTTTGTGTCTGTATCATCCATGAGTTACAGAATGAAACGAAATGGTGCGGGACTTGCTTCGATATGTATTTTATCAACTATGGTCCTTGTAATTATATCATCCACAGTATCACTTTATTGTGGAATAGATGATGTTATTGACAGATGCTATCCAAGGGATGTTTGCATTAATCTTAATACTTATGTTTCTGAAGATGGTACCTACATTAACAATAAAAAGGTAGATAGTCTGAATAAGGAAATTATAAAGAAGTTAGAAGATATGGGAGTTGAACCTGAAAATGTTCTTTCCTTCAGATGCAAATCATTTAGTGGTATAGAAAATGATGGTGTATATGTATGCGACAGCAGTGTTTTTGATTACACACCGGAAAACTATGAAAAAATAAGGGATATATGTCTTGTGCCTCTTGAGGATTATAATCGTATTACGGGGGATAATATTAAGCTTAAAAGCAATGAAGCTATTGTGAGTATCTACAAGGCAGAGTATAACGAAGCGAATATTAAGCTTAACCTTAATGGCAATCCGGTAAATTATAATATTGTTAAAAATGTGAAAGGTTTTCTTGATTATCCAGACGCTGTTTTATCTATTGTTCCAACAATTTATGTTGTTATTGATGACTATGAAAAGACCTTGTTGTCATGCAATAATTCAGGTAATGCCTTTTACTACAACTTTGACTGTGGCGCAGTTACCAGTGACGCAGCTGCCAATGATCTGCATAGTAAAATTAGTGAATATATTAGTGAGGTGATAGATAATAAATTCGGTAAAACACCGGATGCATTATGGTATTCTGTGACCTTGCGTGAAGATGAATGGATGGAGTATATGGGCCTATATGGTGGTCTATTGTTCTTAGGTGTTCTTCTTAGCATTGTATTTGTTGGTGCGGCCATAATAATCATATATTACAAGCAGGTGTCTGAAGGATATGAAGATGAACAGCGTTTTGACATTATGAAAAAAATCGGAATGACAAAACAAGAGATAAAAAGATGTATAAATTCCCAGCTGTTCACAGTATTCTTTGCTCCTCTTATAATGTCTGGAGTCCATCTTCTTGCAGCATTTCGTATGATATCAAAAATATTAAATGCTATGGGTCTTGCAGATATAAGGGTATTTATAATAACCACCATCATAACCTACGGAATATTTTCTGTGATTTATATATGCACCTATGTGATTACTTCAAAAATATATTACAGAATCGTCAACAGAAAGTAGTCAACAGAAAGTAGTCAACAGAAAGTTGTCAACAGAAGGTAATATGATATGAAGTATTTATATCCAGGCACCATCAATATTGATTATCTGACCGGTGAGATAAGAAGGACCGGTTAAAATCTGATAAGCAGTTTCAGCAATCTCCTCTGGCAGACCAGCTCTGCCGGCGGGGATTTCTTCGTATAAGGCCTCCATTTCTTCCAGTGACAAATGAGCATTCATTGAAGTAGCAATAAGTCCGGGTGCAAGAGCATTGACCTGAATGTTTGAGGGAGCCAGCTCCTTTGCAAGAGATTTTGTAAGGGAGTTAACTGCACCCTTTGAGGCAGAATAAGCCGCTTCTGTTGAGGCACCCTCGCTTCCCCACACTGATGAAATGTTAAGTATTCGTCCCTCATGTTTGTGAACCATGCCGGGAATTGCTCTTCGGCAGCAGTAAAATACCGAATTAAGATTTGAAGCAATGATATTGTTCCATTCTTCATCTGTCATATCACTCAGGAGACCTATATGAGATGCTCCGGCATTATTAACAAGTATGTCTGTTTTTCCAAAAGTTTCTTCTGTTATTTTAAATAATTTTTCAACGTTTTCAGATATTCCAAGATTTCCGGCAAAACAAAGGCAGTCTTTTCCTTTGGCCTGAATAAGACTGCATACTTCATTAAGCATATACAGATTGTGTTCGCATGTTATTACAAAACGGGCATTATCCATATCTGATAATCTCAGGGCAATTGCCCTTCCAATTCCTCTTGATGCACCGGTAATTAAAATAGTTTTCATAATAGACCTCACATATATTTGTTTTAAATTTGTTATTATTCACCACCTGCAGAAGTGGGAGTCTTCTTGACTGAGATAAAATTCAAACAACAGCTTTAGTATAAGCAAAAATGCAAAAAGATACAATAAGGCGCGTTTAAGTTGTAATATAATTTGTTTTTTTTCAGTTTATGTGATAAAGTTACAAAGAATATGTATATAATCGTTGCACTTTTGGCTGTGTGAGGAGTATGTGATTTTATGAACAGAATTTCATCATTTTTAAAAAAATATGACAGGTATGGAATTATAAGAGGCATACTTGTCCTTGTGATGTTAACGGTTTCAATATTTTTTGTTATACATTCAGTTACCTACAATCAGATACTGAAGTCATATCATGATTCAATGACTGCAAGTACACGTATAACTGCATCACAGTTTGAGGATATTATTAATTCCAATATAACGTATCTTTATGAGGTTTCTGAACTTTTAAGCGAGTATGATTCCCTGAAGAGTGCAGAGGCAAAAGAGACTCTTGCAAAGATGGAGACCGGAAGTTATTTTTCAAAACTTTATATATTGTGTAATGACGGAACAATATTTGGATCAAAGGGTGCTGATCTGATTGCTGATTCAGACAGTATTAACAGTATATTCAGTACCTCCATTGGTTTTGGAAGAAGTGACGTTATTGCAGGAAACAATGATATAATACTCCACGTTCCTGTGGTTGAGGGTAATACCCAGCTGTTAGGTGTTCTTGATGAGGAGTATTTTAAGAAAAAACTCAGTCTTATGAATACAAGCGGCATAACAAGATTTATGCTTATGAACTCTCTTACAGGAGAGGTTAATCTTGATGTTCTTACAGAAGAAGATGCCCAGACTAAGAAACATGATTATTTCAAGGTTATGGAGCATGCATCTTATGAGAAGGGCTATGATTATTCTGGCATAAGAAGTGATATGCTTAAAAAACAAAGTGGTTTTGTTGCATATACTGTGGAGGGTGATACTGAACTTCATTATCAGTCCTATACACCTACAGAATATGAGGGCTGGTATGTCATCCAGATTCTTCCGGAGAATGTTGTTTTATCATCTTCAAAAGACCTGAGGGACAGCATTATTGAGGTGTTCTGTATACTTGTCGTGGTATATCTTATCGTATTATTTTATCTGATAAGACATAATCATAAGATCGATAAGGAAAATGAAGATATAAGAATGCAGGTCAGGGTGGAGGAGCTTGCCAATGAGGCCAAGACATCATTTTTATCAAATATGTCCCATGACATAAGGACTCCTTTGAATGCCATCGTGGGACTGGCTGATATATGTGAGATGAATGCAGACAATGCAGACAGAGTAAGGGAATGTATCGGCAAGCAGAAGGCTGCATCAGAGCATCTTATGACTCTTATTAATGACGTTCTCGAAATGAGCAGAATTGAAAGTGGAAAGGTAACATTTGAAGAGACAGAGTTCCAGATTGGTGTTTCAATCCACAATATGGTTATGCTTTTACAGCAGAGTGTAGAAGAGAAAAAACACAGATTCTGTGTTTCTATAGACAGACTTGAGCATGAAGCTGTTATTGGTGATGAACAGCGCATTACAAGAGCACTTCTTAATATCATAAGCAATGCCATTAAGTTTACAGGCAACGGCGGAAGAATATCTGTTGTGCTTAACGAGAGTGAAACAGAAGAACCTGGAATTTCTGAATTCTGTGTTACGGTAAGTGATAACGGAATGGGAATGACAGAGGAATTTGTTAAGAGGATATTTGTACCATTTGAGAGAATGCAGGATTCTACGGTAAGCCAGATAGAAGGGGCGGGCCTTGGAATGACTATTGCCCATGATCTTGTCAGCAAGATGGGTGGAACAATAGATGTATCTTCAGAGCTTGGAACAGGAACAGTAGTAACTGTGAAGTTTCCTATGAAGGTTGTTGACACTCCTAAGATACCTAAGCAGTATGAACCGGTATTTGAAGAGCTTAAGAATAAGTATGTTGTTATAGTTGATAATGATGTTGAGAATGTTGAATGGCTTGATGAAGTAATCAGATCTCTTGGTATGAGAACTATATCCACAACAAGTGCAAGAGATGCCATTGATGATGTTAAGAAGCTTATGGATTCCGGTCAGAGCGAAATTGCTCTTATGATATTTGGCTGGAGAATGCCTAAGATGAACGGAATAGAGCTTTCAATGCATATGCGAGAGATTGTCGGCAATGATGTGCCAATTATAATGCAGACTGTATATGAGTTTAATGAGAATGAAAAAGAGATGAGAAAGGCCGGAATCAATAATGTCTTAGTAGAACCAATATTCAGGTCAGATCTTCTTGAAGTATTTTATGAGATGGTTAACGGTGGCAATGACAGTAAAATGGCATTCCCTGACTTTAGTGGCAGAAGAATACTTCTTGTTGATGACCACAGGGTCAATGCAGAAATCGTTGCTGAATATCTTCAGTACACAGGAATTACAGTTGATACGGTTTATGATGGATATGAGGCTGTTGAACAGATGGAGAAAACTCCTGACGGATTTTATGACCTTATACTTATGGACATCAGAATGCCAAAGATGGATGGATATGAAGCTACAAGGAAAATACGTAGCATGAAGAGTGACTACACTAAGAAGATTCCAATTATTGCTCTTTCTGCCAATGCATTTGCCGAAGACCGTAAAATGTCCAGAGAAGTGGGCATGAATGGACATCTGGCAAAGCCTGTGAAATATGAAGAGATATATGCTGAACTTAAGAAGTGGCTTTTGAAATAAGATAAGAAATATAAAATGGAGTGAGAGATTTTATGGCTAAGAAAAAAAGTACGGGAGTTGTTGTGGCATTAATTATGCTTAAGACATTTGTTGTAGTACTGCTCATGCTTTTAGTGGGAGTGGGAAGCTACAAGGCTACAATGAAGTATTATGAGACTACTGAAGGAGGTCCCGGTTCAAAGGATATGCTTGATATAGTAGGAGATGCAACAGCGGATGCTGTATCAAGAAACCTTATATATTCAGTTGAGGCAGATAAGGAGAAAATTACTGCCATGGTCATAGAGGTACTTAATACTGAAACAGGCAACCTTGATTACATTACAATACCGGATAATTTCCAGTTCCTTATTAACAATGATATGTATCAGAGGCTGTATGCAGCAGGAGTGGATGTACCACAGGTTATGAAAATGAGCCAGCTCAACCAGTATTTTACTGATTCATCTTCATATGAATATGGTGTGATTCTTCTTGAAAATTATTTTAATATTGATATCGGATATTATACGGTTATGCCTGAAGACCAGTTTAACGCAGCCTTTACAAAGGATGCTGAAACAGGCTGTATGAAGGTAAGTGATGCCTGTCTCCTGGAAAGAGGAAATATAGCTGATGTTAAGTCTATGGAACAGTATATTAAGGACAAGTACAGTAATTATACTACTAACATAAAGATTAAAAGCAAGGCAAAATATGCTGAAACATACTTTAATGTAAATCCGGAAATGATATATTATTATATAATGCCGGGCCAGGAGGAGAATGGCGGATGTGTGGTAGATTCAGCAGAAGGCCAGAATATGTACCAGCATGTTGTTAATAGCACAACACATAAAACAGCCCAGGTACTTGTTAAGAATATTCCGGCAAAGAATCTGAAAATAAAGGTTCTTAATGGTAGTGGAGGTACAGGAATCGCAGGAAAGGTTAAAACTATTTTGGAAAATGATGACATTCCTGTATTAAAGATTGCTGATAATCCGGAGAAGCTTGAAAAGACACTTATAAAAGTAAGAAAGGAAGGAATGGGTAATGACCTTCTCAAATACTTTAACGGAGCCACATTGGAGGTATCTGAAATTGAAAAAGGCTTTGATGTAATAATAATCGTTGGTAATCTTGACATTGATATACAGCAGAAGTAATGCTGTAGCAATTATGAAATTGTAACCTGGAGGTTTTAAAATGGGCAGTTTAGCTGACATAATGGGAGTTCCCGTTAATGTGCTTTCTGACAGAGAGTTGCTTGGACTTATGCGTCTCTACATGGGGAATGATTATATGAATAGAATATTTATGCTGTCCGTTGACACCTTTAGTTTTCTGTCGGAAAATCCCGAGCAAAAAAGTGTTATGGATGATGCAGACCTGATATTACCTGCTGAAAAAATTGTACTTGGAAAAAGACAGAGGCATTTTGCCAAGAATATAGTAAAGGGATATATGAGCTTTATGTACCTTTTACGTATAAAGGGCCTTGTGGAAAGCATGTATATTATTGGTGACGGCGAAAAACAGACAGAACAGCTTGCGGAGGTCTGTAAAAAGCAGAATGACAGTTTGATAATAAGCGGCAGCTATAACATAAATGATGAGACGAAGTCGGAAGAAGAAGTAATTAATGAGATAAACAGTGTTATGCCGGATATAATAATATTAGCTGTTGAAGATGGAAAGCTCTTTAACTGGGTGATGGAAAATGGACAGAAATTAGCTGCAAAGCTTTGCGTATGCATGTGTGATATAGCAGAACGCGTCATAAAAGAGAATTCCAGTCCACCGGGAATAATATCGGCTTTGGGATTTGAAAAACTGTATTATTCCATGATACAGAAAAAATATAAAGGAAATACAAAAAAAGAGCGTATATTTAATGCGTTAATAGCAGACTATAATAACAAAAACGGGGAGTGAGAGGCCTGTATAGTCTGATAAAAAGCATTACAAAATGTAAATACGTTATTATAACAGTAGGAGTTTGCCTGATGGCTGTTGGAATAAGGTGTATATATGAACCACTTAACCTTGTTACCGGCGGTATATCAGGCATTTCTATTCTTATAGGACATATTACGGAAGGTATAAAGGAAGGTGGAATACCGGTATGGCTTACAACAGCGGCGCTTAATATTCCATTATTTGCCGCAGGGTGGTTTGTAAAAGGAAAGGAGTATATAAAAAGGTCATTTTACGGAACAGTTATGTTTACAGTGTTTTTGTCCCTTATACCAAAGGTAAATCTGGCTGACCAGGACTACGTACTTGCAGCGGTTATTGGCGGACTTATAACCGGATGTGGACTTGGACTTGTGTTTTTGACATCTTCATCAACAGGTGGAACGGATCTGTTAAGTCAGATAATAAGAAGATTCTGTCCGCAGTTTTCGGTCAGCACTATAATATTTATCATAGACTCAATAATAGTTGCAGCTGGCGGGGTGGTATTCGGGTATAAAAATGCAGCCTATGCAATTGCAGCTGTATATATAAGTACCAGGACCATGGACAAAATAATTGCGGGCTCATCAAATGGTCTTATGCTTATGATTATATCTGAAAAATACAGGGCAATAAGTGACCACATTATGAACGAACAAAAAAGAGGTGTTACTGCCATAAATGTAACTGGAATGTATAGCAATAAGAGTAAAAAAATGCTTATCTGCGCTACAGGTAAAAGAGAACTGATAAAGACTTTGAAAATAATATATGAACAGGATATTAATGCTTTCATAATGATTTCTGATACAAGAGAAATATTAGGTGAAGGATTTATAAACATGGATGACTATTTAGATTAGTCTGTACAAAATACACAAAATATATGAATTTATTTTGGTAAAATGGCAATATGGAGTTTTTTTCGTTAAGGTGTATAATAGTCAGTATGGATTAGATACATTCACTTTAGGGAGGAAATTTAATAATGGCAAGTTTATCATTAAGAAACATTAACAAAACTTATCCTAATGGATTCGTTGCAGTAAAGAACTTCAATCTTGAGATTGCAGATAAGGAATTTATCATTTTCGTTGGACCATCAGGTTGTGGTAAGTCAACAACACTTCGTATGATCGCCGGACTTGAGGAGATTTCCTCTGGTGAGTTCTATATCGACGGAAAGCTCATGAACGATGTTGAGCCAAAAGACAGAGATATCGCAATGGTATTCCAGAACTACGCTCTGTATCCTCATATGACAGTATATGATAACATGGCATTCGGACTTAAACTTCGTAAAGTTCCGAAAGACCAGATTGATAAAGCAGTTCGTGAAGCTGCAAGAATCCTTGACCTTGAGAAACTTCTTGATCGTAAACCGAAGGCTCTTTCCGGTGGTCAGAGACAGCGTGTTGCTATGGGACGTGCTATCGTACGTAATCCTAAGGTATTCCTTATGGATGAGCCTCTTTCCAACCTGGATGCTAAACTTCGTGTACAGATGCGTATCGAGATTTCCAAGATCCACCAGAGACTGGGTGCTACAATCATCTATGTAACACATGACCAGACAGAGGCTATGACTCTTGGTACCAGAATCGTTGTTATGAAAGACGGTGTTGTTCAGCAGGTAGATACACCTCAGAACCTGTATCAGAAACCAGGCAACTTATTCGTTGCAGGATTCATGGGATCTCCGCAGATGAACTTCCTTGACGCTGTTATCTCCGAAAAAGGTGGCAACCTTATCGCTAAAGTTGGCGAGCATGAACTGGTTATCCCAGCTGCTAAAGCAAAAGCTCTTAAAGATGGCGGCTATGTAGGTAAAACAGTTGTTCTCGGTATCCGTCCGGAAGATATCCATGATTCCCAGATGTTCATCGAAGCTTCTCCAAGCGCACCGATGACATCCGTAGTTAAAGTTTACGAGCTTCTCGGAGCTGAAGTATTCTTATACTTCGATGTAAACGGAACTCAGGTTACAGCACGAGTTGATCCTCGTACAACAGCTAAGACCGGTGATCCGATCAAATTCGCATTCGATATGGAAAAATCTCATTTCTTTGATAAAGAAACAGAACTTACAATCTGCAACTAATTTTCAGGAATCTTTAATAAACCCGGGGAGTTTTCCCCGGGTTTTTATGTTATAATATAGAATTGGCTGCCTGATTACTTCGATCAGACAATTTGCAAGGATTGCTATAAGCTGACTCATACCCCAAAAGAAAGGATTGACCTAATGAAAATACAACAGATTTTACAGAAATGCCTGACAGACTGGAAGAATATCAGCCAGATTGATTTCTGTCTGCTGGATTCTGATAACCATATCTTTCTCTCTACCTGTGATAAAAAACTTCCTGCAGAATCAAAACTGGAAGAATTTCGCCAAAGCAGTGCCCTGTGTGTTTCCAATACAAGCTGCTGCCTGTATAAGATCATGGAGAACCATTCCATCTCCTATATTCTGATCGTATGGGGAAAAGCAGAAAGTACTGCTACCATCGGAGAGCTGGCTGTATGCCAGGTACAGAGTCTCCTGGCTGCCTATGCAGAGAAAAGCGACAAGAATACCTTTATGCAGAATCTTCTCCTTGGTAGTTATTCTGATGTAGATGCCTTTAACTGCGCCAAGAAACTGCACATTGCAACTTCTGTTCAGCGTGCCGTATTTCTTGTGGAAACCAAACAGACCAAGGATGAGAACGCTCTCGCTACGATCCGGAATATTTTCTCTGCCCGTACCAGAGATTTCATCACAGCTATTGATGATACAGGGATTATCATCATCAGAGAATTACAGTCTACAGAAACTTATGAGGATCTGGAATCAATTGCATATATGCTTGTAGATATGTTAAATACAGAAGCAATGACTTCCGCATGGGTTGCCTACAGTAATCTGGCAGAGGATATTTCCAGGCTTCCAGACGCATACAAGGAAGCACATACAGCCCTTGAAGTAGGCAAGATTTTCTACGCAGATAAAAATGTATTCGGATATAACCAGCTTGGAATCGGCAGACTAATCTACCAGCTTCCTGTTTCCATATGTGAAATGTTTATCGACGAGATCTTCAAAGAGGAAACTCTGGATTCTATTGACGAAGAAACCCTGATCACCATCCGTACCTTCTTTGAAAATAACCTGAATCTCTCCGAGACTTCCAGACAGCTTTATGTACACAGAAATACTCTGGTGTACCGCTTTGAGAAGCTGCAGAGAAAATTCGGACTGGATATCCGTGCGTTTGAGGATGCATTAACATTTAAACTGGCGATGATGGTTGTGGACTACATAAAATATTCTAAGAATCATCCGTCATAGATTTCTCAGACAATTTGATAACATCCATCTGCGTGATCAAACCGGCAGACTCTTACAGCTACGTGGCTACGCGATTCTACACCGAATAACTGCTCCGCAGGGACTTACTTGATTCGGTTAAAAAAGCGTTATATCTTCACCAGAAATCTCTGTTGAAAATACAACGCTTTTTATTATTTCTTATATATTCTATTTCGCTTCTTTCAGCAGCATCAGATGCTCTTCCGGAAAATGAATATATTTCGGAACTTTTGCACGCGGATCTTCCTCAAAATTTCCTTTGGGACACATCCACCAGACCGGCTGACAGTCTCCGCCTTTCTTGTTCTTCAGTAAATACTGATGTTCAAAGGTCGTTTCAATATATTCCACAACTTCCACTTCCATGTGGTTCTCTCCGCCTTCAGATGCACCTTTCATCCAGTGACCGCGGATTCCCACATGCGTAACATCATCCGGCACCACATCTTTGGTCTGCAGCATCAGATCCCAGTCCACTGCATAAATACTGTGTTTTCCCATTTTCTGTACAGTTGAGAAATTTTTACACCCTGTCAGTCTGGCTGCCTGCAGAATACCAGGTCGTTCAAAGAGTTTCTTGGTTTCTCCTGTAGTAAGTGCCTGACCGCTGTCCAGAATTGTCAGATGTCCGCAGAACTTGTAAGCCTCATCACGGCTGTGAGTGACCAGAATCATATCACCTGTGTACTCATTAAGAAAGTTCTGCATATCACGCTGCATGATATCTTTCAGATATCCATCCAGTGCTGAGAACGGTTCATCCAGAAGGATGACTTCCGGTTCTCCGATCATCATTCGTGCCAGTGCGACACGCTGCTGCTGACCTCCGGAAAGCTGGCCCGGATAACGCTTCTCCAGCCCGTTAAGCTGATAACGCTCTATGTAATCTGCCACTTTTGCCTTAAGCTGTTTCTTATCCCCTCTGTATCCGCATGCGATATTCTTCTCTACAGTCATGGTAGGAAAAAGTGCATAGTTCTGAAAAAGATAGCCGACCTTCCTCTCCTGCGGTTTAAGATTGATTTTCTTTTCTGAATCAAAAAGAACTTTATCATTTACAACAATTCTTCCTGAGTCCGGTGTCTGGATTCCTGCAATACAGCGCAGAGTCATACTTTTTCCGCTTCCGGATGCTCCAAGGATCCCCATTGGAGAACCATCACTCTCCAGCTTTACTTTCAGAGTGAAGCCATGAAGTTTCTTCTCAATATCCACACTGATTGCCATTACATCCACCTGCCCATCTTCATTCCCTTACCGGAAACGATATTGATCGCCGCAACGATCACAAATGAAATGATCAAGATCACAACTACCCAGAAACCGGCCATGCCATAATTTCCTGCCGCAGTCTCCGAAGCAATGGCAACGGAAACGGTTCTGGTCTTGCCAAGAATGTTTCCTGCGAGCATGGATGTAGCACCGTATTCTCCGATTGCTCTGGCAAAGGCAAGGACTGTACCGGATGCGATTCCGGGTCCTGCTGTCGGCATGACAACTGTCCAGAAGATTCTTCTGTCACTCATGCCAAGTGTCTTGCCTGCTGCGATCAGATTCACATCCACCTGTTCAAATGCAGCGCGTGCATTTCGATACATCAGTGGAAACGCAATTACAGATGCTGCGATCACGCAGCCCTTCCAGGTCTGTACGATCTTAATGTCAAAATTATCCAGCAGAAATGCCCCAAACGGACGTCTCAGACTGAACAGCAAAAGCAGAATGAAACCGGCCACTGTTGGGGGAAGTACCAGAGGCATGGTCAGGATACCATCCAGTATGCCTCTGGAAACAGGTTTCATCTTCATCACCAGTCTCGCAAAGAATATTCCCAGAAAGAACGCGATCACAGTAGCCGCGAAACCTGTTTTCAGTGAAATCCATAAAGGACTCCAGTTTATTTCTGCCAGAAATTCACTCATTCTTATTTAGCTTCCTCTGTTGTCTCTGTCTCAGCATTTGTTTCTGTGTCATCTGTTTCTTCTGTTGTTTCTGCATCTTTATCATCTGTTTCGGAAGCATCATCTGCTTTGTATGCTGTGAATCCGTATTTCTCGAATACTTTCATAGCGTCGTCAGATTTGATGTACTCAAGGAATGCTTCTGCAGCTGCTGTATCATCTTCAGATGCCTCTTTGTCTTCGATAAGGCCTACCGGATAGAGAACAGGTGTCTTCAGTGCATCTGCCGGAGCTTCTGCGATAACGTCTACTTTATCTGCAACGGAAGCTGCATCTGTAGCATAAACGATACCGATCTCATTACTTCCTTCACTTACTGCAGCAAGAACTTCAGATACATTTTTACCTTCATTGATTTCCATCTTATTTACTTCATCTGTAATTCCAAGATTGTCGAAAATTTCTCTGGAATACTGTCCAACAGGAACGCTGTCACCTGCAAGTGCGATGTTGGCTGCATCTGTGATGTTCTCGAATCCTGTAACTTTTGTTTCTCCATCCTTAGGTTTGATCAGAACGACTTTGTTCTCAAGGATATCTTCTACAGTATCTTTCTTAGCCAGATTTTCGTCTATCAGAGCATTCATCTGTTTATCAGCTGCTGAGAAAAAGATATCACAGCGTGCGCCTTCTTCGATCTGTGTCTGTAATGTACCTGAGCTGTCTGCATTGTAGAGGATTTCAACATCAGGATATGTCTCATTGAAGTCTTTCTGGATTTCTTCCATTGCATTGCTTAAGCTTGCTGCGATGAATGTGTTGACTTCACCTTTTAAATCTGTATCTGCTGCGAAAACTCCTGTGCTGAACATTCCTGCACTCAGTACTCCTGCCATCATTGCTGCAATTAATTTCTTTCTCATATTTTTACCGCCTTTCATTTAGTTTCGTTTTGTTTTATTCAGTTTTGTTTCCTTTTGTATCTATTGTACAAAACTTTTGTATTCTTGTCAATTTTATTTGTATATGTTATCATGTAAATGATAAAAGGTCGAAAGCCTTATTTTTACCGGCAAAAACAACTTTCCGGCCTTTGATCGGGTATCAGATAAATCGTTACTGTTCACTCCGTTCTCAGTAACGCAGCCAAAATTCATTCCAGATTGCCTGTGGCAATGGAATTTTGGCTTGTATGTCTCGGGATTTTGGCATATCCATGCCAAAACACCTCGCGGGATAGTGGAGTGTGAACAGTAACGATAAATCTATAGAAAAAAATAATAAACAGTGAGGTAATTATCATGAAATTAAGTGCACGCAATCAGTTAAAAGGGAAAGTAGTAAGTATCAATAACGGAGCTGTAAACTCCATCGTTTCTATTGATATCGGCGGTGGAAACATTATCACAGCAACCATCTCCTGTGCAGCAGTTGAAGAATTAAACCTGAAAGTAGGTTCTGATGCTTATGCAGTGATCAAGGCTACTAATGTCATGGTAGGTATTGATGAATAAACTTTACACAGCTCAGGAGGTCGCAGACCGTCTGAAGATCAAAAAAACGACGGTCTATGAACTTATCAAGCGCGGTGAGCTGGAATCTTCCAAAATCGGAAAACAACTCAGGGTCAGCGAAGAGCAGTTGACACAGTATCTTAACAGAAGCAGTTCCGGCAATTCCGGAAGTGGGCAGGATATTCCATACACTTCTGTTAATTTTGAACCTGAGAGCTCTCTGCTGAAGAGAGATTATCTGCTTCATTCCAGTGGTATCATTTTAGGCGGCCAGACTTCTGCCGCCCTGGAGCTTCTTCTCGGCAAAATGTCCGCTCATCCTGATGGCCTTCCTGTCCTGCAGTCTCATATGAATGACTATAACGGACTTTATTCCCTGTATTTCGAAAAGGCACATATCGCTGCTACCAGTCTGGATATAGATGATATCCGTCACCTGGTTCCCGGAATCCCGCTGATACTTCTTTCTTTATATAAATACTCTGTCGGCTTCTATGTACAGGCCGGAAATCCTGAAAAGATTTCTTCTGTGGAGGACCTGACGGATCCGAAAGTTGTTTTTATGAATCGTGAAAAGGGAAGTGCCCGCAGGGTTTATCTGGACCGTCTGTTAAAAGAACGGGGAATCTCTTCTGAAAAAATCAGCGGATACAGAAATGAAGCTGTCTCTGATATGTCATCTGCATCTGCTGTTTTTGAGCACAGAGCGAATGTTGCTTTTGGAGAAGAAATGATCGCACGTTACTTTCCGGGACTTGATTTCGTCCCTGTGACTGATATGCAGATGTATCTGGCAATTCCTGCAGAATCTGTGAGAAAGCCGGGGTTCTCTGCTCTTGTGGAAATTGTACAGTCTGAAGATTTCAAAACTGAGATTCATCATCTGACAGGTTATGATACCTCTTATACCGACAAAATGATCTGCATATAAGAAACCTGTAACATAATAAAAAGCCCTACTGTCCGGGATATACGCTTATGACGTACATGCCGCTTATACAGCAGGGCTTTTCTTATACATTATTTACAACCAAGAAGTGTTTTTCCGATAAAGTATCCAAGCACCAGAATACCAAGTGCGATTCTGTACCATCCGAATGCCTTAAAGTCATGTTTCTTTATGTATCCCATCAGGAATTTGATCGCGATAATGGAAACTACAAATGCCACTACCATTCCCACGATCAGGATCATCACCTCTGTTCCTGTGAAAGAGAAACCGAATTTCAGGATTTTCAGAAGACTGGCTCCGAACATGACCGGGATTCCCAGGAAAAAGGTAAATTCTGCTGCTACTGTACGGGAGGTTCCTGCAAGGATACCACCGATAATGGTGGAACCTGAACGGGATGTACCCGGAACTACGGAGAGTACCTGGAACAGACCGATGATGAGTGCAGTCTTAAATGACAGATTTTCCAGATTTGTACAGGTTGGTCTTCTTCTCTTGTTATAATTCTCAATGACAATGAAGAGGATACCATATACGATCAGTGCAATGGCAACTACTACATAGTTATTAAATTTCTCTTCAATGACATCATTAAACGGAAGTGCGATAACAATCGTCGGTATACAGGCTACTATAATTTTAAACCAGAGTACCCATTTCTCTTTATCACAGAACTTCTCCACAAAAGTAAGAATTCCTCTGGATACTGCACCATGCCTGTTAAGCACTGCCTGCTGTTTCTTTGAAATTGGTCTGATATAAAACGGCCACAATTTGTTCCAGTAGAGAACTACAACCGCGAGGATCGCGCCAAGCTGGATCACTACGAAAAACAGATTCTTAAAATCCTCTGTCACATTCAGTTTCAGAAACTCATCCACCAGGATCATATGTCCGGTACTGCTGATCGGGAGCCATTCTGTGATTCCCTCTACGATCCCAAGGAAAATGACCTTTAACAGTTCAATAAAATCCATAATCTTTCCCTTCCTGTTTTCTTTTTTGTTGTTATTCTTATTTACAACGATTTTCAACCGGATCAGACAGGTTTCTGCCAGATAATAAGTAATGCAAAAGACCCACATATATCTATCTGACTCACTGTAAATACTCATATGATTATATTACACACCATGCCACTGATACAACTGTAATCTGTATTTTTCTGCTGATTCTATAAGATAAAAACAGCCGCCTTTTCTCCGACAGAGAAAATTACGGCTGCTTTTCATCATTTCATATTATTTATCAGTTCTTTATCTTCTTGCAATCGTAGCAATATCAATAAGAGATAAATTGTTCAGGTCTGTATTCTCAAGGCTGGTTGCCAGTGCTTCTGCTGTATCCAGAGAAGTAAGGACATTGACACCTGTCTCGATGGCGTTACGTCTGATGACGAAACCATCTTTCTGATGCTCTACACCCTGTGGCGGAGTATCGATGACAACGTCGATCTTATGACCAAGGATAAGGTCCATAAGGTTCGGTGCAGGCTGCTCCAGCTTATTTGTACGGATAACTTTGATTCCGTTTTCTTTGAGGACTTTTGCAGTTCCCAGTGTAGCATAGATTCTGTATCCAAGTGCTTCGAATCTTCTTGCGATCGGGATGATATCCTGTTTGTCTTCGTCTTTAACAGTGATGATCATGTTTTTATGTTTCGGAAGACGGATACCTGCTCCGATAAATGCTTTGTAAAGCGCTTCATTGAATGTCTCAGCAATACCAAGGCACTCACCTGTTGACTTCATTTCCGGTCCAAGACTGATATCAGCACCGCGAATCTTCTCAAATGAGAATACAGGCATCTTGATTGCATAGTGTTTTGCTTCCGGCTGAAGTCCCGGTTCATAGCCCATGTCTTTCAGCTTGTATCCAAGGATTACCTTCGTTGCAAGAGGAACGATCGGAATTCCTGTTACCTTGCTGATGTACGGTACAGTACGGCTGGAACGAGGATTAACCTCGATCACATATACATCATCTCCAAGAACAATGAACTGGATGTTGATCATACCGATAACATGCAGTGCTCTTGCAAGACGTCTGGTGTATTCTGCAATTGTCTCTTTTGCTTTCTCGCTGATGGTCTTAGCCGGGTATACGGAGATACTGTCACCGGAGTGGATTCCGGCACGCTCGATATGTTCCATGATACCAGGAATCAGGATATCCTCGCCATCGCATACAGCATCTACTTCGATTTCCTTACCCATCAGGTATTTATCAACAAGGATCGGGTGCTCCTGTGCGATCTGGTTGATCACACCGATATACTCTTCTACGTCCTCATCGCTTACAGCGATTCTCATGCCCTGACCACCAAGTACATAGGAAGGACGAACCAGAACAGGATAACCCAGCTCATTTGCTGCTTTCTTAGCTTCCTCAGCAGTAAATACTGTCTGTCCCTTTGGTCTCGGGATCTCGCATTTTTCAAGAATCTCATCAAAGAGCTCACGGTCCTCTGCTGCATCTACGTTCTCCGCAGATGTTCCGAGAATCTTAACGCCCATCTTTGTCAGTGCTTCTGTTAATTTGATAGCTGTCTGACCACCGAACTGTACAACTGCTCCGTCCGGTTTCTCGATATTTACTACATTCTCAACATCTTCCGGTGTCAGAGGCTCGAAATACAGTTTATCTGCAATATCAAAGTCTGTACTTACTGTTTCCGGGTTGTTGTTGATGATAATGGTCTCATAGCCTTCTTTTGCAAATGCCCATGTACAGTGTACGGAACAGAAGTCGAACTCAATACCCTGACCGATACGGATCGGACCGGAACCAAGTACCAGGATTTTCTTTTTATCCGGTGTTGCTACTGCTTCATTCTCTGTGCCTTCATCGCCGTATACAGAATAGTAATATGGTGTTGCTGCCGCAAACTCTGCAGCACAGGTATCAACCATCTTATATGCCGCTTTAATCTGATATTCTTCACGAAGAGCTTTAATCTCTTCTTCTGTCTTGCCTGCCAGACGTGCAACGATGTAGTCCGGGAATTCCATGCGTTTTGCTTCAAGGAGAAGCTCTTTTGTGAGCTTTCTGGTCTTAAGAGCATTTTCCATGCCTACAAGGATTGCAATCTTATCGATGAACCAGATATCAATCTTTGTGATGTCGTGAAGCATGGACTGTGGCATACCACGACGGATTGCTTCTGCAATCTTCCAGATTCTGCGGTCATCTACGATTTCCAGCTCTGCAAGGAGTTCCTCGTCTGTAAGCTGTGTGAAATCATAGGACATCAGGCTGTCTACGTGCTGTTCAAGAGAACGGATGGCTTTCATCAGGGCACCTTCGAAGTTATGGCAGATACTCATAACCTCACCTGTTGCCTTCATCTGAGTAGTAAGGGTTCTCTTTGCAGTAATAAATTTATCAAATGGAAGTCTCGGAATCTTAACTACGCAGTAGTCAAGCATTGGCTCGAAACTTGCATATGTTTTTCCTGTGATCG
>OFMT01000292.1_pt1 | contig 47161 bp, 78 predicted proteins | sample 1541891 | NCBI WGS metagenome assembly OFMT01 (sample SAMN04209230, study PRJEB22552) | human gut metagenome | biome: gut; material: feces | host: Homo sapiens | place: USA: Oklahoma | reverse complement strand
GGACAGCATCCCGTGTTTGACCGTCAATCTGTTCTTCATCTGCTACTCCATTTCCTTCAAAGCCCGCTCGGCTTCAGCGCGGGTCAAAAATACGGTCTTGCCGATGTCCTCACGATACTCCGGCGTAAACCATGTGTCTGCAATTTCCAGATCCGGTTCGTCCGGGTAATCAGCGATTTCGTAGCGGATTCGATAGACTTTTGTACCCAGCTTGCACGGCAGAATCAGGACGCGCCCGTCTCTGTCGGCCTCGGCAAGCTCGCGGAGGCGGTCAATCGGCAAACCATCGAATTCCGTGACCTCCGAAATTGCCTTGCCCATCATGGACAGTTTGAGTGCCTCTACGCTTTCCGGGTACATTCCCGTGTCCTCGTAGGCTTTCAGCCGTCCGTACAGATCGCGGGCCATCTTGCGGAAAATATCCTTGCCAAAGCCGTTGCTCGTCGGGCCGTTGATCAGCACGTTGAGCGTGTTGTCCCGGCTCTGCTTCCAGTCGATTTCCTTGCCGCCGATCGTGGCGTGCAGAAATCTGTCGGTGCCCGAGTCTACGTTGATATTAGGACTTGTCAGTCGTTCCATAGTTCTTCCTCCTCGCTTTCACAGTTTCCAAGGCAATCACCGAGGGCTACATTCATCCACTCCGCTCTCAGTTCGCAGTAGACGACCCGCTCTCCAATGGAGTTGACATCTGTGTCGATACCGTGGACGCAGCCGCAGCACTGTCGTTTCTCCATATCACGCCTCCTCTGCCACATACCGCCAGCTCTGCGGCGGGCGGGTGACCGGCTTGGGTTTTGCCTTGAGCGCTACCTCTACCTCATTTGGCACAGCGTAAAATTCCCGCAGTTCGCGCGGGGTGTCGTAAATCTTGAGATTGGAGATGTGCCAGCCGAAGCCTGTGGCAGCTCCGAGATACTGGTGCAGCTCCGCAGGCTCTAGGCAGGTTGGCCGCGCAGCATCCGACGGTATCCTTCCCGCGCCGTTAATGTTGATGATCTGATCGCACAGAAATTCCCCGATAACCTTTTGCCGCTTATCCCATAAGCCAGTGGTCGGCGCTTTTTCCGTCTTTATGAAAACCGGCTTGCCGTGATACGTCTCTCCATAATTCTCATCGCCGTCTTTCATAATGGTGAGTAGCTTTTCCTCCGGTTTTGTGCAGTAGATATAGCACTTAAACGGCGTATCCATCTTCGGGCGCGTCTTGCGCACCTCGATCGTTTTCTCTCCGCTTATGATCTTCTCGCACCACCTTGGTCTGATGCTGATTAAAACAGCTATCATGCCTTGTCTCCTTTCTCCGGTGCTCCCGGCAGCGGCATCCAGTCGGTAATCAAACCCTGCGGAACCTCCCAGTTGCAACACTCCCAACCGAGCCCCGGAATATACCGAGCCGCATCCACGATGCTTCCGCCTGCGTCCTTAAAAGCGATAAGGTATCGCTTAATATAATCTGCCGGCAGCTTCTCCTCCACGCTGATCCACTGCGGCACCTTCTCCCGCAGCGCCGCGTTCTCGGCGGTCAGGCGCTCGATCACGTTAGCAGCCGCAAACTCGATGTATTCCCGCCGATCTTGGATTTCTCCGACCTTGCAGTTTTCGCACGCGTCGTCGTGTCCAAGCCCCTTCGCGCAGCACCGCAGCGCCTTCACGATTTCTTCATTCGTCACGTTTTTCCCTCCAATATTCGTTGAACTTTTTCCCCGTAATGATCGGCCTGCACCACTCGCGCTGGAAGCGCCGCCAATCCGGATCATATTTTCCATCTTCTCCGCGAAACAGCATTGCATACGGCACGAAACCGGCCTGCATAGTCTGTACGAGACGCTTTTCGGCGTCCTCAAAACTGTCACCGTCATAGCCGCACAGCACATAGCAGCACATTGTGTGGCTCGACGGCCTGAATCCTGCCGCGCGGAATTTTCGTCCCATTTCGATCAGCGGTTCCAGATCGTCTTTCGTATCGTAGGCCGTGTAAATGCGGGCCGGTTTCACTTCGCGCAGCAAATCCGCCTGCCACTGCTGCAAAAGTGCTGGCTCCAAGCCTCCCGTAAATATCGCCGGATGTGCTTGCCGCTTAAGCATCTCGCAAACTGCCAGGAAGTGCCGTTCGGACGTGCCTAAAATGTTATCATCGAGGATGTTCCAACCATCCACGATTGGAAGTTCCTTGATTTGCCCATGCGCGCAGCGTGGTACAGAGCAAAACCAGCATTCTTTCGTGCAACCGCGAGACGTGAATATGTATCCGTCGCGCAGATACATACCCGGTGTAAAATTTCCCATGCGATCATCAAAAGCAGGGCCGCCCACCTCGACAGGCACGCCCAACACCTGCCACGCATAGTACAGTTCCTCCGCCGTCTCTATATCCCAAGTGAATGTCACGGATATGTTGACCTGTATCACATTTGCCTTGATGCAATCTGCGATGTTTTCGATGGTCGGCGGGCCGAAGAATGCCAGTGGATCGATGGGAGAAGCTTTTGTCTTGCGTGGAAACACTCTTGCAATCGAATTCATTGCTGTAAGGCTTTTACCCCCTCCAGCCGCTCGATCCTGTCGGCTGCGTCCAGCCCGACCTTATCAATGTCGCAGCTTGTCCATGTATCCGTTCCCAACTTCTCTTTGAGCTGCCCGTTCAGATGTTCTTTCTTCCAGTATGGGCACTGCTCGCAGTTACTTGTATGGTCGCCCGGTGTGGATGTGCACCGCAGCGCCCTGATAATATCTTCACAGCTCATACAGCACACTCCCCAGTACAGCGCTGATCGCCGCCGCTCCGCCGAAGGCCAGTGCCGCACCGGCCAGCTCCAAGGCCAGCAGCAGCACCAGCGCCATGCCGGACAAAAACGCCCCTGCCAGCCAGCAGACGGAGAGCGCCGTCCGGCGTACCCGCTCTCTCTTTTCCCGCAGGCCGTCCCTCTCTGCTCTGCATGCTTCCCGTTCGCGCTCCCGCGCTCTCTGGTGATTGGCTCCTGTGATAAACTCCACGTCGCTCATGCTATCCTCTCCTTTCATCCTCCGAGGAACCGGATAAATGGCTCTCTCGGGATTTTCACCCTGTGTTCGCTTGTGCAGCAGACCGGGAATCCCAGCATCTCCGGTTTTTCCCGTGCCATGATTCGCAGCCAGTGTGGCGCGCAGCCGAGAAACCTCGACGCGACCGCCGGTGTGATCGTCGGGCTGTCCATAGCCCGAAGCTCGTCAATGTTCGGCATATCCTAGTCTCCTACTTCAAGTGGCGCTTACCGCGCCGTGTATCGCCTCTAGCCTTCGCCGCAAATCTGGATTGCGCTTGTGTCCATGCCCTCGCAAGGCGGCGTTTCTTGCCTTCCTCGACGCGCTTTTCGTACTCGGCAGTTTTGATCTTCGCATACTCGGCATATGCTGCACAGGTTTTGCGGCATTCCGCGCTCCGACCAGCGCAATCTTGCTTGCAAGGACACCGTTCGTCAAATTGCCCGATTCTAACCATCCGGCAGTCCTCTTTCCATCATTTTTTGCATAGCACGGCGTTCAAAGGCCCCCATTTCACCGCCGTGCTCAACGTATGTTGAATTTTTTCTTACAGAAACTGAACCCTTCGCGTTGCCGCCTTTGTCCTGTTCTTTTGCAAGCCAACGGACGATAAACGAGTTTATCCCGCGTTTTGTCTTTCTCCTGTCTGGATTTGCGTCAAGCCAGCCTTTCATGCCCCGAAGCTGCTGTATCACGTCGACAGCAGGGTACAAGCCCGCCCATTCTTGGCATTGCTCCACGGAAACGGGATATTCCGTTCCGTCATTCAGGGGGAGAACGATTGCTGGCGGCGCGGATGCCGCTTGCGGCTCCGTGCTACCTTCCGCATCTCGAATAGCGAATATCGAATTCGATTCTCGATTCTCGAATACGGGAACATTTGAAATCATTTGCTTGCATATGCTTGCATCCGCTTGCGAACTGCTTTCAGGTGCAGGATACTTGCTAACTTTCGCGCGCTGTGTCTGGTACTTGCCCCATGTTGGTAAACAAAGGAAGCGCTTACCCTCAAACACATACAGGGTAATCAATCCAGCGTTCGCCAATCCATGAAGAGCAGTTTCCACCGTTTTCAGCGTGAGATTTTCCTTTAGCGGGAATAGGCGGTTTTTCACGACCGCCGCTCTCCCATCGAAGCGCCCGAAATCATCGCAGTTTACAATCAGCCGATAAAACAGAACTTCTTCAAACCATGAAAGCCGGTCAATGCTGTCGCTCGTGCAAATGCTTTCTCTAACAATTCTGTTCGGCATTTTTCATTCCTCAGAATGGCAGTTTTTCGTCTTCTTCGTCACCAGGAATCTCCGTGAAATCGCTCTTTGGTGCCTGCGAATCTCCGTCGCGCTTGGAGTCGCCAAAATAAACGTGATCCGCGAGAATTTCAGCGCTACGGCGTTTGTTTCCTTCCTTGTCCGTCCAGCCGCGAATCTGCAAGCGGCCAGTAACTACGGCCATGCGGCCCTTCGTGAAGTATTTCTCGACGAATTCAGCGGTACTTCGCCAGCAGACAACATCAATGAAATCTGTCTCTTTCTCCCCGCCCTGCGGCGCGTAGTCGCGCTCACAGGCAACGGCGAAAGATGCAACGGCAATGCCGCTTTCAGTGCGGCGAAGCTCCGGGTCTCGGGTCATGCGGCCCATGATCGTAATTGTGTTAAGCATTCCAAATTCCTTTCCTGTATACAAGGTTTGTTTCGTCCCATCCGGGATATTTGCTTCTCAGATAATTCGCCAGTACCTCTTTGAGCGCCGCGCGGTCTGCTGATTGGTCGTATCTGGTGTGACATATGTCGCACATCGTTATGATGTTCTCGGCGATTCCAAGCCCGCCGTGTGAGCGCGGTATGTAGTGGCACCACGGGTTTCCCGGTCTGCCACAAACGATGCAGTAGCCGCCGTCGCGCTCCATAACGGCCTCTTTTACAGAGGCTGGGATACTAGTTGCCTTTGTCTGTTTGTGCAGATCTCTCACCCCATTCAATGTTCATCCGAGCCAGCTCGTCAGGCGTCAATGTCTCGATTCCGAGGCTTTTCGCATCCTGCACAGCCATATCGATAATGCGGCTCATTTGCTTCGCGTTGTATCGAGACGAGCCGTAATAGGCTCTGACAACAACGCCGTCACCGTCCTGCTGATAATCAACCTCTTCCGTTGGCCAGCCAGTCCCAAGCATAGACCACGCCGTCCGGAACGTCGGCGCGTCCTCTCTTGTGAGGTGGAAGTCCTTAAATACGCCGACCGCCTTGATATAGTCGATGTATATGTCTTCTTTCGTCCGTCCGAGCTTGTCCGCGATCTGATCGCAGAGCTGCCAGAAGTAGTTGTTTGAATCAAGACTACGCTTCTTGCGGAACTCCTTGATCTCCGCAACGTACTTCTTGCCGGGAATCATCGTTGACAGAAACGTTTGTGCTTTCGAGGGGACGTCCGCGCGAATGCGAAGCCACGTCCCGGCGGCGTCCATCGTCCAATCAGCGGCGGTAAATGTGATCTCAGTCATTTCCTATGCCCTGCACAAGCTTCATGTAGCAATCCCAGCAGAGGCAACGCCCATATTTCTTCGTCGTGTTCTCTGCGATGGCCCATGCCGAATAGCTTTTTCCATTGAAAACGGACGGCTCAACAGGCTTGCCGCAGTCAGCGCATTTGAATCCCGGCTGGCGCTCCTGTTTTTTCGGTTGCTGTGCCGCTGGTTTCGGCGCGGGATTCTGCGTCGTATTCCCGAATGTGTAAACCGTTCGGCCCTTTGACGTGATCGTCAGTGTCTTGATGTGTTCCGCTTCGTCGTATGTAATCTCCGAGACGTCGAAATGGTCAGAACACTGCCATTTCCCGGTTCGCTCGTTTTTGACGAGCCGAGAACAGTTCTCAGCGCCTATCCAGATAGACGGGGCAGAATAAAGTTCTCGGCCAATGCCGTGTTTGAAACCAGCACGTTTGAATGCGTCGGATGCCCGGCCTTTCTCAGCCTCCGTGTTGCTTTCAACGCCCGCGTCCCACTTCCATACGAGGTGCCCGTTGCTGAGATAGTCAACGCCGATCCCACCGTATAAAACTCCATCGACAAGCTTGAAGTCGTTTTCCCAATTCTGCGTTCCTACGGTCTCGTCAAGGATATCCGCATCCGTTCGAGCCGTCTTGTAGAGCAGGATGGATGCTCCTTTTTCGTTGCACTGCGCAACTCGGCATTCGATTTCATCCGGTTTCAGTGTCCGAAACTGTTTCATTATTCCCCTCCAATTCCAAGCGGCAGTAATAACCTCTGCCAAATTCGTGAACGATGTATTCCCCGGTCAGTCTGCATTGTTTTCTCGAATAAGTTTCAAAAAATGGGCAATATTGGCAGCAGATATGGTCCTTTTCGAAAAAAACGCTTACTCTCGTCTCCACGGGGATGTAAACATAGTCATTCGAGAGTTTTCTGGCCATATCCAAGCGCCTCCAAAATGTGCCGTGTCCCGAGTTGCTGTACTAGCAAGGCAATGATTTGATTGTCTGGATCGTAGTTCTCTGTACCGGGGTCTGCCATGATTCCCTCGTCGCCTTGCCAGTAATCCTCTCCGGGGTAAATCTCTACGCCGAAGATGTCATACGCGCACCTTTCCTGCTGCGGGTCTTTGGAATAATCAATCTCCATCGTCGGCCTCCAAGCTGTATTCAGCATAATGCGTCGGTTCGCCAAAACGGTTTTCACCGGTTACGATTCGGCTCCTGATAGGATATCCGGCACGGCGAAGGTCGCATATTCTAGCGCCCAGCCTGAGGCAACCGTATTCCCGAATGGCATCCATCGGCGTAATCTTCCCGACTGTTTTCAGGTGTCGGAGCACCTTTTCAGCCTGTGTCATGAGTTGCGAAGCAAAACGCTGTCAACCATCGGCTGCCTCCCTGAACTCGCCAGCTACAAGTTTATACCATGTGTCTGGCTTGATTCTCACGCCATCAACGAATTCAGTCTTTACGCAAATAGGTACTAATCTTTTCTTTTCGTCAGAGTACTTCCATTCCGAAAGTGTAACCCAACTTCCGATTTTTGCTTTCACTTTTGACCCGTGCCCTGCACAGCAAATAACCGAATCTTCTCCTGCGCTCTCGATCTGCGCGGCATAGCCAGAAGAGCCGATCTTCGCGGCATCGCCAGAAGAGCCGATCTGCGCGGCATCGCCAGAAGAGCCGATCTGCGCGGCATCGCCAGAAGAGCCGATCTTCGCGGCATTGCCAGAAGAGCCGATCTGCGCGGCATAGCCAGAAGAGCCGATCTTCGCGGCATTGCCAGAAGAGCCGATATTAAGGTCGCTTTTCGGCATGTTGTCAATGGTCTGCACCTTCATGAAGTCAACGCACGCTTTAACGAAGCCGGGGAGACCAAGTCTCAGCCCAATGTGTAGTTTCTTCGTGGCGAACTTCCGCCCATCGTCCGTTACCGGAGGTTCGAGCGCTTCAACGGCGGCGAAGTCTGACGGTTCCCCGTTAGCACCAATGAGAGGATAATAGTCGAGACAATCAAAGGGACTTACGCAATAGTGCATCATTCCTTTGCCGCAAATATCGCCGCCTGCTTCTTCAAAGTCTGTGTTCTCGGCGTATTGCTTTCCTTTACACACAAGCCCCGGTGTGAACGCCTTAAAGCCTTTTGTGTTATCCATGTTTTCATTCCTTTCCAAGTGATTGCCCGGCAACTAAATCTTCAACCGAGCATCCATAAAGTTTCGCAAGTTTTTTGTGGTGCTTTCTTGCGATGCCTGCGTTACCGGTCTCCCACTTGTGTACTGCAACCTGACTGACATTACACCGCTTTGCAACGGCTTCCTGCGTCAACCCGGCGTTCAGGCGAAGTTCTTTCAAGTTTCTCGTGGCACTCCCCCCTAATACCTCATAAATATGAGTAGTTATTATTGACAGCGCCCGAAAGCGGTGATATTATGGGTTTGTTCAGGACACATAATCTCGCCGTTTTCGGAGCGGCTGTCTTTTCTGTACCTCTTGGGTACAGTTATATAATAACTCATAAATTCTAGTAATGCAACAATAAAATTAGAATTTTCTAGTTTTCGTAGAGTTGCACAATTCACGTGGTGATAGTATGGATATTATGCTGGAACGGATGCTTTCTCTCATCCCCAAAAAAGAGAATGGTAAATATGTCCACGGAGCGAAAAAGGAATTTTGTGAAGCCATAGGCGCGCCGACAAACATTGTTTCTGAGTGGGAGGCCGGGAAAACAAAGTCGTACAGGAATTACCTGTACGTCGTTTCAGCTAAATACAACGTTCCCGTTGAATGGCTCAATGGTGAAACCAATGATCCGTCTGCGGGCATAAAAAAAGAGGCCACCGAAACCGGCGACCTCTCCGAAGCAGAATTACAACTTATTGAATTGTTCAGGAAACTCCCAGCGGAGGCGCAGGAAGCTTTTCCGGCCCTTCTTGAAGCGACACTAAAAGCGCAAGGGCTACTTTAATCGCTGCTTCTTTGTCTTTTGCCGTATTTATAATCTCAAACGTTTTGCACATATTCTTGTCCATTCCATCCTCCTATTCTGAAACCAATGATTATAGCGATCCTGCGAAGGTGATTATATATGTCTGATTCGTATAGATACTCGCCACCGGCTGATTTGTCGCGCAACAGACAAGAAGAAAGCGACATAGCCTACCGAAATTTCAAAGTTCCATTTTTTAAGAAAGACTGCATTTCTTTGGCTTCGAGATTGGCTGATAGCATAAACCGCAATATCGCTGAGATGAACAAAACAACTGACTTCGGCCAATTTATCGTTCTGTACTATGAGGCGTTATCTTCGGCTAGACATCTCGCAAAGATAAGGAACGCAGTGCCATACAAGTCAGCATTGCCGTATTTCGACTTGCAGAAATACTTGGAAGAGTTCCAATGGCACCTTCGGAATTGCATGGAACAGAATAAAAACAGGATAGTCAGAGACGCACGTGGGCTTTATGTAAATTGGCCTGAGAAAACACGTTCCGACTGTGAGAAATTCAGAGACGATTTCGATCAATATAGGCATGTGTTCAATGAGGGGACTATCGCGTTTGGGCGTAGAATGATGTCCGAATTGCGGCGCGATTGCGGCGTTCCTATATTCGAAAACACTGTGCCTGAACAAACCGCATCCGGAAACGTTCCGCAGGACTTCGACAGAATGTCCGGAACTGATTTTGAATGTTTTTGCGCCGATGTTTTGCGCGGTAACGGATACCAAAATGTCGTTGTTACGAAAAGAAGCGGAGATCAAGGCGCAGATGTCATTGCAGAGCGCGATGGAGTCAAATATGCTTTCCAATGCAAGCGATACGACGGTGATGTTGGAAACGCAGCCGTCCAAGAGGTCTTCACCGGGAAGCAGATTTATAAGTGCCACGTTGGAATCGTGCTAACAAATCGAGGCTTCACACAAAGCGCCAAAGAAGCGGCAGCATCAACAGATATCCTTCTATGGGGTAGAAGTGTGCTACTACAGCTCATTGAAAGTGCTTCTTGAATAGTTGAAGTGCATGGTGATATATTAGAACTTATGTTCCAACAAGTCAACACGACAGAATGCACAAAATCTGGATATTAAAATTCTACAGCCATTTGCAGAATAAGTCCCATTTATTGGCTTGCATATGTGGTATACTGAAACGGGAAAGTCTTTGGAAAGAAGCTGATACCATGTTTGATGGTTTTGCCCGTGCCAGCGTGCCGATGCTGGCACGGGCTTTGGTTTCTGCAAACGATTGGGAGCCGCCTGTAGTTCAACCATACGCTTTCACAAATGGTTATGTACAGCCCTTCCCATGGTTTTTCCCGCCCCAATCATGGTTTTTTGGAGTGATTTTCTTGGAAAAAATGTTGTGGCAGCTCTGCCGCGAAGCAAAGGAGGCTTCGCATCTCACAAATCAGGCCATTGCCGACCGCGCCGGTCTCGCCCTGAATACGGTTTCTCAGTACCTGCGCGGCGAATCAAAAAGCGCCTCTGTCTACACCGTCGGCCCGATCTGCCATGCCCTCAGCATCGATATGAACGCGTACTTCGGTATCTCGCCGCCCGCTCCGGAACCCGTCTCCGAGCTGCTTCGCCTTGAAAACAAAAGCCTCCGCACCCAGCGCGATCAGCTTCGAAAATCCCTGAAAATGCACCGCATCACCACCCTTGTCCTGCTCGGCATCGTCGCGCTTTGCGCTTTTGCTCTGGTGGTGGACATCATTAGCCCCACACTCGGTTGGTTCCGTGCATAAAAAATAGCCGCCCCGGCGCAATGCCGGAGCGGTACTTTTAAGGAGGTAACCCATGCAGCGATGTGTAAAATGCAAAATGGAGATCCCCGATGGGTCTCTTTTTTGTTGCTGGTGCGGGAAAAAACAGCAAACAAAAAAGGCCACAAAACGCGGGAACGGCACAGGCTCGGTATACCGGCGCAACGATAAATGGGTAGCTGAAATCACGAGGGGCTATCGGGAAGAAAACGGAACCATGAAACGTGTCGTCTCGCGGAAATGCGGTTTCCGCACAAAAAAAGAAGCGCTCGACTATCTGCCGACGCTGGCCGGGCAGAAGAAGCGCGATAAGGCTATCACATGGCGGGAATTATACGAAACGTGGCTCCCTACGCATCGCGCCGGAAAGTCCACGATGGATTGTTACAAAGCCGCAGAAAAATACTTTTACGATATCGAATTTTGGAAGCTCGCCGATATTGAGATCGACGATCTGCAAGAGTGCATGGATGAATGCCCGAAGGGCCGCCGCACAAAGGAAAATATGAAAGCTCTTGCAGGGCTTATGTACAAATACGCCGTTCCGCGCGGCTTTTCCGATCTGAATCTCGCCCAATACTTAATCGTCAGCGGCGAAGTTGGCGCGGCCCGCGCAAGCTTCACGGACGAGCAACTTGAGCAGATACATGCCGCTGTCGGCGCGATACCCTATGCGGATTATATCTATGCCATGTGCTATCTCGGCTTCCGCCCGTCCGAGTTTCTGGCTCTGAATCTCGATAGCTATGATGCCAAAAACAAAACGCTTACCGGCGGCGCGAAAACGGCAGCCGGTAAAAACCGCATCGTCCCGATCAGCCCGAAGATTCAGCCGATCATAAGCCGCCTTACTGCCGGGCGTTCTTCTGGCCCTCTGTTCTGCGACGATAAAGGCGGCGCATTTCTGTATGATCGCTTTCGTGATTCTATTTTTTACCCTACCTTGGAGGCGATCGGCATCGAAAACCCGATCATAGATAAACTCCACAAATATTCTCCGCATACCTGCCGCCATACGTTCGCGACGCTCATGAAAAAGGTTATTGCCCCGGATAAGGATAAAATGAAACTGATCGGCCACGCAAGCCCCGAAATGCTGCGATATTATCAGGATGTTAATTTGGATGATCTCCGCCAGATCGTAAACGCCATATAGCCTTTTGGGGTGTAACCGGGAGTGTAACCCAGTGAAATTCGTTGATACGCAGCGTGATTTTTCTTTTTCCAATAGAAAGGGGAAAAGCCTTGAAACCATTGTAGTTTCAAGGCTTTTCCGTTCCTCATCATGGTCCGAGTGACTAGATTCGAACTAGCGGCCTCTTGAACCCCATTCACGCAAAAAGCTAGTGTTTTCAATGCTTTTCCATGCCAAAGAGTGTAACAGGAGTGTAACCGGTTTTACCCGCTGTTCTTCACCTTCCGCATCACCGCATCATACACACTTCTATTTGTTATGGGCAATGCACCTGTAATACGCGCAAAGCTTTTCCTCCGGTCCGGGGCCGTCCTTATCCATCAAGAACGCCCGCGCCAGCTCCGCGTAGAACTCCGGCACGTTGACTCCGAACTTCCGCGCCACATCGTAGTAGTCCGAATACATCATGTTCATCGTCACACCCCACGCCCAGCGGGAGATGTCGTGCGGGATGCCGCTCGCATCCGCGACGGCGGAAGTCTGATCCATCGTCCAGTGCGGCCCGACCGTGCCGTCGGCGTTCTGCATGTGCTCCGCCCAGCGCATGGCATCTTCTCGGGAGAATTCCGTCATTTTCGTGGACTCACGAAAATGGTTTCCATCCATCCCATCAAGCTTATGCAGGCGGCACAGGAGACCCGCCACTGCGTCAGCCTCTTCGATGTGTCCCAGCGTCAGCGGCTTTTCGGAAAGCTCCTCCAGCCGCGCGTACAGTCCGTTGATGTAGTCTTTCATGCTCACGCCTCCTGAATGTATCTGTAAAGCTTGTCGAGATCGCTCACATCGAAGCGCAGCTCGCCAATGATCGGCACCGTGATCGGCAGCTTCTGGCCGTCAAAGCGCGGCCTTGCCGCATTATAGAGCCGATCAAGGTCGATGTTCCCGGCCTCGTCCATCACGCCCATCATCTGCACCGCCGGATTTTCACGCAGCTTGAGCAGCTGCGCCTTGCCGCCATCCATGATAAGCGCAAGCGCGATCCCGGCTCCAATGCCCTTGCCCGTCGGCAGATGGGGAATGATCTCATTGTCGGCGAATTTTGCCGCGCCTCGCATAGCCTGATCGATCGTTACCATAAGGATACCTCCGTATTAAGGGTGGGGCGGCTATTGCCGCCCCTTTGGTTTACTTGTTGCAGCACCCGCACTTCGGAAGCGGGTTGTAGAGCGTCTGCGCCGTGGTCGCTGTGCCGGTGGTGATGTCTGCCACCTGCTTCGGATAAAAGGTTGCGTTGGCATACGTTACGATGCTGTTGTCACCGCAGCAGCGGCGCTCTGCCTCCATCTCGATCTCGCGGTGCAGCTCGTCCTTGACGGATGCGATGTCCTGGCGGGCCAGCACGAAGCTGTCCTCGGTGCGCTGGTTGTGGACGGCCTGCTTGCACAGCGCCTCGCGGATGTCCTTGAGCTGCCTGTCGATATAACCGTACACCTCCAGCATCTTGCCGTCGTTGTACGTGTTGGCCTTGAGCAGCGCGATCTCGCTGTCCTTCGCGGCCAGCTTCTGCTCCCGGTCGAGATCGTAGCGCGTGACCGGCATGTTCTCGCTGCACGTCGGTTCCTGCTGCCGTGCGGCGAGCATGGCGGCGACCGTCATGGCAGGCGTAACTGCTGCAACGACGTCAGCGGCTGCCGGCTTGTTGTTCTGTCCGATGCCGCCCAGCAGATTGCCGAGCCCGCCGTTTGCCAGACTCATCGCGGCGCCGCCGATGCCAAAGCCCAGCGCAGTCCCCGCGAGTCCCTTGCTTGCGTATTCCATAGTATTACCTCCGATAAAATAGTAAGCTGGCCAGCTCCTATGCTCATTATGAGGCATCCACGAAGAACAAAAAACCAACTCTTCGGCCACTTTTCGGGCACAAAAGATATAAAAACAGCCACCCCTTACGGAGTGGCTGCCTTGTATATAGAAAAACGGGGCCGGTGCAGGCACCAGCCCTTGGAAAGAATACCGAATATCCTTTTGTGCTACACGCATATTATATACGCTCAGTAGTCAACTGTCAATTACTGCATAACTACCTTCTCAGCTTCACTCAGCACCTTTCGGATGCTCTTTGAGAATACAGGGAGCCTGTTTTCGATATACTTTTTCTTGAAATTCATGATCGTTATTCCGGTCAATTCATCTGTGTCAATGTCTTTCAGATAGATTACATTCCCGTCGGAATCATCACCATAAGAATTACTGCGGTCACCGAGGGCAATGTACAGGACGTCGAATTTCTTGTCGTAGTCAAATACGATGCTATTCTTCTGCAACATATATCGCCTCACCTTCTCCACAGCCACTTTTCTTGTTGTTATTAGGATATGCGGTTACGACCTCGCCCGATCCGCCGCAGACAGACACAACAACGTGCGTATATTTGAGTTTCGGGTAGTATGTAGCACTTTTCGATTCTTTTGTATATATCCGACGTTCATCTAGCGGAGGGTTCGTGTCATGACTTGGCAAAATTAGTTCCGGCTCCCGAATCGTCTCCACGATTGCGTCTACGTTTGAAACCATGATGCTGTGGTTAAGCGCCACATGAGAATCCCACTGCTCTTTTGTGCAGAATACTTTTATCCCGCTTCTGTCAACAACTTCGAAAAAATTAGGCATCAATCCACCTGCTCACTCAGGATTTTGGACATCATTGCAGGGAGTGCCTCTGCTAACTGCTCATTCACAATCACCGCAGCTACCGTTTCTTCCTGGTCGCTGTCCACAACGCCATTCGCTCCAACTACCGGATATTTATGCTTAAAGGTAAAAACAAATTCGTTCTTCGCCTCGTTCGCAGTAACAGTCAGCGAATTTGCGTAAATAGGCTTGCACATTGTAGTATAATCTCCTTCTCTGTTTTTGATGCCATTATAGAACAAATTAAGCTCATTGTAAATGCAACAGAATATTAAATTTGCAATTCTGCCACAAGAGCCGCCCTATCCGGGCGGCTCTGTTGCATGTTCCCGCAGTACATTCACGCACCGCGCTATGATCTTCTTGACGCCGTTTACGCTCAGGCCCTCGCGCTCGGCAATGCGCTCATGGCTCCAATCGTCAAGAATCTTCCGTTTCAGGATTCCCCGGTATCGCTCCGAAAGAATCCATTCGTCGATCAAATGCTCCCAATCGCTGCGGCTCAGACTCGGCAGCCCCCGCAGCATATGCCCTCCTTACTTGCTATCCAGCACGGCGATATTGCCCTTATTGGATACCCTCAGACCCAGCGCGGCGGCGATATCGCGCACCTTGACATAGTTCGTGCCGTTTTTCAGGATGCGTTCGACGGCGACCTCCTTGCCGTCCACGATCATTTTGCTTTTCTCTACCACTTCATCTTCAAACCTTTCCAAGAATTTTTTCCACTGCTCGTTGCCAGTGGTGTGATAGTAGGTGTTCATGTCCGTTCCAACAAACGGGCGCGGGCAGAACTTTCCGGACACATCGTAGTGCCGGATGATGTGATCCGCCGGAATGTTGTGCTCCTGCATGAGCTTGCGGATGAGCCACTCAGCATTGTCCAGCACCTTTTTCTCGAAGAACCAGTCGGTGTCGTAGGCTCCCATGCGCTTCCGGTTGACCTTCTTCGGCCTCAGCTCCACGCCGATTGAGTTCCAGTTCCGGCACTCCGGATGCAGCGTACCGTCTCCGCAGTGCCACGCCACATCCGTATCCTTTACGCACCGGTAAATGATATCGCCCTCGTCCACGGCGTAGTGCGCGCTGGCTCTGGCCTGCGGATTTTTGAACCACTCGGCCACGCTGGCCGCAGAGCCGAGCGCACCGAAGTAGTGGACGACGATCCATTTCGGCGTGCAGCCGCCCGCTCTATGATTGATCGGCGTGAGCGCATCTTTAATTACCGGCATTGCTCGCGCCTCCATCCACTGCGTCCTGCACCTTCTGGCTCTGCGTGCCGAAGTAGAATGCGATCACGACGGCATACACCGTCATAAAGTCCTGGCTGATCTTGCCTACCACGGCCATGTACGCAAATACCGCCGTCAGCGTCAGCGTCACAAGGCTCTTCACGCTCAGGAGATTCCCGAGCCGCTTGATGATCTTATCCATCGTATGTACCTCCATCGTCTTTATCATTTGGTTTTGCAAATACTCTCTTGAGCAGGAGCAAAAGCAGCTCCCCGCCGAAGGCCGCGCCCGCGAACGCCAGCACATCCGAAAGGTCGCACGTCCTGTCCAGCAGGACGGCGGCGGTTTTCAGGATCATCGCCCATGTGGCCACTGCCGTGAGCATCCACAGGCAGTAGTACACAAGCTCACGGGCCATACGGCCCTTTGTCCATCGTTTCTTGTCTCTGCGCATCAGCCCAGCCCCAGCTTTGCCAGCGCAAATCCAATCAGTCCTGCAAGGATCGCCGTGATAACTCCCTTTACGACCGCCTCCCAGCGGCTTCCCGGCAGCGCCTTGATGCTTTTCACATCGGCCTTGATCTCATTCACGTTTTCCTCGATTGCCTCCTGCTTGGTCGCCAGCACCTCCACCGAGGTCGCCAGCTGATGCAGCGCCCTGTTGTCTGCCTCCAGCTCGTCGATCCTGTGCGAGTTGCTCTTGCATCGCGCCTCCACGGAGGCGATCTGCGCCTGAATTCCATCATCCATCTTGATACTCCTTTCAAAGCTTTCTATTTCGCACTCCGGGCAAACCATCCTGCCCTCCGGCACGGCCCGCCCGCAGCATACGCATGTATCCATCATTTTTGCCTCAATTTGCAGTCAGTGTAACGGTAAGGTTCGCGCCTGTACCCTTTACGGCAAATGCAATACCATACTGCACCTCCGGCACTTTCCCGGCCTCCCACAAAAGCGTAAATCCCTTTGCGTCTGAATCCACCGCCATCTTGGAATTGAGGCTGAAATTGTCCGCATTGTAAATGTACACGCCGGCTGAGAACACGCCAGCAGCTGTATACCAGCACATTGCACTGTCACTGTAAGGACTTGCCGTCGAGCCGCCCGTTACCTGATCTGCGCCGCTCAGCCGGATCGTCAGCCCATTTGGATAAAGCTTGTTGCTGATCTGTATCTTGCTGGTGTGGCCAATGGTCACATATCCCGCTGCCGATTTCTCCGTTCCGGAGCCGGTTGACAGGCGCGTATTATCTGCGTAGCCATAGGTCGCCAGCACGTCCACCGTCTGTGCTTTTACCGTCAAATGGTACGTCGCAGTGAACCCGCCGTCCTCTGTAGTCGCGGTAATATCCGCTGTTCCTGTGGAGAGCGCTGTCACGACGCCATTAATGACGCTTGCCACTTTCGGTGCAGAACTTGTCCAAGTTACCGTCTTGTTGCTTGCGTTGGTCGGCGCCACCGTGGCAGTGAGCGTCACAGTGCCGCCCTTTGTCAGCTCTCCGGAGGTCGCATTGAGCGTCACACCCGTTACTGCTACCGACGCAACGCCGGTAAATACCTCACGGTCGTACCCCGCACCGAAACAGTAGCTGTAGATTTTCTGCGTGGCTGGATTGAGCACGTTTACTACGAATGCCGTATCGTCTGCCGTTCCCGCCGTTTTGTTGTACGTCGTTTCTTCTCCGAATTCGATCCCGTAATACTCGCCCTTGCCGTTTTGGCCATATTCATTGTTCCGGCTGAAACACATATTGGGGATCGCCACGCGCCATGCGTTAAATTCTGTAGGTGTGTTGCCGGAAATGCTGTTCAGCTTCGCGGCCTTAAAGCAATGCACATGGCCATGGAATGCACAAAGAAACTGCGCACTGTGGGAGTTCGCGAAATTCACATTCTCTCCACCAACTACGATACTGCCTCCCTCGACATACGCCTTGATGATGTTGGCACATACGCTCACGACGCTCCAATCCAATGGATGGTGCGAAAGCGTTAGTATTCGCCACCCGGATTTTGCTCCGACTGCCTTCATAGTTTTTGCGAACCATGCTGCCTGTGCATTCGATACATAGCCCGTGGATGCTTTGTCTGCTGTTAAACTTTCCGAGGTGTTCAGACAGATCACGCGCAGCTTTTTGCTCTCAAAGTCTCTGTAGCAGTATCCTGCGACAGTCGAGCCATAAGTGGCTCCCTCGCAATATTTCCCAATAAGCTGGAAAAGCTCCGAATCCGGTATCGTCGTCCCGTTCTGCGTGACGGCATACGCTCCCGCGTCGTGATTGCCCACCGTCCGAAACTGCGGTATCCCCTGAAACGCTTCGTCAATGTCCGCGTTGATCTCCGCAATATGTTGCTTTGTCTCCGCAATCGTAGTTGTGCTGGCTCCCCAAGTGTAGTCGCCGAGATAGCAGCAGAAATCAATTCCCGGCAGAATATAGGCCAGAGCCTTCATCGCCTGCGCCGCGTTCAGGTTTCCGGCCACGATATCCGCGCTGCTGTCCTGCTGGTGCGCGTCCGATGCTGCAATAAACACAATGCTGTCCGACTTTAATACAGCCTTGACTTTCTCCGCCACGGCCAATGCCTCGGTTTTCACGAAATCCGGGATATCTGCGTGCTGAATTTTTTCGCTTCCGGATATCGCATCCACCGCGTTGCCAAATCCCTTTTCTGCATCCCAGACGATTTTAGCTGTGTCTCCTGTTTTCGCGCGAATCCGGTCTGCTGTGTGGGTCAGCGCCGCACCGTTTGTCAAATATTCACTCAAAATGAAGCACCTCCCGCGCTGAGCAGTTCGGCAGCCGCCCATGCCCCATTTACGACGCGAAGAATTTTCCCGTTATCAGCGGTTGTAACAGACGGAACACCTTTTGGGATTTCCACGGTTTTCGCCGCGCTGCCGTCGTAGCTCGTCGTCGTATCGCCAATCTTGATGTTGAGTGCCCAGGGATTTGGGAGTTCCGTCGGAATCGTGGGGATATCCTGAATCTTTGCCAGCGTGTCGCTCCATGCCGACCAAGCGGCCCCGTTGTATAGCACGACCAAACCCTGTGGGTTTACATCCGAATTGCTTGATCCAATCGTTGCAAATCCGAGCACCACCGTCCCTGAAACACTTACCGCTCCCGCAAGCGGCATCATATATGGGGCAATACCATTTCTGAGTTTTAGAATTGCATACACGGCGTACCCTTCCGCATAGGCCGCATACACTTCCGCAGCCGTTTTGTCGGCGGTTGCGTCATAGCCGTCTCCTTGCGTCACCGTCACATAAAATGCGCTCTTCACTTCGCCGGTCGCGCCATTCACGCTTTTAACCGGCACATCATCCGCGCCGATGGGCGTAAACCCGAGCGCACCGACAACCGCATCCTTCGTTACATTCGCGTTGTCCCCGTTTGCGCCCTTCGGGATTCCGAGGTTAAGCGTAGGCTGCGCGGCAGTTCCGCCCATGCTGGCCGTAGCCTCGCTTCCTGCGGGCAGCGTCGTCACCGTCCCGATCTTGATATCCGGCGTCACGCCATCCTTACCGGGTGCGCCATCTGCACCATCCTTGCCCGGAGCACCATCCGTTCCGTTTGTTCCGTCTTTACCGTCTGCACCCTGTGGGCCGGTCGCACCCCTCGACGGCTTCCCGGTGTCCTCGTCGCCGAGATACCAGTTCCCGTTTGCTCCGATCGTCGGCGTGAGTCCGTCCTTTCCGGCAGGGCCGGTCGCTCCATCCTTTCCGGGGTCGCCCTTCTGGCCTTGGATGCCCTGCTCACCCTGCGGGCCGGTCTTGCCGATGGGGCCGGTATCGCCCTTCGGCCCCTGTTCGCCGGGTTCGCCCTTGTCACCCTTGGGGCCGGGGTCACCCTTCGCGCCCTGCAACGGGCCGTTGTTTATCCAAGTGCGCGTCACGCCGTCGTAGATGTAAATGTCATACGGCTCGGACGCGCCGACGCCGTAGGCATCGCCAACGGCGGGATTCTTCACAGAGGTCTGGAGTGCAGAGACCGTGCCATAATAGCCCTTTACAACAAAGCCGGAGCCGGTTTCACCCTTCTGTCCGGGGTCGCCTTTGTCACCCTTGGGGCCTTGCGGGCCGCGTTCGCCCTGCGGGCCGGTTTCACCCGGAATACCCTGTGCCCCCGGAATGCCCTGTGGGCCTCTCTCGCCCTGCGGGCCAGTGTCGCCTTTCGCTCCGTCAGCACCCTTTTCGCCCGGAACACCCTGCGGGCCAGCGTCACCTTTCAAGCCTCTTTCGCCTTGAGGCCCCGTTTCTCCGCGAGGGCCTTGTGGGCCTGCCTCACCTTTTTCACCGGGAATGCCCTGCGGGCCGGGATCACCCTTGGGGCCTTGTGCGCCGTCCGCGCCGGGGATACCCTGCGGGCCAGCCTCGCCCTTGAGTTCGGAAACCTCAATCAGGTTTTCCCATGTCACACCGTCGTTGGAATACTGGATATATCCGCCGGACACGCGCATATCAATCGTGCCGCCGCCGGAGCCGCCGCCAGAGCGTGCCGCCTCGTTGATGGCCGCAACAAGGTTATCCTTTGCCTTTGTTGTCAGTTTGGAAAGATCTCCGATTTGCGCCTGAATCGCATCGAACCAGCGCTTGGACGGCTCGTCCGGCGGCTCTGCGCCTGCTTCGAGCGCCGGAACAACGATAAAATCAAATTTGTTTGATTTTGCCAGCGTATCGCCAAGGTGCCACTGCAATTCACACTGTCCAAATCCGGCCTTGTCCGTATCCGCGCTCGTTACCGTCCAATAGGCCGTAAGGCCCTCGACCGTAAGCGGCACCGGATACGCCGCAGAATCGCCCTTGCGCTTTACCAGAAGCGCCGGAGTGCCGCCGGGGAATACTTCCTCGAAAGGAGCCAGCGTAAACGCGATCCTTGCGGCCTCATTTTCGCCCGTCCGCCCAAGCGGTATCGGGTATTTGTGCGTAGCTTTAATTTCAACCACATTGTGCCTCCTTTCAGTAGCCTATGACCATTACTTTGTATGGGTAAGTTGTCGAAAACTGCGTTGTCGATACCACCGTCTTTCGTGTGAATGCAATTGCCGATGTAGATACGGACGCGCTCAAAAAGCCTAGAGACGTATCTTCTTGCACGAACGCGAAATACCCGGAATCATAACCAAGCAAACTGCCCATCAAAGTGTTCCCAGAATCGTCATATGCCTCTGTTAATGCCATAACTGTTCCCGTTGCGTTGTTCCTCGCGGAAATGACAACGGCTTTGACCCTTGTTATCCCTTTGGTATTCTGAACACTTAACTGCGTCCCGCTTGTGGCCGTTACACCCTCTGCGTAGAGAACTTTTGCGCCGGGTTCTACGGCCTGAACAATGACCGGATTGAATCCGTCAACACCGGCAGGCGGCGTAATCGTCTGCTGCGTAGCGGTGGATTTTACTGTTTTGCTCTGAACGTTCGCCCCGCCGCCGCACATATTGATAACATTCGCCATCATTGCACCCTCACTCTCAGAATCTGCACCGTCAGTGCAGCCGTCGGCACAGTCTCGCAGGTGAACGCCATCTGGCCGTTCGTCGTAACGTCCTTTGCCTTGATCTTCGCCTTATTGTACGCGTCCGCGCTTGCATAGGCCGGGCCAACAATGTACTTATAGCCGGACGATACAAAGAGCGCATTGGAAACTGTCTGCTGTTTGTTCGTCCAGCCGTTTACCGCCAGCGTCGCTTCAATAGAGTTCGGCAACGCATATGCAGGAATGCCGCCCGCCGCTTTTACGGCCCCGGAGGGATCGTAATCCGACTCAAGCATATCGCCAGTTCCGGCCCCGGAAGCGCCCCGGCAATAGCCCGCGTCTTTCGTGCTTCCGTCCGAAAACGTCAGAATCAAGTGATACTGCGCATCAATGGAAGCGCCCGTGACGGATACGCCATCCGCGCCTGTGACCTTGCCCGTGTCGATAACCGTTCCGTCGGTCGTTGTAATCACAAGGTGGCCGAGCGCGTTGACCGTCGCATTGTTTATCTTCGCCGCCTCAACACCAGCCGCCTTTGCAAGGGCTTTCAGCGTCGAGCCTTTAATGACCTTGGTCGTCCCAGACTGTGAAACGAGCAGAAGATCATTGTTCCCAAAACTGGCCGCGACATTAAAATCAGATATCTTTTTGTATGTTTCAGCCATTTTCGGCCTCCTGTTTGATAAGCTTGTCCAGCTCGTTATTGATCGCCACGACTGCGAAGCAGTCTGAACGACCAGTGACACGGATCTGATTCAGTGTTTCTTTTATAGCCTTTAGTGATTCAAGCCGTTCGTTCATATCTCCACCTCACAATGCTGTTGCCGTACCGTTTATGTACTTTTTGACCGTGTGATTTGTAAAATCGATCATGATCCCGTCGCTTCCGGTACGGTTTCCAAGCCACAGCTTGTGCGCGGAAGCTTCAAAGATCTTCTGTATGAATGCGGGCGTCGTGTTTCCAAGTTCCAAAGTAGGGTTGCTTCCTTCAACATAAAGGCCCATTTTGTACGTCCCGTCCGTGTAAATCTCCATGCCGTTGGAAAGCATCTTCGCATAATCCTGTTTGCTCTCCTGCGCGTAGATCGTGCAGCCGACAATATCAATGGCACTGAGTGTGCCCGCCGTGATCTCGTCAGCGTTCAGATTCTTCACATCGATCTTGCTTGCGTCGATGGAGCCGATCTTCACGTTTCCCTGAATGTTCACGCCATCCTTGGAAAGCGTGATGGACGCGCCGTTTTCAGCCGCAGAATAGGATAACGTCAAACTGTTCAGATTCAGGTCTATCGCGCTCTGAACTTCTGCCGCGCCGACTTTCCCGCGAACAGTAAGGGAAATCTCCTCTGTAGTCTTGCGTATCTCAGAAATGGAAACAGCCGTCTTGCGTTCTTCCTTCGTCCTCCCCTGATACGGGTATTCGTGGTTGACCTCTGTATCTATCGGCGCTTCAATGCTGGCGCTCATGGAGACGCCAATTGTGAACACCGCAGATGCAACAATGGAATTCTTTCCATTCGGGCTTACGCTGTCTCCAAGCTCGATAGCCGGATTCAGCCTCGCCGTACCAGCAGAATATGGAAGATACGCCACGCCACCAAGCAGGCTATTCACATAATCACAAATTGTCTGCGTCGCATAGATACAGTCCGCTTGAATCTCATAGCCTGACGTGCCGGAAGAATACTGCGTATCTCCATCTGGATAAAGCGTGATTCTTCCAATTGTAACCATGTCGGAAAGCGCATCATAGGAGGCAACGCGCGTCGCATCAACCGTAGCTGGGGAGGCCAACCGAACGAGCCGAAGCTTGTTTTCTTCGGTAATGATGAAGTTGCCGCCGGACGCAGCCGCGATTCCAGAAAGCACCTCTCGCATCGTATAAAGCCCTACAGAGCTGTCAATGCTGTAAGGTGCAATCTGGTTGCGGTTGTCCGTTTCCACGCCGAGAGCCGCCGCGATGTACGCCACAGCGGCATTCATCGTCATGGAGCCTGCCGAGTTCGGGAATTCCTGCTCTGCCGCAAGCATCCGGTCATATGCCGTGATGGTCATAAGACCGTTTGCGGCAAGTTCTCTCGTGTCGATGTAGAACGTTCCAAATGGAATCCAGTCGGTCACGACCGAATATGCACCGGCCAGAATGTACCCATCGTCCGTTTTGATGATGTTCCCAGCCTCGTCCGTGACCAACGTGGTAGGCTCGTAGTTCGTGAGCCGGACATAGCATTCAATTTTTGCTGCCGTGGGAATTGTTCCTTCCGGCCTGAATACCATGTCCAGCATTGCGGACGTAGCCTGACCAATGGTCAGCTTGTCCATCATGGATTTCGTGATCTGCGCGGACTTGATAGACCCGTAGGTGTATGTGACCCCGTTTATGACGGCCTTGAATTCAGTTTTGTGGTCGATTTCAAAAACGCTGTTCCAGTTGCTCGGAACCGACTGCATGGTATCACCTACTTTTCAATGAGAGGGAACGTGATTCCGTCCCAATACTCGCGCCCGTCCGGCTTCTTGATGCAGAAGGACGCAGGGTTGTTGTTGGAATACATCGTTTTTGTAACTGTGCCGCCCTCCTGCGGATCTGTGTACTGTACCTCGACAAAAACAGGCATGATCGCAGACAGAAGGTCGGAAGCCTCCGAAAGGAGCAGAGGGCGGCACGTAACGTCCAGCCTGACTTTCGTAGCGACGCGCGTTCGCTCCATATTGCCGTCCAGCATACGCCCAGTGTCTGGGGAATCTACGTCGTTCCTCGTCCACTTGAAGCCACGGAACGCAATGTAATCCGTAATGTCTACTCCGTTTATCTTTACTGTCATAGCGCCTCCTTACACGCCGGACAGCGCCGCACCGTACATACGGTTTCTCCGATTCTGTCCCGCCGTGATCTCTCTGCCGTCGAGATAAACGCGCGTATCGCTCTTGCCAATTCCGGACACCAGCGGAGCCATCGCGCGGTACACGCCGTCGGACACTGCCTCAACGATCTGGTCATTATTCGCTACAGCCGTCCGTCCGCCGATAGAGCCGACAAACTCAGGCCCTGCCTCTCTTGCCATGAAGAGATCGCCGGAGGTAACAAATCCGCCGGAAGCGAATCTGCCGACAGTGTGCGAGAACTTAGGCTTTACAACGTTGCTGGCAGCCGGAAGCTTTGTGCTGCTTCCGAAATCGAAAATGCTTGCGATTGACGCTTTTGCGTCAGATATCCATGGGACAATGCTGACAGCCCACCATGCTTTGATATCATTGAATACGCCCTTGATTTTATCCGGTATCGTGTTCCAGTCGAATTCTTTCCCGATTGAAGAATAGCCATCTGCAAGCATTGGAAGACCGACCGTTGTGCCGACGCCGGAAAATACGAGTGCAGAACCAATCGCGATTTTGCCGACACTTTCTGCCGACCTCTTGATTTTCTCCCATGCTTTCGTCAGCCAAGCATTCACGGAATCCCAGTTGGCCGCAGTTACCGCACCATACCCGGTGATGCCAGCAATTATCAGTGCAATTCCAAGCGGAATCCCGACACCCGTGAACACGAGAACTAGGCCAACCGCGAGAAGCAACGTGGAGCCTATCACAGCGATTTTCCCGAACACGCCCTGCAACTGATCCTTTATGTAATCCCAATTGACGGCGACTACGCCAGCCAGCCCGGCCGCACCGGCGATCATAAGTCCAATCCCAAGCGGGAGATTCGCACCGGAGAATGTAAGCACACAGCCCAAAACAAGCAATCCGGCAGACACAGCAGCGAGGATCTTCCCGAGCGTCCCTTGCAATTGCTTTTTCATTCGCTCCCAGTCGAGTTTCGCCGCCGCTCCAAGAACCGCCGCGCCTGTCAGCATAAGGCCAATGCCAAGAGGAATATTCGCGCCGGAGAACGCAAGAATCACGCCAACAACAAGCACCCCCGCACCGACGGCAATCATGATCTTCTCGATTGTGTCTTTGACCTTTTCGGTCATTTCGTCCCAGTTCGCCGCAATTTCTTTCGCAAACAGATACGCGCCCGCAGCCATGAGGCCGAGGCCCAGCAGAATGTTTGCGCCAGAGAATGTAAGAATTGCACCGATAACGAACATCCCGAGTGCAGACGTCAGGATTCCGTATGCGGAAGTAACGAATTCCTGAATCCTTGTTAGGACTTCTGCAAATTTCTTTGCTTTTTCGCTGATCTGCGCTTCCTCGAACATATCCGAGTAGTCCGCGCCAGCGGCTCCGCCGCCTCCACCCTTGTTTTCATCGTTCAGACGGTTGATCTCGTCGAAGCCGAGCAGCGTCTTTTGCAGTTCCTTTGCTGCGCTGGATGCACTCTTGAGGCTCTTCGCATAGTCCACTGTGTTCTTTTTTGCCTTTGTGAATGTGCTTTGACCTCTCAGTGCTTGGAAGAACTGATTGACGGCATTTGCCGCCGTTATAAATGCGCTTGCAATTGTGTTAATAACGGGGAGCAACGCTGCAAGTGCAGGCATGACCGCCGCGCCAACGGAATTTTTGACCTGTAGCAATGTTGACGCATACTCGGACATGGTGGCGTTTGCGGTCGCCGCGTCTGTGCTGTTCAGGGCGGCGCTGTACTGCACGAGATTGTTCACGCCCTCTTTGCAGGCCGTAGATATTCCCTTGATCGCGAAACGAACTGCGCGATACACAGCGATACGCCCAAGAGATTTTACCAATCCCTTTATCTGGCTTCCTATTGCAGAGAGTGGAAATATCGCCGCCTTCGCCGCGCCGATAACGCCTTTATTCAATGCCTCCGAGAAAGCCTTGAAGTCAGATACGGACGTTCTCGCAGCGTCGCCAGCTTCCATGACCTGTTCCGTCACTTGCCCGACTTCAATTTCATCCGCCGCGCCCATTTGCACCGCCGCAGCTGGAGCATTTGCCGGAGTGCCGGTATTCCTCGGCCCATTCGCCGCGCCTGCTACAGCGTTCACGTTCTGTGCAGCCTCTCTAAGGTTTGAGAAGTCGATATCCGCAATGCCATGTAGTGTCTGTAATGTCGTTGAAAGGCCGTCGTTCGCGCCCGTGACATTATTTATCGCCGTACCCAAACTCTTTATCTGGTTGACAGCAGCCTTTAATCCCGCACCACCGGAAACAGATTGCTTCAACTGCGTCAGCGCCGAAACAAGTCCCTCTATTCCGCTCGATGCGTCCGAAGCGCTTTTTTTAATCTCAATTTCCAGTGTTTCAACTGTCTCCACTCATATCACCACTTTTCTTTTTGAAATTCCGCTCCATATTCTTGAAGAATGCGATTGCCCTTTCTCTCTCACGCTTTACCCGTGCCGCCCGTTCTTCCGGCGTGTCCGGTGTGATCTTCCGGGGTTTGCTCGGATACTCGATAGGCTTTTTGCCTTTCCCGGCAAAGGCGTTGGACAGTGCGATAGAAATAGCATCAAAAAAATAAACGCCTTGGAGCCACAATTCATAATTCTTGCTCTCAAGACGTAATCTGTCTGCTTCAATATAAGGCTTCATCTTGGCGGGATTCATATTCCAGAATCCCGCCTCGCTGATTCCGATCATGAGACATTGCGGAAGATACGTCTCAATGCATTCCTCACGAAAGGATGCGTAGTGCTTTTTTACGCAGTTTCCGTCTGGCCCTTGCTGTCCGCCGTTTCCGCTCTCTTGGACAGAGCCTGAAAAAAACCGCTTTCTTCGACGGCCTGACGGAGAACATCTGCAAGCTCCTCCATCGTACCGCCGTTCAAAATGTGCTTCTCGATCTCTTCTCCTGCCTGATCCGCCTTGACGCCCATGCACATAGCCGCGTAAGCGCGGATAAACATGATGGACTTCGCTTCGATATCGGACATGGGCACGCCCATATCCTCGAACTGACAGACCGTGTTGAAGGTGATCTCCTTTGTCGGATACCCCTTCCCGTTAATTACGATTCTCTCCTGCATACACATTCCTCCATGAAATTAGGCACTTGCCGTCGGTTTTACTGCCGTGTTCCAGCCAATGTTTCCGTTCGGGGTGATATATGCCGTGTTCTCAAGAACACTGTCCACCTCCGCGCCAGCAAAGCCAAGCGGAGACGGGTTACCCGTGAAGAAAAACGCCTTGGTCAGGCCGGGAACGTAGAATTCCCACCACGTTTTCTTTCCGGCTTCCGCTGCGGTCTTGTACTTGTCAACAATATCATCCCAAGTCGTTTGCAGATCGTTGGACATATTGAAGGTCACAGCCAGCGCCCCGCCGGGGTCTTTCAGACCGTCGATGTAGGTTTTCCATTCCGTCGCTTCGAGCGGCGTCGTTTCCAGCGTGGACGGCTCCGGATTCATGTCCGGGAGGCTCTTTGCGCCCTTGATCTGCGTGAAAGCCGACGGCTGCGTTCCCGCGACTGTTTCGATAGCATAGCCAAGCAGAATGCCTGCCGTGCTGAGTTCAATTGCCATTTGGCTACCTCCTTAGAAGTCGTTTATTTTCGTCAACGACTGTCCGATACCGTGCGTTCATCCGGTAGATGGATGTTTCCGCGTTCGGCAATGTCATGGGCTGCCTGCTCAGTCTGGCAAAACCCAGCGCTGACATTTTTTCGTCAATCGTCTGCATGATCTCTTTTGCCTGTGCTTTGCGCCCACTTTTAAGGTTGCTGTATACGTTGACCTCATACATGAGCTGAGAGTGGTGTGAACCTTCCGTATCAAGCGCCGGAAGGTACGCTGCGTTGTCCTCTTCGATAATGCTGACAGCCGGGAAAAACTCAGGAGCGTGGACATACTCGCCAGTCACAAAAATGTCCCCGTATTTCGCTTCCAGCGTCGTTGCAACCGCATCGAACACATCTGTCTCAATATCAGGAACCACCTGTGAACACCTCCCGCGCTATCCGCAAAATCTCCTGCTGTAGTTCTTTCCCCGTCTGGTACATCGTCGCGGACGGCGGGTTGCCGTATGTATGCAAGCCGCCCTTGTCCTTCGGCAGCCACCATCCCTTGGGGTCGTCCCAATGGCCTTTGCCCGGATATGTTCCGGGCCCGTAGTCCATCGGGGCAGGATGCCCGTATCCGTATGTGACGCCGGAGCCGAATTCGATGAACAAGACTGCCTCGCCGGATGCAATGATGGAATAGCCATTCTCTATAGGCTCTACAGAGATAGAAACGTCATTGTCTCCCGTGTAGACCGCCCTTGAAAATCCGAGGGAGGCTTTTGTGGCTCCAATTTCGGCTAGTCGCCGTGTCACTTCATCGATTTTTCTGTCCCACTCAGCATTAAGTTTCCGGATATCCTTGATGGCCTTATTGATAGACGTGGGATTCAGCTCTATCGTGATCTTCTTCACGACACGGACACCTTCTTGATCGCAACCGTCGTGCTGTTGATGGACTTCGCCACCTTTACGACAACGTAGTCCCACGGGGTCTCCGTGGAGCCGTCAGCGGCGATCTCCGGCGCTTTCTCGATCCAGAGAACCGAAGACTCGTACAGATTCAAATTCTTGTCACAGGTCGTTATCGCCCTGTCGTAGTCGGCATTGATCCCGAAGTGTTCATCGTCCAAGGAACCACGCGCGGCAGATACATTCGCTCTGGCCTCGATGGGATTTCCGTACTTTACCTTGTACTGGCCCGTCCGCTTCCCGTCGGAAAGGATTTTCTCGTTCCCGGTATAGTTGGCGTACCAAAACCGTTTTTCATTGCGTCGGAGCGATCTCAATACGCCACCACCTTTGCGCATACGTTGTTCCGTATGTAAGAAACCATATCGGAGTACTTGAACACTCTGGAAATGCCGTTTTCACTGTGGGAAGTCTGGTTTTCCGTGCCGATCAGGTTGTACCCGGCAATGACCGCCATGATCTCGACTGTATCGTAATCGGGAGAAATGGATTCAGCCCCAGACCATGACAGTATCTCGCTTTCAGCCATGGAAAGGTACGCACCGATCAGCTCTTCGTTCCCGCTCTCTCCGAGAAGAAGCTCCACTCTCCTGATTTTTTCATCAAATGTCACGATGCGTACCTCCTGTTATCAGGCGATGGTAAACCAGCCCTTGGTCTTGGGGTTGTCGCCGGATGCGGGCGTGACCTTTACATAGCCAACGCCAGACTTCGCGTAGTAAGTCTTGCTGGCGTTCACGGTTTCCTCCGTTGCTGCGGTTGCGGTGCCCTTGAATACCTTGACGTCCTTGGTCTCGTCCGTCAGCGCTGCAAGGTAGTACTTGCGGGAGAAGATGTAGTTCTCGCGCTTGTTCGCCGCGTCCTCGGAGCGATTGTTCGCGATGTTCTGCTCGACCTCGACGCCCTTCTTGTTGAAGAGAGTTACGGCTTCCTTGGTCGCCACATAGACAGAGCCGGACGTTGCGTCCTTCTTGGTGTAAACGTTCACGCCTGCAACCGTACCGACATAGCCGTTTCTTGCAAACGACTCCACGTACTGGAGCGTATCCTTGAGTTCCTTCCGGAGTTCTGCAACATCGGCCGGGCTGACGAATGCAAAAATGCTCGCGCCCTCAAGGTTTTCAAGGTTGAGCATTGCCTGTGCGTCTGCAAATGCATCAAAGTTCAGTTTGGTGGCAAGGACGACCATAGTTGCCTTTGCAAACTCGCCGTAAACGTCCTTGTTTACAGTGTTGAACATATCGGAACCGGCGCGGCGCATACCGACGGGGACGATCATGGGGTCTTCCATCGCGTCCTCGTCGAGATACTTGAAGCGATTCTGCGCAAGAAGGATCTTGTATTCATCCTGCACATAGCTGACCTCGATGGTCTGAGTGTTGCCGACACCCTTTGCAAGCTTTTCCGTACCGGCGGTCGCGGAATAACGATTGACCTTTCTGGTCATACCGGCAGTTCCGGTCAGGTTGTTGTCAACCGTGCAGAACTGCTGGAGATCAAGGTGGGAATTGTACTGATCTTCGATCTCGTTCGAGAGGAAGAAATTGCTATAGGGCTTGTTCATAAATTAGTTACCTCCGTATAATTTTTCGTACTGCTCTGGGTTCTTCTGAGAGAACTCGAAGCGTTCAGCCACGCTCATCTTGCGCAGACTGTCCAGTGTGACACCGGCATCCTTCCCTGCGGGCGGCTTCTGGCCCTTTGCGAGATTCCCCGCATCCGCTGCGGCTTTCAGTGCCTCGTTGTGCTTCTGCTGGTTGGCGAAAACAACGTCCATCTTGCCGTCAGCAAGGGCCGCCGCCGTATCTGTGGCAAGCTGCTCCGCATAGCCAAGCCCGAGGAACTTCGCCTTGTACTCGGAAACGACCTTCTCTTTTCTGAGTTTTTCAAGCTCTTCCATGATCTTCTTTTCGTTTGCCGTCCGCTCCGCTGCCGCCGCCTCGTCCTCGGTCATTTTCGATTTGAGCTGCTTGGACAGGTCTGCCGCCTCGGACGCCTTGCGGTCGAACACGGCCTTTTCGACGTACTTCGACATATCGACCGGGTCGGCAAATTCCATGCCGGTAATTGCCTCTCTGGCCTCCTGCGGGAGTGCGTCGAAATTAGGGATTTTGCTGGTGTCGATTTTCATAATTCATTCTCCTTTGGGATTTAAGGCTTCTCTGCCTGTGTAAAGTGGGCTTTTTGCGCTGATCTCCCAGCGTCTGGGTTTTCAGTTCTTCTCTGAACAAATCTGTGAATAAACAAAAAATGGCCGACAAGAAGGAAAACCCTCTCGTCGGCCATGCCTTGCCGCTTCCATCGGACATCATCTTACCGATGGGCCGATATTTAATTATCTGTCAGGCCGGTATTTCACCTTTCTGGACACGTCCACAACGACGATCCCAGCCTTTTCGTTCTTTATCTCGGCGATCCCGCCGTTTTTCAAAATCGCCTCTACGGCTGCTATGACTTTTTCGTCCAGCATAGGATCACCCCCTGACAGGTACAAGGATGCATCTGCATCCGTAGTGCTCTTTTGGCGGAACCTTGTCTATGTCGTAAACAACGCCGTCCCGTTTGCCGCAATCGTCGCAAACACGGTCATCCTCCATCGTCACCCAGCGCACACGCTTTACGCCGCAGTCGCGGAACGCAGCCAGCATTGCAGCGTCACACGCGCCGATACCGTATTGAAGCGTCTGCGTCCACCAATAGTTCGCGGAGCGACGGATGTCGGTCTGGAAGTTCTCGCGGCTGTCGAACTCCCTATCCGTAAGAATGCACTCGTTGAGCCGCATCCTGCGCCGCTCAACTTCTTTTTCGTAGATGTAGCGGGTCACCGGATTGTATTCCTGCAAGTAGCTTTCGACCCACTTCGCATCTATTTTTCGCCGTTTCCCGGCGAACCCGAGCTGCGATGCCTGGCCGAAAGCGAACAGGTAAGCAAAATAGCCTCCGTCTAAATATAGCCGCTCGTTCCGCTGCGAAAGCCGCTTGTACATCTGAGCCGTGGTCTTGCGCGTGTTCAAAACGTTCAGCTCGTCGAATCCCATAAGAGAGAGCCGATTAAACTCCCGCCTGAGATTGTTCTTGACTGCCGGAAGCTCCTTGTCCAGTTTGCTGTAGATCGTCGTTTTCATCGCTGTCCACCTCTACCGGCTCCCACTTCTTCATCTGCTCCTGATAGTACGCTTCCGACATATTGAACGCCGACTGCGGGTCTGAGAACAGGCCGCAATGCTCGAATGCAAGAGCAGGATGGATGTGTGAATTATTGAGCATTGAAACAAGCACCTGTGACTTGCTCTGAATGTTATCGTAATTGTGCCGCGTGAACTTGATATCGACGTCTTTCAGCATGAGCGAAAGCCCGCCGGAACGCTTGATAATGGAAAGCGCGATTTTCAGGAACTCTCTTTCAGAACGCTTGAAGTTCGCCTCGTCGGATTTCGCTCTTGCCTCTGCCGTAGACCATCCGTCGCGGACAATGACCGCTGCTCCGGTATCGCTTGTGCTTGTTCCGCCGTTCCTGTTCGGCATACCGACGATTTCAAGCACCTTCTGGTACAGGTCGTCAATGAGCGTCTGCGTCTGCGTCTGGTTTAGCTGCTCGTTAAGGACTTTGATGTCGGCCTTGTTCTCTCCGAAGGATTTCAGGATGATAAGTCCAGCATCCCGGAGGTTTTTTGCCTTGTCCTCGTCGATCTCGGCATTATAAAGCACCATAAGCGACTGAATGAACTGGTCTACGCCGTCAAGCCTATCGCTCTGCGTGTCGTTGATCGCGTCCAGAAGTGGAAGTACGATCTCAAACGCACCCTGTCTGGCGTTATTCAGGACATATTCCACGACTGGGATGTACCCGACTGTGTTTTTCTCATGCTTCACGATCCGTCCTGTACCGTTTACGCCGTCGCTCTCGATCTCAAAATACTCCGAACCTGTCCAAACGCTGAAAACGACCGTCAAATCGTCCTTCTTAACGTACTTGACGCCCATGACAGGATTTTCCCCGATCCCGGAGTAATGCACGACAAATGCGCCGCGCGGGTCTAGGCAGTGGACAGTGAATGGCGTATCGTCTCCGAGGTCTGGCTTCTCGCCGACAGAGAGGGCCGGAACCGCTTTCCCGAGAATCGCAGCGTCGTTCGGAAGCACAAGCCTGTAGCCTACGCCACAAATGTAGAGCCATTCCGCAATGTCGTTGTCCACGCAAGCCTTGCTGCAAAGCTCCATAATGTCGTTCAGCTCGCCAACTTCTTTGCTCGTATCTGTGTCGGAGCGGCTTACATACTGGATCGGCTCGCCGAGCAGATAGCCCGTCTTGAATGAAACGATCTCATTCGCGATGTTCTCAACGATTTTATTGCAGATTTCGGGCCGAATTTCCTTTTTCCTCTGCAAAACAGGCTGCCGCCCCTTGAAGTAGTTGTACAGGTACTCGATATCCCCGTAATTGGAGATATGGTCGTTCATTGCAGATTCCAGCACTGTCAAAACATTGCTTTCGTCTACATATTCAACGTCGGTTTTGATTTTCGTGCGTCCAAACTGCATAGGATACCCCTTTTCGTTGGTGGGCCGTCTCGGAGTCGAACCGAGATGTTACCGGTTATGAGCCGGTCGCTCTAGCCATTTGAGATAACGGCCCGTCGTTTCCGGCTTGACGTACCGGACGCAAGGCCATGCGCGCTGGCCGACGGGCAGTTCTTTGCGGCATCCTGCCGTTTCCGCTTCACACCGGATTCCGGTGCGGCCGGTTTTGTCAGTTCGGCTTCTCAAGTGACTTCATCTGGATCTGCCACGCGTTGGCTTTCTCCGGCAAGCTGAACGATTTGCATCTTGAAAATGCGCGGCGTTCTACGAAAACCTTAGTCACAAGATTTTTACGACGGTGCGGCGTGACCGAATCGAACGGCCTTGGGACAGCTGCTCGTAACTGCCCTTTGCCAAATGCCGCATGATTTCATTCAGAATGACTATCTGTGCGCAGTTCGGCGGCGTGTATTTCCTGCGCATCACCGTCACCGAGGCGGACGCGAATTTTTGCGGTACAGCGGTATTTGCAGGTTTTCCAGTCCGCGAGGCTGCACGACTCGAAGATGCAGGGTGATCCGGCGCACTCCGGCTTGTCGCAGAATTCGTGGATCAGCTCCGGATACAGGGCTTTCGTTGCGAAAAGGAGCCGCGCTCCGTCAGGCCCGACAAACATTGGCTTTCCTTTTGGTGCGTAGTGACGGATCTGATAAGGAATTTCGTCCCGTTCGCTGTAGAAATGGACCGCGACCGGCGTCACGTCCTTCTCTGCGACGACGTAGACATTTTTCGTGCCGTTGGTGAGATAGCGAATCTCCAAGCTCATTTGTTTTCCTCCTTGCTTTGTTTTCTTGGTTTTTACAGCTTGCCTCCCAGCTCCGGAGCCGCCCGGATTCATCCGCCGTATGGCGGGACATGAAGGGTTTGAACCTCCGACAGGCGGATTAACAGTCCGCTGCTCTACCAACTGAGCTAATGTCCCGTATGTTCTGCTCTCGCCTTGACACCCGGCCGAGCCGGATGCCAAGGAGGAAAGTAATGAAACATGGCCGTGCCAAGGCCGGAGCAGAACTCTTTACATAGATAATAGCACAGAATCACGTGGAAACGTCTGTTTTCGTACACTTTCAACGAAAATAGCGCACGCAAACGTGCATCAATTTAGAATGTTCGGCGTTTGATCTCGATTTGCGCAGAGCCATGATACAATTCGTCGGCTAACATTGCCAAACTATCCGGCGCGTCGTCGTGCACGTTCTTGCCTGTCTGTGAGAAGGTACACACTTCGCGCATAAACTCGTCGTATTCCGGTGTTCTGTGTTCTTTGTCGATGAAATAGAACTTCTTGATTTCCGGGGAGTACTGAATAATCCGCCCGAGCTTGCTTTGATTGTTCGGCGCTCTCTGAGAAGTGATATTCGTTGTCACTCCAATTCCTCGAAGCAGCCTATCAACAGTCGAGGCATATTCTCCGCCGCCGTTGTTCGCCTCGAAGCGCTCCTTGTGCGGCTTGTGCTCTTTCGTCCGGTTAACTACAAGAGGCTGCGTAACGTCCTTCGCGCCCTTGCTGAAAATAACGTCGTGAATATAAACGCTGCCGTCCGTCGCTACATACGCAAAGGGCATTGCAAGGCTGTCACCGCCTCCCCACGCCACGTCGCACACAGCGACTTTATAGAAATCGTCTTCCGGCAAAACGCCGTTGTAATACCGAAGAGACTCCGCGGGGAACAAAAGGCCCTCACGAACATAAGGTTTACCCTGATACTTCGCACACCACGTCGCATCGTCGATGCTGGCCTTCATGTCCTTGTAGTACTCCGTAGAGAAGCCAAGCCCGTATTGGTAGTTGAAATTCGATTCTCCCTTTTCGTTCAGGGCCGGAATCACGCGGAATCTATATCGTGGGTTTCCTTCGTACTGCTCCTGAATCCTTCCCAGCGGATCGGCAACGTTCCACCGTGTACCGACCATCAGTTCGAAAGCCCCGTCTTTTTTTCTGTCTTTGAGCTGATTCAAATACGCATCGTATTTTGCTTGCAGCCGTACAGGATTCAAGGACTCTTCCAGATCCTCTATCAGGTCGTCCACATACAAGCATCCGCCCGTTCCGACTTCGACTGCGCCGGTCAGTGTTCCGCCGACAGACCGCGCCGTGAACGTTGGGAAGCGCTTCTTCCGCTCCAGGTCAATCGTCTCGTTCTTTGCGGAATTATCAACGACCTTAACATCCGGGAACACGTCAGCCCAAGAGTACGTTTCCGCGTCCGTCAGGATGTTCATGGTCTCTCTGTAGAACCCGTCCGTCAGCTTATCCGAGTGCCCCGACATGACATTTGCAACGTCCGGTCTCTTCCCCATGATCCACGTCATGAAAAAAATGCAGAGCGTAGACTTCCCAACTCGCGGAGGCAAAGACACCCCGAGAAAATCCAACTCCCCATCGTTCAGTTCCTGCAAGTCCTGTACAAGTGGCCGGAGCGTCGCCCTTCTCGGAACATAAAACCGTTTCGTCTTGTCCCTGTTCCATTCCAGATATACGCAGTAAGAATCGAAGTCATCTTTCGCAGCCAAGAGATACGTCTTTTTGTTTATTTCGAAAAATTTGAGAACTGCATTCGCATCTTCCGTTTCTTTTACCTTCAAAGCAGTTGCGTTTCTCAACCACAAATCATGTTTGAACGCGTGCTCCCTATCCTCCTCCCACATTGCCCTGACAATGTCGAAGTAGTCCCCATACGCCGCGCTATCCTCCGGTCTCGACTCGATGAATCGTCTGATCCTGCTTAACGTCTCTTCGTACATCCTGCTCCTCCAAACAAAAGGGCCGACGTTTACAACGGCAGCCCTTCTTTGCTTCTTACACCGAACCTTTTATCGGTGCGGCGTGTATTCAATTCGGTCGAAAGTAAATGCCTTTTTACATTTTCCGTGGTAAAAGCGTTCACCGGGCCGAGGCCTGGGGCTCCGTTTCCCCCTCCGGTATGCACCTTCACGGCCTGTATAATATGCGCTTCATGCATTGCATACGTGCATAACGTTCACGTTTCAATGGTTTTCAACGTGTTTTCGCAACTTTCCGCAGATATTCAACGCAACAAAATAGATATTTGGTGGCGTTACTTGTCCGGCATATCCGGCACGGGGGACACTTCCGGCAGTGCGTCCCTATACTTGTCCGCGATCTCAGCAGGGGAAACCCCATTATCTAGCGGATTATTCGGAGTGACCACAACATCTTGTGTATCTTTGTACCCGAACATATTCTTGCCAATGAAAATACCGGACGCCGGGTTGATCTTGCCTGATTGCATCCAATCATTCCACAGGGATTCAAGCACAAACATAGCCTTTTTTATCACCGGTAGGTGCGTTGTGCTCCTGTAGTCCCCTGCTCTCCATTTGCGAATAGTAGTTGCGTCCACGCCCAGCCATAGCCCCATCCCCGGAACGCTTGGCTTTGCGTCCTGGTTGATGCAGAATTCGAAATATTCTTGAATGCGGTGTTCAACCTGCTTCGGATCGCTAATATCGATTGGGGGCAAGTCCCACGCAACCATAGCATTGCGCAGGTATCGGGCATTGTCTCCCGGCTCTATGTACTCTTGGCCAAAGTTGGCGAGATCGGGCCTGTTGCGCTTGCGCTTTGGCTTTGCGATCTCTGTTGATTGCTCCTTGGCTGCTGTTGCCTTTGGCATGAACTCACCCCGTAAAAATCAAAATTGCGCTTTTGCGTCGGCTGCGCGTGCGCAAGCTAGCTTGCGGCTGCGCTGCTAGCAAAAGCATAACATTTTTTGCACGGGAAAATCAAGGCTTTTTGGCGTGCCGCGGGGAATTGGCGCCCGTTTTCGTGCATCACTTTGCGCCGTGCGCAGCTCCTTTGCGTGATCGTCGGCGGAATCGTGGCAGATATGGGAGTTTTGCGCAGGGGCGCGTATATTACAAGAGTGGTGCATACTCAGATTGAAAGGAGCAAGCAACGCGCGCACATTGTGCGCCGCTGTGGTGCATCCGGTGCGCGGGGGCTCTCAGACATGCGAGCCGCTGACGCTCCCGCATTGCGAAGATAGATACTGCGCAGGATAGCAAGAGCACCGACCGCCGTTAATCGGTAGTCGGTGCTTGCTCATCGCCGTATGCGTATGCCTCCATTGCCTGCCTAAGCACTGCATTTACCTTGTCGCCGCGCGCCGTGCAGGCCGCCCGGAAATCATCCAGGAGCGCGCGACGTACCTTCACCGTTTGGTACGCCATGTTTTCCGCGTCCCACTTTTGAGCCGCTCGACGCTGGGAATCTGATACCGCCATTTCATCACCTCACACCGAGAGTATACCACGCGCGCAGATACGTTGTAAAGTATAAAATTGCACAATACGGGTCACGCAACTTTGTGCATAGTGCCTATTGACTATATACGTTACAACGTATATAATAAGCATGTAAACAAGAGATACGGAGCCGCTAAGCGGCAGAAAGGAAACGAAATGAAACTGTTTATGACGAAGAAAGAAAAGCTTGCAAAGAAAGAAGAACTCAATGCCAAGCGCGACGCGCTGGCCAAGGAATACGCCGACACCGTGAAAAAGGGTATGGAGATCGAAGCGACGAAGGGCGAAAAGTTTTCTTGGAGCTACTTCCAGCGCGCCGAGACGATCTTGGAGCAGATCACAAAACTCAGGAAGCAGATCACAAAGCTCAGCTGGTGATGACGTTCTCGCCGACATCGATTTTTGATGATTCGGGGCTTCTGGGCGGTTGAGCCGATCAGCCGCACCACATAATCAAAAAACAGGAGGAACTACACATGAACGCATATAATTACACAATCAAGGACATCGAAAACATGAGCGCGGCCAATCTGGCCGACATGGCCGATGAAGTCGAGACGATCAAAGGCCACACGGTTTATTTCGTTGACTTCGGCGGCTATTTTGGATTTTCCGCTTGCGTCTGCGCAGAAGGGCAGCACATCTACCACGCGAATGATTACGAACTGCACCATGAAGGCAAGAGCCGCGACGAACTGCGCGAGATTTACCGCCGGAAGTTAACCGGAATACTTTTCACAGAATCGGAACTTTCCACCGTCAGCGGATACGATGACAAGAGTGTAAAAGAATACTTTCTGCGCAACCTTTATGCAATGCGTCGCCCGCATGTTTCAATGTTCTGCATCGGCGCTGCTCCGGATACCTCCGGAATGATTTTTAGTCCCGTGTTTATGGCATATTATCGGGATGCCGATTTTGTGAAGCATGGCGCGGAACTGATGCGGACATTGGACGAGGCCGAACGAAAAAACGCTGAATCATTCGACTACTGGAAAAGCGCGTTTCTGCACGAAATGTATAATCACGAATACGGCATCAACTGGCAAGCTGACTTTGATGTTTGCAGCTGTTTCGCAAATTGCAACGGCGTAAAAGACTACACCAGCGCAAGCGAGCTTTTCGCCGCCTGCGGCTTTACCGACACGCAAAAAGCCGCATACATGGCCGCACGGCGCGAATATTTCAAGACGCATGTAGAAACGGAGGAATAAACAATGAAAATCATTAACAACCGTGAAGAATTCCGCATTATCGATCTTTTGAACCAGTATGACGATCTCTACTTTGATGGCCTGAACATCTCGGCCCATCCGTACCGCAACAGCCTTGTTATTATCGACTTGGCGAACGCGATGCAGACCGGCAAGACCTGCACGCGCTGGCTTTTTAGCGTCAGCCCGTGGAAGATGGACGCAGACCGCCTCTGCATGACAGAATATGTAGAGATAGCCGCGCCGGAGTGCGACACCCTCGCGGAGCTTGTCGCATGGCTTCGCGCCGGAAAGCCTCTGCGCGAGGTGGACGGCCTGACGATCTCGGCAGGTACGCAGCCGGGCAACCGGACTTTCTCGCCATTCGCTCCCGTGAAGCCCGTGAAGCTGGGAGACCGACTGAACGCCGGGACGATTGCAAAGGCCATCCGCTCTGGGCAGATCGTCGCAGGCCGCACCGAGGGAAGATACACGGATGACTACGCATTCGACGCGGCTACAGACTTCGGACGTGGAGAGATCGACGTGCAGGCGTTCGCGCAGGATATCTACGAGAACCCGCGCGGCTGGCGCTTCTGGTGGCACGACGAGAGCCGAAAAGAGATCACGGCAGCTTGTCACACGTTCGACTATAAAACGCTTTCTGTTGCGGGCTGACCGCCACAGGGTGAACGGAACTTATTTCTTCGATGGAGGGAAAACAGCATGAAAATTACAAGCATGGGCGGGCAAGTTCCCGCCCTGTTCGCCGATATGCTTAACCAGCCGCATTTGCTAATTGCTGGCGCGTCCGGCTCCGGTAAATCCGTTTTGCTTAATGGGCTTGTGTGCGCTATCCTGCGCCACCATCCAAACCAGATGCAAATGATTCTTATCGATCCGAAGCGGACAGAGCTTAACGAATATGCCGCGATGCCGCACACACTGCGTCACGCCACGGAACACGGCGACATCATAGCGGCGCTTGATTATGCGATGGGCATTGTAAACGCCCGCTACAAGGACATGCAGCGGCGCAGGATGCGCACATACGACGGCGCGAACGTGTATGTCATCATCGAAGAATTCACCGACCTCATGACCACGGCAAAGAAAGAGACATTGCCGACCGTCCAGCGCCTTTGCCAGATCGGGCGCGCCGCAAAAGTGCATGTTATTCTTGTTACGCAATGCCCGCTTGCAACGATCATCCCGACGGCGGTTAAAGTCAATTTTACGGCCATTTGCGGCCTGCACACCGCTACCCGGCAGCAAAGCCGGAATATCTTAGATATGCCCGGCTTGGAACAGCTCCCGAGATACGGCCAGTGCATCTATCAGACACCCGCCGGGATGTGGCGCTACGATGTGCCTTATACTGGAGACCGCGAAATAGCCGCGGTTACTACGTTTTACAAAAAGCAACGCTCATTTCTGCAAAGAGTCTTTGCGAGATAAGATAACCCCGCCCACATCGGGCGGGGTCCTTTTTCTGCGGTATCGCAAAAGTTTATTCCGAGTCTCCGCTATCTTCTCTTTCTTCTTTCTTCGTCCCGTTTTTCTGCAAGGACGCCCGCAGGAATGCTGTTATCAGGATGTTCGCCTGTTCTTCTGTTGCGCCCGCGTTTATCGTAGCTTTGTAAAACAGCAGCGCCATTTCTGCAAGCGCTCCAACGGCATCAATGAGTTCGCCCATCATATCCGAATCCCCTTTATAAATTTGTCGTAGTACGTTGTAGCTACCGCCATAGCCGCCCACATGTCGGCGGAAAAGCCGAAGAAAAAACCCGGTTGTTTCTTTGTGCCTTTCCCGAAGTTCGGCTGTCCGGGCGCGTAGCGGTCAGCTAGCGCCTGCCGGATGTTTCCATCCTTCGCCCTCGGCGAGCCGCACAGACAAAGCTTTTCTTCCCGCCGGTAGATATACCCCATCCGGCGGAAGCCCTGCGTTAGCGCACGCTCCCAAAATCGGCCTATCCATACGCACGTATCGAAGACTTCTGCACCGACCGCCATGCCCATTCCGGCGATCATCTCAATCGCAAAATCTGTTTCTGCGCTTTCTGCGATCTCGGAAATGATCTGCATCATTTCTGCGTTCTCTACCTTCCCGACACGAAGCACACGCCTGATTTCTGCCTCATCGTATTCGGCCAAGACATAGCCGCTTCTGACGTTGCCGGGGTCAATGGCTAATATTTTCATTTTCAGCCTCTTTCTGCATCGCGTCAACACGCCGCCTAAGCCTTTCTGCGCGTCGCAGATGGTTTTCTGCCCGTGATATTATCCGCGTGACGGTAGACCTGTTTACGCCGTATCTGCGGGCTATTTCGCCGGTTCTGACGCCGCTCATGTAGAGCATATAGAATTCTTCCTGCCTGTCCGTCATAGCAATTCCCCCAGCCCGAACATATTCCCTTCGCCGCAGAGGAACAGTAGCTTTACAAGGTCAACGAAAACGCGCGGATTCAGTCCGGTTTTTATCTCGATCATGCGCAAATGGTAATCAACGTCGCCCGGACTCAAAAAAATCTCTTCTGCGGTCTTTCTGCTGCTCATATTGCACTTCGCAAATACCGGTAGTATCTTCTTCTGCGTCCATGTAATGGCTTCCACTCCTTTCTGCACCGTCAAACCTCCTTGCATTCGTCATTTCGCACGTTTACCCTATGCCCGTTTACGGAGACAACGTATCCGGTCGGCGCTCTGTGACATTCGTATTTCTCCGCAATATAGGTTTTGCCGGGAATTGGCCTGAAATCAGCGTAAATCGGAAGAACTTTGGTTATAATTACCTTAACGCCGTCCGTCCTTTTTGGTTTAGCAGCCGCACCGAGTTTTACGTGCTTTTTCTTCTGCGGGTCTCTGTATGCGTGATAACATTCCGGCGTACAAAATACACGTTTGCTTGTGTTTTTTGTCTTTCTCGTTATCAACTCCCCACAAGTCGGGCAATGCATTGTAATTTCAATCATTTTCCCGTCTCCTTTGCCTGTAAAAGAGCTTATTATACGCTTCATAGCGTTCGTCGATGTGCGTCGTGGCAACCATATCTGCCGTTCTATTCGTTGGTTTCTGAATCGGTTTTGTAACGACACATTCTGGTTTCCAGCCTCGTTTAATTCTTCTTTTAATTGTAGCGTATGGGATTCCCGTCTTATCTGCCCACTGGGACATAGTCAACTTTTCCCCAAATGCTTCAATATAGTGGTTTTTTCTGGTATTGTTGCATTGCGTCTTATGGTCAACCCATCTGCAATTATCTGGCGTATAATCACCATCGTTATCGATTCTGTCGATAGACAATTCAGGAGAATACCCCGCGCCAAGTGCCCATTTTTTGAACGCGCAGTAATCATTTCTCCATTTATCATCCATCTTGATTCCTCGCGCCCCATACCATTTGTAATGATATTCCGTTTCGCAGTAACACCTTGCGCGCATTCCACTCCAAATGTTGTGAAGGCGTTTATGACTGTCTCCATGTATCGTTGCATTTTTCCTTCTGTATTCGTTGTTCTTGCACCCGCAACTCTTACGTTTTTTCGTTTTTATCTCCTGCGTGGATAAGTAACGTATGTTTCCGCATGAGCACAAGCACTTCCACTGTCTTACCTTATGGCCGTCATTCCTGATTTTGGGTTCACCTTCTTCTAGTACTTTGAACTCACCGAAGGAGTATCCTGTTAAATCAATTTTTGGTTCTTTGGAGCCACTGATTATACTTTCCATAACGTCTCTCCCATGAAACAAGTTCATCCTTCGTCATGTCCCTAGAGAACCAATCCCAGAATCCGCACGGATTCATTTCTGAGCAAAATCCTCGATAGACACAGTTACACACCAGCACATCCGCAATTTCCGGCTCGATCTCATGCAGCGCCGCCTTAAAGTCCTCGGCATACTGCCGCGTCTCTGGCGAGGACTGGCGGCACAAGCGCTTGCGCATGGTGTCAATGAGCGACTGCACATTTGCTTCTCCTGTGAAGTCAACAGGCGCGTCCTGTGGTAGTTTGTCTCTCGGTATCCCCGTCCGGTCTGAACGCTGGCTTTTGATGTACTTCTCAAATTTGTGACGGCTCCAATGCGTCGCCACCCAACTCTTGATGCCGTGCCATGTCCATTTTACGGAGATATCCCGTATCGGGCTGTGCTCCGCAATGAGAATCTTTTTCTTGAAATCCACGCTCGGCTCATGGTCGAGCGGCGGCTTGCCGACCGTTGACCGGCAGTCGGAAGCGACTTCTACCCAGTCACCCTTTATTTTCAGTATTTCGGTCTTTCTGCCCATTCTCCGGCGCCTCCTGTTCCATTTCCACGGCAAATGCAATCCGGCAAAGTGCGTGTGCAAGATGGTCGTTTGATTCGTCACCAGCGAGCCACGCAAAAAGATGCGTAAGCGCACGCCCTACGTGTTCCTTTACCGGAATCAGTTTGTAATTATCCTCGGTGTAGTGGTGTAATACCGCTGATTCGTACCGGACTTTGGAGAGCTGCAACATAGCCCTCGGTGGAAGCCACTCACTTTTGAAAGGGCGGAAGGATTGTCTTCCGCCGTTCTGCTTCAACTCTTGCTTGTTCGTTATTTTCTCAAGGCTCATTTCATACGTCCTTTCTGTTCAAAACAGGCTTGTTTGTTCGGTATTCTCTGTTTCCTGACCTTCTGCAAAAATATTGCAGAGCATTTTTTCTTTGGCTTCCCTGTAAAAATTCCTGTCGATTTCAAAACCGAAAGCATTCCGGCCAAGCTCCGAGGCAGCGCGCAGCGTGGAACCGCTGCCGCAACACGGGTCTATAACGGTTTCACCCGGATCGGTAAATATTTCAATGAGCTTTTTCAGAACATTCACTGGCTTCTGCGTCGGATGAATCTTTGGCACATCCTTTCCGTCTCGCTCCCACTGGAACCAGTCAAATACCATGTGCCCTGTTCCCCGTATCGGTTTCCCGTTTTCTCCGATTTCCCGGCCATTGTTGAATTTTGGAAGCTTATCCCGATACAGAACAACTGCAAATTCAGTAGCACCAACTATCCGCATATTCGCTTTCAAAACCTGCGCGGAGTAATTCTTACAAAAGAAAATGGGGAACCATTTCTTGAATCCGTATCGCGCCCCGTATTCTACAACTGTCTGAATCTGATAAAATGCACAAAACACGATCATTGCAGGGGCTTTCCCTTTTTCTTTCGGTTCCGGCTTCAAGAGACGTGAACAGAAATGCATGTACTCAGCAATTTTGAAATAGCCATCCGAATTGAAAAAACTCTTTTTTGCGAACTTACTTTCCCCATTGGAATTATCGCCGCCGTTGTACCACATTGGATTACTACCGTATGCATCGGCCCCGATGTTGTACGGAATATCTGCAATTACAAGTTGGGCTTTCGGAATGTTGTACTTCTTGTAATTTTGGAAATTATCATGAAATATCTCACATCGCAGCTTCTTCATCTTGTAAGTTCAACCTCAACCGGGAATTCCGTATGGAAAATCAGCTTGTAATTTGGAACTCCGGTGTTCTTACCGGCCATGTAGATTTTCATTTTGCGTCCTCCTTCGGCACAGGCGGCAGCGGCATCCAATGCGTTACCACGCTTCCAATGCAATCCCGCATAGCCGTGCCGTCGTATCTGCTCCATGTATCCGCGCTTGTGCGGTACGCCTCGCCGACAAATACGCCGTCAGTAGCAAGCACGCGCGTTCCCGGAGCTGGGAGTGTTCCATCAACGCTTATCCATTTGCCAAGCAGTGCGTCTCGCTCGGCTTCCGCCTCTCCCTGCTTCCTTTGTGCAAGAGAAATCACCATGTCTTTCCACTCAACTTCTTCGCGCAGACTTTTGATTTCATTTGATTGCCCCTCGGTTAGCGCCCGAAGAAACTCAATGGATTTCTCATACGCCTGCTTCTGCGAACGTTTTACTTTATCCGTCATATGTCCCTCCAATATTTAATTCTCGCGCGTAAAGCTCCCGCATCCTCGGCGGCATGTCCGCCATGCTCTCAAACCGCAGCCCGCTCATTCGGTCGCGCCCCAACTGCAAAAATTATCTGGTTCGACAGCAACTGCGCTTTTAAAGGACGTGCGCGAAAAGCACATGCCATCGATGTTGTAAATGCAGTCCTTGCACCGCACCACCTCCGCAACGTCTGCGGCGGGCACATCCGAGATGGATTGCAAGTTTTTTGCGCTGCACCCGTCCTGCATTAGTTTCATAAGTGCCGCTTCGCGGCTGATATAGCCTTCAAGCATCGTTCATCCTCCTCATTTTTGCTCCGCAGTCCTCGCAGTAAGATGCACGGTAGTCATCCCATTCGTGTTCTTCACCGCAATTTGAGCAGATTTGCATGCCGTCTTCCTCCAGCCATACGCCATACACAATCGGCGCAGCATCGGCAGTGCGCTGACGATGCAGAAGCGTTTTCACCCGTTGAGGTGTCCAGTTCGGATTTTCCGCGTTGCAGGATTCAAAGTCTGCCAGCGCCGCTTCGCGGCTGATATATTCGTCAGCCATTCTTCTTGCCCTCCAATCCCCATTCCTTCAAAACCATATCCCTGCGCACCATGCAGGCGGCATCTGCCGGGAACTTGAACGTCTCGTCTGTGGAGCATCGTGCATAGTCTTTGCACCGGAAGCATTCGCCGAGGATTACGGCGGCCTGAACGCCCAGACCCTCAGCCTGCTTTTCAGGCGGCAAGTCCTCCATAAATGCGGTACAGTATGTTTCAGCCATCCTTCTTGTCCTCCATTTTCTGCAAAGCCTTCTCGGCTTCTTCGCGGCTAAAAAATACGGTCTTTCCGAAACCTCTCAACGATACGTCGTATTCTCGTTCCGGTGCTCCTATTGGTGCAAAAGTAACAAACCCAATATTGCCCACGACGATCTGCTTTACCTTGCACTCACACACGTATTTACTTTTGTTGTCCAGACGCGCAAACACCGTATCGCCCACTTTGCACGGCAGCACGACCACGTGCCCCTCTTTGTCAGCCTCGGCAAGCTCGCGGATGTGCTTGAGCAATGTAAGCTGCTCCGTCAGCGTTTTTGATTCTTTCAGCGCGTAATCAAACAGTTTCCCCAGAGCGGTTACTTCCTCCGGCTCAAACCCCGTGTTCTCGTAGGCTTTCAGCCGACAATAAAATTCCATCGCGTGCTCTCGCACCGCGGCTACGTCAATCACGCTTCTGCGTGTCGTGTGCTCGTCCACCCGAACATTAGGTATCGTCAGCCGTTCCACAGTTCTTCCTCCACATACCGCCAGCTCTGAGGTGGGCGGGTGATTGGCCCGGGCGCAAGGCCGAATTTTGTCTCCCGCAGGCCGGTAAACTCCCACAGATCGTGCGGGTGGTCGTAAATTCTGAGGTCGGAAATGTGCCATCCGTAGCCGACGCCGCCGTCCAGATATTTCTCCAGCTCGTCTTTTGTCAGGCAGGCACCCGCAAGAAGCGTATCAAGTGGTGTGCAGTCCATGTTCCAATCGCAGATGCAATATTTCGGCGGTTCACAGATTGCTCCTACTCTGACGATCCTTTCAAAAATGTCGTCGCATACAAACTCGCCGACGACACCGCCCTGCACCGAACGGTAAATGTAGCACTTAAACGGTGTGTTCATCTTCGGGCGCGTCTTGCGCACCTCGATCGTCTTCTGCCCGTTGATGATCTTCTCACACCACTCCGGGCGAATGCTGATCAAAACAGCTTTACTCATGCTTGTCTCCTTTCAAAATGTCCTCCATCAATGCCTTAAAAATCGGGTATGCCTGCTGCGGCACTACGGCGTTTCCAAGACATTTAAGCCGGTCCACCCGATGGGGAACCCCATTAGCCACTCTACCCATTCCGGGTTCAACTGCCCAGCACCGCCCGTCCGCAAGCTCCTGCCATTCTCCCCGCCGTGTGGCCCCTGTGCATCTGCCGCGCGCGGTGTTGCAAACATTCGCTCCATTGCCACTCTCTGCGTCAGATTGCATTTCCCCGGATCCTTTTTCCTGCTCGGCGGAACAGATTGCAGCGTGTCTTTGTATTCGTTCGCACGCGGCGTCGGCCACAGCCCTTTCGTCCGGGCTAACACGTGCTCCCGCAGATTGCTGACCCCCCCATGTACGCCCTGATTGCTCGTAAATGTCGTTTCCCCGGCTGCGAGCAGGTTGATCCTCTTTTCTGATGCTATCGTGCAGCCAGCCACCGTCGGTGTCGGCCACATCTGCGAGGCCGGTGAAGAATACCCTTGATCGTCTGTGCCACGCTCCGACAGCCGCAGCCTCAAAATTAAACACGACGACGTGATAGCCAGCACGCTCCAGATCCTTGACCACCTGCCCGGCGGCAATCTTGATGATTCCAGGTACGTTCTCACCGACAACGCAACGCGGGCGCAGCTCGGTGATAACTCGGAGCATCTCCGGCCAGAGGTATCGATCATCCCCTTTTCCCTTTTGCTTTCCAGCCACGGAGAAGGGCTGGCATGGGAATCCGCCGGAAATAACGTCAACTGTTCGTAATCCTGTTCGCTCATAGAAGCTCTCCTTTGTCAGCGTCCGGACATCACGCCAGCGCGGCACGTCCGGCCAGTGCTTTTCCAGCACCTTCGTCGGGTAGTCGGCAAACTCACACTGCCCGACGGTCGTAAATCCTGCCCACTCGGCAGCCAGATCTAGCCCGCCGATCCCGGAAAACAGGCTCAGATGCGTCAGCATTTTGTTTCCTTTCCCGTTGTCGTCAACTTCGCCAGCATGATCTGGCCGAGATCCGCCACATATACCAACCGCCCGCGGCTGTAGACCATCAGCTTGTCGCCCTGGATTTCCATCCGGTCTGCCTCGATGTTCGTCAGATCGTGGCAGCAATCGCAAACAAATCTCATGTCTTATCCTCCTTGTTTTCCGCAAGCATTCGCTCGACCGCCTCCAGCTGGAACACATCAAG
>OFMT01000269.1_pt1 | contig 49743 bp, 37 predicted proteins | sample 1541891 | NCBI WGS metagenome assembly OFMT01 (sample SAMN04209230, study PRJEB22552) | human gut metagenome | biome: gut; material: feces | host: Homo sapiens | place: USA: Oklahoma | reverse complement strand
CGTTGTGTACTTTTAGCACTAAAAAACCAGTGGAAATTTACCTGACGGTAAAATTCCACTGGTTTTTCTGTTTAAGGTTGGGTTTTGTCCCAGCCTCTTTTCTGTTTAAGGTTGGGTTTTGTCCCAGCCTCAACCTTGTTCTTTAGAGTACTACCTAGAGGATAGACGTAAAGTACGGTAGAAGCAGAGTATACTGTACCCATAGTACTTGACAGTCAAAAAGAGAGATTTTCCAAAGTCTTGACACTGAAAAAAGGAGGTTTCCTAAATCCTTGACAATCAAAAAAAGAGATTTTCCCAACTCTTGACAAAAAGAAAAAGCTAAATCCCTGTTCCTTGACAAAAGAAAAGGCTGAATCCCATTTACTTGACAATGCTCTTTTTTTATACCGGCGTAGAAATAAAAAACGTCCTGCTGAACTGGCAGCAGAACGTCAAAATAAAATTATGCAATCATACGCTTAAGTTTGTCTAAACCTCTATGCAGATGCAAGTAGGCAGTTATGTAGCTTATCTTATGTTCTTCGCTATATTTTTTTATTGTCATATCCGGTTCTTGCATAGCATTAATAATATTACGCTGTTTATCTGTAAGACGTTTGAAGGCAAGCTGCATGGCCTGATTGTCCTCCATTTGAGCAATAGCATCAAATTTTTCGGTAATCTGCATTCCATCGCCTTCTTCCTCTGCGTCCAGATAATAGCAATCCTTGACAGATTTCCCGCGTGTAAACTTGTGCAGCAGTCCGTAATGGACATGGTACTGCAACAGTCCGGGCAGATGCCCGAAGTCGCGTCCGTCATACTTCTTGATTTGCTCTAAAAAGATTAACCAGGCAGTATTGACGGCATCCTCGCCCAAGGCTTCACGCACTTCGTAGCGATAGGCCTCCTTGTAGATTAAGGGCTTAAAGGCTGTGCATAATACATTGATTGCCTCGCGGTCACCCTTTTGAGCGCTGTGAACCAGCTCTTTAAATTCTGTGAGAGTGAAGGTTGTTTTTTCCTCCGTGCAGTTCTGCGGTTCGGTGCCTTCCGGCATGCAGCAGATTACCTGTTCGGTATTTTCCTGCTCAGGGCAGTTTTTTGTTGTTATGTTGTCCAGTTCCTTTCTGTGGCGGTTCGTTGACCGCGTATAGCAGAATTCTGTGTTGTACTGCATCAAGCTCTTGATGGGGTTATTATATCACGGAAAATTGAAAAAATTATAAAAGAGGACAGATGTGTCCGTTTTAGCCGTCAAAATAAATTTATGCAATACGCTATTCCCATATGGAGGCGATTACATGGATAAAGACAATGAACGTATTTTATTGGCCAACGTGATTGGTGAGTGTATTAAATCTCTGCAGCTTGACAAGAATATTAATCAGAAAGAGTTGGCATTGCTCTCGGGAGTGTCGGAGCGTTCGCTGCGCAGGATTGAAAGGGGGCAGGTGAACGTGAATGTGTATGTGCTGAGGCAGCTGGTGATGGCGCTTGGTGAGGAGATGCCGGATTTTTGGAGGATTGTGGAGAAGAATATGGAGCTGATGGGAGAGGAGTTTCCTCATGTGCGCAAGAGGGTTGCGGATAAAGTGTTGAGGGATAATAAAAAATAATAAAATGGGAGGAGGGTTGCACAGGAAAGTTTTATCTGCAGCGGAGGCAGGTATTTTTATTTGCAGGTATAAAATATATGTCAGGTTTTCTTGCGTTTAAAACTAATCTACACTAAAATATAAGTATGCAATGATATGTACGGGAGTGGAGAGATAATAATGAAGAATATGACTGTGGAAGAATATTTAAATAGCATTCGTACTCCGGAAGAAAAAACATATGAGAGATACGCCGAAGTTATTGGCGGAGAACCTGAGCCTATTGGATTAGAAGAGCCTAGCGGCTATCCTGCTGGCGTTGAAGAACGCGGTGGCGTAGTTGCAGTCTACTCCGCTGGGGTACGCCATAGCGTCCGAGGATGATGACAAGCTGCTGCGCGAGGATTTGCTGCTGCTGTTCCACACACTGGCGCTGTACAGCAGCCATACGGAAAGCAAAAGCGGCTTTAAGCGCGAAAAGGACGCAGCGACGGAAACGCCGATGTATGCCTATATCTACATCATTATGGATTTTGTCACCCGAGGCTACTACAAGGAAGGCATTGTGGAATATGCTTCGTCCAAGCGCGGTAAAATCCACTGGAACCGCACAATTAAGCAGAAGAAGCCTGTTATTCAGGAAGCGGATATCTATTATCTGGACTTTATCACGAAGAAGAACGTTATCAACGAAAATGACCTGATAACCCTGATTCATCAGTATTGCGTTTATCTGAGCTTTATCCGCTTCGGCTGGCTGTTCACGGATTACGAACCGCCCAAGCCGCAGATCCCGTTCCACCGCCAATGGTTCAGCGCTGCGCTGCAGGAAAAGCTGTGCCGTACCTTTAACGATGCGAATAAGATGCTTTTTGCCAATATGCTGAAAATCATCAACAACGAGCCTGACGAGGGCATGAGGGAAACGAGCTTTACCTTTGGCACGAACAGGTTTGAGTATGTCTGGGAAAAGATGATTGACACAGCCTTCGGCATCAGCGACAAGCAGCGCTATTTCCCGAAAACGAAGTGGAAGCTGGCGCGCAGCGGTAAGGATTGTGATAACTCCAAGCTGGAGCCTGATACTATTATGCTGTACAAGAATAATATCTATGTGCTTGACGCGAAGTATTATAAATACGGTGCGACGAAGAACCCTTTCGATTTGCCGGAATCAGCTTCGATCAACAAGCAGATAACCTACGGCGAATATATTGATGCGCAGGCGGACCTCAAAAATCCGGACAGCGTTATCTACAACGCATTTCTTATGCCGTTTGACAAAAACCATTGGGCGGAAGAAAACGCAGGCACGCTGCATTATGCAGGCGAGGCTGTGGCGCTGTGGAAGGATGCCGGCGAGGGCAGAGGCAAGGAGTACGAGCATATTCAGGGCGTTCTGCTGGACGTTAAGCACCTGATGCAGATTGCCGAAAAGCGTTCGGAAAACGATATTCGCCAGCTGGCAGAAATCATCGAGGAGCATTGCAGCGATCATGGACAAGCTGACTAAGGAGCAACGCCATAAAAATATGCAGGCCATTCGCAACAGGGACACTAAAATAGAAATCCTCCTGCGCAAGGCACTGTGGCACGAAGGCATCCGCTACCGCAAGAATTATAAGGTGTGCAGCTGCCATCCGGATATTGTCATTACCAAGTATAAAATCGCAGTATTCTGTGACGGCGAATTCTGGCACGGAAAGAGTTTGGAACGCTACGACGTTGCGACCAACGTAAAATATTGGCACGAAAAAATCAGGCGTAATGTGGAGCGTGACCTCGAAAACACCATCGAACTGCGCGACAACGGCTGGATGGTGCTGCGCTTCTGGGAAACGGAAATAAAAAAACACCTTGCCGGCTGTGTGGCGGAGGTGCAGCGCTGCATTGACGCAAGAAGAAGAAGTGGCGCTGTACGGCGAACACAGAACTGACGCGAGAAGAAGAAGTGGCGCGTAAGGCGAACATAAAACACTAAAGGCGTTCTACCCAACTGCGGTAGAACGCCTTATTTCTCAAACACAATTAAAGAATTTTCATACTATTCTTTATATTATCGCAATTATCTGATAATATAAACCCATAAGATTTTGCACACCTGTCCGGAGTATGGTCACTGCAGCGTCACGAACGCCTTATGTATTATTGAGTAGTACATAGGGCGTTTTTTGAAGGGAGTCGAAGTAATGCAGACAAATGAAGCAAGTCAAAACACTGAAATCAAACAGGTCATACGCAGCCTTTGCATGATGAACAACAGGTTTATGAACTTTATGCTTGATGACAACAAAGAAGCAGCGCAGGTTTTCTTGCGCGTAATCCTGGGAGATGATAAAATTAAGGTAAGAAATGTCAGGATACAAAGCTTTATCCAAAACATCTACGGCCATTCTTCTCAACTTGATATCCTGGCACAGGATAGCGAGGGACGTTATTTTAACGTAGAGGTACAAAGAAGTGACGAAGGCGCTCCGGCAAGACGCGCCAGATTTTACAGCAGTATCCTTGATACACATCTTCTGCAGCCAAGTAAGCTTTATGAAGAGCTGCCGGATACTTATGTAATTTTTATCACAGAAAATGATGTCTTGCGCGATAATCTGCCGTTATATGATATAAGACGAACGATTAAGCAAAGCGCCAAAGATTTTGAAGATGGTTCACATATTATTTATGTAAACAGCCAGCGTCGTGACGGTACAGCGTTGGGGAAGCTTATGCAGGACTTATACTGCACAGATCCTAAGAATTTACATTACCATGAATTTGCCGAGCGCATGGAGTTTTTGAAATATAGCAAGGAGGGTGAAGAAAAAATGACAGACGTAATTGAGGAATATGCTGCAAGAAAGGCAGAAAAGCTTGCTAAGGAAGCGGCAGAAACAGCAGCTAAGGAAGCAGCAAAAGAAGCTCAGGCACGTAACATTGAACTAGCTAAAGACCTTTTGAGCGAGGGCGAAACGATCGAAAGAACAGTCCGTCTTTCCAAACTTTCGGAAGCAGAGGTGCGTGAGCTGGCGTCCAAGCTGACAGCATAAGAGCATAACAACACTAAAGGCGTTCTGCCCAACTGCGGTAGAACGCCTTTTGGTGCGTATCAGGCTTGCTCAGTTTGCTCTTCCTTTAGCTTCTCCACATCAGCGAGAGATAAATTTGTAAGCTCCGCAATAACCTCGAGAGAATAGCATCCCTTGGACAGCATGCGCTTAGCAGTAGCGAGTTTTTCTTTAGCTTCACCTTCAGCAATGCCTATTTCCTTGCCTTTGGCAATACCCACAGCTTCGCCCTCACGCCTCTCATCTAATAAACGTGCTTCCATAAGCATAAATTCTCGCCTCACTTTCGTATCGAGTTTCAGATAGCTGATTTCATCATCTATCTGCTTGGTAAAATCAGTAGTTACAATGTGGTTGTTTACATAATCATAAAAGCTCTTGATGTCTTTAGAAATATCTCCATGCGTACCTTTTGTGTTCAAAATCATGGTGGTCGCTTCATCGGGAAGCTCCAACTCCCGATTCTCCAGACAACACTTTTTAAAGGTATAAACGTAATTATCCTGTTCGAAGAAGTCAAAAACACAGATAAAAATAATAAATGTCGGTGGCAGCAGGTCATACGGCTGTCCCTTCTGCAGCAAATCAATATCAAGCAGCGCCTGGTAATAACGGGAACGCTTAGGCAGAACGTAGGTGTCCGTATCGGGATTCTTCTTGTTTTTCACCTGCATCTCCAGATTATAATGCGTGTTTTTATCATCCGCTACAATGATATCAAGGCGGATGCCGCGGCTTGTGTACTTAGGCTCAAGCGTCTTTTCTGCCTCCAGATAGTTGATATCCGCAATTTCTATCTGCAGCAGCTCCTCCAGCAGATGCTTGCAGATGCGCTTGCGCGACATAACCTTCTTGAAGATGAAGTCGCTTTGGATAGTCAGGTTTGCAAATTTTGTTGCCAGGTCTTGCATGGTTTTTCTCCTTTCATTTTAACACAAGTGAATAAAAAAATACATAAGCAGTTGCAAAGCGCCTGAAAAACAAAAAAGAGCAGTACCCTGACGATAAAAATCGTCAGTTTGTACTACTCTTAGAATGTACCAGATAAAAATAAATGGCCTTGCTTAAGCTTCTGCAGAAAAAGTGCATCTGCAGGATATACTGCTTATTTAATTGTCCGCAGGTAAATGAGCTTGATGCATAGGCTTACTTGCGGTTTTGAAGAACTTAGTTTAAGTTTACTTGAAATGCAAGAGAATGTCAAGGGAGTAGATGGGGGGAGCGAATTGCTTCAGCCTTTTTTGCATGCGCTATTCCTCTGCTAAAAAATCATCCGTTTGGCAACAAACTTTTCACAAAAAATATGTATCACTATTTGTCAATAGCCCATATTTAGTGTATAATAAAGTAGAGAGTATGTGTGCGGACACAGTATCAAATTCAATTTCTACATTTGTACGGAAGAATGTAAAATAAAAAATGGAGGTGTATTTTTTTTGGGTAAATTTCAACATAAGGTCCAGATTATCCCGCTGGGTGGTTTGGGCGAAATTGGTAAAAATATGACGGTATTCCGTTACGGGGACGACATGATCCTGATTGATGCAGGCCTGATGTTCCCTGAAGACGATATGCTCGGCATTGACTTGGTTATTCCCGATATTACATATTTGGTTGAGAATAAAGATAAAATTAAGGGTATCTTTCTGACACATGGTCACGAGGACCATATCGGTGCGCTGCCCTATGTTATGAAACAAATTGATTGTCCCGTTTATGGTACCGCACTTACTCTGGGTATTTTACAAGGCCGCTTGAAGGAAAACAGTGTAGGCAACGAAAACCTGCACGTAGTAAAACCCGGTGACAAGATTAACGCCGGTGCCTTTAAGCTCGATTTCATCCGCGTAAACCACAGCATTCCCGACGCTGTTGCTATCGCGATTACTACTCCTATCGGTGTTATTATCCACACCGGTGACTTCAAAATCGACCACACTCCTGTTGACGGACAGGTTATGGAATTCAATAAATTTGCCGAATACGGCGACCGCGGTGTACTGTGCCTGCTGGCAGACAGCACCAACGCCGAGCGCCCTGGCTTCACTCCCAGCGAAAAAATGGTTGGCCAGACCTTTGACGAGGAGTTCCGCTATGCTAAGCACCGTATTATAGTAGCAACCTTCTCCTCTAACGTACATCGTATCCAGCAGGTTATTGATACTGCTGTGAAGTATGACCGTAAGGTAGCAGTTATCGGACGCAGCATGGTGAATGTTGTTAATATCGCTAAGGAGCTGGGTTACTTAAAGGTTCCCGAGGGCGTTTTGATTGATATTGATGAAACTCATAACTATACGCCGGAAAAGGTTGTTATTATCACCACTGGCAGTCAGGGCGAGCCGATGAGCGCGCTCACCCGTATGGCTATGAATGACCATAAAAAGGTTGATATTATGCCCGGTGATACAGTAATTATTTCTGCTACACCGATTCCGGGCAACGAAAAGCTCGTTTCCCGTACTATCGACCATCTGTACAAGCTGGGTGCGGACGTTATTTATGAAAAGAGCAACGGCGTCCACGTTTCCGGCCACGCCAGCCAGGAGGAAATCAAGATGATGCACAATCTGGTGCGTCCGCGTTTCTTCATGCCTGTGCATGGTGAATACCGTCACCTGGTTAAGCATGCTAATCTGGCAAAATCTCTCGGCATGCCGGCAGACCACATTGTTATCGGTGAAAACGGCAGCGTTATCGAGCTGACCAAGAGCAGCATTACCATTAACGGCAAGGTGCCTGCAGGCAAGGTGCTGGTTGACGGCCTTGGTGTTGGCGACGTAGGCAACATCGTACTGCGCGACCGCCGTCAGCTTTCTCAGGACGGTATTATGATTGTTGTTGTAACCATCGACAAGGAATCCTGCCATGTGGTTTCCGGTCCGGATATCGTTTCCCGCGGCTTTGTTTATGTGCGCGAGGCCGAGGATCTGATGGATGAAGCACGCGACAAGGTGCAGGCTGCTCTGGACCGCTGCGAGGAAAACAATGTTTCCGAATGGTCGGCAATTAAGTCTACCGTGCGTGATTCTCTGGGACGCTTCCTGTTCGAAAGAACCCGCCGCCGTCCGATGATTCTGCCGATTATCATGGAGATTTGATAGTTTTCAGTGAATAGTGATTAGTGAATAGTTTTTGGTGAACGGTTGTCAGCAGTCAGCTGATAAAGGATGACTGCCGGCAGCTGCGATTTTAGGAGTTGTCTTATCTTGCGCAAGGAAAGAAGAAGGAAGCAACAGAATAGAAGCTACTCGCGCCCTGTCGGCGTTGTCTGCCTGCTTATGGGTCTGCTGTTTGCTGCCGCGCTTCTTATGACGGCTGAGGACGGCGTAATGCATTATGCTTATCTGGTGGAGCAGAATCTGCTGGGGAAGGGTGTCTTTCTGCTGCCTTTGGCTTTCTTTGCTGCGTCCTGGCAGCTGCTTAGAGGTCAGTTTGGTGTTTTTAACAAGAGAACATTAATTTTTACTTTGGTGACGCTGTGCCTTACAGGCACAGCTCATCATGTTTTTGTGCCTGTTGGCTCTGAGCTGGAGCCTTCGCTGATAGCGGAGGGCGGCGGTCTTATAGGCGGCCTTTTGCTGAAGTTGCTGCGTTCCTTTGCCGGTGATGTGACTGTTTACGTCATTCTGGCTTTAGGCTGGCTGTGGCTGCTTGGCTTGGTGCTGCCGCTGCGCAAATGGTGGGAGCTGTGGCAGGATTACCTGACCTCCGATGAGATTACGCTGGTGCGCCCCGACGACAAGGTGAGGGAGGAGCGCGTGCGTCCGGAGCCTGCGGTAAGAGCTGTGTTCAAACGCAAGAGTGCCGCGCCTCAACAGCATGCCGCTCCTGCGGATAACGTTATCAGCAACTATACAAGCCCCGAGTTTGATGCCTTCAACGAAGGTGTGCAGAAGAAAAGTGCTTTCAGAAGCATTTTAGGCTTTACCAAAAACAAGAGTGTTTACGAAAAATCACCTTTAAAAGAGGAAATAGAGCGTGACCCGGTGCAGCTGCCCGAATGGGAGCAGTCCAAACCAGAGGTCATTGTAAGACCGATTATCAATTATGACGATGATTACGAGCCGGACAGCCGCTTTCTGGATGATGCGGAGCCGCAGGCTGCTGAACCAGAGCCGGAGCCGGAGCGTCCTGCTTCCGTAATCCGCAATACCTATCGCGAGGAGCAGGCGGCAGCGTTTGCAGCGCCTGCTAAGGCGGAGCCGCAGCCTGAGCCTGAACTGGAGAAGCCGGCCGTAACGATTTTTGACAGCGCGGATAAAATTGCCGCAGCGGCGCCTGCTCCGCAGACTGCAGCAGCATATGAGCCTGAAGCGCAGGCCGCGAGCAGCTATCAGCTGCCCCCGCTGGAGCTTCTGGATACGCCGAAGGCCAGTGACCCGTCCACCTATCAGAAGGACATCATGGACCAATGTGCGGTGCTGGAGCAGACTTTGGCAGACTTCAAGGTGCGCGCCAGAGTTGTTGCCGTAACGCGCGGACCGTCGGTTACCCGCTTTGAGCTGGAGCCTGCGGCAGGCGTGAAGGTAAGCTCGGTGGTGAACCTTGCGGATGATATTGCCCTGCGTCTGGCTGCTCCCGGTGTGCGTATCGAGGCGCCGATTCCCGGCAAATCCGCCATCGGCATCGAAGCGCCGAACACGAAGAACGATCCCGTGTGCTTCCGTGAGGTTGTGGAGGCAGGCAGTGTGCGCAATGCCAAGGAGCATCTGTGCATCGGTCTGGGCAAGGATATCAGCGGTGATATTATTTCCGCCGACCTTGCGAAAATGCCCCACCTTCTGGTAGCAGGCTCCACGGGCTCCGGTAAATCGGTGTGCATCAATACGATTATCGCCGGTCTTTTGTACCGTGCTACCCCGGACGAGGTTAAACTGATTCTTGTCGACCCTAAGGTCGTAGAATTGTCTAATTACAACGGTATTCCGCATCTGCTGACACCTGTTGTCACCGAGCCGAAAAAGGCAGCCAGCGCGCTGCACTGGGCGGTTGCGGAAATGGAGCGACGTTATAAGGCGTTTGCCGACAGCCGTGTGCGTGACATCAAAACCTATAACGCACAGGCTGCCGAAAAGATGCCTTATATCGTAATTATCATCGACGAGTTGTCAGACCTGATGATGGTAGCCAAGGTTGATGTGGAGGATGCCATCCTGCGCCTGGCACAGAAGGCCCGCGCTGCCGGTATCCATCTGATTCTGGCAACCCAGCGTCCGTCCGTAGATGTTATTACAGGCATCGTCAAGGCGAATATTCCTTCGCGTATTGCTTTCGCCGTATCCTCGCAGACAGATTCGCGCACCATTATTGATATGGGCGGTGCCGAAAAGCTGCTGGGCAAGGGCGATATGCTCTTTTACCCCATGGGCTACAACAAGCCCGTGCGTGTGCAGGGTGCCTTCGTCAGCGATGATGAGCTGAATAAAATAGTAGATTTCATTATCAAGCAGTCCATTCCTGTAAATTACAGCGAAGAGGTAACAGAGCAGGAGCTGGAATGTGATAATAAAGGCCATAATGCCGAGGATGCAGGCTCCAATGCGCCTGCAGAGGATGAGCTTTTTGAGGATGCCCTGAGCCTTGTGCTGGACATGGGGCAGGCATCAAGCTCCATGCTGCAGCGACGCTTCCGCATAGGCTATACGCGTGCGGCGCGTCTGGTAGATACGATGGAGGAGCTGGGCATTGTCGGTCAATCTGTAGGCAGCAAGCCACGAGAGGTTATAATGTCGCGTAAGGAAGCAGAGGAACGCTTCCTGCGCCGTGAATAAGCGGAGGTGCAGGCGAAATGGATGATAAGGAAAAGACTGTCGGCGCAATTTTGAAAGAAGCAAGACTGGCCAAGGGTATCTCTCTTGCTGATGCCGAAAAGGCTACCAGTATCCGCAGCCGTTATCTGCAGGCTGTAGAAAATGACGAATATGACAAGACTCCGGGCGAGGTTTTCCTGAAGGGAATAATCCGCAACTACGGTAATTATCTGGGACTGAACGGTCCGGAGCTTGTTAATGAATATAAAGCAAGTGCTGCCGGTATGGCGGCAGAGGCTGTACGCAGCCAGGGTATCCGCGAGGTGGAAAAAGTCCGCCTCAACATCCAGCTGAAGGATAAGCGTGATATCGGCAGCGGTACAGGCCGCTTTGAAATGCCGGGTTTGCCGAAGCTGCCGATGAAGCAGTGTCTGGCAGGTTTAGCAGCGGTAGCGGTGCTCACGGCAGGCTATTTTGCTATTCCCGCTACGATTGATTATTTTAAAAATATGCCTAAGGAAGAGGCTAAGCAGACCGAGCAGGTTAAGCCTGAAGCTAAAGCACCCGCAGTGCTGGACAAGGTTACCGTTGACCTGGAGGCCGAGGGTGACTGCTGGCTGGAGGCAAGTGCCGACGGCAAGGAGCTTTTTGCCGGCATTCTGCATGCTAAGGAAAGCAAGCATTTCGAGGCTAAGGATAAGCTGATTGTCAAATATGGCAATATCGGCGTTGTCCGCATTAAGGTGAACGGTCAACCCGTTGACCTTAAGGGCGAGCATGGCGTGGCCGTCAAGACCTATCTGCGCAACGCTCCCGCACAGCCTGCAGCCGCAGCTAAGGCAGAGGAGGCTGCACCGCAGCCCGTAGCCGAAACCAAGGCCGCACCTGCTGCCGCAGTAGAGGAAGCGCCGCAGCCCGCTGCAGCCGCACCTGCGCCGAAGGCAGAAGAACCGAAGCCGCAGGCTGAGGTTAAGCAGGCTGAGCCGCAGCAGCCACAGGCTGCCGGCGAAGCGAAGGCCGATAAGAAGAAATAATAATTTGTTCAGGAGTTTTTAATGAAACAGTTTTTACCGATTTCCGCTCAGGAAATAGCCGAGCGTGGCTGGGAGCAGCTTGACTTTCTGTTTATCAGCGGCGATGCTTATGTAGACCATCCCTCCTTCGGTCCGGCAGTAATCTGCCGTGTGCTGGAGGCGCAGGGCTACAAGGTAGCTATGCTGTGCCAGCCGCGTTGGGATAAAGCAGAATATCTGGCAGAGCTGGGCAAGCCGCGACTGGGCGTGCTTATTTCCGGCGGCAACCTTGACTCCATGCTGTGCCGTTATACGGCAGCCAAGAATGAGCGTGCTGTCGACAAGTATACCGCAGGCGGCGCGGTGGGACAGCGTCCCGACCATGCTACGGCCGTTTATGCGCAGCTCGTCAAAAAGCTGTGGCCAGATATGCCTGTAATTATCGGCGGCATTGAAGCCAGCCTGCGCCGTTTTGTGCATTTCGACTACTGGGAAAACAAGCTGATGCCCTCTATTCTGGAGGCCAGCGGTGCGGACCTTTTGATTTACGGCATGGGTGAAAAGCAGGTAGTGGAAATTGCCGACTATCTGGCAGGCGGTGCCGGCGCCGAGGATATGCATTACATCCGCGGTACGGCGTATATGTCCGACACTCTGCCTGACGACGAATATGTAGAGCTTCCCGGCTGGAAGGCTATCAAGGATGACCGCAAGGAATTTGCCAGAGCCTTCAAGCTGCAGAGCAAGGAGCAGGACCCGTTTTATGGCAAAATCGTAGTCCAAAAGGGACAGAAGAAATATATCGTACAGAATCCGAACATCTTCCCGCTGACGATGGAGGAGATGGACGCTATCTACGATTTGCCTTATATGCGTAAGTGGCATCCGAGCTACGATGCCAAGGGAGGCGTTGCGGCGCTCGAAGAGGTTCAGTTCAGCCTTGTCAGCAGCAGAGGCTGCTTCGGCAGCTGTTCCTTCTGCGCTATTCATGCGCATCAGGGACGTATCATTCAGGCGCGCAGCCATGAATCTATTCTGCGCGAAGCTAAGATTCTGACACAGCTGGACGGCTTCAAGGGCTATATCCATGACGTCGGCGGCCCTACGGCAAACTTCCGCCATCCTTCCTGTGCCAAGCAGCTGAAATACGGCGTGTGTAAGGACAGGCAGTGCCTGTTCCCCAAGCCGTGCCCCAATATTGATGCCGACCACAGCGATTATATAGCGCTTTTGCGCAAGCTGCGCGCTTTACCGGGCGTCAAGAAGGTGTTTATCCGCAGCGGTATCCGTTATGATTATATGCTGGCGGATAAAAAGCAGGATTTCCTCGATGAGCTGTGCCGCTATCACATCAGCGGTCTGCTGAAGGTGGCGCCCGAGCATATCGCACCGCAGGTTCTGGCGCGTATGGGCAAGCCCGGCAAGGATGTTTATCTGAAGTTTATGCGTCTTTATGCGCAAAAAAATAAAGAAATCGGCCTGCCGCAATATCTGGTGCCGTATTTTATTTCCAGCCATCCGGGCTGCACGCTGAACAATGCTATTGAGCTGGCAGAGTTTTTGCGTGACATCAAGCACAATCCGGAGCAGGTACAGGACTTCATTCCTACTCCCGGCAGTGCGGCGACGGCGATGTATTATTCCGGCATCGACCCGGAAAGCGGCGAAACCGTATTTGTGGCCCGCAATCCGCATGATAAAGCAATGCAGCGTGCGCTGATGCAGTACCGTTCTCCGCGTAACCGTAAGCTGGTGCTGGAGGCGCTGCAGAAGGCAGGCCGTATGGACCTTGTGGGCAGCGGACCTAAATGCCTGCTGCATACGGAGCAGGAGCAGCGCGGCGGAGTGCGTGGCGCGAAGCGTGATGCTTCTCGCGGCCCGAAGCGTAATGCAAACCGCAGTTCTGCCGGCAGTGGAGCGCGTAAGGCAACGCGCAGTACCGCTTCAGGCAGTACCGGTGGAAAAAGGCGTGAGGATAAGCGCCGCAGATAGTAACGGAGGGATGAGATGATCCGTTGTATCTTTTTAGTGCTGATATTGGCCGGAATACTGACGGGAGGCTGCGGTGAGCGGCCTGCTCCTGTACAGAACGCAGGGGCAAAAACCATTATCCTGTATTCCGAGCTTGATAATAAATTTACTGAAAATCTGGTGGATGCCTTCAACAAGGAGCAGAAGGATAAGCTGCAGCTGAAGGCTGTTTACGAGCTGAAGCCCGGCGATGAGCTGCCGGACGTTGTGCTGGCCGAGCAGCGCACACTTGCCGGCCTGAAGCGTCAGGGAAGCCTGAAGCCTGTGGCCTTTGCCGATGGCGACAGACTGCCGCAGAAGTTCCGTGATGCGGATTTAAGCTGGTACGGTATTTTCTATGATCCGATAGTTTTTCTGGTCAACCAGCAGTACGCCCGTACTGTTGGTCAGGCCAATATCTGCAGCTGGCAGGATTTGGCAGGAAAAGAGCAGCTGCGCATTGCTCTGGAAAATTTATCCGACAGCAACAGCACGCAAAACTTTCTGGCAGGTCTGGCAGACCGCTTCGGCGAGGATGAATCGCTGGAGTATTTAGGCAATATCAACCGCTTTATCGGGCAATATGCCAAGTTTCCCTTTACACCTGTGCGCATGGCGGCGGTAGGTGATGCGGATGTGGCTATTACCAGACAAAGCTACGTGTTTAAATATCTGGAAAATAAATTTCCCGCTTATGTTGTCTATCCCAAGGAAGGCACGCCGGTAAATCTTTTCTGCGTAGGCCTGTTTAAGAACACTGCCGATGATTTGCAGGGTATTGCCGTTATGGAATGGCTTTTGACAAGCGAGCAGGTGCAGGCGATAGCGCAGGAAAACGCTACAGGCTATCTTTTCCTGTTCCCGCGCGGCTTTGATGAGGCTGCTGCCGATGCAGATAAAATCTGGCTTAACAGCAGCTATCTGGAGCCTGTTAAGCAGGACAGCCTGACGAATAAGTGGCTGAGTAAGGTTAGATTCAGTAAATAGTGATTAGTGATTAGTGATTAGTGATTAGATTATAGTGATTTATGCTCTTGCTTGCTGTCCCGACAGCTTGGGTGAGGGCAGCAGGTTTTGGAGGTAAAGAATGAAAATAGGTATGGTCAGCCTCGGCTGTCCCAAAAATCTGGTAGATTCTGAAGTTATGCTGGGTATTATCAAGGATAAGCAGCTGGAGATTACCAATGATCCCGCAGATGCCGAACTGATTATTGTTAATACCTGCGGTTTTATCGAAAGTGCGAAGGAGGAATCCATCAGCACAATTTTACAAATGGCGCAATACAAGGAGGAGGGCAGCTGCAAGTATCTGATTATGACAGGCTGCCTCGGCCAGCGTTATGCAGACGAGCTTTTCGAAAGCATGCCGGAGGTTGACGCTATCGTCGGTACCGACTGCTTTACCGATATCGGTTGGGTTATCGACCAGGTGCTGGCAGGCAAGCGCGTAAAGCATCTGCAGAAGCTGGAAAGCAAAAATGTGCAGGCTCCGCCCAGAATGCTGACTACGCCTGATTACATGGCGTATCTGAAAATTGCCGAGGGCTGCGACAACTGCTGCTCCTACTGCATTATTCCGCAGCTGCGCGGTCCCTACACCAGCCGTCCTTATGATGAGGTTATGGCTGAGGCAAGAAGCCTTGCTGCTCACGGCGTCAAGGAGCTGATTGTAGTTGCGCAGGACACCACCCGCTACGGCGAGGATCTCACCGGCAAGCTGCTTTTGCCGCAGCTGCTGCGTGACCTCAACGAGCTGGAGGGCATTAAGTGGATTCGCGTTATGTACCTGTATCCCAACAACTTTACGGACGATTTGATTGCAGCCTTTGCTGAATGCGACAAGGTGTGCAAGTATATTGATATTCCTCTGCAGCATGCCAGCGACAGACTGCTGGACAGCATGAACCGTTACGATACACGCGCGCAGGTAGAGAAGCTTCTGGCCAAGCTGCGCGAGCGTATTCCGGGAATTACTATCCGCACTACCTTTATTGTGGGCTTCCCCGGTGAAACCGACGAGGATTTTGCGGAACTGATGGACTTTGTTGAAAAGCAGCGCTTTGAAAACGCAGGCGTGTTCCAGTATTCCCAAGAGGAGGGCACTGTGGCCGGCGCTATGGAAAACCAGATTGAGCCTGAGGTTAAGGAAAACCGCTATCATGAGCTGATGGCGCTGCAGGCAGGAATTTCCGAAGAAATCCATCAGGAGCGCGAGGATGAGGAGCTGGACGTTATCGTCGAAGGCTTTGATGAAGAAAACCCCGCTCTTGCGGTAGGACGTTCCTACCATGAGGCACCTGATATCGACGGCAACATCTTTATCGAAAATGCCGCCGAGCTGGAGGTAGGCCAGATGGTAAGAGTACGTATTCTGCAAGGCTTTACCTATGAAATGGTGGCAGAGCTGGTTTAAGAGCGTTGCTGTAAGAGTCAAAATAACCGGTGAGAGGGTGACAGCAGATGAAGGTTGAAATCATTACTACCGGGACGGAGCTGCTGCTGGGTGAAATTTTAAACACCAATGTGCAGTATTTATCCCGCAAGCTGAATAATATAGGCTTTGATGTTTTATATCACACTACGGTCGGAGATAATCCGGAGCGTATGCGCGCAGTGCTGGAGCAGGCCATGCAGCGCGCCGATATCATCATTACCAGCGGCGGTCTGGGGCCGACGCGCGGTGATATTACCAAGGAGATGGTGATGGAGGTATGTCATACCGAAGGATATCTCGATTTGGATACATGGGGACGCATAGATGCATATTTTGCCAAGAAGGGACTTTGCCCTTCGCAAAATAACGAAAAGCAGGCGTATGTTCCCATCGGGGCCGAGGTACTGCAGAACGATGTGGGTACCGCTCCCGGACTGTGGCTGGAATATAAGGATAAAATCTTCATTATGCTGCCAGGACCTCCGAGCGAGCTTACGGATGTATGCGAAAAGCAGCTGCTGCCGCGAATGCTGCAGCGCTTCAGCGAGCACGGCATTATCATGTCGCGCACTCTGCATCTGCGCGGTATCGGCGAATCTATGGTAGCATCCAAGCTCGACGAGCTTATTATGGCGCAGACAAATCCGACGATTGCGCTTTATGCCCGCTACGGTGAAATTCTCATCAGGCTTACGGCGAAGGCTGCCAATGATAAAGAGGCAGTCAAGCTGCTCGACGCTATGGAAGCCAAGGTACGCAAGAGCGTTGATAATTATATATACGGTGTTGATGATGCCACGCTGGCGGCCTGCTTAGGGCAGGAGCTGCTGAAGCAGGGCAAAACTATTGCCTTTGCGGAATCCTGCAGCGGCGGTCTTGCCAGCAGTCTGGTTACGGATGTGCCGGGCAGCAGCGAGTATCTGCTGGGAAGCATCATCAGCTACACTAACATGGCTAAGCAGAAGCTGCTTAATGTACAGGCAGATACGCTGGCCAAATACGGTGCTGTCAGCCGCGAAACCGCCTGCGAAATGGCGCTGGGCGTGCGCAAGCAGCTGGGCAGCGATTACGGTGTGAGCATTACGGGCAACGCCGGACCGGGAGCCAGCGAGGGCAAGCCGGTAGGCCTTGTGTATATTGCCGTTGCTACCGACGATGTGGTATATTGTCAGGAGCACCGTTTTATGTCTACAAGAACAGAAAATAAGCTGAGAATAGCTCAGACAGCTATTTCCATGGCTATTGATAAATTATTAGAAGAAAAAAACAATATGGAGGATAAACATTAATGACCATTCAAAAAGAGATGTTCGGCAGCTTAGAGCTGGACAAAAAAATTGTAACTGCCCTGACTGACATGGGCTTCGAAGAGCCTTCTCCGATTCAGGCCGCTACTATTCCCCTGGTGCTCGAAGGTAACGACGTTATCGGCCAGGCACAGACCGGTACCGGCAAAACCGCTGCTTTCGGTATTCCTCTGGTGCAGGCAATTACCGACTTCAAGCATATTCAGGCGCTGATTATGACTCCGACCCGTGAGCTGGCTATTCAGGTTGCGGAAGAGGTAGGCAAAATCGGCCGTACCCGCCGCGTGCGTGCGCTGCCTGTTTACGGCGGCCAGCCGATTGAACGCCAGATCCGTGCGCTGCGCAACAATGTGCAGATTGTTATCGGTACTCCGGGCCGTCTGATTGACCATATCAACCGCGGTACTATCCATCTGGACCATATCAAATTCCTCGTACTGGACGAGGCTGACGAAATGCTGGATATGGGCTTTGTTGATGATATCGAAGAAATTATGCGCAGCCTGCCGGTTGAACGCCAGACTCTGCTGTTCTCCGCAACTATGCCCCGTCCGATTCTGAGCCTGACCAAGAAGTACATGAAGGCGCCGAAGAATGTAACCATTTCCAAGGAAGAGCTGACTGTACCTCTGATTGAGCAATACTATTTCGAAACCAAGGATAAGGTTGAAGGCCTGTGCCGTCTGCTGGACGCAGAAATCGACGGCAAGCTGATTATCTTCTGCCGTACCAAAAAGGGTGTTGATGACCTGTCTATCGCACTTTCCAGCCGTGGCTACATGGCTGAAGGCCTGCATGGTGACCTGAGCCAGAACCAGCGTGACCGCGTAATGAAGAAATTCCGCGAGGGCGCTGTTGATGTACTGATTGCAACCGACGTTGCTGCCCGCGGTATCGACGTTGACAACATTACCCACGTTATTAACTTTGATATTCCGCAGGATCCGGAAAGCTACGTTCACCGCATCGGCCGTACCGGTCGTGCAGGCAACACCGGCGTAGCTATGACCTTCATTACTCCGCGTGAGTTCCGTCAGCTGAAGCTGATTGAGCGCACTGTCAAGACTAAAATCCAACGCCGTCAGCTGCCTACCGCTGCTAACGTTATCGAGCGTCAGCGCGACCAGATTATCAGCAAGATGCAGACTGTGCTGGAGCTGAACGCTTACCATGACTATATGCCGATTGCCGAAAGCCTGCTGGATGATTACAGCGCCGAAGAGGTTGCTGCCGCAGCTCTGAAGCTGATGCAGGAGGGCATTAAGGCTCTGGAGGCTCCGCAGGAGGATATCCTCTCCAAGGATCTGCGCAACACTGGCGGCCGTCCCGGCATGGTACGCCTGTTCATCAACATCGGCCGCAGCCAGAAGATTATGGTTAAGGATATCGTCAGCACCATTGCTATCGAAGCAGACATTCCGGCACGTGATATCGGCCTGATCAATATCTATGATAAGTTCACCTTTGTTGAGGTACCGGAGGATGTAGCCGAAAAGGTTATCGGTGCGATGAACAAGAACTTTATCAAGGGGTATAAGGTTAATATTGAGCCGGCGAAGGCAAGAAGATAATACACAAGGGCGACCGAGTATAATGCGTCATCTGCATCGTCATGGCTTCTAGGAGTACGAATATGTACGCCGTCGTCGCCATTCCTTGCATCTGACGCATTCTCCTCTAGTCGCTGACGCATACATCCCCAATTATTGGAGGTGAATACCCATGGCTAATGAAATTTACGGCAACCTGAAGGGTATCCGTAATTCCGTTATTGAAGAATTAAAAACTTTTTATGATATCCGTCTGGAGGGCGGTCAGCTGCTGACAAGCGAGCTGGCTTTGCGTATGGCGGATGTTACTGATTTTATTAACCGCGAGGTGAGCGTTTACGTTGCGCGCAACGGTCAGGTGCTTGCCGTGTCGGTGGGCAATGATCAGAGCGTGGAGCTGCCTCCGGTTGAGGGCAGACGCGGTGCCAGCCGTTTGAGCGGTGTGCGCTGCGTGCATACCCATCCCAACGGCAATCCGCTGCTCAGCGGTGTGGATATTTCCGCGCTGAAGAATAACCGTTTTGATGCGATGATTGCTGTCGGCGTTACTTCGCCGGATATCAGCCAGTCGCAGATGAGCTTCGGCATGATTACCGGTATTGACGATAACGAGCAATATCAGGTGGAATGCTACGGACCGCTGACGCTGCAGGAGGCGGAGGGAGTGTTCTTCCCGAATCTGGCGGCGATGGTGGAGCGTATACTTGACAAGCAGACGGGCAGTGCGAGCCTGGCGCAGGGAACGGAGCGGGCGATTATCGTGGGCATGGAATACGGTGCTCCCAACAGCAGCGGCTGGACGGCTGAGGATTCTTTGGAGGAGCTGAAGCAGCTGGCAGATACTGCCGGTGCGGAGGTTGTGGCAAGATTCCTGCAGAAGCGCCCCAAGCCGGACCCGGCGTTCTTTATCGGCCGCGGCAAGGTGCAGGAGCTGGCGCTTTATGTGCAGCAGGAGAACGTAGACCTGTGCATTTTTGACGATGAGCTTTCGCCGGCACAGCAGCGTAACATCGAGCAGTCAATGGGTGTGCGTGTGCTTGACCGCACGGCGCTGATTCTTGATATTTTCGCCCAGCGTGCGCATACTAATGAAGGTAAGCTGCAGGTTGAGCTGGCGCAGCTGCAATATACGTTGCCGCGCATTATGGGCAAGGGCCTGGCGCTGTCGCGTCTTGGCGGCGGCATCGGTACCCGCGGTCCCGGCGAAACTAAGCTGGAGGTTGACCGCCGTCGTATCCGTGACCGCATTGCTTATATTAAGGAATGCATCGGCAAGGTTAAGAGTGTGCGTAACCTGCACAGAGCAGGACGTGCGAAGGCTAGTGTGCCTACGGTAAGCCTTGTGGGCTACACCAACGCCGGCAAATCAACACTTTTAAATACGCTGACTAATTCGGATATCTACGCGCAGGACCAGCTTTTCGCAACGCTGGACCCGACTACGCGCCAGTTAGATCTGCCGAATAAGCAGCAGGCTATTTTGACGGATACCGTCGGCTTTATCCAACGCTTGCCGCATCAGCTTGTTGCAGCCTTCCAGTCTACACTGGAGGAGGTTGTGCAGTCCGACGTGCTGCTGCACGTTATTGATGTCAGCCACGAGCTGTATAAGGAGCAGGCTGCAGCAGTTTATCAGGTTCTGGATGAGCTGGGTGCCAAGGATAAGACGATTATCACGGTTTATAATAAAATTGATAAGCTGCCGCCGGATTCCGGTCTGGCAGAGCGTTTGAGCAAGGAAGAAAACAGCATCTGCATTTCCGCTAAGGCACGTTATAATCTTGACGGCCTGCTGGCGCTGATTGCGGAGAACCTGAAGCTGAAGGCGGTAGAGGAGAGCTTCCTCGTGCCTTACAGCGATTCTGCTGCGGTAGGACGCCTGCATGAGGCAGGCACGGTGCTGGAGCAGGAATATCTGGCGGAGGGCACACTGCTGAAGGTGCGTCTGGACGCGGAGCAGGTGCAGCAGTTTGCCAAGTATCTTGCTGCAGATGCCAAGGCTTAGGATGGATTGGCGCAATGCCAAAAAATATAAAAATATCAGGTGAGAATTTTGGTTGATTACAATGCATTAGAGCAGGCAGCCTTAGCTGAGGTTGCTAAACATACCGCAGAGCTGGAAGCAGCAGCTTTGTACAATACTGAAAAGGTTATTGCGGCTTTCCGTAATAACATGGTTTCCGACTACTACTTGAAGCCTACTACAGGCTATGGCTACAGTGATGTGGGACGCGATACTCTGGATTTGATTTATGCCGAGCTGTTCAAGACCGAGGCTGCATTGGTACGTTCTCAGTTCGTCAGCGGTACTCATGCGCTGGCAGTTGCTCTGCTGGGCAACCTGCGTGCAGGCGATGAGCTGATTGCCGTAACAGGTGCTCCTTATGACACTATGCAGACTATTATCGGCTCTCCGGTTAAAACTCCCGGCTCTTTGGTTGACCTGGGCGTAACTTACAAGGAGCTGCCGATGACCGGCGACCATGTCGACCTGGAGGCTGTTAAGAAGGCTGTTACCTCCAAGACTACGATGATTCATATTCAGCGCTCCTGCGGCTACAGCAGCGAACGTAAGACTATTGACGTTGCTGAAATCGGCCGTATCTGCAGTGCTGCTAAGGAAGCTAACCCGAATGTTATCTGCTTTGTCGACAACTGCTACGGCGAGTTTATCGAGAAGCAGGAGCCTACCGAGGTTGGCGCTGACTTGATGGCAGGCTCTCTGATTAAAAACCTCGGCGGCGGTCTGGCTCCTACCGGCGGTTATATTGTCGGCCGTGCCGATTTGGTTGAGAACGCTTCCTACCGTCTTACCGCTCCCGGTCTGGGCGGCGAGATGGGCGCAACCTTGGGTGACACTGCTCGCGAGTTCTATCAGGGCCTTTTTCTGGCTCCGCATATCGTGGTGCAGGCTGTTAAGACTGCTGTTTTTGCGGCTGCTGTTTTCAAGGGCCTGGGCTATGCTGTTAAGCCTCTGCCGGAGGAACGCCGCAGCGATATTATTCAGGCTATTACCTTGGAGAGCAAGCAGCGCTTGTGCGATTTCTGTGTTGCTATTCAGGGCAATTCTCCTGTTGATGCGCATGTTGAGCCGGTTCCGAGTCCGCTGCCGGGTTATCAGGATGAGATTATTATGGCTGCAGGTACTTTTGTACAGGGCGCTTCTATTGAGCTGAGCGCTGATGGTCCGTGCCGTGAGCCGTTTAATGTTTTCTTCCAGGGCGGTTTGACTTTTGAGCATGGTCGTCTGGCGATTATGGCGGCGGCTAAGCGTGTTGGGCCTAAAGAGGCGTAATGAATTAAAGCAATGTTAGTGATTCGTAATTAACATTCCCGTCGCGATGCGCAATTTTCCTATGCCCAAAGGGCATAACGTCAATTTCAGGTGGAACAAAGACGAAACTTCGGTAAAATTTGACAGATAGTAACCTGTTGTTACGTACCCTCGTTTCTGTTGTTCCATACCTTTATTGACTAAAATTGCAAATGCGCTTTGGGATATGTTAATTACTCAATTTAGATTGCTCTTAACTTTGCAATGAGAATTTAATTACTCAATGTAGTTTGCTCTTAGCTTTGCAATAAGATTTAGGTTACTCAATTTATGTTGCTCTTACTGATGCAATAAAATTTCAGTTACTCAATTTAGTCTGGCATCGAATTGACGTCAATTTTGATGGCGGAGTTGTTTAAGGATGATTTATATGAATAACATGGCAGTATGTAATTATATAGTGGGCGTGCTGGGTGCGGTTATCGGCGGTCTGATTATGCAGGCTGCGGCAGCATTTCCGCTGGAGTTTACGGAGAACGGTCCTGGTCCCGGCTTCTGGCCTTTTACGCTGGGAGCGGTGCTGGGAGCTGTTTCGGTTTTGCTGCTGCTTTATACCTTTATCAATAAAACTGATTTACATGGCGTGAAGGTGCAGCTTTCTTCGACAGGCAACAAGCGCGTTTATTTAATGATGGGACTTGTTGTTGTGTTCTGCGTGCTTATCAGCATTCTCGGCTTTTATCCGGCAGCGGCACTTATGATTCCGGCTGTTATGCGTCTTATGGATTATCGCAATTATAAGGTGATAGGCCTGACAACGGTGCTGTGTCTGCTGTTTATTTATCTTGTTTTCGGCATGCTGCTGCATACGCAGATGCCGCAGTCTGTTTTCATGGAGTAGGAGGTCATACTGATGGTTGATATAATGAGCGCATTAAATATGATTTTCGTCCCCATGAATCTGCTGGGACTTTTCTTCGGCGTGCTGGTGGGCATTGCCTTCGGCTGTATGCCGGGCCTGAGCGTTAACATGGGCTTGGCGCTGCTGTTTCCGCTGGCCTTTACGTTCCACGGTATCGGCGGCATTCTGATGCTGCTGGGCATTTACTGTGGTGCGATTTACGGCGGTAGTATTTCGGCAATTCTGTTGAAAACTCCCGGTACGCCTGCTTCCGTAGCGACAACGCTGGACGGCTATCCGATGGCGACGAAGATGGGGCAGCCCGGACGTGCTCTCGGTCTTTCTACTTTGGCCAGCACCTTCGGCGGTATTTTCAGTACCGTATGCCTGATTTTGCTGGCACCGCAGCTGGCAAAGGTTGCGTTGCAGTTTTCCAAGCCGGAATATTTTGCTTTGGCTATTTTCGGCCTCAGCATTATTACGAGCGTTTCCTCCGGCAGTGTTATCAAGGGCATTATGGGCGGCCTCATCGGCCTGTTCTTGGCAACAGTCGGCATTGACGGTATGAGCGGCGCTATCCGCTTCACCCTGGACACCAACTATTTTATGGGCGGTGTGTCCTTTATCCCTGTGCTTATCGGCGTATTCGCCTTTGCGCAGGTGTTGAGCAGTATTGAGGATTATTATCACAATGAACGCAAGGAGCAGCATATGATGCTGGACCGTCTGCTGCCTTCGTTTGAGGATATCAAGAGAGTGTTTACCACGCTTTTGCGTTCTTCCTTCATCGGTACCTTTATCGGCTGCGTGCCCGGTACCGGCGGCGATATCGCTTCCTTTGTTTCTTATGATCAGGCGAAACGCTGGTCTAAGCATAGCAAGAACTTCGGCAACGGTGAGCCCGAGGGCATTGTAGCCTCCGAGGCAGGCAACAACGCTGTATCCGGCGGTGCCTTCATTCCCGTGCTGACACTGGGGATCCCCGGCGACGGCGCAACGGCAATTATGATGGGCGCGCTGATGGTTCAGGGTCTGCAGCCCGGTCCCTTGCTCTTTGTGGAGAAGGCACCTGATGTTTATGCCATTTTCATCGGTCTGCTGTTAGCTAACGTGATTATGGGTATCATGGGCTTTTCGTTAATCAGACTTTTTATGAAGGTTGTTAACGTGCCTGTGCATATTCTGCTGCCGATTATTGTGATGATGACCTTCGTCGGTACTTATTCCTACAATAATTCTCTGAACGATGTTTATCTGATGGTGGCAAGCGGTTTCCTGGGTTACTTTATGAACAAGCTGGGCTTTTCCATGTCGGCGATTATCATCGGTATTATCCTCGGCGGTATGGCAGAGCAGAACTTTGTCGGCTCGCTGATTATGAGTGACGGCAGCTTTGCTATTTTCTTCCAGCGTCCGCTGTGCCTGTTCTTCCTGGTGGCAGCTCTTTTATCACTGCTTTCGCCGCTTTTTGGCAAGCTGTTTAAAAGAAGCTAAATTTTACTTGACAAACTCCCGGCGTTTGGCTAAACTATGCATATAAAGGGAGTAGCTTGCACGCATGGCGTGTTCACTCTGTCGTCAGTACGATTGCTTCGGCAATCCGGCTTTGTGACTAAGTAGCGAGACTTTGTTGTAATTTTATTGCAGCAATGTCTCGCTTTTTTGTTTTTAGGGACGGCTGCAAATCAAGGAGGAAAAAAATGGAAATAGCTTTACAGTTTGTTTTATTGGCGTTGGGCTTTGTGATGCTCGGTAAGGGTGCGGATTGGTTTGTGGAGGGCGCGGCAGGTATTGCCATGCGCTTCGGCATTCCGCAGCTGGTAATCGGCCTTACTATCGTGGCGATGGGCACGAGCGCACCGGAGGCAGCGGTAAGTATCGCTGCTGCAGTTAAGGGTAATGCGGATATTACTATCGGTAATATCGTAGGCAGTAATATTCTTAACATACTTGTTATTTTAGGCCTTGCGGCTTCTATTGTGCCGATTGCGGTAGCGCGTTCTACCGTACGCATCGAAATCCCCTTCATGATCGGTGTTACCGCACTGCTGTTTTATCAGGGACGCGACGGCAGCATCAGTCTGGCGGACGGCGGCGTGCTCATGGTAGCCTTTGCCGCATATATGATGTATCTGTACACCATGGCGATGAAGAGCAATGTCGACAGTGATCTGGAGGAGCCCGGTTTGCCGCTGGCACGCTGCCTGTTAGGTGCAGTTGGCGGCTTGGCGCTGATTATTGCCGGCAGTAATGTTACCGTAGGTGCAGCAACCTCTATTGCAACCTATGCAGGACTCAGCGAGCGTTTCATCGGCCTGACGATTGTGGCTTTGGGCACCTCGCTGCCGGAGCTGTTCACCTCTGTAGCGGCGGCACGCCGCGGTAATGCAGATATTGCCATCGGTAATATCGTCGGCAGCAACATTTTCAATATCCTTTTCGTAGTAGGCTTGTCCTCGCTGATTATCGACATTCCCTTCGCAGCTGCCTTCAACTTTGATACTTATGTAGCGCTTGGTGCGGCAGTGCTTCTGTGGCTGTGCGTGCTGCGTACACAGCGCCTGCAACGCTGGGCCGGGGCGCTGATGCTGGTGTGCTATGCGGCGTATCTGGGGTATATTTTGTAAGCAAGCACTATAATGTAAAAAATTTAACATTTACCCTCCGCAAGCAGTAAAAAGCTCTTGCCTGCTTGCGGAATTTATGGTAAAATATTTTGGTGTAAAAATAACACACGCAGGAAAATTCATCTGTTGCTACGTTTTGCCGCGTAGAGAAGAATTATAACCCATTCCTGCGGAGGAAAAAACAGGAGGAAACAAAAAATGGCTATTATCTCTATGAAACAATTACTTGAAGCTGGTGTACACTTTGGTCACCAAACTCGTCGTTGGAACCCTAAAATGGCTCCGTACATCTTCACCGAGCGTAACGGTATCTACATCATCGACCTGCAAAAAACCGTAAAAAAGGTTGACGAAGCTTACAACTTCATCCGTGAGGTTGCTGCTGCCGGCGAAAACATTCTGTTCGTTGGTACCAAAAAACAAGCTCAAGAAGCTATGAAAGAAGAAGCTACCCGCTGCAACATGTTCTTCGTTAACGAGCGTTGGCTGGGCGGCATGCTGACCAACTTCAAAACCATCCAAACCCGTATTGCACGTCTGCGCAAACTGGAAGCTATGGAAGCTGACGGCACCTTTGACCTGCTGCCGAAGAAAGAAGTTATCGGCCTGAAACATGAAATGGAAAAACTGACCAAATACTTGGGCGGTATCAAAGACATGAAAAAACTGCCGGGCGCTATGTTCATCGTTGACCCCCGCAAAGAGCACATCGCTGTTCTGGAAGCTCACAAACTGAACATTCCTATCGTTGCAACCGTTGACACCAACTGCGATCCGGACGAAATCGATCATGTAATCCCTGCAAACGACGACGCTATCCGCGCTGTAAAACTGCTGACCGCTAAAATGGCTGACGCTGTTCTGGAAGGCCGTCAAGGTATGCAAACTGAAGAAGCTGCTGCTGAAGAAGCTCCGGCAACCGAAGAAGCTGAATAATCCTAACGTTAATATATTACATTTTGAGGAGGAATAACTGATGGCTCAAATTACTGCTGCATTAGTTAAAGAACTGCGCGAGCGTACTGGCGCAGGCATGATGGACTGCAAAAAAGCACTGACCGCTGTAGAAGGCGATATGGACAAAGCAATCGACTTCCTGCGTGAAAAAGGTCTGGCTGCTGCTGCTAAAAAAGCCGGCCGTATCGCTGCTGAAGGCGTTGTTGGCTCTTTCGTAAGCGCTGACGGCAAGATCGGTGCAATCGTAGAAGTTAACTGCGAAACCGACTTTGTTGCTAAAACCGACGGCTTCAAAGAACTCGTTGAAAAAATTGCTGCTCATATCGTAGCTACCAAACCGGCTGACGTAGAAGCTCTGCTGGCTTCCGAGCTGGACGGCCAAACCGTTGAAGCTCTGGTAACCGCTAGCGTTGCTAAGATTGGCGAAAAGATTTCCGTTCGTCGTTTCGCTCTGTACGAAGCTCCGGAAGGCGTTGTTGCTGCTTACATCCATGGCGGCGGCAAAATCGGCGTTATTGTTGAATTAAAAGGCGGCAATGCTGAATTGGGTAAAGACGTTGCAATGCATGTTGCTGCTGCTAACCCGAGCTACCTGGAACGCTCTCAAGTACCGGCTGCTGAGCTGGAACACGAGAAAGAAGTTCTGTCCGAGCAAGCTAAAAACGAAGGCAAACCGGAAAAAATCATCGAGAAGATGGTTATGGGCCGTATCAACAAATATTACAAAGAAGTATGCCTGGTTGACCAAGAGTTCGTTAAAGATCCGGACCAAACTGTTGGCAAACTGGTAAAAGCTGCAGGCGCTGAAGTTCTGGCATTCTCCCGTTTCCAATTGGGCGAAGGCATCGAAAAGAAACAAGAGGACTTTGCTGCAGAAGTTATGTCTCAAATTAAATAATTCGTTTAGTTTGGACTGTAACTGAACATTTAAGGCTATCACAAGTAATTGTGGTAGCCTTTTTTGCATTGCAAAACTTTTAAAAAGTGTAAAATAGTATACATTTTTCCTGCTTGACTATACTTCTGCAAAAGAATATAATAACAAGGTATTTTGTTTTAGCAGTTTAGTGAACTGCTGGGGAGGTTAAGGTATAATGAATAAGTTTTTAAAATACGCTCTTGTAGGCGTACTGACAATGTTTGCTATCGTAGCTGCAGGCTGCGGCGGTTCTAAAGATGACGGCAAGGTAGATATGAATAAGCCCGTTATCGTAGGCGTAAACCCCGGTCCTCATGCTATTATTATGGATAATGTAAAGAAGATTGCCGAGAAAAAAGGCCTGAAGATTGAGGTTAAAGAGTTCAGCGATTTCGTAACTCCTAACTCCGCTCTGGCTTCCGGTGAAATCTGGGCTAACTGCTTCCAACACGAGCCTTTCCTGAAGGCAACCATGAAGAAGGAGCCTTCCTTCAAGCTGGCTAAGGCCTTCAACACTGCTTTGTTCCCGATTAACATCTATTCTAAAAAATTGAAACCCGGCGATACCATTCCCGACGGTGCGAAAATCGGTATTCCTAACGATCCGACCAACGGCGGCCGTGCCATTCTGCTGCTCGCTGCCAATAACCTGATTAAGGTTAAAGACCCGAAGGATGTTACCACCAGCGTTAAGGATATCACCGAAAATCCGCATCATTTCGAAATCGTTGAGCTGGAGGCTGCTGCAATTCCCCGCAGTCTGGATGACCTGACCTGCGCAGCAATCAACACTACTTACGCAATCAGCGCCGGTCTGGACCCCGCCAAGGATCCTATCCTGCGTGAAACTAAGGATTCTCTGTATGTAAACATTGTTGCCGTACAGGAAAAGGACCTGAACGATCCGCGTCTGAAGATTTTCCAGGAAGCATATCAATCTAAGGAAAATGCAGAATTCATCGAGAAGAAATTCCCCGGTTCTGTATACTTAGGCTGGGATAATAAATAATGAGCTCATGGTCAACGCGCAAAACTCCTGCGGGAGCTTTGCCGTTGGCCTTTTCTCTATGCAAAGGTGGTTTTTATTATGGATATTCAAGCACATATTAATGAGGTATGGCCCAAGCTGCATGCTCTGGCGGAGCCTGCCTTCAAGGAAGTTAAGACGGCCGCTTTTCTGGCAGATTTTTTGCGTAAGTTTGGTTACGATGTAACAGAAAACGTCGGCGGTACTACCGCACTTACCGCTGTGCTGGACAGCGGCAAGCCGGGACCTACGGTAGCAGTACGCACCGATATGGACTGCCTGCTGTTTAAAAACGAGGATGGCTCGCTGGAGCCTATTCACGCCTGCGGTCATGATGCGCATATGACTATCGCTTTAGGCGTAGCCAAGCTGCTGCAAGAGCAGGGGCTTGCCTGCGGCCGCGTGAAAATTCTTTGCCAGCCTGCGGAGGAAATCGGCAGAGGGGCACTGGCAATGCTGGAGGCAGGTGCGCTTGATGATGTGCAGTACGCTTTGGGCTATCATGTAATGCCGAAGGATATGGCACGCAGCGGTCAGATTATCGCCCAAATCAACTGGACGGCCTGCACCCTGATGGAAGGCGAAATCCGTGGGTTGGCAGCGCATGGCTCCCAACCGCATTTGGGCGTGAACGCTATTGATGCCGGTGCCGCCATCGTCAATGCCATCAACGCGCTGCACAGCAACCCGCTTTTGGGCGGCAACATCAAGACTACCCGCTTCATGGGCGGTGCAGGCTCGCTCAACGCTATCTGCGACAAGGTAAGCATCGGCTTTGACCTGCGCAGTACGTCGAACGCCGAAATGTTGGAGCTGCGCCGCAAGGTAGAGGAAATCGTCGTGAATACGGCGAAGGTGTACGGCGCGGAGGCGGACTGTCATATCGTCGGCACCTGCCCGGCGGCGGAGGCTGACCCGTCACTGTTGGCGTTGACGCAGGAGGTAATTTCCGCAGAGCTGGGAGCGGGAGGACTGATTCCTGCTGCCAATATTACGGTAGGCGAGGACTTCAACTTCTTCAAGCAGGAGCGTCCGCAGCTGAAAACTGCCAGCCTGGGCATAGGCTGCGACCTGGAGCCGCGTCTGCATGACCGCGATATGCACTTTGACCACAGCGCGCTGGCTAATGCCATCAACGTGCTGACAAATCTTACGCAGCGTATTTTATGCGTAAAGCCGTAAGCATATCCTGAAAAATTATAAAGCAAAAGGCTTCTGCAGTAAGGTGTTACTAAACTGCGGAAGCCTTAATTTTACGCTTATGATTCTTTTTATGCTTCTTTTATAGCTGCGGCAATGGCTGCAACAGCCTTGTCTTTAAGGCCGGTTGCTTCGATGCAGGGTCTGAAGGAAGCGTCCTTGCAAACTGCCGTCATAGCCTTTTCGCTGCTGCCCTTACCGCTGCTGCCGAAGGTGCAGACAGGGATAACTGTTTTGCCGCTCAGGTTGTTTTCCTCCAGGAAGGTAAGAATGATATTGGGGCAGGTGAACCACCAGATAGGGAACATCACCACAATGGTGTCATAGTCCTGCAGGTTCTGCGGCTTAGCCTTCATCGCAGGACGGGCGTTCTGCAGGTTTTCCAGCTTGGCCTGGCCTACGCAGATAAGATAAGAGGAGGAATATTCTTTTACCGGCTCGATAGCAAAAAGGTCGGCGCCGGTTTGCTTGGCGGTGTTCTCGGCCAGCTTTTTGGTAATGCCTGTGCGTGTAAAATAGGCGATAAGAGTTTTCTTCATAATGGGAACCTCGCTTTCATATAATAACATTATAACACAATTTTAGACAAAGGCTGAATTTTCTTTACAGTTTTACTGTCAGCTTGTATATTTAGCTGATTTCATGTATAATAGAGTTAGTTTTTTCAAATGGAGGGATATCGATGAAAAAATACTTTCTGCCTATAGGCAAACGACAGGAAGAGGTACTGCTCCCCGAGGAGCGCGTTATATATGATATACACGGCAATGAATCCACCGTCTGCGAGGACGTTGTTGCCGCTACTACCGAAGCAATCCGTAATCCGATCGGTACCAAACCGCTGCGCGAAATTGTGCATGCAGGCGAAACTGTAACCATTGTCATCAGCGATATTACCCGTCTGTGCGGCACGTCCGAATTTCTGCCGGTTATTGTGGCCGAGCTGAACAGTGTGGGCGTAAAGGACGAGGACATCACTGTTATTGTTGCTACCGGTACCCACCGCGGTCATACGCATGAAGAGGATATCACCGTTTGCGGCGAGGAGATGGTACGCCGTCTGAAAATCGTTCAGCATGACTCCCGCAAGAGCGAGGATATGGTGCTGCTTGGCCAAACCTCCTTCGGCAATGATGTTGCTATCAGCAAATATGTTGCCAATGCCGACAGAGTTATTCTGACCGGTGCCGTAACGCTGCATCCCTTTGCCGGCTTCGGTGGCGGACGCAAGGCTGTTATGCCGGGCGTAGCAGCATACGAAAGCATCATGAAGAACCATTGCATGACTATGTCTCCGGTAGAAGGCGCAGGCTGCAACAAGGCCTGTGACGCAAGTCTGCTCGAGGGCAATCCCATTCATCAGGATATGTATGAATCCTGCAAGCTGCTGGATCCGGATTTTCTGGTGAACACTGTGTTTACTCCGGACGGAGAAATCAGCGAGGTTGTTGCAGGCCACTGGTACGAGGCATGGCAGAAAGGCTGTAAGGATTTGCTGGCTATGGCAGGCGTACACATCAAGCAGCTGGCTGATGTAGTAATTGCTTCCGCAGGCGGTTATCCCAAGGATTTGAACCTGTATCAGGCTACCAAGTGCCACATGAACGCACAGTTTGCGGTTAAGCACGGCGGCATTATGATTTTCACTTTGGACTGCCCGGATATTAAGGAGCCTGCTATCTTTACGGACTGCTTCAGCCGTAACGATATGGAGCAGTTTGAAAAGGATATCCGTGCTAATTTCACTATTCCGGCCTTTGTTGCCTTCAAGGCGCGCTGCATTGTCAACGATGTAACGGCTTATCTGGTAACACGCCCGGAGAACTTCGATTTTGTCCGCAAGACAGGTCATATTCCCTGTGCATCCTTGCAGGAGGCCTGGGATATGGCTCAGGAAAAGCTTGCAGAGCAGGGCAAAAAGGATTACAATATTACCATTATGGGCCATGCGTCAGCTACGCTGCCTATTTTGGACAAATAAAATATTAAAGAATAATTTGGGGGGAACTTAATTATGAAAACAAGAAAAGTTGGTATTCTCGGTTTAGGTCACGTTGGTGCTCACGTTGCATATAGCCTGGCTATTCAGGGCATTGCTGCCGAGCTGGTGCTGGTAGACCCGAAAGAATCCAAGCTGGCTGCCGAGGTACAGGACCTGCGCGACGCAATTTTGTATTGCCCGCATGATGTAAAAATCAACGGCGGTACCTACGCTGACTTGGGCGACTGCGACGCTATCGTCAACTGCATCGGTGATATCAATCTGGTTGCCAGCGGTGACCGCTTAGACGAGCTTACCTTTACAGCAGCACAGGTTAAGGGTTATATCCACAAGGTTATGGCCAGCGGCTTCAACGGCTTCATTGTTAACATCACCAATCCCTGCGATGTTATTACCAACATCCTTTATCGCGAAAGCGGTTTGCCGAAAGGCCATGTAATCGGCACCGGTACCGGTCTGGATACCTCCCGTCTGGTATCTGCTTTATCTCTGCAGACCGGCGTTTCTCCGCAATCCATCAGCGCTTACATGATTGGCGAGCACGGCGCTTCCCAAATGGCTGCATGGTCCTGCGTAAACTTCAACGGCATTCCCTTAAGCTCTCTGGAGCACGAGAATCCTAAATTTGCTTTTGACAAACCGGAGCTGCAAAAACGCGCTATCGGCGGCGGTTGGGTAACCTACAGCGGCAAGCACTGCACCGAATACGGCATCTGCTCTACCGCAGCACGTATGGTACGCTGCATTTTCAACGACGAGCAACGCATTATGCCTGCTTCCATGCTGCTTGACGGTGAATACGGTGAAAAGGATGTCTTTGTAGGCGTTCCTGTTCTGCTGGGCAAAAACGGTGCAGAGCGTGTGCTGGAGCTGCCTCTGACTGCCGAGGAGCTGGCAAACTTCCATAAATGCTGCGACGATGTACGCAAGAACATCAAAACCGCAGAAGGCATTGCTGCTGCAGAATGTAAATAATTTTTAAAGTATGTCTTGGAAAAGGCAGGCCGACAACGCTGCAAGGCGCTGCTTACGGCCTGCTTTTTTGCTGGTTATGCTACAAAGTTAACAAAAAAAGTGCCTTAACAAAGATAATAGTTGAAAGTTTTGCCAATGAGTGGTAAAATATTTAGGTGATTCATAGCTGTCACTAGTTTTATGGAAAGAGGGTAATATCATGACGCGTATCAATAGAGTTTTGGAGCATATGGCCAAGCTGCAGGTAGACAGTGTCATTATTAAGGATGTTACCACAATCCGTTATCTGACCGGCTTTACAGGAGATTCCAGTCTGCTGTATCTGGACAGACAACAGGGCGTGCTGATTACGGATGGCCGTTATACAGAGCAGGCCAGAAACGAAATGAAGTTCTTCAAGGTGCTGGAGTATACTCCGGCAGGTGCGCACAGCATCTGGGCTACCGCCGCTGATTTGGCAAAGAATGCCCAAGCGCAGGTAGTGGGCTTTGACGGAGCGTATTACAGCTATGATGATTATACTGTGCTGCACGAGCTTTTGGGTGAAACCTATATGCAGAGCATTGATTTCAGCGATATCCGTATGATTAAGGATAAAAAAGAGCTGGACATGCTGCTGAAGGCTGCCAGCATTGCTGACGAAGCCTTTATCCATCTGTTGGAGGATATCAAGCCCGGCTGTACCGAGCGTAGTCTGGCAGGCCGTCTGGAATACTATATGCGTGCCTTGGGAAGCGAAAAGGCTTCCTTCGATACGATTGTAGCCTCCGGCGTACGCAGTGCTTTGCCGCATGGCATGGCATCCGACAAGGTTATCGAGGTCGGTGATTTTATTACCTTTGACTTCGGCGCTGTCTATAAGGGATATCATTCCGATATGACGCGTACACTGGTAGTGGGCCTGGCAAATTCCTGGCAGCAGGAAATTTATACTATAGTTGAAGAAGCACAGCGCAAGGGCCTGAAGGCTGCCGAAGCAGGCATGACCGGCAGAGAGCTGGACGCTATTGTGCGTGACAGCATTACCGCCTGCGGCTACGGCGATTATTATGTGCATGGTACAGGTCACGGTGTAGGCCTGGAAATCCACGAAATGCCGATGATCAACAAGCGTGGCACTACGGTGCTGCAGACAGGCATGATCTTCACTATTGAACCCGGTATATACATTCCCGGTAAAGGCGGGGTACGTATAGAAGATACTGTTGTTTTGACAGAGGATGGGGCGAGAGCCTTGAACGGTGTCAAAAAGCAGCTTATTGAAATTGTCTAATATTTAAATTTATAGGAGGGCTTCCAATGATTTCCACAAACGAATTTAAAACCAACGTAACTGTTACCATCGATGGCGACGCTTGGCAGGTTGTTGAATTCCAACACGTAAAACCTGGTAAGGGTGCTGCTTTCGTACGTGCAAAAATGCGTAACCTGTGCACCGGTGCTGTTGTTGAGCGTACCTTCAACGCAGGCGAGCGTCTGCCGAAGGCTCACATCGACCGTCGCGAAATGCAATATCTGTATGAATCCGACGGCATGTATGTATTCATGGACAATGAAACCTACGAACAAACCGAGCTGAGCAAAGAAACTCTGGGCAGCGCACTGAACTTCCTGAAAGAGAACATGGATGTAAAAATCATGATTTATGACAACCGTGTATTGGGCGTTGACCTGCCGAATACTGTAGAACTGACCGTAGTTGAAACCGAACCCGGCATCAAAGGCGATACCGCTACCGGCGGCAGCAAGAATGCTACCATGGATACCGGCTATGTTGTTAAGGTTCCTCTGTTCATCAACGAGGGCGACGTTCTGGCTATCGATACCAGAACCGGCGACTACATTTCCCGCGCTTAATTTTAATTAAGAATTACGCAGCAGCTGCTGCAGGCTTGTTCTGTTACTTACGGTGACGGAACCTGCCTGCGGCAGCTTTTTTGTATATTTGCATGCGTGCATTGTGCACTGAATTTGTTCAAAATTTACAAAAATAACAAGTGTACTTTTCAAGAGAACAGTGGTATAATATTAAAAGAACTTTGTATGAAGAAAGGGGACACTAGTATGTCTGAAAAATCCACATTCTATTTGGTTCGCGAAGAAATTCTTCCGGAAGCAATTAAAAAAACTATAAAGGTTAAAGAAATCCTCAAACGCGGCGAAATCAAAACTATCAACGAAGCAGTTGAAAAAATGGGCCTGAGCCGCAGTGCTTATTACAAATATAAGGATTTCGTTTTCCCGTTCTATGAAGCAAGCAAGGAAAAAATCATTACTCTGTCCTTGCTGCTGGAGCACAAATCCGGCGTGCTGTCCAAGGTTCTGAATACTGTTGCCGACGATTCCGGCAGCATCATGACCATCAACCAGGGTATTCCTCTGCAGGGCGTTGCCAACACCACTATTTCTATCGAAACCAAGCATCTGACGATAGATCTGGAAGCATTGCTGGACAAGCTGCGCATGATTGACGGCGTAAAACGTCTGGAAGTTTTAGGTCAGGTATAACCGATTACTGATTGAGGTATTGGAGGGGTACTAAATGAAGGATTTTGTAAATGTTGGTCTGTTGGGCGCCGGCACTGTCGGTGGCGGCGTGCTGAAGGTTTTAGAGAAAAATGCAGAAAAAATAGCCAAAGAGGTAGGTAAGCCGGTAAGAATCACCAAGGTGCTTGACCGCCATGTAGACCGCCTGAAACAGGAATACGGTGATAAATATATTTTTACCGACAACGCCGATGAGGTGCTTGAGGATAAGGATATTGATATTATCGTTGAGCTGCTGGGCCGCGAGCATCCTGCCAAGGAATTCATCGCCAGAGCCTTTGCCAACGGCAAGCATGTTGTTACTGCCAACAAGGACGTTCTGGCCAAATTCGGCTCCGAGCTGTTCCCGTTGGCACATGAGCACAACTGCGACTTTATGTTTGAGGCCAGCGTCTGCGGCGGTATTCCTATCATCGGACCTTTGAAAACCAGTATGGCAGCCAATCAGATTACCTCTATCATGGGTATCGTGAACGGCACCACTAACTATATGCTGTCCAAGATGGCTAACGAACACCTTGATTATGACGAGGTGCTGAAGGAAGCGCAGGCCAAGGGATATGCAGAGTCCGATCCTACTGCCGATGTCGGAGGCCTGGATGCTGCGCGTAAAATTACTATTCTGGCATCTATTGCCTTCAATACACGCTTCAATTTGGATGATGTACAGGTTGAAGGCATTGAAAGCATTGAAGCCTGCGATATCAAATATGCAACTGACCTCGGTTACGCAGTAAAGCTTCTGGCGATTGCCAAGAACGATCCCGAAAACGGTGTAAGCCTGCGTGTTAATCCGACGATGATTCCGCTTTCCCATCCGCTGGCAGGCGTAAACGGCGTCTACAACGCTGTATTCGTCAACGGTGACGCTATCGGTGAGGCAATGTTCCTGGGCCTCGGTGCAGGCCGTCTGCCGACTGCAAGCTCTGTCTGCGGCGATATTATTGATATTTCCCGCAATATGCAGCACAAGTCCACCGGACGCATCAGCTGCACCTGCTTTGAGGAAAAACGCCTCTGCCCGCCTGATAAAATGTCCGCACCGGCATATATCCGTCTGCAGGTAGCAGATAAACCGGGTGCACTGGCAGCCATCGCTGCAGCCTTCGGCGCACAGAACGTGAGCCTGCGCAATGTTGTGCAGACTAATGATGTTCTGAGCAATAAGGCGGAGATTGTTGTAATTACCCACAGTGTTTCGGAGGCTAATCTGCAGATGGCGCTGCAAATTTTGCGCGTATTGCCGGTAGTAGAGGAAATCAGCTGTGTGATTCGTGTAGAAGACAGCCATTTGGCATAAAGAGGCGGCAGCATGAAAAAAGTATTTATTCAGGTTCCCGCAACCTCAGCCAACTGCGGCCCTGGCTTTGATACCCTCGGTCTGGCCTGCAACTTGTATAACGAAGTAAGCTATGAAATAACCGACAGAAAGGGCTTCCAGCTGGAGGTAGAAGGCGAGGGTGCAGATTATCTGAAGCCGTTTGGCCGTAATCTGGCTTTCGCCAGCTTTCTGCGCGTGTGGAACGCCGTAACCGATGGCCAGCGCATCGGTCTGAAGGTAAAGATGCTCAACCGCATTCCTATGTCCCGCGGTCTGGGCAGCAGCTCCAGTGCGATTGTTGCCGGTCTGTATGCAGCCAACGCTTTGTGTGATGACTATTATACCAAGGATGAGCTTCTCGGTATCGCTACGGAAATCGAGGGCCATCCCGATAATGTGGCACCGGCACTGTACGGCGGCTTCACCATCAGCTATATGGAGCAGGAGAAGGCGCATTCCCTGCGTCTGCTGCCTGCCAAGCCGTTGAAGTTCATCGCCGTTGTTCCTGACAGCAAGCTGCCAACGTCGCTTGCACGTCAGGCTATTCCCAAGACTGTACCGCACAAGGACGCAGTGTACAACACCTCCAGAGCTTCGCTTTTGGTCGGTGCGCTGCTGAGCGGCAATTATGAGTATCTGGGCATGGCGCTGGAGGACAAGCTGCATCAGCCGTACCGTGCGCATCTTATTCCGGGTTTGCCCGACGTTTTTGCGGCTGCCAAAGAGGCAGGCGCTTATAACGCTATCATCAGCGGTGCAGGCTCTACGGTGATGGCATATGCTTCGCCGGAGGTAGACTGTGAGCGCATTGCCAAGGCTATGGTAGACGTGTTTGCGGCCAATAATGAGCATGCCTGCTACCATATTCTGGACCTCGATACAGAGGGTGTAAAAAAAGTTTAAAATAATTTATAAAATAGTGTTGACAAAATCCAAATAAACCTGTATAATACTCCTTGTGATTCGGGGCGTGGCTCAGCTTGGTAGAGCGCTTCCTTGGGGTGGAAGAGGTCGTGGGTTCGAATCCCGCCGCTCCGACCAATGTCGGACTTATAGCCTTTACGTTTTAGCGTAAAGGCTTTTTTCATGTTTAAAAGGAAGTTGGGGCATGCGGGAAAATATTATAATGCTCTCGATAAGAGCTTGGGAAAAACTAATCTTATAAACTTAGAACCGATTTTGGTTCTTTTTATTTGCGTAAAGTTACATAAAAGTGTGATTCAGAACACAAAAAATCCCATAAAAATGTGAGTAGTAAGCATTTTATACAATTCGCTCTGCGATACGTCCCAAACAACCCTCATTTTAAAGAAAAATTATTAGGGAAAAACAATCTGATATGTTATAATATAGAACGTGTGAATATATTTTGCGCAGCTGTCGGGCAGCAGAGGTGAGATTCAGTTGCTGCTGACGGCATAATAAAGCAATTTGAACAGTAATTGACAGCAAAAGCTGTAAAACATCAGGCCGAAGGCTTACAGTGCTGGAGCACAGCTTCCCGACAGCCACGGCATTACTGATTACTGTTATAGCAGAGCGCCTTGCATTCGAAGTAAGGGCTTTTTCATATTATATTGGGAGGTTTTGACCGATGATTCGTACATTGGAATTCGTCTGCAGCGAATGCGGCGAACATTTTGTGCCCGGAGAAAAATTGTATTATCGTGATAATTACATGAACAACAGCATTCGCGATACCAAATTTATCTGCCCGGACTGCATTGCCCGCTGGCAGCAGAAATGGCAGATTAAAACAGCCAGCTTTCATGAGGTTGACTATGTGCTGACAGTTGACCTGGAGCTGGAGGACGGCACTGCCTATAACAACATGGACTGCACGCCGATAGATGAAACCGAAACCGTTGTCCTGGGCGAGGACGTGCCGGTGGAGGCACAGCAGGAGCTGTATAAAATCTATGCAGCCTGGGATAAGGAGCGCAAGGCGCACATCCTGAAGGACTGCACCTTCAAGGATGAATTCATGCGTACCTCCTTCACCTGCGAAACCTACAGCGGTGAACGCTACGAGAACGTTGCCTTCCGCGTAACCATGCGTGGTGAGCTGCAGACGGAAATCCCTGTTCCCGACTACATCAAAATGCAGATTCTTGATGCCTACAAGCTGTACGAGGAGCAGAACGCCGATTATCCGGCAGTAGACGAGCTGGTTTCCGATGAGGATGAAATTGCCAGGATTACCAAAAATTTAAAGAAATAGGAGAGCATATACATAATGACAGAATTGATGGATAAAATTAAGAAACGCCGTACCTTCGCTATTATTTCTCACCCTGACGCAGGTAAAACAACCCTTACCGAAAAGCTGCTGCTTTACGGCGGAGCTATTCACCTGGCAGGCTCTGTAAAGGCCAGAAAGAGCAATAAGCACGCTGTATCCGACTGGATGGAGATTGAAAAGCAGCGTGGTATTTCCGTTACCTCTTCCGTACTGCAATTTGATTACGACGGCTTCCGCGTAAACATTCTGGATACCCCCGGTCACCAGGATTTCTCCGAGGATACCTACCGTACATTGATGGCTGCCGACAGCGCTGTCATGCTGATTGACGCTGCTAAGGGCGTAGAGCCGCAGACCAAGAAGCTGTTCTGGGTTTGCCACCGCCGCCGTCTGCCTATCTTTACCTTTATCAACAAGCTGGACCGCTACGGCCGTAATCCCTTCGACCTGATGGACGAGCTGGAAAAGGTGCTGAACATCCGCGCATATCCGATTAACTGGCCTATCGGTATCGACGGCCATTATAAAGGCGTGTATAACCGTCTGGAAAACACCATTGAGCTGTTTGAGGACGACACCAGCCATGGTGCCAAAAAGCTGAAATCCACTACCGGTTCTTTAGATGATCCCAAAATCAGAGAGCTGCTGGGTGACGAGCTGTACGAAAACCTGTGCAACGATATCGAGCTGCTGGACATGGCAGGCGATGAGTTTGACATGGAAAAGGTTAACACCGGCGAGCTGACTCCGATGTTCTTCGGCAGTGCTATGACCAACTTCGGCGTACAGAGCTTCCTGGAAAAATTCCTGGAAATGTCTCCCATGCCACAGCCAAGAATGCTGCAGGATGGTACAATATTGTCACCGGAGAACGAAAAATTCTCTGCTTTTGTTTTTAAAATCCAGGCTAATATGAATCCTGCTCACCGTGACAGAATTTCCTTCATGCGTATTTGTTCCGGCGTCTTTGACAAAGGAATGAGCGTTTACCACAAGCAATCCGGTAAGATGGTTAAGCTGGCACAGCCGCAGCAGTTCCTGGCTCAGGAGCGCACAATAGTGGAAAAAGCATATCCAGGTGACATTATCGGCGTTTTTGATCCGGGTATCTTCGGTATCGGTGATTCTCTGAGCGACAGCAGCCTGAAGCTGCAATTTGAAGACTTCCCAGTATTCCCACCGGAAATTTTTGCCCGCGTACAGCCTAAGGACTCCCTCAAACGCAAGCAGTTTGAAAAGGGCATCATCCAGCTGTCGCAGGAGGGTGCTATTCAGGTATTCCGTCAGGAGGGCGTAGGTCTTGAAAGCTACATCGTCGGCGTAGTCGGTGTACTGCAGCTGGAGGTTCTGGAATACCGTCTGCTTAACGAGTACAGCTCTAAGCTGCTGATGAACCAGCTGCCGTACTCCGTTGCACGTTGGGTATATGCAGAGGATAAGAAGCTGATTGAGAACATTAAAGGCTTGGATAACGGAATGCTTGTTTATGATAAAAAGGACAGACCTGTTATTCTTGTAAATAACGAGTGGTCCCTGAATTGGATTCTGGAACGAAATCCTGGTATTCGGTTCCTGACGGTACCTGCTGATGTGGAGAAAATCTAAAGATAATTACAATTACAAATCAGGAAAAACGCTTTCACTTTTACAGAAAATAGTAGTACTTATTACGCTCGTAGTGTGTATCGCACTGCTGCCGACATCTTTGTTTACTACGCAGAAGGTGGCGCGGGTAATTTATGACCGCGTCAGTATCAATGCCGTAAGCATCAACAACATTCTCTGTAACTCTCCGGAAATAAGGGAGAGCCTGGAGAAGCAGAACAAGAGGCCGGAGGATTCCGTAGACAGCTTTATGGCTGCCTTCGTTAACGATGTTGACCATTCGGATGAAGCGGGCGTAGCGATTTACGACAAGAACCGCCATCTGCGCGTGTTGTACAATCCCGGCAAGCTGCCTGACTTCGAGCATAGTGCGCGTAATCTGGTTGACAAATATGCGGGACGCAGTGATATTTCCTATAAGGAAAATTATGCGATACCCAATAAGGCTATTGGCTTTGTTAAGGATGATGAGAAAAAAGTAATTGGCTACGTTGTTACCGGTTATTCCGATGAAATCGTCAATAACTCTACAATCGATGCGGTTTTATTCTTGCTGTCTATGACGCTGCTTGGTCTGATTGTCGGCATCTGGGGAGCAATTTATCTGGCGCAGAGAATTAAACGTGTACTTTTCGGCTATGAGCCGGAAGAAATCGCCAGAATGCTGCAGGAGCGCGATGTTATTCTTAACTCTGTACGTGAAGGTATTATCAATATCAACAGCAACGGTTGCATTACGCTTGTTAACACCGAGGCCCAATTGCTTTTGAAGAATGCCGGTATTGAAGGAGTTAATGAACTATTTGGAAAATCTGCAAAAGATGTCTTGAAACGTGTGCCGTGGGATGATATTATAAAAGAAGGTAAAACTTTAGTTGATGCCAGTGTCAAGATGGGCAATACCGTCTTTATTATTACTGCAGTACCGCTGCTGGATGGCAAAAACATTATCGGTGCCGTGATTACCTTCCGCAAAAAATCTGTAGTAGAAGAGATGGCTAACCAGCTGACAGGCTTTAAAAATTATGCTACTGCTTTAAGAGCGCAGACACATGAGTTTATGAACAAAATGCATGTGATTATGGGCCTGATCGATATGAAGGCCTATGACGAGCTGAAGAATTTTACGCAGGAAATTGCCTATAACAGACAATCTGAGGTTTCTTATGTAGTAACCCGCCTGAAAGACATTACATTATCAGGCTTTATCCTCGGTAAAATAAGCCGCAGCCGTGAACTTGATATCGACTTTTCTCTGACAGAGGAAAGCGAGCTGCACAGCGAACTGGATGTGCCTTCGGTACATGATATTGTACTGATTGCCGGCAATATTATCGAAAACGCCTTTGATGCGTTGAAGAATTTTGACGGTGAACGCATCGTTAATCTCTCTATTCTGGATTTTGACCGCGAAATTGTTATCGTTGTGGAGGATTCCGGACCAGGTATGAGTGACGAGGTACGCGAGCATATTTTCCAGCGTGGCTTCAGCAGCAAGTGCGAAAGCGGTCATGGCTTTGGCTTATATCTGGTTAAGCAAAGCATCAATAACCTCAATGGCACCATTACTGTGGAGTCTGCTCCGGGTGAGGGCACTACTTTTACCGTAAGGCTTCCGACCAGGAAAGAGGGGGATTAAGATGATTAACGTGTTAGTTGTAGAAGATGACCCGATGGTTGCTCAATTGCATGAGCACTATCTTAGCCAGATCAAGGGGTTTCAGCTGTGTGATATTGCCGGCAACGGAGATACTGCACTGAAGCTGCTGCGTCAGAACAAATACGATTTAATCATTCTTGATGTCTTTATGCCTACTATGGATGGTTTACAGCTTTTGGCTAAAATACGCGAGAATGGTTATGATGTAGATGTTATCATTGTTTCGGCAGCAAACGATAAGGATAAAATTAAGCTGGCGCTGCGTTTGGGCGCCGTCGATTATATTATCAAGCCCTTTGAGTTTGAACGCTTTAACCTTGCACTGAACAATTATCTGAAGCGTTATCAGATTGTTGAGGAGCAGGGCATCATTAAGCAGGCTGACCTTGACACTACTATTATGCGTCAGGAAAATCAGGTTGCGGTAACTTTGCCCAAGGGACTTGATAAAAACACCTTAGGCACTGTTTGGGATTGCATATGCGGTATTGACGGCATGTTTACTACCGAAGAAGTGGCAGGCATGGTAGGAATCTCCCGCGTTTCTATCCGTAAATATCTGGAGTTTTTGAAATCCCTGCATCTGCTGAAGCTGGATTTGCACCGCGGCAGCGTTGGCAGACCGGTCTACAAGTATCTGTGCCTTGATAAGCAAAGTGATGTGCTGAAGGCATATATACAGTAAGACTGTTTTATGCTTAGAATTTTACACTGAAACTCTTTGCAAAAATATAAATTTGTGGTAAAATCATCCTATTAATATTTTAATTCTGTTCAATGATAGAATATATTTTTAGGAGTGAGCTGTATGAAAAATTTAGCAAAAGATTTACTTATTATGATGTTGACAGGTATTACTTTACCGGCATCTGTTTATGCAGCTCAATTAGATACACAACAACAGATAATTGCTCAGAAAGAGCAGGAGCAAGCTTCCAAACGCGCTGAACAGGATTTGCAGCATCGCGTTAGTCAGTCTATGACTAAATCGCAGCAGCAAAGCAGCCGTTTGGAGGCTTTTGTTTTACCAGTGGAAGAGAATAGTTTTAGAATTAAACGTTTCGTGCTTTATGCACCGAAATATGGCTATAAATTTACTTGGATAGATGAATATCTGGCACAGTTTAATGGTCAGAGAATCGGCGTGAACGGCATCAATGAATTGCTGAAACGAATCAACCAGGAAATCATCAACCGTGGATATGTAACAACGCGAGTTTATGTTGGGGAACAGGATTTATCAAAAGGTAAATTTGTCTTTTCATTAGTTCCTGGTATTGTGGGAGATATTAAATTCAGAAATGAAAATACCTGGGGAACTTGGCATAATGCAGTTTGCATGAAGCGAGGTTCAATACTTAATATACGTGATATAGAACAGACCATAGATAATTTTAACAATGTGCCTTCGCAGAGTGCAGATATAAAGATTGAGCCGGGCAGTAAAGAAGGTGAAAGTAATCTTGTTATAGATATACAACGCAGCAAGCCCTGGACTTTAATGACTTCAGTAGATAACAGTGGCACTAAGACAACAGGCAGGGCACAGATGAGCGCAACATTGCAGCTGTTGCAGCCTTTTTCAGCGAACGATGTATTTTACGCAAGCTGGAATGAAGATGCTACGCAATCAGGTGAACGCAAGGGAACAAGGGCGAACAGCTTGTACTACAGTGTCCCGTTCGGTAAGGAGCGGTTTACTTTCAGCCACAGTAAGAATGATTACCACCAGACTGTCGAATATGCGGTAAACCCTTTTGTTTCCAGCGGTAAATTTACAAGTGACAGCATCAGCTGGAATCATTTGCTGCAACGTGACCAAAAGAGTAAGACTGATTTTGAGCTTGGCCTTGTACATAAAACTCGCCACAGCTATATAGACGGCACAGAAATAGAGGTGCAACGCCAAAAGACAACGGCAATGCAGGTTGGTGTCAATCACAGGCAGTACCTTGGCACAAGCGTATTAGATGCCTCGCTGAAATGGCAGAAGGGCTTGCCGTGGTATGCAGATGCAGGACCTACTGACGGTATGACGGATGAAGCAACAACGCAGTACAATATGTATCTGTTCAGCGCTAATTATACTGCTCCGGTGCCTTTTGGAAACGGATATGATGCGCAGTATAATGTTTCCATGCGTGGGCAAAAGGCAGACCAGAGAATATATGGCAGTGAATTCTTTTCTATAGGAGGCTGGTACAGTGTACGTGGCTTTGATGGAGAGCAGACGCTTTCAGCAGAAGATGGCCTTGTAGTACGCAATGAGCTGCGTTTTCCGATAGATGATTTACCGCATCAGCTATATCTGGCATTGGATTATGGCAAGGTATCAGGACCATCTGCCGAATATTTATTAGGAACGGAATTAGTAGGCAGTGCAATCGGTATGCGAGGAAGAATAGGGGCTTTCAGCTATGATGCATTTGTTGGTTATCCGGTCAAGAAGCCGGAAGGCTTTAAGACTGCCAGCAGAACGTATGGCCTGATGCTTACAGCGCAGATTTAAAGATATCGGTATAAGCCTTAGGATGGAGGGCTATTATGGGGAATTTGGGTAAGAATAGAAAGAAATTTTTGGCTTTGGCTATTGCTTTATCATTGCAGATGCAGGCAGTTATGCCTTGTTATGCAGCGGTTACTGCAGAAGCAGGTGGAGCGAATGTAAACGGTAATATAATCAATATAGTGAAACCAGACGGTAATGGCCTATCACATAATAAATTTACTGATTTCAATGTGGCTGGCAATGGTATTGTCTTCAACAACCATACAGGAAGTGCGCAGTATAATTCCCAATTAGCAGGAGCGTTGAATGCTAACGCCAATTTGCAGGGAAATGCAGCAAAGCTGATTCTTACTGAAGTAACAGGTACAGGCAAAACAAACCTGAATGGTATGCTTGAGATTGCCGGTACAAAAGCTGATTTAGTAATTGCCAATCCAAACGGTATTGTCGGCAAGGGTTTTGGCTTTATCAATGTAGGCAGAGCTACGCTTACTACAGGTATGCCTGATTGGGGTGCTGACGGTAAGTTAAATGGCTTTTCTGTTGCAAAAGGTACTATAGATATCCAGAATGCTGGCTTAACAGAAGACCAACGCACAGATTACAGACCTGATAAATTAGATATTATGGCCCGTGCGATAAAAATTAATGATGAGCTTTGGGCAAATGAGGCGATAAATGTTGTCGCAGGCAGCAATGAGGTAAAATACAATACAGATGGCTCGTTAGAAGTGCAGAAAACAACTGCGACTGCGGAAAAGCCACAGGTGGCACTTGATGTGGCTGCATTGGGTGGTATGTATGCCGGTAGGATTATGCTTGTAGGTACGGAAAAAGGACTGGGCATGAATATTGGCGGCAACCTGAAAGCGCAGGAGAATTTAAGCATTACCAATGACGGCAGGATTGTCTTTACTAAAAACGCTGGTAGCAATAATACTGCGGACGGATTATCGAATAAGGATTACACATCTCTTACCTCCGATGGCAACGTGATGGTCAGCAGCACGGAAGACATTGAAAACAGCAGCGTTATAACGGCACAAAAGGATATGACGCTGACTGTTGGCGGCAAACTGACCAATAGCGGTACTTTGGAAGCAGGCGCAGCTTACACTGCAGAAGAGGAAGAGGAAAATCCTAAATTTTTGCAGGACGCTGCAGCATTAAGGATTACTGCTGACGAAATTGCCAACAGTGGCAATATCAATACATCAAGTATATTGCATGTAACCAGTACTAAAGCTATAAACAATGACGGATATATGCATAGCAGTGGCGAAGCAAGTATTTCTGCTGGTGGTATTCTTAGTGGCAGTGGCTCTATAGGTGCAAAAAGCAGCGTAAATGTTCAAGCAGATAAGCTTACTTTAAACAAGAATAATATTTATACTATTGGCGCAGATGGTAAAATTAATAATACTACCGGTGTAAGCATTACAGAGATTAATCCTGATAAACCGGTAATACCTGCGACGCCAAATCCTGAAGCACCGCGTGAGGCAGAAGATTTTAAAGCTCCTGCCTTGCCTGATATAGCGCAAGCTTCTGGTGTTGCGGCTACGGTGAAAAAGGATAAGATAAGTGACAATGATTTAGATTTAGTGGCAGATGCTAACGCCAATGGTAAATATAAACCAATTATTGACAAGGCTGCTAATGGTGTTGACCTGGTGCAGATTGCGGAAGTGAACGGCAACGGTGTTTCCCGTAATTTGTACAGTGATTTCAACATTAAATCCACAGGCCTGATTTTGAATAATGCAACCAAGTACACTAAAACAGAGCTTGGCGGTTACATTGACCGCAATATGTTCCTTGCCGGCAAAGGTGCGCGTGTAATCTTAAACGAGGTTACCAGCAGCAACGCCAGCACGCTTAACGGATATCTGGAGGTTGCAGGCAACAAAGCAAGTGTTGTTATTGCTAATGCCAATGGTATAAGTGTTAACGGACTTGGATTTATAAACACAGATAATGTGCTTCTTTCTACAGGTGCGGTGACGAATTGGGCAGATGGTAATTTAAAGTTTGGAAACAACAAGGGTGATATGCTTATAGCCGGTGATGGCCTGAATGCGCGCACTCCTAAACAGTTGGAGATCTTCACGAACAACCTGCAGGTAGACAAAAGTGAAGTATATACCAATGAACTGCATATCAGTGCAGATGGATTGCTGCAGAACACCGGTAAGATTGCTGCAACAGAAAATATGCAGGTAAATGCTGGTGCACTTAAAAATAGCAGCTTGGGTTACATTGAAGCACAGAAAAATTTAACAGCTACAGTAAGTGGTGATGTGGAGCAGGACAAGGCTACCTTGAAAGCAGGCGAAGCTCTTAAGGTTTCTGCTGCAAAATTATCTAATACTAATAACAGCTTGATTTCTGCCGGAAATGATGCGAATATCAATATTGCTGCGTCTATTAGTAATAATAAATCTATCATCTTAGCTGGCAATGATTTAGACGTGAGGGCAGCTGATTTTATAAATCAGGATACTGCCCTGGTTAACTATGGGCAAAATGCTACGCTTGCTGTTGCTAATAAATTTGCTAATGACGATGCAACAATCAGTGCGGATGGCAGCAGCGCACTGACAAAAATAACTGCAACAGATTTCAGCAATACTAATAAAGGCGTGTTTATCAGTAAGGGCAGCCTGCAGTTAGAAGCAAGCAATACGTTGAATAATAATTATGCCAATATTTATGTTTTCGGCGATGGTGAAATAAAAGCAGGGATGCTGCTGAACAGTAATCTGGCTAATTTACATACTGGCAGGGATGCGAAAATTACAGCCAACAGTCTGCAAAACAGCAAGGCAAGTGTTGACGTACAAGGCAATCTGGAAGCAGATTTAGGCAGTCTTACGAATCAGGACAGTGCATATTTAGGTGTCGGTAAAAACGCTGTTATAAATACTTCAAACAATTTTACGAATAAAAACCTCGGCAATATCTTTGTCACCAAGAATCTGACAATCAACAGCATTGGCGATTTCCTTAATGAGGACGGACTTTTAGCTATTGGTGGCAGTGGCACAATTTCAGCAAAAAATATTACCAACCAAAATAAAGCAGGCGTCAAGCAGGGTTCGCTGATTAATGCTGTAGGCGATTTGTCTTTGACTGCGGAAGATACTGTGCTTAACCGTTCTTCTGATATAGAAAGTGAAGGCAATATCAGCATTAAGGCGAAGAATCTTGTCAACAAGAAGGAGATTTTTGAAACAAGCTTTAAAGAAAGCCATGAGGATATTTCCTACAAGATACCGCATTTGAACGCACCTAATTATTATGATGCAGTGCGCAAATTTGACAGGCAGATTCTGACTGCGCAGATTGACAAAGAGACTGCGGATGCAAATATCATTGCCAGCGGTAACATCAAGATTGATTTGGACAAAGACCTGACCAACCATTACAGCAAAATAAAGGCAGGCAAAAATTTAACTGTCAATGCTGGCGGTACGGTGGAGAATGTAGGCTATCAGGGAACGATACATTACTATGACCGTGGTAATGATTACCATTATTGGAAGTATAAAAAGCATAGAAGAATGCATATCAGATGTCGTTGGGTTTATGGTACTACGGTGATTCCTTACTATGACCATACGATGCGTGATGAGGAGGGCACTGACAGCGAGCGTTTAAGCCTTTTGAGCGGTGTTAGTGGTGTAAAAATTAATGCTGCTGATATTGTAAACAGAACACATCAGGCAAAGGGAAAAGTAGGCGATTTGCCTGAAAGTGATGATTATTTCAAGACGGATGCAGAAAATCATCTTACGGATGAAAAGATTTACAAGGAAAAGCAGGATGTATCTACCAGCGTAGAAGGAAAGGCTGATGATAAGGCAGCAGCAGGCAAGGATAACCAAACAGGCGATAAAATGATGGATATTTCCAGTCTGCATATCAACAGCAAAATCTTTAAGCTGACGGATGATGCAACGGCGAAATACCTTATTGAGACGAACAAGAAATTTGCTGATTATCACGAGTTCCTTTCCAGTGACTACCTTTTGGAGCGTGTAAAGGCAGATCCGGAAAAGGTTGGCAAACGACTTGGCGATGGTTATTTTGAACAGCAATTTGTTTTGCAGCAGATTGGTACGCTGACAGGAAAGAAATATCTTGGCGATTACGGCAGCGATATGGAGCAGTTTGCTGCTTTGATGAACGCAGGCGCAGTGATTGCAGAGGAGATGAACCTTAAAGTGGGTGTTGCCTTGACTGCGGAGCAGATGGCAAGCCTGACCACAGATATTGTCTGGCTGGTGGAAGAAGTAGTCAACGGACAAAAGGTTCTTGTACCGGAGGTGTTCCTGGCACAGGTGCGCAGTGAAGATTTGCGTCCTGATGGTGCGCTCATCGTAGGCGGTGAGGTAGAGCTGTATTCCAAGCAGGATATCAAGAACATGGGTAACATCAAAAGCGATGGTACTGTAGCTTTGCGCGCAGAAAATGTGAGCAATAAAGGCGATATCGCAGGCGAAAACCTGAAGATAAAAGCAGAGAAAAATATTACCAACAGTGGCACCATGCGTGCAAAAGCAGATGCTATGCTACAAGCGGAAAACATCACTAACGAAGCAGCAACGAGCGAAACACAATATAGAGAACTGAACCAGGAAAAGCTTGAAGCAACTGGTTCTATTAGTGCTGGGCAGAATCTGACGATGGAGGCAGGCAAGAACATTACTAATAAAGGTGCAAATCTGACTGCAGGCAAGGATTTGACTTTGAGTGCTAACGATGTTGATATCGTAACGGTAGCAAATGAAAAGCACGTTGCCGTAGCTTATGGCAGCTCTTCTGCAGAAATCCATGATGTGCAGCACCAGCAAAGTGCGCTGAGCGGCGAGAATATCCGCCTGAATACGAAAAAGGACATCAGCATTGCTGGTGGTGTTTTGAGTGCGAAAAATGATGTTGCTTTAAATGCTAAAGGCGATGTGAACCTGACTGCTGTTAAAGATTTGTATAGTGAGGAAAGCGAAGTAGGCAACCGCGGCGGCAGCTATTACAACCATAACAAGCAGGTGGATGAAGCTGTCAAAGGCACTACTATTGCGGCGAAGAACGATATCGGCATTGCAAGTGGCAAAGATATAAATATTAAAGGCAGCAACGTAGCCAGTGAAGCAGGAAAAGCCGACCTGATTGCCGAAAATAATATAAATATCGCTAATGAAAAAGAATACCATGAGCGCCTGCATGAAGAGCATAATAAGGTCAGTGGATTGCTTTCGTCCAAAATAA
>OFMT01000260.1_pt1 | contig 51041 bp, 51 predicted proteins | sample 1541891 | NCBI WGS metagenome assembly OFMT01 (sample SAMN04209230, study PRJEB22552) | human gut metagenome | biome: gut; material: feces | host: Homo sapiens | place: USA: Oklahoma | reverse complement strand
GCACTCACCTGACCTTTTAAGATCATTTTACAACTATTCGAGAAATGATGATTTGAGTTAGGTGGCTATAAAGTAGAAAAATAGGCGTTAAGTTAAATTTAATGATCTAGTAGCAACATTTTTCATAAACTTAGCGAAAAAATATTTGAATGTGGATGATTTAGAAATGTTAAATACATTTAACTGTGGAATAGGATATATTGTCATTGTGTCATCATCAGATGAGAATATGGTTTTAAAACATATAAATAGATATTATGCATGTAGTAAAGTTGGTTCTATAAAACAAGGAACAAAGAAAATAAAATTCAAAAACTCACTAAAGTGGTAATAATAATATATTTTGCAAAGTAAATGATGTGATTAAGGATATTTTTATAGCAATTAAATTCTAGATAGCAATATAGTTAGCATGTTGACAATATTTTGGAGTTTTTTTACAGAAATTAATAAAATTTCAAGTTAATGATTGGAGGTTAATTATGAAAGTGATAGGAAGTGACTTTGATGGTACTATTACAACAAACAAAGTCATACTTGATTCTACTAGAAAGGCTATTAAAAAATTTAGAGATAATGGCAATGTTTTTGTTATTGTAACAGGAAGAAGTGTACCGAAATTTAAAGAAGGTATAGAAAAGTATAATATAGATTTTTTTGATTATGTTATATGTGCAAATGGTAGTATTGTTTTAGATAAAAATTTAAATTGTATAGAAAAAAATGTAATGAATCATTGCTCAGTAGAAAATATTTTGAATACATTATTAGATGGAAAAAACAAACAAATTATTTTAAACACTGAAAATAAAAGTTATAAAATATATCAAAAAAATGATTATTTAAGAATAAATGATCCAATACTGTCAATTTCTTTAGTATTTGATACCATTGAAGACAGAAGAGGCTATCATCTTGAGGAAAGCAATGATATTTCTGTTTTTTCTAATAATATGTTCACAGATATATTAGCCACTGGGGTTTCAAAAGCAACTGCTATTCTGGGGTTATTTTCAAAACTTAACGGTGATAATTTGTACACAATAGGTGATGGGGAAAACGATGTCTGTATGTTAGAGATTGCGGAAAATAGCTATACATTCAAAAATAGTGTTGAAATTGTAAAAAGAAGTGCAAAAGAAGTATGCCAATCAATAGATGAAATTTTAGAAATAATAAATAATGATTAGATTTGAGAGGGAGTTTTATAATGACAGCAAGTTTTTTAGAAAAAAATATTAATAATATGGACATTGTAATAAAACCACATCATCTTTTAGATATATTTAAACTATATGGAAAAGGTATTGAAAACTTTGTTCCTGACAAAAACTATAATCACAATTTCTATTTTATTGGAAATGCCGTTATTAGAAATGAAGTAAATAAAATTTGTTTTACATATAGTTATGATGATATTTGTAAACCATGCTATCATCTAAAGAATAGTGTTTGTAGTGATTATTTTTCTGCTGATGGAGTTGATATAAATAAAAATGAATACAATGAGAAATTGGATATACGATTAATGAAATTATTAAATTTAAAATTTGATGAAATATATGAATTTAAAGATATAATCGAATTATTTAATAGTGAAGTTAGTTTAAAACTGATAAATCTTGCATGGTATAGTTCGAATCAAGATGATAATAAAATAAGATATGAATTAACAAAAAAAGGAATAGAAAACTTTTTATCAAAATATTACTAGGCTTGTCAGTTATAAAATTGATAATAGTAAGAAAATTCATATTCCTATTAATGTAGTGAGTTCGAATCTTACCGAGGATGAATTAGAAAATACTGAAAAATCAAGGCTGACTATTATGGCGTAGCTGACCAATAATTCCGATTTATCCTGATCATTAATTCCGATACACTTGACCAATTATATTATACATATTCCTTTTTCTTGTAAAATTAAGCTATAGATAATCTTCCAATGGCATCAACTTAAGGATTTAAACTTCCGCTAAGTTGACGCTTTTTTTAATTCCGTAAAATAATGCTGAGGTTTTATTTGTGGTTGAATCTCAACTCCAAAAAAATGTTCAACATCTCTTTTTTTATATTTTTAAATCTTTATGAACTATTCCAACAAAAAATAGAATAAGAATTGTGACTAAGACAGTAATCACAAATAGTTCTAAAGTGTTCTGCTTAGGTTGTTCTTTCCTTTGAACTGTTACTGAAGCATTTTTATTTGTATTATTTGTATTTTGAACTGTTTCTGTAAGAACAGGTGAATAAGCCTGTACAGAGGTTGGCTGTACACAGCCAATCACTAACATTATAATTGATAAACACTTAATTAATCGCATCATGATAGAGTTACTCATTGAAATGCCTTCTTTCCCCATATACAACAGTATTCTAGTCCTCATATAAACAATCGTCAATATAACAAGCGCTTACAAATATATAAAAAAGAGAAGAAAAATTCTTCTCTTAATGATGAAAGTTCGTATGTCCAGTAGAGAGCTCTGGTCTTTCAAGACCAGCTTTTTTACCTGCTTCAATAGACTTAAGAAGCCAGCTCATATTCTTTGCGATATTCTGCATAGTCGCAATACCTTCTGCATCTTTATAAACATCTTCAGGTTCACTTCCAAAGACTTCATTCCAATAATTGGCAGATACAATGGGCATATGAGAAATACTGAAATGTTTGTTGACAACATCCATGCTTGCCACCTGTCCAGCACGTCTTGCACTAAAGATACAAGCTCCTGGTTTATAGACAAAGACACTCTTATTTGAGTAGAAGGCTCTGTCTAATACCGCAAGTAATCTTGCACTCGGATGAGCATAGTAGACAGGTGAGGCAAAGATAAAGCCATCACAGTCTTTTGCTTTTGTAGTGATTTCATTGACTACATCATCAAATACACATTGATGTTCAGTTAAACATTTCTTACAGTTCATACAATCCGCAATAGGCTGATTACCGATAAAGATGATTTCTGTTTCAATACCTTCTTCTTTAAATGTTTCAGCCATAATATCTAACGCTGCACGTGTACAGCCATTATTACGAGAGCTTCCATTAATCATCAATACTTTCATAATGTACCTCCTTATGGTAATGGTTTACCACTTGCTAGATAAAGATCATACCATTCCTGACGTGTTAATTCGATATTTGCAGCTTCTGCTGTTTCAATTAAATGTTTAGGAGAAGTCGTACCAGTAATTGCTTGAATATGGGCAGGATGTCTTAAAATCCATGCAGTCGCAATTGTGGCAGGAGTAACATTATATTTCTTTGCTAGATCATCAAGAACGTTATTTAATTTCTTATAATCAGGATGATTTAAGAAAGTCCCTTCAGCCCAAGACGCCTGCACAATACTCCAAGCCTGGATTGTGATATCATTTAATCGACAATAATCAAGCACACCGCCATCTTTATCAATCGCAAAGTCTTCCTTCATATTCATGTTCATACCACTATCAATCATCACAGAATGCACAATAGAAAGCTGTAGCTGATTAATAATAATAGGATGCTTTGTATACTTTTGTAATAAGGCAATCTGTCCTGGTGTATGATTAGATACCCCAAAGTATTTGACCTTACCACTAACATACAGTTCATCAAATGCTTCTGCCACTTCTTGTGGGTCACATAATGCATCAGGTCTATGCAATAAAAGAATTTCTATATGATCAGTATGGAGTCTTTCTAATGATCCATTGACCGCATTTATAATATACTCTTTAGAAAAGTCATAACGTTTCCCAGGTACAATGGCACACTTTGTTTGAATAATCATCTTTTCACGGTATTCAGGATGTTTTTCAAGAACTTGGCCAAATAACTCTTCTGACTTTCCTCCACCGTAAATATCAGCATGATCAAAAAAGTTAATACCACAATCTAATGCAGTCTTTACAAGTTCTTCTACTTCCTCAACACTCTTATCTGCAATGCGCATGCAGCCCAAGGCGATTTCAGATACTTTTAAATCATTTTTTGGTAGATTATAGTACTTCATATTAAATACCTCTTGTATAAGTTTTTAACCATTCATTTTCTTCATCAGTTAAGTATGGCTTTAATGATTCTCTTACGAATTCATGATACTTATTCAATGCTTCTCTTTCATCAGTTGTTAGTAAAGATACATCAAGACCATCTAAATCGATAGGACATAAAGTAAGAGGTTCAAACTTCATCCACTGACCATACTCATTCTTGATATCTTCAACACATAATAATTCATTTTCTAAACGGATACCAAACTGACCTTCAATATAAACACCAGGTTCATCCGTTGTAATCATACCTGCTTCCTGAATTGCAGAAGGTTTACGTGGATCACGTAAACGTGGTCTAATATCATTTGGTCCTTCATGGACATTTAAGAAATGACCGACACCATGACCTGTACCACACTGGAAATCAATATGCTGCTTCCATAACTCATGTCTTACAAGACCATCAATCCAGATACCATTTGCACCATATAAGAAAACAGCTTCTTGCATCTTCAGCATAGCTTTTAATACATATGTGAAGTATTTTCTTTCAGTTTCACTGATTTCACCTAAGATGAATGTACGTGTAATATCAGTTGTACCATCTAAATACTGTCCACCTGAGTCAATAAGAAGCATACCTTCTTTTTTAACATGAACATCATGTTCATGAGATGGATGATAATGCATTAATGCTGCATTTTCTTTATAAGCAGTAATTGTATTAAATGAAATATCAGTAAATAATTCCTGTGCTTCCCTAAAGCTTAATAACTTATCAGTAATAGAACATTCAGTCGCATCATCAGGCATAGAAGTCTTTAACCAATACATGAACTTAGTCATTGCTACACCATCTTTTAAATGTGCATGCTTTGTATTTTCAATTTCTACATCTGACTTTATACTCTTGAAGTATTGAGATGGGTTAGATCCATCCATGATTTCACAGTCTATAAATGAATAGATGGCATAGTTAATAGCACTTAAGTCTACAAGTACCTGACCACTTAATCTCTTTGTATCTAGATAGATATCATCATAAGAACGGATTTCAACACCATCATTCTTATAAGCTTCAATCATTGTTTCATCATAAGTACCATCCTGAAGATATAAATAAGCGTTATCTAAAGTAATAATACTAAATGCCATAGCCATTGGAGAATGAGGAATATCTTTACCTCTAATATTGAAGGTCCATGCAATATCATCTAATGATGTAATGATGTGCGCATTACATTCATTTTCTTCCATATAACCACGAATCCATTCAAGTTTCTGTGCTGTGCTTTGTCCATGATACTTCACATCATAGATATAAGCAGGTTCATGAGAACGTTCTGGACGATTTGTCCATACATCAGTCATATCGATGTCTTTTAATTCAAAATCAGTTTCTCTACCTTCATCCAAATCAATGATAAATGAAGCAGTTGTTACTTTACCATTGAAGCCAAGTACATCACCATCATCAAGATGATCAATGAGGAAATCCTTCACACTAGGAACATCTGCATTACCCATCTTCATGAGCTTAATACCAGGATAGAGTTCTTTTTCTGCCTGGATGAAATAACGTCCATCAGTCCATAACCATGCTTGTTCCTGTCCTACAACTAGGACTCCAGCAGAACCGGTAAAGCCGCTTAGATACTTTCTAAACTGGTCATGTTCGCCTACAATTTCACTCTGATGATCATCATCAGTAGGCACATAATAGAACTTGATATTTTGTTCTTTTAATCTTTTCTGTAATTCTTTTATCATTTTTTTATCACCCAAGATAAGTTTAACACAAATGAGAGAGATAAGGTATAATACAATTAGGAGATGATTAAACATGAACGAATGGAATCTTGATGCCTTATATACGTCATTTCAAGACAAAAAATTTCAAGAAGATTTAAACACGCTTAAAGATTTGAATAAGAACTATCCTACTTATAGAAGTGAGAAAACAGAAGCGGCATTACATAAAATAATAGAGACAAAAATAGAAATTGAAAAGAGAGTAGAAAGGCTTCATTTTTTTATACAGCTTTCTTTATCAGCTCATACAGATGATGCGGAGGCAGCACGTTATCTTGATCAATTAAATAATATAACTGCCTCAATGGTAGGAGAAGATATTAAGAATAATGCCTATATTGCGGAGTTTGATTTAGATAGTTGCCAGGATTCTTTTATTAAGGAACATGCTTATATTCTTCATGAAATTAAAAATAAACAGAAGTATGTATTAGATGAAAAAGAAGAATCTATTATAGCTCATATGAAAAATACAGGTTCTTATGCTTGGATGAAGCATAAGGATGCGGTTGTATCTTCTATTAAAGTGAATATAGATGGATATGATTATCCACTTACTGAAGTACTAAACATGGCTCATAGTCCAGATAAACAAACAAGAATGAAAGCTTATTTTGCAGAACTAGAAGCCTATAAACCATATGAAGAAACGATTGCGACATGTTTAAGTGGAATCAAGGGAGAAGTACTCTATACAAGTAAACTGAGAGGTTATGAATCACCATTAGAAGAATCATGCATCAAATCACGATTAAAGATGGAGACTCTTAATACATTACTTTCTGTTATGAAAAAGAATATGCCAGAAATAAGAGAATACCTTAAAATCAAGGCAGACTATCTAGGCTATCAGAACGGCTTACCTTGGTTTGAACTTTATGCGCCTGTTGTTGAAGATGATGAAGAATATTCATTTGAGAAAGGGTCTCAATTTGTCATTGATCAGTTCTACACATTCTCAAAACATTTAGGTGATTTTGCGACTCATGCAATTAAGAATCATTGGGCTGATGTCTATCCAAGAGAAAATAAAGTAGGTGGTGCATTCTGTGAAAATATTAGAAGTTTAAAACAAAGTCGTTTCTTATACAACTATGGAAATCATTTTTCTGATGTGATTACTGTAGCCCATGAATTTGGTCATGGTTTCCATGGAAGATGTTTAGGTGATCAAACAATATTGAATACCCATTATCCAATGCCTATTGGAGAAACAGCCTCTAACTTCTGTGAAACAATAGTGGGAAAAGGTGCATTAAAATCAGCTACACCTACTCAAAAGATTGTGATATTAGAGAATACATTAAGTAATGCGGTACAGGTGATCTGTGATATTTATTCCCGTTTCTTATTTGAAAGCCGCTTCTTTGAAGCAAGAAAACAAGGACCAGTGAGTGCGGAAGAAACAAAGAAAATCATGCTTCAAGCACAGATAGAAGCGTATGGTGATGGATTAGATCATAATTATCTCCATCCATATATGTGGACATGGAAACCTCATTATTATGATTCAGACTATTCATTCTATAACTACCCATACGCCTTTGGTTCATTACTTGCGAAAGGACTTTATGCACGTTATCAAAAAAAACCTGAACACTTCCCAGAGGATTATGAAACATTCCTTTCAGTCACAGGTAAGATGGATTTAGAAGATATTGCGAAAACACTTGATATAGATCTCACAGATGAATCATTCTGGCAGAGTTCTATTGATATTATCAAAGAAGATATTGATACATTTAAAACACTTCTAGAGGAATACAAACATGATTGATACGTTCTATCAAAAAGAAAATCTAGAAGTTTATAAACGTTATCTCTATTTCCAGTTAAAAGATGATTCTCGTTTTCAAACACAATTTAATGAAAATGAATATCATATTGCCTATCAAAATCGTACTGCTTCTATTCACTTTCATGATATAGGTATGATAGAAGAAAAAATCATTAGTGATGATAAACAGATCTTCTATCTTCACTTCCCATTAACGACATTTCCTATTGCCTTAGAACTTTATCAATGTATGATTAATAAACTCATAGAAGAAAAAGTAGAACCAATGAAGGTGGTATTATGCTGTAGTGGGGGAATGACATCAGGATTCTTTAAGGAAAAGATGCAGAACTATATTTTAAAAAACAACCTCCCATTGATTATAGAAGGGGCAGCAGTTCATACTGTGGAAAAGAAGTGTCTCTATTATGATGTTGTATTATTAGCACCACAAATGGGTTATAAGAAAGAAGAGATAGAAACATTGACACATAAATATGTAGGTGTGATTGATCCACAGGTCTTTGCGACATATGACTGTGGCGCATTATACAAACAGATTCAATATTACTATAGGAGGAATAAGGAATGAATGATACAAAAAGCGATATGATTTCAGGCGAACTCTATCAGCCATTTTCAAAAGAACTCTACAATGATCGTCTTTATTGTAAGAGTCTCTGTCATGAGTTAAACAATCTTTCACCGCTTAAAAGAGATGATATCAATCTTATACTAGATAAACTATTAAATGAATGGAATGAAGCCTTTATTGAACAGCCTTTTCATTGTACATATGGCTATAATATCTCTTTAGGGAAGAACTTCTATTCTAAAGATAATCTCTTTATTGACGATAGTGGAATAGTGTCTATTAGTGATAATGTGACTATTGGATATAATGTCACAATACTCACATCAGTTACACCAACGAGTAGCCAGGATCGTGCAAAAGGATTAGAAAGTACACTCCCAGTACGTATTTATGAAGGAGTATGCATTGGATCCAATACAGTGATTTATCCAGGTGTAAAGATCAATAGAGAATCTATTATTGAACCAGGATCAGTTGTAAAGGATGATATTCCACCATTTGTGATTGCAGGAGGCAATCCATGTCGTGTAATTAGCGCAATTGATGATAAGGACTTGATGAGAAAATGAGAGAATTAGGACAATTATATGACTATACACTCCTTCATTTCCTTCATCATCTTGCTGAAAGTACAAATGGTGCACTTACACCATTCTTTCGCTTTATCTCTTATTTTGGTGATAAAGGCATCTTCTTTATTGCTTTATCCCTGGTACTCATTTATTTTAAAAAGACAAGAAAACTTGGTATATGTATCCTCATTAGTCTTGCGATAGGCGCTATCTTTACAAGTCTCTTTTTAAAGAATGCGATAGGACGTCATCGTCCCTATTTATCCGGTGTGGACGAATACTATAACTGGTGGAAGTATGTAGGAGGCTTACATTATAAAGAATTCTCATTTCCTTCAGGACATACTACGGCCACTATGGCTGTTATGATGTGTATATTCTTAACATGTAATAAGAAATACAGCTGGTTAGTTTTTATCTTTGTCGCATTAATGGGACTAAGTCGTAATTATTTCATGGTGCACTATCCAACAGATATTCTAGGTGGTATTATGGTAGGTGGAGTATCTGCTCTTATTTCATATTTGATATGTTATAAGAGTAAATTGGGAGGAAGAATATGAAACTAACAATGCTAGGTACGGGGAATGCCTTAGTCACTAAGATTTATAACACATGTTTTGTCTTAGAAGACAACCATCAATACTTTATGGTTGATGCAGGAGGAGGAAACCAGATCCTAACTCAGCTAAAAAAAGCAGGATATGATTGGAAGGATATGAAACATATCTTTTTAACACATAAGCATATTGACCATTTATTAGGTATGGTTTGGATGATGCGTATGATTACACAGTTCATGAATGCAGGTAAATATGAAGGTGATGCTTATATCTATGGTCATGATGAAGTTATTCATATTTTAAAGGATATGGCTGATACACTTCTTGTACCAAAACAGAGTGCATTAATTGGAAAAAGACTTCACTTAGTAGAAGTGAAGGATCAAGAAACTAAAGAAATTATGGGACATCTAGTCACTTTCTTTGATATCCATTCTACTAAAGCTAAGCAGTTTGGCTTCATGATGGAATATGATGGTAAGAAGTTGACATGTTGTGGTGATGAACCTTATTGTGAAGAAGAGAAAGTCTATGCAGAAAATGCAGATGTACTCTTGCATGAAGCATTCTGTTTATATGAAGAAAGAGACTTCAGACATCCTTATGAAAAACATCATTCAACAGTGAAAGATGCCTGCGAACTTGCGCAAAAACTTCATATTAAGAATCTTGTACTCTATCATACAGAAGATGATCATGTAGACAATCGTAAAGAACTCTACAAGGCAGAAGGTGTACACTATTATACAGGCAATATATTTGTTCCTGATGATTTAGAAGTAATGGAATTTTAGAGCTATCATTTGATAGCTTTTTATATTTATTTTTTTGAAAAAAGTGCGATATATATATGTTAATTAACAAGTAAGATATAATATAAATAGATATAAAACTTGGAAGAAAGGATGATGATTATGAGTAAAAAGAAACGTGTCATTTCAGAAGAAAAGACAAAAGAACTTCAAAAAGATTGGCAAGGCTATGGCGCGATGACAGTGGCATATAGTCTTGTAGTTATCATTATCGTTCTTATTGCGATTATCGCAAAATTGTATTTCTAATAGAAAAACCTCTGGATTATTTTCCAGAGGTTTTCCATTTCTGTCCATATTGATCTGCTTTGATAATAGCTTTTAATAAATTCTTTGAAGTCACTTCAAAAGGCATATTTAATGTCGTAGATCCTTCTTTAACTGCTTCTAAGCATACATGCATTAATGCTTCTTCATCTACTTCTTTCATCCCTAAATCAGAAAGTGTAGTAGGTAACTCTAAAGCTTCTAAGAATTCATAATAGCTCTTTAATGTATCCTTAGGAGTATTCTCTAATACCAATTGTACAAGTGTACAAAAAGCGACTTTTTCACCATGCATCTTACTATTTGTTTCAGGAATAAGAGTGAACGCATTATGCAAGCCATGACCTACAGCTTCTCCACCAGACTCAAAACCAATACCACTTAAATAAATATTAGCTTCTATCACATTTTCTAGTGCTTCTGTGACTTTATGCTGCTTACAATCTTCTACAGCCTGTAATCCATACGAATAGACAATATCAAAACAAGCCTTAGATATCGCTAGAGCACTTCTTGTCACTTGACTATGAAGACAATTCTCACTATGACTCACATAACAAGCCTTTGCTTCAAAATAAGTACTAAATGCATCACCAATACCCGCTCTCAGTAATCTTACTGGGGCATTCGCAATGACCTGTGTATCCACAATCACTTGATCTGGACTCTTAGGTAAATATAAATAATGATCAAACGTATGATCATCATGATAAATTACTGATAAAGAAGAACATGGGGCATCCGTACTTGCTGCAGTAGGTATAACGACAATAGGCTTTTTCGTATAATAACCACATGCTTTAGTCGTATCTAATACCTTTCCTCCACCGACACCGACAATTACTTCACCATTCGTTTCTTCTATAATATGTTGTATTCTTTCAATCTCGCTCATGCTACATTCATTTTGAAATAGTACAACAGTCATTTCCTGTTCATGTAAGCTTTCCTCTATCTGAGGAATAAACATTTCTTTAAGATTTTCACTTGTAATAACGACTATTCTCTTATAGTCCTTTAAATCATCACCAAGACACTTTAATTCATCTTTACCTTGTCTATATCTTGTTGGTGCACCAATCATCTTGCTCATATTATCACGCTCCTATTTCTATTATAGAACATGAAAAAAACATTGAGGAGAATTTTCTCCTCAATGTTTACATATCACAAAGACCTTTGTCTTCTCCGTATACTGAATACCAATCATTATTGAAATCAGTCACAGCTTTAGAGATGCTTGGATTTTCAAAGATTGCCTTTAATACGCTGACTGGTGCAGTGACAGCCTGACTACCTGCATTAAATGCATCTCTTACCTGCTGTACACCCTTGAAGCTTGCAGCAAGAATCTTGCAGTCATAACCATCTTCTACGATTCTATTAGATAAATGAGCCATTAATTCAAAAGGATCATTACCTAAGTTTCCAATTCTATTTGTATAAGGTGCAATATAATCAGCACCTGCTGCGAGTGCCATATAAGCCTGCATCAAATCATAAACAGCTGTGGCAGTCACATTTTTCCCTTCAGCCTTTAAGATTTTCATTGCCTTAACACCTTCATAAGTAGTAGGGACCTTTACATATACCTTGTCATCTACTTCTTCAAAGATCTTATGTGCTTCTTTCACGATTTCATCTGCTTCTGTCGCAATAACCTGAATATGTAAAGAACGTTCATCACCAATGATTTTTCTGATTTCTCTCATATGTCCAAAGAAATCCTTTGGGCTTGTCTTCTTTACAATACTTGGGTTACTAGTGACACCTACGATTGGTAAGTGATCCACTGCATCTCTAATTTCTTCTAAATCTACTGTATCAATAATAAATTCCATTGTTTTTTTCCTCCTATAAACTCTGTTCAGTTCTACCGATAATATCATCCTGAGTTGCCTTAGATAATACATTGAAGAATGCACTATATCCTGCAACACGTACAATTAAGTCCTTATGATTTTCTGGATGCTTTTGTGCATCTATTAAAGTTTCCTTAGAAACGATGTTGTATTGTACATGGTAACCATGAAGACGATTAAAGAATGTACGAATCAATAATTCTAGTTTCTGTTTATTTTCTTCTGTAGAAAGCATCTGAGGTGTCATCTTCTGGTTAAGAAGTACGCCTCCTGTGATCTTTTCAGTACGAAGCTTAGATATACTCTTGAATACTGCAGTAGGACCATTCTTATCTGTGTTATGTGCTGGAGAACATCCTTCAGCTAATGGTTCATGTGCATTTCTTCCATCAGGAGTAGCCATTGTACCCATACCCTGACCTACATTGGCACTAATTGAAGAAGTACCTGCATAACGAATACCACCAATAGGACCTCTGTTATAACGAGTATTTGGATATTTCTTGATTTCATCAATATAAGAATCATATGCTTCTACAATTAAGTTATCTGCATAATCGTCATCATTACCATACTTAGGTGCTTCATCATTCAACATTTCCTGAATCTTCTTGTTTTCAGGTGACTGGAAATCATCTAAGATCGCATTCCATAACTGTTCTCTTGTAATCTTCTTTTCATCATAAACAAGCTTCTTGATAGCAGCTAAGCTGTTTGCCATATTCGCAATACCAACCTGAAGACCTGAAATGAAGTCATACACTGCACCACCTTCTTTGATAGTCTTACCTCTACCAATACAGTCATCAGTTAATGCAGAACATAGAATATCAGGTACATCTCTTTCAGATGCCTTATCAATAAAGTTTTCTACAATAACACTATAACGTGTCATTTCTCTTACTGTTTTGTCCCATGCTGCAAGTAAATCTTCATATGTTTCCATTTCAGTAAAGTAACCATGGCCTTTAGTGAAACGTTTGTTTGTAGTTAAGTCAACACCATTATTCATTGTACATAATAATACTCTTGGGAAGTTGACATAAGACATACCTGTACAACGATATCCCCATTTACCAGGAACAGCTGTTTCTACACATCCGATAGCACTATAATTATAAGCATCTTCTTCCTTAACACCCCAGTTAATGAATGAAGGAATAATGATTTCATCATTATTTAATGCTGGCATACCAAATCCTAGTTTCATTACTTCAATACATTCATCAAAGAAATGTTTATTCAAGTTTGCATGATAACGTACAGTTAAGTTAGGCTGAGTGAGTCTTGTCTGAGCCACTGATTTTAATACCGCAAAACTTAATTCATTTACTGCATCCTTCTTATCAGTAGTCTGACCACCAATAGTGACATTCTGATACATTGGAGAACCAGCTGAACTTAATGTATGAGCCTGTGAACGTACCTTATTGACTGTGAGTGTCTTGATCCATAAACAAGTAAGAAGTTCTAATGCTTCTTCTTCAGTGATCTTCTTTTCGTTGATATCTTTAATATAGTAAGGATACATATACTGGTCAAAACGTCCGTAGCTTAATGAATGCCCATTTGATTCAATCTGAAGAATCAACTGAATAAACCATACAGATTGCACAGCTTCACGGAATGAATGAGCAGGTTCATAAGGCACCTTTGCACAAATTCTGCTTATTTCTAATAATTCTTCTTTTCTTGCAGGATTTGTTTCTTTTTCTGCCATTTCCTTTGCAAGAGAACTATAACGAAGAGTGAATGTATGCACTGCTTCAATAACAGTTAAAACTGAATTATAGAACACATACTTATCAACACTATCAGGCTGAGCCAAATCAAGTTTTTCTTTCATTTCTCTTGTATAAGCTTCATAACCCTTTAAGCCCTGAGCAAGAATACGTTCATAATTAACTGCAAGATGTGCATCCCCTGCATTCAACTTACCTTCCATGCCAAAGACACCTGTTTCCATAAATACACTCACTTCATCAGGTAGTAAAGCTTCACCTCTTGCACGTAGGTTATTATTTTCCCAGAAAGGGGCGATATCTCTTAATTGCTGTTTTGTTTCTTCAGTAATATAGAATACATCACCATCTCTCTTTTCAAAAAGATCTAATTCATCCATGATGAACTTCATTGTATATTCAGGGAATACTGGTGCATTACAATTCTTTGTAGACTGGTTACCTACAATAAGTGTTTTATCTTCAATATAGATAGACATGTTTTCAAGAATCTTTTTCAACATTCTTGCACGAACCATTACACGAGGCTGATTTAAGTTTTCCTTATAAGCCTCAGTCGCAAGAACAGCACGTTCTCCATCTACATAAGGCTTTTCATCTAATACTTCTTCTCTGAAAGCTTTCATTCTTTCGGTTAACTGACCAAAATGCTGAGTATTTTCCATTTTTGTTCCTCCTAAAGTTTCATACGTAAGTTTTATATCTTTCATTACAAACACATCATACGCACAAAAGCGTTATCAGTCAACAATAAATTATGAAAATAATATTATAAACTTTCATATGAAACTTTTTGTGTTGCGAAACATAAGTAGAAATGATAGGATAGAAGCGAAAAGAGGGATATGATATGGAAGGAATTATATTTAATATACAGAAATTTAGTATTCACGATGGACCTGGTATTCGTACAACAGTGTTTTTTAAAGGATGTCCATTAAGATGTGAATGGTGTGCTAATCCTGAGAGTCAGGCAGTGAGTCCTCAGGTTTTATACAATAATGAAAAGTGTCTTCATTGTGAAACATGTGTACATACTTGCCCTAAAGGGGCTATAAAGATGGAAGATGGCTTGATTCGAATTGATCATAAAACATGTGATCATTGTATGAAATGTGTCAAAGCCTGTCCTGGGAAAGCCTTAACGCAGGAAGGTGAAGTAAAGACAGTAGAAGAAGTTGTTGATATCTGTATGCAGGATATTGATTTCTATGAAGAATCTAATGGTGGTGTTACTTTATCTGGTGGAGAAGCTATGGTGCAATATGATTTCATGATGGCTCTTGTTCATGCATTAAAAGAAAAAGGACTTCATCTTGCGATTGAAACAACAGGTATTGTGGATCATGAGAAGTTTAAGAAGGCAGCCACTTTATTTGATCTTTTACTATTTGATGTAAAACAGGCTGATCCAATGAAACATAAGAAGGGAACACATGTCACAAATGAAGTCATTCAAAAGAACTTCAAATGGGCTATTGAACAGGGACTGAATGTGTTACCTAGAATACCTGTTATTCCTGGCTTTAATGAAACATTAGAAGATGCGAAAGAACTCGCAACATGTATTAAAGAAGCAGGCGCAAAAGATGTACAGCTTCTTCCATTCCATCAATTTGGTGAAAACAAATATAAACTACTTGGTAAAGACTATAAGCTTCATGAAGTGGAAGCATTACATCCTGAAGATTTAGTGGATTATCAAAATGAGTTTATCAAGTGCGGGTTGAATTGTTTCTTCTAGATTAATATAATGAGTGCGGAGGTAATCTATGAAAGACCGCTATAACAAAATATTAGAACTACTTACAAAAGAAAAGAAAATAGAAGTCAATGAATTATCTCAAATACTTGGGGTATCCAATGTCACTATCCGTAAGGACTTAGATGCACTTGAAGAAAAAGGGATTATTAAAAGAGGACATGGCTATGCCATCCTTGCGAATAAGGATGATATCAATGGACGCTTAGCTTATCATTATGAAATAAAGAAAAGAATTGCACAAAAGGCTGCAGAACTTATTCATGATGGAGATACCATTATGATTGAAAGTGGGAGCTGCTGTGCGATTCTTGCAGATACAATTGCATCAGAGAAACTAGATGTCACTATTGTGACTAACAGTGCTTTTATTGCAGGATATATTCGCGATAAAAAGAATACCAATGTGATTCTTCTAGGTGGTGCTTACCAGAAAGATTCACAGGTTATGGTAGGACCTATCGTGGCACAATGTGCTCAAAATTTCTGTGTTGATCAGTTATTTATTGGTGCTGATGGTTATAATCCTCGTGTAGGTTTCACAAATAGTGATCATTTACGTGCGCAGGCTGTCAGAGATATGGCTGAACAGGCAGAACATATTATTGTCTTAACTGAGAGTGAAAAGTTTAATTCACACGGTGTTGTACCTCTTCAGTTAAAAGAACGTATTGATACAATCATTACAGATGATCATATTCCAGAAGATATTAAAGCACATTTATTATCAGAAAATAAAACATTACTCACTATAGAAAACGAATAAACGGAAGGGGTCCCTTCCGTTTTACTTTAAGTCTTTTATAATACGTTGTAATTCTCCTGGCTGACCATCTTTATAAGGTATCTTATAAGATGTCCCATCTGTTAAGCATAAACAATTTAATTGTCCTCTATCTGCCACAGCGAGTCCACCATCAATACCAATCTTATTATGATAATCAGGATCGTACCAGATATTAAAAGAATGATCATCATTCACATAACATAAAGGCGTATGACCAAATATATAAGTATATTCAGGATTACATGGATTCATATAGAAATATTCTCTAATCCAGGCAAGTAATTCAGGATCACTATCTTCTATATTGGTTACCTCAGGATCCACTCCTGCATGCACCATTACATAATGCTTGCCCTGGTAATCAAGTTCTATATAGTTAGGTAGACTATCAATAAAATCAATAATTTCCTGGACAAACTCTTTCTTTATATCAAAATATTCCTCATAAGGAATAGAATCTTTCTGTAAGAACTCTCTTATACTATTTACAGTGCCTGTGGCACCATTCTGTTTCCATAAACGATATGCATTATTCAAATCAGAATCTAAATCATTATATTTTAAGCTGGCTACTAAAGATTGTCTCATCATGATTTCATGATTACCCTTGATCATATGAACATTAGGCATTGCTTTCACAAAGTAATATATATCAATTGAATTAGGACCACGATCCATAATATCACCTAGGATATATAACTCATCTTCATCAGTGAATTGAATCTTATTGAGCATCAGCTGCAATAACACAAATTGTCCATGTAAATCAGACATGACAAAAATTCTCTTCACTAATACTCACCTGCCTCTCAAATACATTTTATCATACACAAAAAGGAATGCAAAACAGAACATAATCATCAAAAAAAATAGTTGAATTATGATATGATTAATATAGGTGAAGGATATGGATGAATTTTATCAAAAGACTTATTTAATGATTGTTTTTAAATGGTCTTATTACTATACAAGAAAGAATATGAAAAATATCAGATGTGATATTATTGAAGACACTAAACACTATCATACTGTACGTTTTTATTTAAAGAATCGTGTTGCTTTTTTAACTGTCTGGCATAATGGTATTATTGAAGAACAGATTACAGATGAAGAAGGGAAAGAAATCTATTTCTATCTCCATTATACTTTAAAGAGCTTATCCCAGTTCTTATCTTATTATAGAGATTTTATGGTTGTGTTCTTAAGAGATGCAGATCCTAAACATGTTAAAGTAGGGATTGTAGACCAGGATGGCTTTTCTTCTAGTTATTTAATTAGTTTAATGAAAGAAAGTCTGACAATAGAAAAGTCTAATCTAGAAGTAGAATCAGTGAGTCTTTCTTCATTAGAAGAAGTAGAAGGAGATTATGATGCACTTTATTTATCTCCTTCAGTGATGCATTTAAAAGGGGATATAGAGTCCATTGTTTCTGTTCCTGTGTATGTAATTGATCCTCTTGTTTATGCAACCAATGACTTTTACACACTTATACATACAATTTTGTCAAAATAATGCATCTGGCTTGCATTCTTACTAGTAAATAGTATACTAATATTAGTAATCATTACTGATTAGGAGAGGAGGACATATGGCGGAGACAAGACTTAGAAGATCTAAGCAGCGAGATACGATATATGATATGCTTGTGAATGATCATACGCATCCTACAGCAGAAGTTATTTCTTCTCATGTAAGAAGAATCATTCCGGATATATCACTAGGTACTGTTTATCGTAATCTGAATGTTTTAGTCGAAAATGGGTATATCAGAAAATTAAATATTGATGGTGTGACTGTACATTACGATGGTAATGTGACACCACATCATCATATGGTATGTTCAAAATGTGGAAAGATTGTGGATATACATATTCCATATGGTGCATTTGATGAACTTGTTCATGATATAGAAGAACTAGATCAAGTACACCTCACACATGTTGATATGTTATTTCAAGGAATCTGTAATGATTGTAAGAATATGAAGGAGGATAAAGAAGATGTCTAATTTAAAAGGTACTGAAACATTAAAGAATTTAATGGCTGCATTTGCAGGTGAATCACAGGCAAGAAATCGTTATACTTTCTGGTCTAGCATTGCGAAAAAAGAAGGTTATGTAGAAGTGTCTAAAATCTTTGAAGAAACTGCTAACCAGGAAAAAGAACATGCGAAACGTTTAATGAAGCTTATGAACACTGCTGCTCAGGGTGAAACATTACCTGTTGCAGGTGAATTTCCAGTATTAATGGGTACAACTGTAGAAAACTTAAAAGTTGCAGCTGCTGGTGAAAACGAAGAATGGACACATATGTATCCAGAATTTGCTAAGAAAGCTGAAGAAGAAGGATTACCTGAAATCGCAGCTATCTTAAGAGCTATCGCTATGGCTGAAAAGATGCATGAAGAAAGATACTTAAAACTTGCTAAACAGATTGAAGACGGCACAGTATTCAAGAAAGATCATAAAGTACTATGGAAATGTAATAACTGTGGATTTGTAGTAGAATCTTTAGAAGCTCCTACAGTATGTCCAGCTTGTAACCATCCACAGGCTTACTTTGAAGAATACAAATTCTTTGATTAATAGAATTGTGTGCAAAGACAGCGAAAGCTGTCTTTTATTATACGAAAAAAAGACCTCATAAGAGGTCTTTAACGCATTTTAGCTGCCTGGATTAAATGTTTTGCAAGTACTGCAGTTGTGACAGTACCAACACCACCAGGAACAGGGGTAGCGGCAGAGGCTTTGCCATCAAGAGTCGAATAGTCTACATCACCACATAACTTACCATTCTCATCCACATTGATTCCTACATCAATCATCACGGCATCCTGTCCACAATAATCACTATTTAACATCTTTGCACGTCCTGCAGCTGCAATCACAATCTCTGCATCAGAACATGTCTTCTTTAAATTAACAGTTCTTGTATGAGTCATAGTTACTGTCGCATTCTCTTTAAGAAGCAGCATAGACACAGGTTTACCTACAACCATACTTCTTCCTACGACAGTCACTCTTTTACCTGTTAACTCAATATCATATGCCTTTAATACTTCAATAACTGCTTCTGCAGTACATGGAGAAAAACCACTTGTATCTCCTGCAAACACCTTTGCAATATTAATAGGAGAAATACCATCTAAATCCTTTTTAGGATCAATCATATTTTCAATATCTTTTTCATTAATAGTACGAGGAAGTGGTCTTAATAATAAAATTCCTGTCACTTCATCATCTTCATTAATATCTTTAAAAGCTTTCTTGAAATCTTCATCACTAATATCCTGTGGGAAAACATAAGAAGCCACATCTAAACCAAACGATTTTAATTTCTTAGTTGCACCACGCTCATAACTCATATCATCAGGATTTTCTCCTACTCTCACAATCGCAAGCTTAGGTACAAAAGATAATGTTTCTAACTCTTTTGATACATATTCTTTAATCCCATCAGAAACCTTTTTTCCTCTTAACTCTAACATGACATTCCTCCTAACTTTTTAATAACACTATTAGTTATTTTATCTGCAAGCAGTTGCCCTTCAACTAATAGCTTCTCAGCACGTTTATTCATCTTCTCAGCCATTTCTCTATTCTTCATAGACTTCGTATTAATATAGACATTCATAATAGAACCAGTCAACGCACTACGTAGACATTGTACACCAACACCTACATCACTGATTGCCATCACTGTACCTTTCTCATTTAAAGTAGAAAATAACTTTAAAGACTGATAACTTAAATCCATGATCTGTAATGGTACAAGAGATGCATCCAATAAACATGACTCCATCACAAACTCTTTATGTTTCTTTTCTTCCTCAGTATTCTTAGGAAGCCTATAAGCCTCTGCGAGAGGCTTAAAGTTTTCTGCATCATCATCTACAGAAGTTACAAGCTTCTTCTTTAAGTCTTCTAACTTCTCCATGATTTCTCTTATTTCATCTTCTACATCTTTATATTTCTTCTTACCTACAGTTAAGTTACCTACCATGAGTCCTAAAGCACATCCAATAGCGCCCACTAGTCCTGAAGCACCTCCACCACCAGGAGTAGGTGAAGATGAAGATAACTCATCTAAGAAGTCTTTAATCATTTCTTTCATTTTTAACTCCCTCATATGAAAAGACACGAGAATCTCGTGTCTATTTTTCATAAATTATACTCATCTATTTGTGTTAATGCAATTAATATGTTTGAAATATATACCTAAATTAATAAGAACACCTATTCCAATCAAACTAAATAGCGCAATTCCTAATGTCACAAAATAACTTTCAGGAAAGATATTGATAATAGGATCAATATCAGGATTGATCAGCCAGTAGTTATTGTTGAAAAGGATATGATGCATCATTGTGAATGCCCCATCAAAATTAATATAGGCTGTTCCACCTACAATAAATACGAGTCCTAAAGTAGTGAACCCTGACCACTTAAATGGTCTATAATCGTTCTCTTTGACTGTAGAATAGATGAGATAAATAGTTCCAATAAGTACCACTAACCCAATCACTTCTAAACGATTCATTAATACTTTTACTTCATAAAAATGAAAAGCAGTATTCTTAGTCATAGGAAAAGCAGGGGTAGAAAGTGCTTTATGAGAGAATAGACTTAAATAGTGAATGATTGTCATATAACTTTCTCTTACAACCTTTTCACTTACCCCAATATTAGAGGCTATTAATGAAGAAGGATAGAGTACAGGCACAAATGTGACTAAGAGAATAGCACAATCAATAATCAAAAAAGTCAAACATACAGTTAAAAGAATACCTTTAAATTTCTTCATTGTATAAGAAGTCTTCTCCCTTTTGAACTTCTACTGTAGATAAATCAGGATAACCTTGCTGTCTTAATGCTTCATAAACACCAATCGCAACAGTATTAGATAAGTTCAAACTACGTGAATCTCCATACATAGGAATACGTACACAATCATCAATATACTTCTTTAAGATATCATGAGGAATACCATCATGTTCATGACCAAAGAAAAGATAGTGTTCACCTTCCTGTTTAAAATCATCTTCACTATAAACTTTTTTAGAATAACGTGTAAAGAAATGATAAATACCAGGATTCTCTTTTTCAAACTCTTCAAAATTTTCATAAACCTTAAAAGTGAGATGATCAAAATAATCCATAACCGCTCTTTTCATTCTTGGATCATTTAACTTAAACCCTGTAGGTTTAATAATATGTAAAGGTGTATGTGTCGCTGCACATGTTCTCATAATATTACCTGTATTTTGTGGAATCGCAGGATGTACTAATACAACATGATTCATTACTTATGTTCCTCCTCTAAATAATCATATAAAGCCTTTAATGCCTTTGCACGATGAGAGACTTTATTCTTTTCTTCCATAGTCATCACTGCAGAAGTCTTCTTTAATGGTGGATAATAGAAAATAGGATCATAACCAAAGCCATTTTCACCATCAATACAATCATTGATTTTTCCTTCAAAAGTACCTAAGAAAGTCTTTGTTTCTTCACCAGGAATAGCCAAAGCCATCGCACATACGAAACGTGCTGTCTTATCTTCTTTATCCTTTATAGCATCAATAATCCACTGATTCTTAATATCATAACTTGTATCTTCACCCATAAAACGAGAAGAATAAATACCAGGCTGTTTATCTAATGCATCTACTTCTAAACCAGAATCATCTGCAAGAGTAGGCATATGAATCATGTTCATCACTGTCTCAGCCTTAATCACTGCATTTTCAGTAAAAGTAGTCCCTGTTTCTTCAATATCAGGATTATAACCTAATACATCTTTAATAGACTTTACTTCAATACCTAACTTTTCCAACATTGCGGAAATCTCTTTAAGTTTTCCTTTGTTTGTTGTTGCAACTACGATTTCTTTCATTCGCTTTCCTCCATTCCTAACGCTACTTTGACTTCATGAATAGGCATATCCTTTCCTGTCCAAAACTTAAAAGAACATGCACCCTGATAGACAATCATACGTTCTCCATTCATATAATCAAGACCTCTTTGTCTTGCATAACTTAATAGCTTTGTTTCCTTAGGGTTATAAATAATATCAGCTACTTTTAAACCATCAGATAACATATCAGCACTCTCAATTATACATCCTTCAGGATGAGGTGCCATACCAACACTTGTTGTATTAACTAATAAATAAGTATCCTTTAAATCTTCCTTTATACTTTCCTGATCAATTTTCTTTAAAGTAATAGGGCAGTCTAATTTCTTATTGAGTTCTTTAATAAATGGCTTATCAGAACGATTATAAACTACTATCTCTTTAGCACCAGCCAAAGCAAGAGAAATGATAATTGCACTTGCAGCACCACCAGCACCAAGCACTACAATCTTATGTTTCGCAATACCCCATCCTTTATCACGGCAGGCCATCACAAAACCTTCTCCATCAGTAATATGACCAATGAGTTTACCATTCTCATTCTTTACAGTATTGATACTCTTCGCAAGTCTTGCCTGTGTTGTGAGTTCATCCATATATTTCATCATATCCTGTTTATAAGGCATAGAAATATTGTATCCCTTAATAGGTAATGTCTTAACAGACGTAATATAATCATCTAACTGATCTTTAGTCACTTCAAATGCAAGATAAACATCATTAATACCTAATGTTTGAAATGCAGTATTATGCATCATTGGTGAAAAAGAATGTTTAATAGGATTTGCGACAACCCCATATAAACCTGTATATCCAGTAATTGTATTTTTCATAACCTTCTCCTTTTGTTTTGTATTATACATCATTTTCTCGTTATGTGTGACTGTTCTTATAATATTTAGTACAATGGATTATAGAGGTGAAAAGTATGATTAAGAAATTAATTATTAATGCTGATGATTTTGGTATGTGTGAAGGAAACTCCCTAGGTATCCTTCTTGCTCACGAAGAGGGACTTGTCAGTTCCACTACAGTCATGATGAATATGCCATATGCTTTATGGGCCCTAGACAAGGCGAAGGCTTATCCTGATCTAGGAATTGGTGTTCATTTAACTTTAACTGCCGGTAAACCATTACTGCCTGGTAAGAAAAGCTATACAGATGAAGAAGGGAACTTCTTAAGACCAAGTGCTTATGAAGATGAATTCCCAGATGGAGAACCAAATGAAGTCTATGAAGAATGGAAAGCACAGATAGAAGCTTTCATCGCACACACAGGACATCTTCCTACGCATCTAGATTCTCATCATTATGTCCATATGGAACATAGACAATTGGAAGTCATCAAGCGTCTTGCCAAGGAATATAACCTTCCTATCAGACAAACAAGATATGTGGATGAAAACTACTTCCCAGCACGTTGTGAATTTTATAAAGATGGTGTAAGCTTTGAAACATTCAAAGAAATCTGTTCAATAGAAGGCTATGATACAGTAGAACTTGTTTGTCATCCTGCTTTAGTTGATGAAAGACTCATGAACGTATCTAGCTACAATATGAATCGTATCAAGGAATTAGAATTACTTAAGAGTGATGAATTCAAACAGTTCATCAAGGATCACGATATTCAGATTATTTCTTACGCAGATATAAAAAATAATTAGGTGATTTCAAATAATAGTAGTAGAATGAGAAAAAAGTGAATGGAGTGACATATATGAGATACGCAGATAAGATGAAAAACGTAAAAAAATCAGCCATTAGAAGTGTCATGGCTGATGCAAGTGAGAATGGGACGGTAGACTATATTAGTTTTGCGAGTGGATTCCCTGATCCAGAAGCTATTCCACAGGAGAAACTAGAAGAAGTAGGACATAAGATTCTTCAAGAAAAGACTTATGAAGTCTTGCAGTATGGCTCTGCTCAAGGTTATACAGGTTTAATAGAATCTTCTAAGTCATTCATTAATAAGCATGAATGTATATGCACAAGTGATGATGATATTATTATTACAACAGGATCACAGCAGGGCTTAGATCTTGTGTCTAAGATATTCTGTGATGAAGGGGATTATGTTGTAGTAGAGAACCCAAGTTATTTAGGTGCTTTAAACTCATTTAAATGTAACGGGGCAAAGCTGCTTGGTGTTTCTTTAGAAGAAGATGGTGTAAATCTAGAAGAACTAGAAGAAGCCTTTAAGAAAGGACCAAAGGTATTCTATACAATTCCTAACTTTCAGAATCCTACCGGAGTCACAACATCTCTAGAAAAAAGAAAAGAAATCTATAACCTTGCAGTAAAGTATGATGTAGTTATTCTAGAAGATAACCCTTATGGTTATCTACGTATTACTGGCGAAGAAGTCCCTTCTATTAAATCTTTAGATCAAGACCATCGTGTTGTTTATGCAGCCAGTCTTTCTAAGATTATCTCACCAGGTATGCGTACAGGAATCATCTGTGCAAGTAAAGATATTATCTCTAAGCTCTTTATGGCTAAACAATCAGGAGATAACCATACAAACAATCTTTCACAATATATGATGGATGCTTTCTTAAGAGAAACAGATATGGATGCACATATTAAACATTTACAGTCTCTTTATGCAAAGAAATGTAACTTCATGTTAGAGATGATCAAGAAGTATTTCCATCCTTCTATTCATGTCATTGAACCAGAAGGCGGTATGTTTATATGGTTTGATCTGCCTGATGGAGTCAGTATGCCAGAATTCGTTCAGGCTTCTATTAAGAAGCATGTAGCCATCGTACCAGGCAATGAATTCATGGTAGATAGTACTAAGCCGTGTCAATCTATTCGTATGAACTTCTCAGCTGCTTCTATGGAGAATATTGAAAAAGGTATTCATATTTTAGGAGAATTAACATATAAGTTCTGTAAATAAAAAAAGCCATTTCTGGCTTTTTTTAATACATGCCACCTTGTGGCATGACAGGCTGTTGTGGTTCTTCCTTCTTAGGAAGTTCTGCCACACCTGCTTCAGTTGTTAAGAACAAGGCTGAAATACTAGCCGCATTTAATAATGCGCTACGAGTGACTTTAGTAGGATCAATAATACCTGTTTCGAACATATTGACCCAGTCACCTGTCTTTGCATCAAATCCAAAGTCCTTTTCAGCAGTCTTCTGGATAGATACAATTTCTTCTTCATCATAACCAGCATTGATTGCAATCTGAGTAAGAGGCGCAAATAAAGAATTCATGACTACGTTAATACCCTTTTGGATATCTACATTCGTATCTCTGACCTGATTCTTTAATTCTTCATAGGCTTCTACTAACGCAGCACCACCACCAACAACGATACCTTCATCTACAGCGGCCTTAGTTGCATTAAGAGCATCTTCAATTCTTAATTTCTTTTCTTTTAATTCTGCTTCAGTTGTAGCACCGACTTTAATTGTTGCAACACCGTTAGATAATTTACCAATACGTTCTTTTAGGGTCTTCTTTTCATAATCACTCTTAGTATGAGTTAACTGTGTCTTTAATTCTTCAACACGGTTATTCACTGCTTCACTTGAACTATGACCAATTAGAGTTGTATTGTCTTTCTTTACAATCACTTTCTTAATCGTACCAAGATCTTCAATAGTTAAATCAGAAAGCTTCATATTAAGCTCCTTGTTGTAGAATTTAGAACCAGTTAATACTGCAATATCCTCCAACATTTCTTTCTGTTTATCACCAAATCCTGGAGCCTTAGTAGCTACGACATTAAAGGCACCTCTTAACTTATTCAATACAAGAGAAGAAATCGCTTCATTCTCATAATCTTCTGCAATAAGTAATAATGGTTTATTAGCCTTTAATACCTGTTCAAGTACTGGAAGGATTTCCTGTAAATTAGTAATCTTCTGATTAGTGACTAAGATGAGTGGGTTATCCATTTCAACTTCCATCTTATCTGTATCACTTACAAAATAAGGAGATACATAACCCTTATCATACTGCATACCTTCATTGACTTCTAATTCATCATCAAAGCTATTAGATTCATCTACGTTGATAATACCATCTCTACCAACTTTTTCCATAGCCTGAGCAATCAATTCACCAATATGACTATTAGAAGAAGAAATAGTCGCAACGGATGCAATATCCCTGCTTGTTTCTACCTTATGAGAATTCTTTAATAATACTTCTGCCACTGCTTTAGAGGCTCTTTCAATACCTTCTCTCATAAGTACAGGGTTTGCACCTTTTTCAACCTGCTTCATACCATTCACAATCATATCTCTTGCAAGAATTGTGGCAGTTGTTGTACCATCACCTGCAATATCATTTGTATTATTGGCTACTTCATATACAAGTTTTGCACCCATATTTTCAAAATGATCTTCTAATTCTATTTCCTTGGCAATAGAAACACCATCATTCGTAATTAAAGGAGAACCATAACTCTTCTCTAATACTACATTTCTACCTTTAGGGCCAAGTGTGACACTCACTGCATCAGCAAGAGTATTCACACCTTTCAACATTGATTGACGTGCATCACTAGAAAAACGTATTTCTTTACTCATAGTTCATTCCTCCTATTCAATACATGCGAGAACATCTTTCTCGTCTATCACAATATATTCAACACCATCAAGTTTAACTTTTGTACCTGAGTATTCCTTGAATACAACACGATCTTTTTCTTTTAAATCATTTTCACATTGAGGACCTACAGCCACAACTTCTCCAACAGTAGGAAGACTCTTTGTCTCAGTAGTGAGAATAATACCACTAGCTGTCTTATTTTCTACTTCTTCTTTCTTTAATACGATATTCTTATTTAAAGGTTTCAACATAATTATTCCTCCTTGTTAGCACTCTCTTTATTTAATTGCTAAGAGTATTATAGTTCTTATTAGCACATTGTCAAGTAGAGTGCTAATTTGTTTTTAGGCAGATTGGATAAAAGTGCACAAAAAAAGCCACTCCCAGAGTGACTTAATCGTCTTTTCGTTTTGTATCTTTCGCAACGATAAATGTGATCATACCAAGTATTAATCCAAAATAGAAAGAGAAGAAACGCCATAAGAACATAGAACTAGAAGCATTAGCTCTTCCTAAGAAACCAAATAAGATCATATAACATCCTTCACTACCACCTGATGCACCAGGAATAGGGAGGAATGTATTAATTAAATTAATAATAGAAGCCAGTCCTAAGAACTGTACAAATAGTGTAACTGGTACTTTTATTCCTAAAGCAAGACATGAAAAGAATGGTGTAGAGTAGATAATAGTAAGCTTCACTATATTACATAATACTGTCTGTAATAATGCTTTTTTATTTTTCTGTAATACTTTCATCTGTTCTCTAAATTCACCAAAGTAATTCTGAATTCTAAAGCATGTTGATTCATAATCTTTTATAAGTGGTGTTTTAGAAAGAAGATAGACTACTTTATCTATAATAAAGTTCTGGAACTTCTTGCTCTTAGCGCCTGCAAATAATAGAAGAGTGACTACCGCATTAATAAGAAATCCAACGGCTGCCATAGAAGATACACCTACACCTTTATCTAAGAAGTAGGCTGAGTCCACAATCATAATCACTGCAGTAAAGCCCATAATCACTATTTGATAACTAATAAAGCACATGAGTAAGATACTTGTAGAAATGGCAGGTGAGATCCCCTGGTTATTAAATACGAACACCTGGGCGAACTGTCCTCCTGAAGAAGAAGGAGTTAAACCACTAAATAAAGTACCTACAAGTCCATTCACAAAACCTTCTTTAAGAGTAAAGTCTTTCTTATATAAACGCGCAAAGATCATTGTAGCGAGTCCATCAAATACATAATACATAAACATAATAAAACATAAGATGAATAGCCAGAAAGGATGCGCTGTAGTAATTGTTTTAAATACAGTAGAGACTTCAGAACCTACTGATAAGTATAAAGATATACCACTAATCACAAGAATTAATGCAATATTTAATATATAGCTCTTCTTTGTTTTCATGGGAATCACCTCATTTCCCTATCTTTATTTTACCAATCTTATTCCTTATATGAAAGTAAAAGAAAAGAGTAGGGATTAAAATCCCTACTCGAATGTAATTATAATAATCTCATTTTCACACAATACTTTAAAATGATAGTTATGACGTGGAGCTACACCATTACTTACAATAAGTTCAGACCCACTTTCTGTATAACTTCCATGATTATAAGTAGTTGCATTATTACACTTTACAAGTGGTCCAATACCAGGGAACCAGATAGTCCCACCATTACTATGTCCAGATAACTGTAAATGTGTATGTCCTTTATTTTGATTAAAACTATCAGGATAATGACTTAAGGTTAAGACAAACCCGTCAGAAGCAGGTATTTCTTCCTGACTATTAATAGATTGTCCATAAAGGGTAAAAGAACTATTACGATAATGAATGGTACGAGCACTGTTATTAAGTACTTCAAATCCACCTTCATTAAGGATATTAGTCACTTCTTCAGCATGTGCATGATCTTCATCACCAAGTACTGCAAACTTACCATAACCTGGCTGAAGTTTCTTTAAGATCTTTTGTATTCTTGCATCCTCAATAGGTTTACTTTCATACAGGTCTCCAGTAAATACAACCATATCATAACTTTGATCTTCTATCTCATCTACAATTTGTTCAAAACGATCAATATCTTTAGACGTTGTGATATGTATATCGGATAAATCTACAATCTTAAAGTTTTTAAAACCATCAGGTAATAATCCATTACTATAAGTCATTCTTGTAAAAGAATAATGTGTTCTAGAAAAGAGACATGTATAACCACCAAACAACACCAATGCGAAAACAATAATTGCAAGAATACCAGTACGAATAATTTTCTTTTTCTTCATTATTTCTTATTCATGATGACAGGAATAATCATCGGTCTTCTCTTTGTCTTAGTATAGAAATAAGATGTTAATGTTTCTCTGATTGTATTCTTAATTTCACCAAATGTTGTTTTTTCCTGCAATAAAGCACGTAGCTTACGATCCACAGCCATTTCTGCTCCATAAATCATAGGTTTACTATCTTTCATATAAACAAATCCACGGCTCATAATAACTGGTTTATGAAGTAAAATACCTGCATGAGAATCCATACTAATAAGTATTGCAACCATACCATCTTCACTTAAAATCTGACGGTCATGTAATACCGCTGTAGATAAACCTGTTAAATCATTACCATCTACATAAATATCATCTGCATGTACGCTTCTTGTCTGGAATACTTCATGATCCTTTAGGCATAAGCAATCCCCATTACTTAATACAAATGCATGATCAGGCTTTCCACCTACTTCTTCATATAATTTTTTATGTATACAAAGCATTTTATGTTCACCATGAACTGGGAAGAAGTATTTAGGTTTAGTAAGAAGCATCATGAGCTTCTGTTCTTCCTGAGAAGCATGTCCAGAAGTATGAAGGTTACTGATCATAGAGTTTTCTAGAACTCTTGCTCCAGAACGATATAACTTATTAATTAAACGTGATACAGAAGATTGGTTACCAGGAATAGGGTTAGATGAGAATAATACAGTATCACCAGGTTTAATCTTAATCTGACGATGTGTACCATTCGCAATTCTATTTAAGGCTGCAAGTGCTTCACCTTGAGATCCAGTACATAGAATTAGTATTTCATTATCAGGAAGATGTTTTGCTTCATCATTCTTAATAAAGAAACGATCAGGACACTTGATATAACCCATCTTTCTTGCAACATCAATATTGTTGACCATTGAACGTCCATATACAAGAATCTTACGATTAAACTTAACAGCAGCTTCTACAATCTGCTGTACTCTATGTATATTAGATGCGAATGTTGCAACAATAATACGTCCTTCAGTCTTTCTGAATTCTTCCTGTACCTGTCCTGCAACAGTCTTTTCACTAATAGAGAATGTAGGTACTTCTGCGTTCGTACTATCACTCATTAATAAATCAACACCTGTTTCACCTAAGAAACTCATAATCTGATAATCAGCAGGATTAGCAACTGGAGATAAATCAAACTTAAAGTCACCTGTTTCTACAATACGACCATCAGGTGTATTCACAATAATTCCCATAGATTCAGGAATAGAGTGGTTTGTATTAAAGAAACCAATATTAAAATATTTAGTCTTGATAGAACTTTCGTGAGTAATAGGAATCATCTTAGTTACATGTGTAAGATGATGTTCTTCTAGTTTTCTTCTAATCATGGCACAAGCCAATGGAGAAGCATAAATAAATGGTATATTCACTAGTCTTAATAAGAAAGGAATACCCCCAATATGGTCTTCATGGCCATGTGTAATAAATAATCCCTTGATCTTTTTATTATTCTTTCTTAAATAAGTATAATCTGGAATAACATAATCAATCCCAGGAAGACCTTCAGATGCAAATTTAACACCTGCATCAATAATAATCATTTCATCATTACATTCAATACAGTAAGTATTCTTACCAACCTCATTTAAACCGCCTAATGCGAATATCTTTGTTCCCTGTGTTTTAACATTATGATGTGTAGAAGGGAATCTTCTTTTAGAACGGTGAGGTTTGAATGTCTTTTTCTTTTCAGTATTATCGACTGACATAAATCACTATCCACCTCTTTCTCAAAAATGTAAAATCATTCATTAAAATAATAATATAAAAAAAGTGAATAATCAATGTTGTAAGGGAATACAAGCAAAAATTAAAAAAAGATGTTCTATCGAACATCTTAATAAGAACCTTTCTTAAAGGCAGCAACTGCAAGTGAACCTGGACCAATATGGCAGGCAACACTTAATGATAAACGGTCAAAGATGACCTCTTTATCAGGGAATGCTTCTTTCACTTGTTCTAAATAATCTAAAGCAGCTTCTTTATCATAAGAATAAACACATGCTACTTCATAATCATCACCCCAGCCACGATCACTAATATCCTGTTTTACCTGGTCAATCATCATCTTACGAGCTTTTTTCATAGTACGTGAAGTACCATATTTATCTAACTTTTCACCTTGAATAGTAAGAATAGGCTTAATCTTCAATAAACCCGCAAGCGTTGCAGCAGCAGGGGATAAACGTCCACCCTTCTTTAAATATTCAAGTGTATTTACAGTAACATAGATAGTGGCATTCATCTTATTGTTCATAAGATAATCATAAATCTCTTTGGCACTATATCCCTTATCTGCCATAGCAATAGCATCTAGGACATCAGCCTTTTGCGTAGCTGAGATTCTTTGAGAATCCACAACAAATACTTTCCCTTTATACTGATCTTCATCTGCCATCATCATTGCTGTCTGACAGCTTCCTGATAAGCCACTGCTCATAGGAATATGAATAATAGCGTCATGTGTTTTTAATATTTCATCCCATTTCTTTGCGATAATCCCAATTGTTGGCTGTGAAGTAAACACTTCTGCACCACCCATTAATTTTTCATAGAAATGTTCTTGTGTTAAATTGATATCTTCTTCAAATTCTTTCCCATCTATAGTAAAAGGCATAGGAATACAATAGATACCTAATTCTTTTGCTTCTGCCTGTGTAATGCCAGAGTTACTATCTGTCATGATTGCAATTTTCATACAAGGACCTCCTTCAGTCAAACACAATTTTAACAATTTTGAGGAATAAATCAACATTTTCTTGACTAATCAAGTTAGACGAATTACTTTAAATGTACATGAAAGGATTTACAAAAATGGTGAAAAAATACTTAGAAACACTTTATGGCATGGGAGAGAAAGCTCTTCAAGCCCTTATCATTATAGTTATTGGTTATATTGTATATAAGATTTTTGATAAGCTATTTACAAAGTTCATTGAGAAATCATCCCAGGATGAAATTGTTTTAAACTTCTTTAAAACAATCATCAAGACAGTTTTTATTGTGATAATTGCGATTATGGCTCTATCACAGCTTGGTATTAATACAAGTTCTATTCTTGCTATATTTACTGCTGCTTCTGCTGCTTTTGCACTTGCTATTAAAGACTCACTCGCTAGCTTCTTTGATGGTATTATCATCTTACTAGCAAAACCTTTTTCAAAAGGAGACTTAATTGAAGTTGTAGGAGTCACAGGAAGAATCCAGGAAATCTCTTTACTCTATACAAATCTACTTACTTTAGATAATAAGAAGATTGTCATTCCTAATTCACAGTTAGCACACTCACCATTAGTGAACTATTCAAGTGAAGAAATGCGTCGTGTAGATTTAAACTTCGACGTTATAATGGATAGTGATACAGAATTAGTTAAGAAGGTTATTATGGAAGAAGCTTTATCTAATCCTTATTGTCTCCATGATATTCCACCATTTGTGAATATGACAGAATATAAGGATAGTGCATTAACCTTTACACTTAGAGTATGGGCAGCTACAGAAAACTATGAAATACTTAGATGTAGTTTACTTGAAAACATGAATAAGCGTTTCAACGAAGAAGGCATAGAACTTGCCTATACGACCTATGATATTCATCTAAGCAAATAAGTTGCGGAATATTCTTCAATCTGTTTAAATATAGGTGAGGTGAAGAATATGAAAATTGTAGATCAGAACGGTTTTAATGAAGCATTAAACAATAAGTATGTATTAGTAGACTTCTATGCAGACTGGTGTGGCCCTTGTAAGATGGTTGGTCCAGTATTAGAAGAATTAGATGCTGAAAATGATCAGTTAACAGTTGTTAAAGTAAATGTAGACAATGAACTTGATTTAGCATCTAAATACGGTGTACAGTCAATTCCAAACATGATTTTCTTTAAAGAAGGTAAGGCTGTTACACAGATCATTGGTTTCGCAAATAAGGATGCAATCCTTGATAAAATCAACCCATTTATGGACTAAGAGGCACCTGATTGGTGCCTTTTTTATATGCGTGATTTTTCTCTTTGTGATAATAAATTAAGCACAAAAAATATATAAATTAGTCAATTTGTGGAAAAGACAAATTAGTAAAAAAGATTCATGAAATGCACAAAGATTTATACTAATGAATATTGACATGTATACACAAAGAGTGTAAGATGTTTTTCATGATAGTTGGATGCTATCATACATTTATATCCATTATGGAGGGGAAAATTATGAAAACAGTAAAGGTTTTAGTTGCTGCAAGTATGGCAGCAGCATTACTTGCTGGATGTGGAAGCAAAACTGATACAGATACTTTCAGATTTGCAAGTGAATTAGATATCCAGGGTATGGATTCTACAGTAGTTGATGATGGTATGTCATACAACGCAATCCACGCAATCACAGACGGCTTAACAGCAGTAAATGACAAAGGCAAGACAGTTCCAGCATTAGCTAAGAGCTGGGATGTAAGTGCTGATGGTAAGACTTACACTTTCCACTTAAAAGATGCTAAGTGGTCAAATGGTGATAAAGTCACTGCCAACGATTTTGTTTATTCTTGGAAGAGAATTATTAAGAATGCAGGTAACTATGCTTACATGTTAGGTGATGATGGTGCATCAGTTAAGAATGCGAGTCAGTTGATTGATCTAGGCCCAAAGGCAACAGATGAACAGATGAACACTTTAGGTGTTAAAGCAGCTGATGATAAGACTTTAGTTGTTGAATTAAACAACAAGGTTCCATATTTTACAGATTTAATGGCTTTCCCATGCTACTTCCCACAGAACGAAAAGTTCGTTGAAAAATGTGGTAAGAACTATGGTACTAAACCAGAATACACATTATCTAATGGTGCTTATACAATGACTAAGTGGATCAAAGGTAATAAAGCAACATTCACTAAGAACGATAAGTACTATGATGCAAAAGCAGTTAAGACTAAGAACCTTGAAATGTTCCTAGTACAGGATCCTAAGACTGCTGCACAGAACTTTGACAATGGTAAAGTTGACTATGCAACAATCAACTCTACATTAGTAGATAAGTATAAAGGTAAAGATACTTTCACAACATTCAATGAAGGTTTCTTATTCTACTTACAGGTAAACTTCAACAATAAGACAACTGCAAATAAGAATGTAAGAGAAGCATTGTCTTATGCAATCAACAGAAAAGACTTATGCGAAAATGTCTTAAAGGATGGTTCTAAAGAAGGAACTGGTTTTGTTCCATCACAGTTATCTACTAGTCCAGCTGGTAAAGATTTCCGTGATACTGCAGGTGATCTTGTAGGTTATGATGCAAAGAAAGCACAGGAATACCTAGATGCAGCTAAGAAGGAATTAGGTACTGATACAATCACTATTGATTTATTATATGGTACTGATGAATCTCCAATGGATACTATGGCTGAATACTTACAGGGTTCATTCTCTAAGTTAAAAGGCTTAAAGGTAAACATGGTTGCAACTGTTAAGAAAGACAGAATCTATAACAGAGAAGCAAATGGTAACTTCCAGGTTGTATGTACTCGTTGGGGTCCAGACTATGCTGATCCAACAACTTACTTAAACTTATTCTTAACTGGTAACCAGAATAACTATGGTAAGTACAGCAATGCTAAAGTTGATTCATTAATGAAACAGGTTCAGGCTGAATCAGACTTAAATAAACGTTGGGACTTAATGACTCAGGTAGAAAAGACTGCACTTGATGATTTAGCTTATATTCCAGTATTCGAAAAGGGTGCTGCAGCATTAAAGGCTAAGAATGTAAAAGGACTTGTTCATTCAGCAGTTGGTGTTCCTTATACATTCAAATACGTAACTATCAAATAAGAATAAACAGAACATAGTGAGAATAAACACATTATAGCTCTTGCTATAATGTGTTCTTCTTTTTTAAATGAAAGGTGTGATATTTATATGGATAAATCCATGATTAGGTATATCTTAAAGAGATTGCTTATTTCAGCAATTACTCTATTTGTTATACTTACAGTTCTGTTCATTATGACTCGTTGTATGCCAGGTTCTCCATTCAACTCAGAAAAGTTGAGCCCAGAACAGCAGAAAGTCATTATGGCAAAATATGGTCTTGATAAGCCAGTTCTAGTACAGTATGGTACATACTTAAAGAATATGTTATCAGGCGACTTCGGTGTTTCTTACGTTTTATACAAAGATCAGAATGTTTCTGAATTAGTATTTGACGCAGCTAAGATTTCATTTGCTTATGGTATCGCTGCATGTATCTTAGGTACATTAGTAGGTATGTTACTTGGTATCGTTGCTGCATTAAACAAGAACACTATTTGGGATACAATCGCAACTATTATTTCTATCTTAGGTGTATCTATCCCATCATTTGTATTCGCATTATTACTTGTTATCTTGTTCAGTAATGATCTTCGTATCTTACCGACAATGTATGATGATATGAATCCAATCTTCTCATCTATATTGCCAGTTATCGCTTTATCTATGAGCGTTATTGCCAACGTAGCACGTTTCACTCGTACAGAAATGATTTCTGTATTAAATAGTGAATATATGACTCTTGCAATGGCTAAAGGTTTAGATCGTAAGACATTAATCTTCAAGCATGCATTACGTAATGCCTTAATCCCAGTAATCACTATCTTAGGTCCAATCCTAGTTAACTTGATGACTGGTACAATGGTAGTAGAACAGATCTGTTCTGTACCAGGTTTAGGTAAGCTATTAATTAACAGTATTCGTGCCAATGACTACAACATCATCGTTGCATGTTCATTCTTATATGCGTTCATGTATATCGTTATGATGTTAGTAATCGATGTATCTTATGGTATTATCGATCCACGTATCCGTTTAGGAAAGGGGGACAACTAAGATGGATGACAAGAAATATGAATTTTTGCCAGATGATTTTGAGTTTATCGGTGATAAACAGAATATCAACATTGATGAAGTTGCTCCTGCAAGACCTGCTTGGAAAGATGTTGTTTACCGTTTTACTCAGAACAAAGGTGCAATCTTTGGTTTAGCTTGTATTATTATCATTGCTTTACTTGCTATCTTTGTACCAATGATTTCTCATTGGAAATATGATGCAATTGATACAAGTATTGCGAATATTCTTCCAAATGGTACTCATTTCTTTGGTACTGATAAATATGGCCGTGACTTGTTCGTAAGAACTTGGCAGGGTACTCGTATTTCATTAATTATCGCATTAGTTGCAGTAGTTATTGATATCGTAGTTGGTATGACTTATGGTTTAATTTCTGGTTACTTTGGTGGTTTAATTGACTCTGTCCTTCAGAGAATTCAGGAAATCATCAACTCTATCCCAACACTAGTAGTATTAACTATTCTTTTAACAGTATTAAAGCCTTCTTTATATACCGTTATTCTTGCGTTAATCTTCACTGAATGGATTCCTATGTCTCGTATCACAAGAGCACAGGTATTAAAAATCAAGGAAGATGAATTCATTCTTGCTTCTAGAACATTAGGTGCAAGCAATATCTTTATCTTATTCAAGGAAATCTTACCAAACATTTTTGGTCAGTTAATCATCATGTCTATGATGACTATCCCAAATGCAATCTTCTATGAAGCATATCTAGCATTCGTTGGTTTAGGTTTAACTGTTCCTCAGGCTTCACTTGGTACTTTGATCAACTCAGGTTTCGAAGTATTCACAGTATATCCAACTCAGATGACTATCCCAGCTATTATCCTTGCAGTATTAATGTTAGGATTCAACTTATTAGGTGATGGTTTAAGAGATGCACTTGATCCTACTATGAAGGAGATGTAATTATGGCTGACAGAGAAAGAATTTTAAAAATCAGAGACTTAAATATCTCCTTTAAGATTGAAGGTAAGAAAGTGAATGCCATCCGTGGTGTTAACTTAGACCTTTATAAAGGAGAAACAATTGCGATTGTAGGTGAATCTGGTTCAGGTAAATCAGTTACTACAAAAGCTATCATGGGTATCTTAGCTAAGAATGGTAGTATTGAAAGTGGTTCAATCGACTATACTTGGCATGATCCAGATACTGATGAAAAACATACAGTAGATATCACTAAGATGACAGAAAAGGAAATCCAGAAGGAAATCCGTGGTCGTAAGATTGCGATGGTCTTCCAGGATCCAATGACTTCTCTAGACCCAACAATGACAATTGGTAAACAGATTATGGAACCAATGATGTATCATTATGGAACATCTAAAGAAGAAGCATATAAAAAGGCTGTAGAACTTCTTGAAGAAGTAGGAATCACTAACGCAGAAAAACGTATGAAGAATTATCCTCATCAGTTATCTGGTGGTATGAGACAGCGTGTTGTTATCGCAATCGCTTTATCTTGTGATCCATATGTATTAATCTGTGACGAACCTACAACAGCCCTAGATGTAACTATCCAGGCTAAGATTCTTGAATTAATTCAGGACTTACAGAAGAAAAAAGGTATTTCAGTTATTTATATCACACATGACTTAGGTGTAGTTGCTAAGGTAGCTGACTTCGTAAACGTTATGTATGCAGGTAAGATTGTAGAAACAGGTTCTATCGAAGATATCTTCTACAGACCTTTACATCCATATACTTGGGGTCTTTTATCAGCAATGCCTGATTTAAATACTGATGATCCAGAATTATATACAATTCCTGGTTCACCACCAAACGTTACAAAAGAAATCAAAGGTGATGCATTCGCACCACGTAATAAATATGCATTAAATATCGATAAGAGAATTGAACCACCTATGTTCAAAGTAGAAGGTTCTACAACTCATAAGGTAGCCAGCTGGTTAATGCATCCAAATGCGCCAAAGGTTGAAATGCCTGAAGCATTAAGAAAGAGAATCGATAACATGATGAAAGAAGGTGTACCAAATAATGGACAAGAATAGTCAGACTCCAATTCTTGAAGTCAAGAATTTAAAACAGTATTTCTATCCAAGTAGAAAGTTTACTGTAAAAGCCGTTGATGGTATCTCATTCAAAATCATGCCAGGTGAAACATATGGTTTAGTAGGTGAATCTGGTTCAGGTAAATCTACTACTGGTCGTGCTATTATTAGATTATATGATCCAACTGATGGTCAGATCATTTTCGAAGGTGAAGATATCACTGGTAAGATGTCTAATAAAGCTCTTAAGACATTACGTACTAAGATGGCTATGATTTTCCAGGATCCAATGGCTTGTTTAAACCCTCGTAAGAAGGTTATTGATATTATTGCTCAGGGTCTTGATATTCATCATGATTATAAAGATGAAAAAGAAAGAGAAGAAAAGGTTTATAAGATTCTTGAGATGGTAGGTCTATCAAAAGAACATGCGAACCGTTTTCCACACCAGTTCTCTGGTGGTCAGAGACAGCGTATTGGTATCGCAAGAGCCTTAATTATGAACCCTGATCTAATCATTGCCGATGAAGCAATCTCAGCCCTAGACGTATCTATTCAGGCACAGGTTGTAAACCTAATGAAGAAGATGCAGAAAGAAACAGGTGCTGCTTACTTATTTATCGCTCATGACTTATCAATGGTTAAATACATCTCTGATAGAATTGGTGTATTACATTTAGGTCACTTAGTAGAAACAGGAACTGCAGATGAAATCTTTAGTAATCCTCTCCATCCATATACAAGATCATTATTATCTGCCATCCCTCATTCTAACCCAAGAGTAGAGAAGGTAAGAAAATCATTCTCTTATGATTATGAAACAAGCGGTCTTGATTATGCGGCTGGTACTCAGCATCAGATTACTGAAACACACTTTGTATTAGGTACTGATGAAGATGTTGTACAGTTCAAGAAAGACGCAGCAAACTTCAAATTATAACATCAAAAGACTATGACACTTATGTGTGATAGTCTTTTTTTAGGCTCTAAAAATGTGAACTACTACACTTATTCGCTGTAAAAAGTGTAACAGCACTACATTTATTCGTTGCAAAAAGTGTATAGGTAGCACATTTATACGTTGTAAAAAGTGTATAAGTAACACATTTTTTCGCTGTAAAAAATGTAAAAAGGTGATATAAAGGAATAATAAGGCAGGTGTCTCTATGTATCGATACGCAATAGAAGAATTATTCAAATGGAAAGAAAAGCCAAATCGTAAGCCAATGATTATACAGGGTGCAAGACATGTAGGTAAAACATGGCTGATGAAAGAGTTTGGTAAGAAAGCTTATACTCATACTGTTTATATTAATTTTGAAGATAATGTAACTATGGAAGATTTGTTTTCGTATGATTTAGATACAAAACGTTTGATTACAGGTATGGAACTGTATAGTGGTAAAAAAATTGATCCTGACAACACACTTCTTATATTTGATGAATTACAGGAAGTACTTAGAGCCTTAACTTCTTTAAAATATTTCAATGAAAATGCACCTGAATATCATATTGTATGTGCCTGTTCATTCATGGGTATTGATTTACATCAAGGGACATCATTCCCGGTAGGGAAAGTGAATTTTATGAATCTCTATCCTCTTACTTTCAAAGAATTTTTAATGGCTACAGGTAAAGAACGATTTGTAGAACTACTTGATCAACAGAATTATCAAATGATCAAGAGTTTTAAGCAGACGTATATTGATACGTTGAAACAGTATTATTATGTGGGTGGGATGCCAGAAGCTGTACAATATTTTGCAAACTATAATGATTATAATGAAGTACGAAATATTCAGAAAAAAATTTTATTCGCTTATGAACAGGATTTTTCTAAACATGCACCTAATGAAATTGTTCCTAAAATCAGGATGCTTTGGAATAGTATTCCATCACAGCTTGCTAAGGAAAATAAGAAATTTATATATGGTCTTATTCGCACAGGAGCACGCGCTAAAGAATATGAAACAGCTATTATGTGGCTATCTGATTGTGGATTAATACATAAAATTAGTCGTGTAAATCAAGCAGGTATACCTTTAAAGGCATATGAAGATTTAAAGGCTTTTAAAATTTATTTATTAGATGTAGGGCTTTTAGGGTGCATGACTGGTTTGAAACAAAAGACGCTTATTGAAGGTAATAATTTATTTGTGGAATTTAAATGTGCACTGACTGAACAATATGTATGCCAACAACTCAAGACAATAGAAGATTTGAATATATATTATTATACAAACGAAAGAGGAAACTGCGAAATAGACTTTGTGATAGATAGAGACAATCAGATAATTCCAATAGAAGTCAAAGCAGAAGAAAATTTAAGGGCGAAGAGTCTTAAAACATATAGTGAAAGGTTTTCTCCTGATATTTGTGTTCGTACTTCTATGTCTGATTATAGAAAAGAAGATTGGCTTATTAATCTTCCTCTCTATGCAATAGAAACAATAAAGGAACTATGAAAAAACGACACAGCAAGTGTCGTTTTTTAGTTAATTCATGCTTTTTTGTAACTTCTTAGCGACAATTATCAATACAATCACAGAGTAGCTGTACTGATATAATCCATTATATAAGATTAAGTGGTATCGAAGTGGCTTGTGAAATCTTAGGCTCTACAAAAGCACTGATATCATAACCAATAAAGAATAAACCAAATTTAGATGCTATACTTATTCCTTATATTAGAAATTGCAGCATCTCCCTTTACTGTGTTTTCAGATTTTACATCTTTCAAACCATCTAATATTGTTGTTGCTTCATCCATCTTTCTCATAGTTTTTTCATAATACTCGATATTCATAATAACCAATCTGCCATATCCATTCTTGGTTACGAATACAGGACCGTTTTCTTCTGCACAAAGACGTTCTACTTCAGCTGTATTTTTCAAATCATGCATTGGAATAATCTTCATACAATCAGCTCCTTTCTTGTGGCTATATTATAATCTATATTTAGCCACGGTGTAAGTGACTGAGAATTATTACGATTAAAAAAAACGACACAACCAGACGAATTTTTCCCTTGATCTGCTTTGCAGGTCAGTAAAAAAACGCTGTCTTGTACGGTATCGGCTTCATACAACTTATTTTCCAGCATCATACGAGCCAGCTTTTGTCGGTGTAACAACCGCTTGATACGGTCATATCAGTAACGGTAGTAGAGAAAAGCGACCAATGCACAAACACCAGTCGTTATCAGAACCGTAATGGAATTGTAGGCAGTCCAAGTAATTCCGATATGGAGCAGGTTAAAATCTGTCCAGTCTGTGACAAGGAGCTGTCGCAGATTCAGTAGCAGGAACACCGCAACAAACAGGAGCAACAGCCAGCCGATACAGAAATAATAGACCAGCGATTTATCACTGGCACGAATCCTGTTACCTTTAGATTCTATCCATACTTTCATTAAAACTCCTTTCTTCGGGTATAAGAAAAGCAGTCAATCTTATAGACTAACTGCTCGCATAAATAATAAAATCATTATGTTCAATTTAAGAAAAGTGTTGCTATAGGTTATCTTATTCAGCAAATATACCATAACGATATTGTTGTCGGTATCATTAAACTCACTTCTGTCATCATCTCGTTGACAGCGCCTAACGATTTGCAATCATCAGTAAGATATCTCTTCTCTATAGGAGATACGTAAATGATGCAAAGAAAGTATGGATTGAAGTGGCATTAGAAGAAGGTATCAAGATTGATGAATCAGATAGTATTAAGGACTATTTTGGAAAATTCAAATTGAGAATCCCTAAGACTCTTATCTAGAAATGACGGCTTACTTTTAAAATAGAAGACAATGACATAAACATTTACACAGAAACTGTCTAAAGGCAATGTCCGGAGTTCACATTCCGGCTTTTTTGCTTGAGTAAATCTAAAGTATATTTAGTCGCTTGCTTTTTTTAGATATTTCATAGATGTTTCATAAATGATTAGTAGGATGAAATAAAGGAGATGATAAAAATGAAACAAATAAAAAAAGTAATGGTATTTGGAGTGTTGTGTTTCTGTACTGCACTTATAGGATGTCAAAATCAAACAAATGCATTCACAAGTTCAGTTTTAATTAGGAACAAAACATCGTTTAAGCCTATTGATGAGGCAATAGATTCTAAAGAGGAATATGTTTATGAATATTTAGGTCTTAAATTTAAGTTATCTCAAAATATTAAGACTGCTATGAATCAAAAAAGTCTTGTGATGCTTGATGCACAAAATGCGTTAAATCAAGATTTAAGATATGCTTTTTTCTCATTTAATACAGTATCAAAAACGCAAAAGAACATTGTTGTTGAAGATACTAAGGACTACATAAAATGGGAAAACAGTCTTAAGAGAGAAGGTACTATTGGTATGTATCTAAAAGGAATGTCTCAAGAGGAACTAACTGATTTGACTAAATGCAAATATCATAAAAAAATAGGCACTTCTGATGATAAACAATATGAATATTACATAAGTTACCAGACTGAGGATTTTCTAAAGGAATTAATGAAATCAAACATAGAAATAATTGATCGATTAAAAGAAACAGAAAATGGCTTTGTTTTAAAAGAAAAGAAAGATTTAGACAATACAGAGGTTTTTGATGAGTAATCGTGCTATTTATTATATAACAAGAAAGAAAAAAAGGTCTCTTATTATTTTGATTATTGTTACAGTTATTTTTTCTAGCTTATATGTATCTTTAAATGTTATTAAATCCACAACACACTTAAAGAACTCAATATCTAGAACTGCGCAGACTTCTTTATCAATTTCAAAAAAAGATCAATCATCCTTTGATCATAAGGCCTTTAAAGAAACCAAGAATTATATTTTGCAATACAATGGAATAATAAAACCCAAACAAATAAAAGTCATTGAAGCAATGCAGTCAATAAAAAGAGATGATTTACCTGAAGAGTACCAGAATGTTTTATCATATCAGGCGATAAATCAAACAGAAAACCATGCTTTATTCAAAAGTGGTAATTTTATATTAGAAAAAGGAAGACACCTCAAAAAAAGGGATTTAAATAAAGTGATGATTCATGAACAATTAGCAAAAAAGAATCATTTAAAAATAGGAAATTATATAACATTACAGAATAATCATCGATATAAAATTATAGGTATTTTTTCGGGCAAAAAACAAGAAGCATATACTGGATTGACTTCGGATTTTAGTGAAAATATGATTTTTATTGATTATCGATCATTACATACAAAGAATGTGAATCAAATAATTATGTTTTTTAATAGTTCACAAGAAGCTCAAATGACTATGAATCATCTTCGACAGAAATATATAGATTATGATATTGAAGAAGATCGTCAAACATATAAGGAAACCTTAGAAGCAATTAATTATATACAATACATTATCAAGTTAATAGTATATAGTTTTATTGTGGTTGCTATAGTTGTTCTTTCTCTTATTTTAATTTTATGGTTAAGAGAAAGAATCCATGAAATAGGTATTTTATTATCAATAGGAATAAGTAAAATAGAAATCTTAAGTCAGTTTATTATTGAACTTCTTTTGATTTCATTACCTGCAGTTATTTTATCCATTGCTGTAGGTAATGTATTATTTAAATTCATCATTAATGAATTATTAAAACATGAATATTCTTTGCTTGTTACAAATGGAATAGAGCAAGAATTATCTGCATTTTTAGCAAGTTATGGAATTTTAGTCACTGTTATATTGTTGTCAGTTGTCATAGCTTGTGGAATGTTCTTGACTAAAAAACCAAAAGAGATTTTATCAGAAATGAGTTAGGAGATTATAATGAGTGTATTAGAAATATCGGAATTAAGCTATAGATATAAGAATTCAAGAGAGAATATATTATTAGATGTCAATCAAACTTTTGAATTAGGTCAGTTTTATGCGATTATCGGTTCCTCTGGTGCTGGAAAGTCAACGCTGCTTTCTTTACTTGCGGGTTTAGATGAACCTCAGGAGGGAAATATTTATTTTGAAAATGAAGATATTAAAAAGAAAGGTTGTAGTTATCATAGAAGAAATCATATTTCTTTGGTGTTTCAAAACTATAATCTCATAGACTATTTAACACCTCTGGAAAATGTGAGATTGGTGAATAAGAAGGCATCACCATCATTGTTATTAGAACTTGGATTAAATCAAGATCAAATAAAAAGAAACGTCATGAAGCTTTCAGGTGGACAGCAGCAAAGAGTCGCAATTGCGAGAGCTTTAGCATCTCATGCACCTATTATTCTAGCAGATGAACCAACAGGTAATCTAGATAATAGTACAGCGAACGAAATCATTGAAATATTGAAAAAAATGGCTAAAAAAAGAAATAAATGTGTTATCGTTGTCACACATAGCAAAGAAGTTGCAAATAGTGCAGATGTTATTTTGGAACTCAAGGATAAGAGATTACAGGTTGTTGAATGGGAGGATAAGATATGATAAGAAATGCATTTGCATATGTAACAAGAAAAAAACTTAAGTCTTTAATCATTATTGTGATTATAGCGACGATGTCTACTTTTTGTGTTTTGGGCTTAGGAATTAAGAAAGCAACTGATGTATCATCCAAGAAAAGTCTAGGGAATATTACCAATAGCATCTTACTAGAAATTAATAGACAGGTTAATCCTGGGACACCTAGAGGTGGAGGAAATGTAAAAGAAAGAGATATTAACAGGATTGCACAGTGCAAGGAAATTTATTCTTATGTAAAAAGAATTAATAGTGTTGCAGATTTATTAGATCATGAAATCATTGAAACGCCAGAAACACTAGCTAATCAATCTCCTGAAAGAGCTAAAAACTTTAAAAATACAGTAATGCTGACAGGCGTTAATGATTCCACTAGAGAAAATAAATTTGTATCAGGAGCTTATAAATTAGTAGAAGGAAAGCATCTTCAAAATGAAGATAAAAATAAAGTTTTAATGCACAAGGATTTAGCTCAAAAGAATCATTTGAAGGTGGGAGATCATTTGAAAATAAAATCAAATTTATATGATGCAGACAATGAAAAACAAGCTAATGAAATTGTTGATTTAGAAATCAAGGGGCTTTTTGATGGTTATAATAAAGGTAGTGTTAGTGCAGCACAGGAACTCTATGAAAATACTTTAATCACTGATGTGCATAGTGCGGCTCAGGTTTATGGCGATACAGAAGAGACAGCAGCTTATCAAGATGCCACATTCTTTGTAAAGGGACAGTATGATTTGAACCAAGTTGTGAAATCATTACAAAAACTAGATATTGACTGGAGGGAATATGTTCTCATAAATGGTGCTTCTAATTATCCTGCTATGTATATGTCTATTTCATCTTTATATAGTATTGCGAATAAATTATTTTATGGTGCATTGATTTTTGCAGGTATTATTGTTGCTTTGCTTCTTCTATTATGGATTAATGCGAGAAAGAGAGAGATTGCAATTATGCTTTCTTTAGGTATTTCTAAAGTAAGGATTTTTGGTCAGTTTATGTTAGAATTATTATTTATGATAATTCCTTCTTATGCATTATCTTATGGTCTTGCGTATTATTTTTCCCAATCCTTTGGTCATATGATATTAAACAATGTAACGGCTGATATTGCTAAGCAGCTTGCAAACCAGGGAGCATCAAATCAATTGGGTGCAGGTGCCGAGGTTGATGGTTTTAATAAGATGATTACAAGTTTAAATGTACATGTTTCAATGGATACAATGCTAATTGTTATTGGTTTTATGACAATAGTTATGGTTTTAGCACTTGTGATATCATCAATGAGAATTCTTAAAAATAAGGAAAAAACATTGATTTATGAACGTTAGATATTATGTATAATAGAAGAAAGGAGGGATATTATGGACTTATTAGTTGTAGAGGATGATACTGTTATAAGAGAGGGTATTAGTGAATTTCTATCAGAATACGGCTATCATGTCATTGAGGCTAGAGATGGTAAAGAAGCATTAGATTTATTTAACAAAGAGATCAAACTTGTTTTGCTAGATATACAGATTCCTTTTATAAATGGCTTAGAAGTTCTAAAAACAATAAGAAAAGAAAGTGATATCCCTGTATTAATGTTGACAGCATTTAATAATGAAGAGTACAAAATAGAAGCTTTTACGCAACTGGCAGATGGCTATATTGAAAAACCTTTTTCACTGATTGTATTAAAGACAAGAATAGATGCATTAATAAAAAAGTATTATGGTTCTATAGAAAAGTTTATATATAAGAATATAGAGATTAATTTTACCAGCTATACAGCAAAAATAGAGGGAAGAAGTATCGAAATAAATCCTAAAGAATTAAAAATATTAAAATGTCTTCTAAATCATGAAGGTCAGGTGCTTTCAAGAATGCAAATTATTGATCAGGTGTGGAAAGAAACAGACGACATTCCCTATGATCGTGTAATTGATGTCTATATCAAAGAACTTAGAAAGAAACTGCAGCTCGATTGCATTACAACAATAAGAAATGTAGGCTATAAATTGGAGAGAAAATGAAAAAACTAAAGATATTCCCTAAAATGTTTATTCAAATATTTTCTGTTTTATCAATTATTGTTCTATTAATTCACATATCTATTTATTTAATTTTTCCTAAAACATATTTAGATACGAGAGAGGCTGAAATTAATAAAACAGCCAATGAGATATCATATAGTCTAGAAGGCAAAAACATAAATGATATTAAACGGGCAACAGAACTTTATTCTAAAAACAGCGATATTAAAGTATTTGTAAGTAGTGAAAAGAAAGATAATGAAGTAGAAGTTTCAAATGATTTAAATATTAATTTAGATAGTCCTAATAATTCATTAATTATTGAAGAGAGAAGGATTACTTTAAATGATGGTCATCAATTATATTTGAAATTTATTTCTACTGCGGATATGTTGCAGGATGCAAAGAATTTGAGTTTAGGCTTCTTACCATATTCTTTATCTATTTCTCTTTTATTATCCGCTGTCGTTTCTTTAATCTATTCAAGATCAATTAAAAATAATATCGATGAAATTAAAAGTGTAACAGATCAAATGATACAGCTGGATAAGAATGCTTGTTTAGTTCATACCAGTGATGATGAAGTAGGTGAACTCAAAGAACAGATCAATGAACTCTACTTTACTTTATTAAAATCAATAGATGATATAGAACTCAAAAATAAAGAAATAATAGAATTAGAAAAACTCAAATATGATTTCTTAAAAGGGGCTTCACATGAATTAAAAACACCTCTTGCAAGTCTTAAAATCATTCTAGAGAACATGATCTATAATGTAGGCAAATATAAAAATAGAGATGCTTATTTAGAACAATGTGTGGATATAGTAGATGGTCTTTCTAGTAATATTTCTCAAATATTATCTATCTATTCTATAGATCATCTCAAGAATGATGAAGAGGACGTTATTATACAGGAAGTTCTTAAAGAAGTACTAGATAAATATGAGTTGTTAGCACAACAGAAGAATATCCTGGTTAATAATAAGATAGGCTCGGAACATATTTATATTGGAAGAAATGCTTTCAATGTGATTTTATCTAATTTGATTAGTAATGCAGTTAAATATACGAATAATTGTGGAATAATAGATATAGGTATGGATGAAGATTGTTTTTATATAAAGAATTCCTATATAGAGAGTCAAGTCGAATTGAATAAGGATACAAGTCATGGGCTTGGTTTATATATTGTATGCAACTTGTTAAATAACTACCAGATAGACTATGAAATTATTCAGAATCAAAATACGTATCTCTTTAAAATATACAAAAAAGATTCTCAACTATGAGGGGCGGATTGTAAAATCGGAGTGATTCACTGTTTATTCCACTATCGTAAAGCAACAGCCGAGGTTAAGGAATTGCTTAAGGATTCATTGAACTGGAAGAATTATACAGAATTAGATTATTATAAGGATTTTGATGCATTATACTAATTAGACAAATTGTAAATAATAGATTGGGGAAAGTTCGTAAAGTTAGAACTTATTTTCTCGTTGAAAAGGCTGGGTAGTAGGCACGAAAAAAATGGGCATTACCTTACGGTGATGCCCATTTATCAGGGACTGTCAATGTGCTGTCCTTGACTTTTGAATCAGTTTAATCAAGTGTCGTTTTAATCTTAGTTCATAGTTTTCTGTAACTTCTTAGCTACAAGTACTAATACAATCGCAAGTGCTGCAAGAATAGCTGAACCAATATAACCCATTACATAAGATCCAGTGGTATCAAAGAAGCTTGCTGAAATCTTAGGACCTACAAAAGCACCAATCCCATAGCCAATGAAGATTAAACCATAGTTTCTGTTATAGAACTTAGAACCAAAGATGATTTTAACCATAGGTGCAAATACGACGAGTAATCCACCAAATGAGAATCCTACTAAGGCGATACATAAGATAAAGTATGCATAAGAATGGGCCATAGTTAACATCAACATTGAGACACCGTTAATAAGTAATACAAGAATAAGTGAGTTCCATCCCTTTAATTTATCATAGATAAAACCAAATGAGATACGACCAAACATATTAAACAAAGTCATAAGTGATACACAAAGTGCTGCACTCATCGCATTTAAACCAATCTGTTTCTGAGCGATTGGAGAAGTAGCAGAAACCATCATAGTTCCTGCTGCATTCGCAAAGATAAACATTACTACTAATACCCAGAAGATAGGTGTTTTAACCATCTGTGGGATGTTATAGTCTTTTGTATTTAATTCTTTAGATTGTGTTGTTGATGGTGTCCATCCTTCAGGAGTCCATCCATCAGGACAAGGTACAATCATCCAAGCAACAGCACCAACACCAATTAAGAAGATCATACCAAGAATCTTACATGCAGTCTGTGCACCATATGTAGAGATAAGCATCTGAGCAACTGGTGACATAATGAATGGTCCACATGCAGCTCCAGCCTGTACTAGACCAGAAATAGAACCACTCTTGTCAGGGAACCATTTTAAAGCGGTTGGAAGACATGCTGGATAAATCATACCAGCACCAGCACCGGCAATTACACCATAAGCTACATATAAGAATGGGATTGTATTCGCAAAACCTGTTAATACCCATCCACCTGCAAATAATGCAAGACCCATATAGATAGCCACTCTAGGCTGTAACTTTTCAGCTAAGATACCACCGATAAAGCCTACAGCACAGTAAATAAACATATAAATAGTATAAGCCATTGAGAAATCAGAAGTACTCCATCCAAACTGATTACATAGTGGCAAACAGAATAAACTGAAGAAGGCAGTGGCAGAAGTGAATAAAGATTGAATCCATACTCCTGCAAACACACGCCAGCGTGTTGCTTTCGTAATATTCATGATAATCCTCCTACTGTAATGTACCTAAGTCTAAAGCAACTTCACGGCCATTAAATTTACCTGCTTCACGACTGGTACCTAACCAGTAAACCATAGAAGAAATATCTTCTACATCAAGGAATGGTACGCCATTGTACATTTCTTCAACAGATTTGAAATCTTTACCTGTTAAATCATTAATAAACTGTACATATTCCATTGTTTCACACATAGGTGTTTTAACCTTTGTAGGACATAATGCATTCACGATAATACCCTTAGAACCTACTTCTTTTGCAAGTGTCTTAGTTAATCCTAAGATCCCCCATTTACTCATACAATATGTTGCAAGTTTTGGTGTGCCATATAATCCTGAAGTAGAAGAAATATTAATAATACGTCCAAATCCCTGTTTCAACATATACTGTGCTGCATACTTATCTGTACGCCAAGTACCGATAAGGTTAATGTTGATGACTTTTTCTACCTGTTCATCTGTTAATTCCCAAGTGTAGGCAAAGTTAATAACTCCTGCATTTGCAATGACAACGTCAATACGTTCAAAAGTATCCCATGCACTCTTAAATAAGTTTTCCATATCTTCTGTAGAAGTGATGTTTGCCTTAACAGCAAGTACTTTTGCACCTAATGATTCACAATGTGCGATTGTTTCTTTAAATGCATCACTAGTTGGTTCCTGCATATCAGCTAAAACAACGTCAAATCCATTTTCTGCATATTTATATGCATGTGCACGTCCTTGACCCATGGCTCCGCCAGTGATCAAAACTACTTTTCTTTTATCCATTTTATTTTTCTCCCCTTTGTTAAAAAATTTACAAGTTGATTATAGAGTCTCAAATAGTTTGAGAGTCAATAGGTTAAAATTGCTTAAAATAAGCATAAATGATAGGGTTTTCTTTGGTATAATGGGTAAGAACTCTCAAATGGTTTTAAGGAGGAAAATATAAGTAACTAAATATATTGACTATTGTGATTAAATGTGTTCAAATCTGCTCAAAGAAGAGCGTTAAAATGAACACATCAAATATCATAAATTACAAATTAAAGGATTTTGCTGAACTTTTAGGCGTATCTGTCAAGATATTATAACGTTGAGATAGAAAAGGAACTTTAAAGGCAAACCGAACTCAAACTAATAGACATTATTATACTTATAATCAGCATTTACTAAATCAAGTTGCACTTTTAAGATAGTTCTGTCATGCAAAAGAATTATTGTAGACCAATGTATTGAAGGTTATGGAAACCGTGTAACGATTTATTAGATGAAGTAATAAAACGGAAAATCAAAGCCACAATTTGAATTCCCACAAACCATAGGCTAGTGAAAATTAAATTTTATAAGCACCTATTAAACGGCGCTCTCGAAGCTGAACCTAATACATGAATTTTCCATTTGTTCTATAATTAGATTAGAAATCAGATGGAGAACTCATGCAGGATATTGTTTCAATAC
>OFMT01000245.1_pt1 | contig 53205 bp, 49 predicted proteins | sample 1541891 | NCBI WGS metagenome assembly OFMT01 (sample SAMN04209230, study PRJEB22552) | human gut metagenome | biome: gut; material: feces | host: Homo sapiens | place: USA: Oklahoma | reverse complement strand
TTATCACAGAAAACGATGTCTTGCACGATAATTTGCCACTGTATAATATCAGGCGTAGAATAGATGAAAATGCGAAATGCTTTGAAGATGGTTCGCATATCATTTATGTCAACAGCCAGCGTCGAGATGATACAGCATTAGGTAAACTGATGCAGGATTTATATTGTACAGAGCCTAAAAATTTACATTACCATGAATTTGCCGAGCGCATGGAGTTTTTGAAATACAGCAAGGAGGGCGAAGAAAAAATGACTGACGTAATTGAAGAATATGCTGCAAGAAAGGCAGAAGCAATGGCAAAAGAAAAGAAGATTGAATTTGCTAAGTGAGGGTATGAGCATTGAGTTTACTGTTCGTCTTTCCAAGCTGTCGGAAGCAGAGGTGCGTGAGCTGGCATCCAAGCTGAGCGCGTAAAAGTATAACAGCATAGCATTACAAGGCGTTCTACCAAAAGTACGGTAGAACGCCTTATTTATATACATGATATACACACCCTCCGCACCCCTGCCGATTTATCTTCTCCATGATTTATGCTATAATAAACTACAAGTATGTTTGCGGGAGGTTGCCATGTTTGCTGTTAATGTTGCGATAAATTTACCGGTAAAAAATTTATTCCGTCAGTTTACCTACAGTGTGTCGGAAGCACTGCAGTTTATAGACAGCGGCTGGCGTGTAGTTGTTCCTTTCAGCGGCCAGAAGGTGGAAGGTTTTGTGGTGGAGCGTGTGCCGCAGCCTGCCGACGCTGTGCTGCGCGGCAAGCTGAAGCCTGTGGAAGCTGCCTTGGGCGATACTCCTTGGTTTGATAAGGAAATGCTTGCTACTGCCAAATGGATGGCAGATTATTATATGTGTTCGCTGGCAGAGGCGATGCGTCTTTTTGTGCCGGGGAAATCGAGTATTAAGCGGCGTGCCGTGCGTGATGCGCAGGGACGTTTGCTTTATTATGTTTATAATGAGCGTTTGCAGGAAAAAAATGTGTTGGCTTACCGCATCAATGCCGCAGGCAGGCAGGTGTTGGCTGAAGGAACGCTTGCCAAACGTGCCAAGGGGCAGCATGCTGCGTTGGGCATACTGGCGCATGCTGCAGGGGCGCTGAGCGTGAGCGAGCTGGCGCAGCAGGGTGTGAGCTCCGCTGTGGCGCGCGCATTAGCGCAAAACGGTTTGGCGGACGCAGTGCAGAAGCGTGTGCTGCGCAACAGCTACAATACGGTGCAGGAACGTGGTGAAAGCCTGCAACTGACGGCGGAGCAGCAGGATGCTGCGGCAAAGATTAATCAGGCGATAGATGCGCAGCGTGCGCAGTCGTTTTTGCTGCAGGGAATTACCGGCAGCGGTAAGACGGAGGTTTATCTGCGCGCGGCGGCTCATGCTGTGGATGCAGGCTGGCAGGTGCTGATGCTGGTGCCGGAGATTGCGCTCACAGCACAGCTGGTGAAACGCTTTCAGGCATGGTTCGGCAGCGAAATTGCTGTGGCGCACAGTAAACTGTCGCAAAACGAAAGAGGTGACGTGTGGTACCGCATGCGTACAGGCAAGGCAAGGGTGCTGATCGGGGTGCGCAGTGCTGTGTTCGCTCCGTTTGAAAAGCTGGGTTTGGTGATTGTAGACGAGGAGCACGAGGGAAGCTACAAGGAGGAGGACCATCGTCCACACTATAATGCACGTGATGTTGCTCGCACCCGCTGCCGCCTGACCGGCGCAGCTTTGGTGCTTGGCAGTGCTACGCCTGATTTGTGTACCTACTATAAGGCACTGCAGGGCGAATGTACACATTTGCATCTTACGTCACGTCCTAATGGTGCTGCTTTGCCAAAGGTTGAGATCGTGGATATGCGTAAGGAGCTGGAGGCGCGCAATTTCAGCGTGCTGTCGCGCGCGCTGCAGCAGGCGTTGGTGATGACGGCGGCGGCGGGTGAGCAGGCGATAGTGCTTTTGAACCGCCGTGGCTACTCTACCTTTGTGATGTGTCGCGACTGCGGCCAGACGATTACCTGTCCGCATTGCGCCGTAGCAATGGTTTACCATAAGAAGAACGAGGATTTGCGCTGCCATTACTGCGGTAACACGATGCCGCTGCCGCAGGAATGCCCGAACTGTCACAGCCGCCGCATCAAATATTTCGGCAGCGGTACGCAGAAGGCGGAAGAACAGCTGCAGCAGCTGCCGGAGGTGCGTGTGCTGCGCATGGATCAGGATTCGACTGTGGCGAAGTTTGCGCATGCCGATATTTTGCGGCGTTTTGCAGGTGGCGTGGCCAATGTTTTGATAGGCACGCAGATGGTGGCAAAGGGGCATGATATTCCCAATGTAACGCTGGTGGGAGTGCTGGCGGCGGACAGCACGCTGCATCTGCCGGATTACAGAGCGTCGGAACGTGCCTTTTCGCTGCTGACGCAGGCAGCGGGGCGCGCGGGACGTGGTAACAGGCCGGGACATGTAATCTTCCAGACCTATGATCCGGATAACCCGATTCTGCAGCTGGCGGTGACGCAGGATTATGACACCTTTGCCAAGCGCGAGCTGCAGGAACGTAAGAACTATTTTTATCCTCCGTTCGCCCAGATGCTTAAGCTGCAGATAGTGGATAAGGATGAGGGCGCAGGCCTGGCATTGGCGCAGCAGGTTGTCTTTTATCTGCAGAGCTTGAAGCTGCAGGGTAAGCTGGAGGATTTGCTGATTGCAGGACCGTTTCCCTCACTGGTGGCGAAGGCCTATGACCTGTATCGCTTCAATGTGCTGCTGAAGGCGCGGGATTTGAGGGAAACAAAGGAGGCGCTGCTGAACAGCGAATTTAAGGAAAAAGCAAATTTATACTTTAATGTTGATCCTGTAAGTGTAATTTAAAGTGATAAATGATTGTATAAAAACGGAGTTTGTGTTACAATATAGAAGATTTAACACTGCTAATGCCGGTAGAATGTTGCAAAAAATCTGCCAGTGTCAGCAAATTGATTAATGGGAGTAATTGTTTATGAGCATGCAGATGGAATTTATCAAGGTGCTGCCTTCACCGCAGGCCTTAATGGAGGATTATCCGGTAAGTAAGGCTTCTAAGCTGCTGAAGCTGCAGCGTGACGAGGCTATAAAGAATATTTTTACAGGCAAGGATGACCGCTTTTTGCTGGTCATCGGTCCTTGCTCCAGCGATAACGAGGACGCTGTGCTGGACTACGTTTATCGTCTGGCCAAGCTGCAGGAAAAGGTGCAGGATAAAATTTTTATCGTACCGCGCCTGTACACCAACAAGCCGCGTACTATCGGCGTAGGCTACAAGGGCATGCTGCATCAGCCTTCTCCCGAGGGTGAAGAGGATATGCTGGGCGGTATTATCGCTATCCGCAAAATGAATGTGCGCGTGGTAGAAGAAACCGGTCTGACCGGTGCGGAGGAAATTCTCTATCCCGAGGTTTTCCGCTATCTGTCCGATTTGCTGAGCTATGCCGCAGTTGGCGCGCGCTCCAGCGAGGACCAGCTCCACCGTATGATTGCCAGCGGCGTAGGCATTCCCGTTGGCATGAAGAATCCTACCAGCGGCGATTTGTCCGTTATGCTCAACAGTGTGGCGGCAGCGCAGCATGAGCAGGAATTCCTATTCCGTGGCTGGGAGGTACGCACCAAGGGTAATCCGCTGGCGCATTCCATTCTGCGCGGCTATGTTGACCCCATCGGCAACAGCTTCCCCAATTACCATTATGAGGTGCTGAAAATCGTTATTGATATGTATGCAGAACGTCAGCTGCAGAACCCGGCAATTATTGTGGATACCAACCACGCTAACTCCGGCAAAAAATATCTGGAGCAAATCCGCATTGCCAAGGATATCGTGCATTCCCGTAAGCTGAACGCGGACATCAACAGAATCGTCAAGGGCCTGATGATTGAAAGCTATATCGAGGACGGTGCTCAGGGCGTGCATGACGGCGTTTACGGCAAATCTATTACCGACCCTTGCCTGGGCTGGGAAAAGACGGAAAGACTGTTGCTTGACCTGGCGGAAGAATTGTAAACTGATAAGTATGAGCTGCTGCAGCGAAGGCTGCAGCAGTTTTTTTGCATGCAAAAAAACCGCCTGCTTTAGCAGGCGGCTTCTAAACTTTCTCAGCTATTAAAATGTTTCCAGCAGCTTGTAGCCACGACCTATGAGGAAGGTGGCGGTTTCCGGCTCGTTGGTTTTGAAAACTACTACCGGTTTAACATTGTCGCGGTTAAAGGAAATGTAAAGGTAAGAAATGTCGATGTTGGCACCGTGGATAGCGGCAAGAATTCCGTCCAGATAACCCGGAGTATCGTTCATCTCTACGGCAATAACCTTGTCCTGACGGCATTGGTAGCCTTCTGCCTTCAGCACCTCGATAGCAGTTTCTGCTTTGTCCACAATCAGGCGCACAATGCCGAATTCCGCACTGTCATTGGCCAGCATGGTGTAAATATTGATATTGGCTTTAGCAAGAATGGTCGTGATTTTGAACAAACCACCCTCATTGTTTTCGGTGAATAAAGAAACCTGATTCAGCATATGTAAAAATCCTCCCTAAATTATCATAAAGCGGGCTGTACTGTTGTCAGTTTTTGCTTGCTTAATAAAAGATTATAGCACAAACTTTGATGAGAAGAAAGAGGCTTTTGTAAAGTTATCTTTACCTGACGCAAGCTATTGTGAAGTGAAAGAGGACAAAAATAATATTTGTTTTTGTTTTGAAAGAAGCAAATAACAGGTTTTTTGGTTAAGGTTGATGCTTGCTAACCATTTTAATCTTTAGTGTAAATGTTTCAGTAGACTTCTGGTTGAAACGAATAAAGATTTCAAATTACTTGATTTTTCGTATGAAAGTGCTATAATAATTCTTATAATATATGAACAAACATCGAAGTGTTTGCAAGAAGGCGGAGGTTGATAGTATGGGTATGAAGAAATTATTAGCAGTTTTATTCTCGGCTTTACTGCTTGTAGGCGTTGCAGGCTGCGGCGGCAACAATGCGCAACAGGGCGCGGTAACACAAAAGGTTATGAACGCCAAAACCAAGCAGGATTTTGAGCCTGTGACGGAAGTAAAGGAAGGACGCAAAAACGTCTATGCTGTGCTCAAGGTTATGAAGGGTAACTACTGGGAAGAAGTTATCCGCGGTATTAAGGACGGTGCAGCCAAGGCTGACGTTAACGTTTATGTCGGCGGCGTTATGAAAGACGGCGACTGGGAGCTGCAACGCGATATGGTCAAGGAGCTTCACGGTAAAAAAGCGGACGCAGTAATACTTGCTCCGGCGGACAGTTCCAATATGACGGCAAGTGCGAAAACTCTGCGCGAGCAGAAGCTGCCGGTATTTTTGGTTGATACCGCATTGAGCAGCAATGATTACGATGCAGCTTTCCTTACCAACAACCTGGAAGCCGGTGCTGAGGTTTGCCAACAGATGGTGGAGCAGATGAAGGCTAACGGTGTGAAGGAATCCGAGGAGGCAACAGTTCTGGTACATGTCAGCACCTTGGCAAGCACCACGATTGCCGACCGTCTGAACAGCATTATGGCAAACTGGGGGAAATTTGCTCCTGCAAGCTGGAAAATAGAACATGATTATATTATTAACTATGGTGATGAAGCGGGCGCTGTTAAGCTGGTTGCCGAAAAAATCAAAAATACTCATAATGTTAAAGGCATTATTGCCTGCAACAACGGCTCCACCAATGCAACTGTGGAAGCTGTAATGACTGCAGGCCGTAAGGATATTGCCGTTACCGGCTTTGACCTTGGCAAAAAGACCTTACTGGGCCTGGAGGACAAAAACTATAGTATTGCCGTTGCCGTACAGAATCAGTACAAAATGGGCTACGAGGCTGTGATGGCTGCCGCTGCAGCAGTAAAAGATGGCAGCAAGCCGGCACAGAAGCTGGTGAATACCGGTATCCGTATGGTAGATAAAAACAATTATAAAAAATAAATAACTAAAAAGCTCCAAAGCCTTCTGACGTTGACGGGAAAAATACGCCTGACGCAGAAGGCTTTTGCAGTATTTGCTTAAATATATGAGGAAGCCTGTGCAGAGAATTTGTTTTTTCCTGTAGTAATGTGTTATAATGAACTATTGGAATAGATACAAGGAGGAACAAAAATGGCTAAGTTAAAAATAGTGATTGCCGGCGCTCCGGTGCTGCGTGAGGTGGCTCAACCGGTAGAGCGTATAGATAAAAAATTGCAGCGTCTGCTGCGTGATATGGCAGAAACAATGTATGCGGCCGACGGCGTAGGCCTGGCAGCACCGCAGGTGGGTGTAAGCAAGCGCGTAGTAGTTATTGACGTAGGCGAAGGCTTGTACGAGCTGATTAACCCTGAAATTGTTAAACGCGAGGGCAAGGTGCTGGGCAGCGAAGGCTGTCTTTCCGTGCCTGATTATGAGGGCGAGGTAGAGCGCTCCGAATATGTGGAATGCGAATTCACCGACAAAACCGGTCAGCGCATGCTGCTTTCCGCAAGTGGTCTTTTGGCTATCTGCATTCAGCATGAGCTGGACCATCTGGACGGCATTCTGTTCATCGACAAGGCTAAAACCATTTCGCCTAAGCAGAAGGAAAATCCCGAGGATGCTGTAAGATAAATCCTGAGCGGGATATGAAAAAAGATATACGGAGGAAAACAAATGCGTATAGTATTTATGGGAACACCGGATTTCGCAGTAGGCAGCCTGCAGGCGCTGTGCGAAAGCGGTAAGCATGAAATTCTTGCGGTAGTAACTCAGCCGGATCGTCCTAAGGGACGCGGCAACAAGCTGCTGCAAACACCGGTTAAAGAATATGCGCTGGCGCAGGGACTGACTGTTTACCAGCCGCAAAAGGTAAAAACTCCTGAATTTGTTGAGCTGCTGCACGAGCTGCAGCCGGAGCTGATTGTCGTAGCTGCCTTCGGTCAGTTCTTGAGCAAGGAAATTCTGGAGCTGCCGAAATACGGCTGCATCAACGTACACGCTTCCCTGCTGCCGAAGTATCGCGGTGCGGCACCGATTCAGTACGCCATCATCAAGGGCGAAAAGGAATCCGGCGTAACGATTATGCAGATGGATATTGGCATGGATACCGGCGCTATGCTGGATAAGGTAGTGGTGCCTATTGCTGAAAACACCACGATGGGCGAGCTGCATGACGCTTTGCGTGAGCAGGGTGCAGCGCTGCTGCTCGAGGTTATTGACAAAATTGCTGCAGGTACCGCTGTGGCAGAACCGCAGGATAACGAACAGGCCACCTATGCGACACTTCTCGACCGCAGCATGGAGCATATCGACTGGAGTAAAACGGCGCAGGAGGTACACAACCTTATCCGTGGCTTTAACCCTGCACCCAGCACCTTTACCAAGCTGCCGAACGGCAAGAGCTTGAAAATCTGGGGCAGCAAAATGACTGACAAAAGCAGCGCTGCTGCTGCCGGTACCGTTATCGAAACCGGCAAGCACAGCTTCTTTGTAGCTTGCGGTGAGGGCGTACTGGAAATCACCGAGGTACAGCCCGAATCCAAAAAACGTATGCCGGCGCAGGTTTTCCTGAACGGCCGCGGCGTACAGGAGGGCGACCTGCTTGCCTGAAGCAGGCTGTGATTTGAAGGAGTAATCTTTTAATGAACGAAGACAGTGTATTTAAGCCCAAAAAACGTATATTTATGGCTCTGACCTCCATCAGCGCCGTATTAGGCGCGTTGATGTTTTATGTGGTCTGGAAGGTAACCTTTCCGGGGCTTTATGAAATCAGCCGTTTTCTGCCGATAGTCTTCGGCTTTTTCGGCGTACTTATAGTGTTGGCAATGCTCAGCGGCGTTCTGGGAATTGTTATGGCGCTGTTGGGAATACCGGTACTCAAGATTTTGTATTTTTGGGCGTGGAAGGCGATTAATATTCTTTTCCCCTTTGCGGTAGTATTGGGACGCTTATTTAACATTCCCCGTGACCGCATTGAGCAGTCCTTTATCGAGGTCAGCAACAATCTGGTGCTGCAGCATAAGGTGAAGGTGCCTGCTAACCGAATTATGATTTTAACACCGCATTGTATCCAGCTGGATACCTGCGTACATAAGATAACCCGTAACGTAGAGAACTGCCGTCAGTGCGGACGCTGCAGCGTAGGTGCTATGCTGGGGCTGGCGCACAAGTACGGTTGCCATTTTGCCGTGGCTACAGGCGGTACCCTGGCAAGGCAGATGGTAAAGCAGGCAAGGCCGAAGGCTATTGTGGCCGTGGCCTGCGAGCGTGACCTGACCAGCGGCATTCAGGATGTATTTCCGCTGCCGGTTCTGGGCGTTTTAAACGAGCGTCCCTTCGGTCCCTGCTTTAATACACGGGTAGATATCAATAAGCTGGAAGCAGCAATTTTAGCATTTATGGAAGATGATGAGGAAGAAACAAAGCATGCGGAAGGAACAAAAAGCAAATTATCCTGAGAGCGCCCGCGGAGCAGCGGCGCTTTTGGTGCGTATGGTGCTGGAGGACGGCGCTTATACGAATATCGCGTTGAACCAGTATCTGCGTGGCAGCAGACTTAGCGACCTTGACAGAAGGCTGGCAACGGAGCTGGTCTACGGCACTGTAAAGGCCAGCGGTACGCTGGACTGGTATCTGGCGCAGTGCGTCAGCCGTCCGCTGGACAAGGTGGCCGGTGATATTCTGGCGATACTGCGCATCAGTACCTACCAGCTGCTGTATATGACGCGTATTCCTGCGTCGGCGGCAGTAAACGAGGCTGTAAAGCTGGCACGCTCGGTGAGCCATGAGGGCAGCGCCAAGTTCGTCAACGGCGTTCTGCGCGGTTTGCTGCGTAAGCAGGAGGCAGGCGCGTTCGTCCTGCCCGATGCCGAAAAGCAGGATGCCGATTGTCTGTCACTGAAATACTACCATCCGCGCTGGCTGGTGAAGCGCTGGCTGGGACCATGGGGACGCGGCGGCACCGAACGTCTGCTGGCGTTTGATAACACGGCTGCGCCGGTTTGCCTGCGTGCCAATACGCTGGTGACTACGCGCGATAAGCTGTTGGCGGATTTGACGGAAATGGGTGCGCAGGTGCGTGCTTCCGAATGGAGTCCCTATGGTATTGTGGCAGAGCATCTGCCGTCGCTGCATACACTTTTGGCGGCACTGCCGCAGCATTTTTATATTCAGGACGAAAGCTCCATGCTGGTAGCGCCGGTGCTGGCACCGCAGCCCGGAATGCGCGTGCTGGATATGTGCAGCGCTCCTGGCGGCAAGGCAACGCACGTGGCACAGCTTATGCAGGATAAGGGCGAGATTATCGCCTGCGACATCCACGAGCACAAGCTGGAGCTGATTGCCGAAAACGCTGCCCGTCTGGGTATGAAGAGCGTTAAAGCACTGCAGAACGATGCTCTGCAGTTGCGCAGCGAATGGCTGGGCGCGTTTGACAGAGTTTTGGTGGATGCACCCTGCTCCGGTTTGGGTGTGCTGCGCCGCCGTGCGGAAGCACGCTGGCGCAAGCAGCGTAAGGACTTGAAGCTGTTCCCGCCGCTGCAGCTGGCAATTTTAAAGAATGCTGCACAGTACGTGAAGGATGGCGGTACCATGGTTTACAGCACCTGCACGATTGAGCAGAGCGAAAACCATTATCTGGTGGAAGAGTTTTTAACGCAGTATCCCGAATGGCAGCGCGTGGAGTTCACGCATCCGCTGACGGGTGAGCAGGTACAGGAGCTGCAGCTTCTGCCGCAGAACGACGGCATTGATGGCTTTTATATCTGCAAGCTGATGAAAAAGCAGTAACATAGAGGTAAGAGAATGCAAGATATTTTTGCTTTACCAATAGAAGAATTACAAGAATTATTTGTGGCGGCAGGCCTGAAAAAGTTTCGCGCAAAGCAGGTTTTTCAATGGCTGTACCAAAAGTCGGTCTTTGATTTTGCCGCTATGCACAACCTGAGCAAGGCCGATATCGCCGTGCTGCAGGAAAAATTCACCGTGCTGCCGCGCAGTCTGGAAATTCTGCGCGAGCAGAATTCCTCCGACGGCATGACGAGCAAGCTGCTCTTGGGCTTGCCGGACGGCAATTCGGTAGAAACTGTTCTGATGCACCATGATTACGGCTACAGCGTGTGCGTTTCCAGCCAGGTCGGCTGCGATATGCACTGTGCCTTCTGCGCCAGCGGCCTGAAGGGCGCTGTGCGCAATCTGACGGCGGCGGAAATCGTGGCTCAGGTTTACCTGTTCAACGAGCGCCTGCGTGAGCGGGGAGCGATGGTGAGCAGAGTGGTGGTGATGGGCAGCGGTGAGCCGATGCTGAACTTTGACAGCGTTTTGCAGACGCTGGATTTTCTGCACCGCGATGACACCTGCAACATGAGCTACCGCAACATGACGCTTTCCACCTGCGGCATCATTCCGGGAATCAAGCGCCTGGAGGAGCAGGGCAAGCCGATTAATCTGGCAATTTCGCTGCATGCTGTCAAAAACGAGCTGCGTACAGCACTGATGCCTGTCAACAAGGGCTATCCCTTTGTGGATGTGCTGACAGCTGCCGAAAGCTACAGCAAGGCCAGCGGCAGGCAGATAACATATGAATATATTCTGTTGAAGGGAAAAAATGACAGTCCGCAGGACGCGGAGCTTTTGAGCAATTACCTGCGCTATAAGCAGGCATCCGTTAATCTGATACCGGCCAACCCGGTACCGGAGCAGGGCTTTGAGCGTCCATCCAAAGCGGCAGTAGAACGCTTTTTGCGTATCTTGCAGAAAAACAGGATTAACGCTACCGTTCGTAAGGAGATGGGCAAGGATATTGATGCGGCCTGCGGTCAGCTGCGGGCTAAATTTGCTAAGGAACAGGAGCAAAAATAATGCAGGTAATTAGCAGAACCCATGTGGGCCTGGTCAGAGAGAATAATGAAGATGCGCTGCTGGTGCGCGAGCCGTATCTTTTTGCTGTAGCAGATGGTATGGGTGGCTATGCGGCAGGCGAAATCGCCAGCAGGTCTACTATTAAAGCCTTTGAGGCTGCAACACACAGCCTGCGCCATGAGCAGGAGGAACAGAATATCCGTAAGGTTATGCTGGAGGCCTTTGATAAGGCCAATACGCACGTTTACAAAATGGCAGTGAGCAACGAAAGCTATTCCGGCATGGGAACGACGATGACGGCGCTTTATCTGCCGGGGGACGGGCACGGCTACTGCTGCCATGTAGGCGACAGCAGACTGTATCTGTTCCGCAACGACAAGCTGGAGCAGTTGACGCATGACCATACACTGGTAGCAGATTTAAAGGAACAGGGAAAAATTACGGACGAGGAAGCCTTTGTACATCCGCAGCGTAATATTTTGCTGCAAGCCCTGGGTGTCGAGGAAACGGTAAAGGCTGATTTCTTCAGCTTCCGCCTGCAGGAGGGTGACAGGCTGCTGCTGTGCAGCGACGGTCTGTCCGACATGCTACGTGCTGCCGAAATCAGCCAAATAATCGGCTGCGCCGATCCGGAGCAGGCTGCAGACAAGCTGTTGGAGCAGAGCCTGGACAACGGCGGACGCGATAACGTGTCCCTGATTCTGATTGATTTAACTACGCAGGGGGAGGAAAGCTGTAATGGATAAAAATGGCAAGACCATCTTGAACGGACGCTATGAGATTATTCGTCCGATTGGCTATGGCGGTATGGCCGAAGTCTTTTTGGCCCACGACCAGCTTTTGGACCGTAATGTAGCCGTGAAAATGCTGCGCGACCAGTTCCTCGAGGACAACGAGCTGCTGGAGCAGTTCCGCAGGGAGGCAAAATCCGCGGCGCGTTTGGTGCATCCGTATATCATCAACATATATGATGTTGTGTCGGAAGGCAGCAACCAGTATATAGTTATGGAATATGTTGACGGTGTTACTCTGAAGGAGTATATGAAGGAGCATAAGCTGAGCCTGAATACTGTGCTGGAAATCGCTGTGCGACTTGCCGATGCACTGCAGCATGCTCACAGCCATAATATTATTCACTGTGACATCAAGCCGCAGAATATTTTGATAGATAAAAATATGAATCCTAAAATTGCCGATTTCGGCATTGCCAAAATGGTCACGAACCAGACGATGGTTTATTCCAAATCGGTGATGGGTTCAGTGCATTATATTTCGCCGGAGCAGGCCTGTGGCGGTAAGATTACTGCCAGCAGCGATGTCTATTCCTTGGGCATAGTGCTCTTCGAAATGCTTACGGGTGAGGTTCCTTACGTTGGTACAACGGCTGTTTCTGTTGCTATGATGCATGTAGAAAAGCCTGTGCCGCAGCTGAAGGACTACATGGATAATGTTCCCGAGGGCATGCAGGAGATTATGAACAAGGCGCTGGCGAAGCGCTGTGAGGACAGATATGCTAACGCCGGACAGATGCGACGCGATTTGCTGAACCTGAAGATGAAGCTCTTCCCGTTCAGCAGCGAGGACTATCATCAGGAGCTGGGCGCGGTGAAGTCCAACGGCAATGTTGTCGATAACCCTGATGACGGTGCTACGGTAATTATGAAGCCGGTGCGCAGTGAGTTGCCGCCGAAGCAGGTAACTCCGGCTGTAACACAAGAGCCGGAAAAAATTCAGGAAAAGCAGGAAGCAATGCCTTCCGAAAAAACAGGGGATGAAAAACCGGTGGTTAAGAAAAAGCTGAATTATACCAAACTGATAGTAATGATTACTGCTGCGGTAGTAGCAATTTCACTGGTAGCGCACTTTATCTTCAACCGCAATCTGGCGGAGATTGAGGTGCCTAATGTTACCAATATGACGGTAGTAGAAGCACAGAAGCTGCTGGAGGAAAAGCAGTTTAAGGTAGAGCTGGAGGAAAAATACGGCGATCCTGATAAGTTTAAGCCCGGTACTGTTATGGAGCAGTCTCCGAAGGCCGGCGAAAAACGTAAGCAGGGCAGCCTTATTATCCTGACCATCTGTAAGGGTGCGGAGCTGAAGGCTGTGCCTGATGTTACGGGCATGTCGCTGTCGAAGGCGGAGCAGCAGCTGGCGGATGCAGGCTTTAAGGTCGGCAAGGTGACGCGCAAGCATGTGGACGGTGGCAAAATCGGCGCTGTACTCAGCCAGTCGCCGAAGGGCCTGGACAAGGCTCCTAAGGGAACTGGCATCGACCTGGTAATTAACGAAGGCGATAAGCCGGTACCGAATATTATCGGCAAATCAATTGATGAAGCTAAGGGCATGCTGGAGCAGGCAGGCCTGAAGCTGGGCGAAATCAAAAAGGTTCAGGATGCCAACGCTAAGAAAAATGTTGTTCTGGCCTGCAACCCGGGTGTAGGCAGTAACCTTAACGACGGCGCGGCTGTAGCAATTACCGTAGCTGCCGGCGGCGATAAGAAGAGCGCCTATGTTGATTTTGTCGTACCGAGCGGCAAGCCTGCCAACGTACGCATTGTGCTGACGGATGACAACGGCACGGCAACGCTGTACAGCGGTACACAAAACGGCAGCGTGCGTCTGCGTCAGAAGGTGGAATATGCAGGCAATGCCAAGGTTCAGTTCATCTGTGACGGCAAGCTCATTTCCGAAAGGAACCTGTAAACATGGCAGAGCTGCAGGGCAGAGTCCTGAAAAATTATAACGGCTATTATTACCTGAAGGTTGAGGGCGAAAGCGAGCCCTATACCTGTAAGGTAAAGGGGAAAATGAAGAAGAACCGGTTTTCGCTGGCAACAGGCGATATCGCCGGCTTTGAGGTAAGCAGCAGCGAAAAACGCGAGGGGATGATTACCGGTGTGCTGCCGCGCAGAAACTTTCTGCCGCGTCCCACGCTGGCTAACCTGGATTTGTTTGTGGCAGCCTTTGCCTGCGCTGCGCCGGATTTCAGCTTTCTGTTGGCAGATAAGCTGCTGGCGTTGGCAGAGCTGGCAAAAATTCCTGCGATTTTGGTGCTCAACAAGGAGGATAACGCTCCTGCGGGTCTGATTGACCAGGTGAAGGCTGTTTATGAGCCTATCGGCTACGAGGTTTATACTCTGTCGGCGCAGAACGGCACCGGCGTGGAGGCTCTGCGTGAGCGTCTGTGTGGTAAAATCTGCGCCTTTGGCGGACCTTCGGGCGTAGGCAAATCGTCTACCATCAACGCTATCGACAGCAGCGTTGATTTGCGCACGGGCGAGGTTAGCGAAAAAATCGGCCGTGGCAAGCATACTACACGCTATGCACAGCTGCTGCCGTTTGACGAAGGCTATATTGCGGACACTCCGGGCTTCGGCAATCTGCTGCTGGAGGGACTGACCGCCGAAATGGTGCTGGCCTCCTTCCGTGAGTTTGCCGATTATGAGGCAGGCTGCAGGTTCTGTCCCTGTACGCATACGCACGAGCCTGTATGCGGTGTAAAGGATGCTGTGGCTGCAGGAAAGATTTCTGCCAGCCGTTATGAATCATATTTGACAATGTTAGCAGAGGTAAAACTGCTGCAAGAGAAAGAGGGAAGAAAATGATGATTAAAGTTGCTCCATCAATTTTATCTGCCGATTTTGCATATCTGGCTGATGAAATCAAAAAAATTGAAGCTGCCGGCGCTGACTGGGTACACATCGATGTTATGGACGGCCAGTTTGTACCTAACCTAACCTTCGGTGCTCCTGTAGTAAAAAAAATCCGTAAGGTAACCGACCTGTTTTTCGACTGCCATCTGATGGTAGAAAATCCGGAAAAATACATTGCCGACTTCAAGGCTGCCGGTGCCGACCAGATTGTTGTGCATGTAGAAACCACCAAGCATCTGCACCGCTGCATCCAGCAGATTAAGGCTGAGGGCATGAAGGCCGGCGTTGCACTGAATCCCGCTACCAGCCTTAGTACGGTAGAAGAAATTCTGCCTTACGTTGACATGGTACTGCTGATGACAGTTAACCCCGGCTTCGGCGGTCAAAGCTTTATTGAAGGCGTAGTGCCGAAGATTGAGCGCCTGCATGCGATGATTACCGAGCGTGGCCTGAACGTGGATATTCAGGTTGACGGCGGCGTTAATGCCGAAACATCCAAGCTGGTGAAGGCTGCCGGTGCCAACGTATTGGTAGCAGGCTCCTATGTTTACGGCGCCGAGGATACCGCTGCTGCTATTGCTAGCCTAAAATAGTATTCAGTGATTAGTGAACAGTAAATAGTGTTCGGAGAATAAGAAAAACCGTCCTTTCCCGTTATCTGCAGAATCGCAGACTGGGAAGGACGGTTTTGTTTTGCTTTTGGTGTTATTTTTTTTCGCTATCGTTAGCTTTTTGCCAGATATACCACACTGCGAGCGAGCGCCAGGGACGCCAGCTTTCTGTTAGTGTATTGATTTTGCCGCGTTTGGGGATGTCGCTAAGATTGAGCATTTTCTGCAGCTCTTTTTTGAAGATGAAGTCAGCGCTGGGAACAACGTCCGTGCGGCACAGGGCCAGCAGCAGAAACATTTCGATGGTCCATTGGCCGAGGCCGCGGATTTGCATCAGCTGTTTGGTAATCTGACTGTCGGTCATATAATCGAACTTATCCATGGTTACGCTGCCGTTGATCACTGCTTCGGCAAAGCTGCGCAGGTAATCTACCTTTTGCTTAACCAGACCGATGCTGAGCAGGTCCTCAGCGGAAGCATTAAGCACTGCCTGCGGCGTAATTGGATTGCCGGTGAGGCCTTCGAGCTTTTTCATCAGCTGCTGGCTGACATCAGGCGGCAGCTGTTGGGCAATAATGCCGGTCAGTAATATAGTAAAATAAACCTCTTTAGATTTTGGTTTTAACGGACAGGGCGAATAACGGTCAACTAACGGGGCGAGCTCTGGAACGTTTTCACGCAGATAGCGGTCACCGACGGACCAATCTGGGGTTTGGCACATAAGCATCCTCCTTTTATTTACTTTATTACAATATTATAATACGAAAACGGCGGTTAGACAAACGAAAAAATGCGAAATAATAGCAATAAAAGCAGTTTTCTATGAACGAAGTCTTTCAGATTTGCTTTTTCTTTAAATCATGAAGAAAAATAAAAAACGGCGGCAACGCAGATTAATATTTGCACTTTTTTCTGCAAAGCTGTATAATTAATCTGGTTGACAATCTATATTTGTAATTAAAATGTAAGGAGACGATGAAATGTCTGAAGTCAGAGTAAGATTTGCTCCCAGTCCTACTGGGTATTTACATATTGGTGGTGCGCGTACTGCGCTGTTTAACTGGCTGTTTGCCCGCAAAATGGGCGGCAAGCTGATTCTGCGTATTGAGGATACCGATATTGAACGCCTGAAAGAGGATTCCGTAAGCCAAATCCTTACCAGCCTGAAATGGTTGGGCATCAACTGGGATGAAGGCCCGGAGGCCGGCGGTGAATACGGTCCTTATTATCAGTCCGAGCGCTTTGATATTTACAAAAAATATGCTCAGCAGCTGCTGGATGAAGGCAAAGCATACTACTGCTTCTGCACTACCGAGGATCTGGCTGCACAACGTGAAAAACAACGCGCTGCTAAGCAACCGTTCCGCTATGCACGTACCTGCCGCGATATTCCGGCAGAGGAGGCTAAAGCACGCATCGCTGCAGGCGAACCGTATTCCATCCGTATCAAGATTCCTGCCGAGGGCAGCATCACCGTGCATGATCTGATTCATGGCGAAGTTACCTTTAACATGGACCAGTTCGATGATTTCGTAATTGTAAAATCCAACGGTATTCCTACCTATAACTTCGCTGTTTGTGTCGATGACCATCTGATGGGCATGACTCACGTACTGCGCGCCGAGGAGCATCTTTCCAACACTCCGAAGCAGCTGCTAGTTTACGAAGCACTGGGCTGGGAGCCGCCTAAGTTCGGTCATATGCCGATGATTCTGGCTATGGACCGTTCCAAGCTGAGCAAACGCCACGGTGCAACCTCCGTTGAAGAGTTCCGTAGCCAAGGCTATCTGCCGGAAGCTATCATCAACTACCTGACTCTGCTTGGCTGGGGCCCTGGCGATGAACGCGAAATCTTCACTCTGGAAGAAACCGTTAAGCTGTTTGAGCTGGAGCAGATGAGTAAAAAGGCTGCTATTTATGACACCAAAAAGCTCACCTGGATGAACGGCCAATATCTGTCCGAGCTGCCGCTGGAAAAAATTCTACCGGATGCTAAGCCTTTCTTCGTGAAAGACGGTCTGGTAACCGAAGAATGGTTCAACGATGCTGCCAACGAAGCATATTTTGAAAAGCTTGTAGACGTTGTACGTGTACGTGTTAAAACTCTGCAGGAGGTTGCCGATGCTTCCACTTACTTCTTCAAGGATGTTGAAGAATATGATGAAAAGGGTGTGGCTAAGCACTTCAAGGCAGAAAATATTCCTGTTCTGGAGCAATGCATTGCAGCAATTAAGGCTGATGATGTATATGACCTGGCTTCTACCGAAGCAGCATACAATAAGATTGCTGCCGACAACGGTCTGGCTCTGGGCAAGGTTATCCATCCGACTCGTCTGGCTCTGACCGGACGCACCGTAAGCCCCGGTATGTTTGACGTTATGGTTCTGCTGGGTAAGGAAAGAACTCTGGCACGTCTGGAAAAGGCTGTTGAGTTCATTAAAAGTTTATGATTGTAAAATAGCGATTGGCGGCTAGTTTTAGCGCGATTGCTTTAATTAAGCAGGAGGGCTTTCTTCCTGCTTAATTTTTACCAAGAGGTTCAAGGCTTGGAACATTGTTTTGGAAAGGAGCTGCAGGCTATGAAAATCCTGTTGACAACATTATTGTGCTTATGCTTATCTCTGCCGGTATTGGCAGACCAGCAGACAACTGTGCTTACCGAACAGACCTCTGTAGGCAAGGCAACGGCAACGCTGCCCTACATTGACGGCAGTAATTCCGCAGAGCTGGAAAAACAGGCCAACGCTATGGTGCGCGATGCTGCAGCTAAGTTGGTCAAGGAGGTTGGCGGTCAGGGAAGTGTAACCTATAAGGTGATGCTGAACCGTCCGAGTCTGGTGAGCCTGCTGCTGGAGGCAGACAACGGCGGACGCAAGGCATATGCCGGACTGAATCTTGACCTGACAACCGGCAAGGAGTTCGAGGTTACGGATTTCTTTGTCGATAATGATAACGTAAAGGCAGCTTTGGGCAATTATGATAATGTGCTCTTCGGCGAAGAGGGCTTGTTTGTGCGCAGCAAGAAAAATGCTGCCTACAGCAGCTTTGTGCCCTACAGGGATGTAGTTACCTACCTGCGCATCGGCGAAGCAGGACGTTTGCTGCAGCTGGCGAAAATTACCGATAAGGCTGCAGGCAAAACACTGCGTCTGCCTGCAAGCGGACTCATGGCGCTGAAGCTGGACAGCAATCCTTCCACCGGCTACGGTTGGCAGTTTGCCTGCAGCTCACCGGCAGTAAGCAAGGTAGGCAGCTCGTTTACCATTCCGCGCGGTGACGAGGAAAGAATGGGTGCGCCCGGCGTTGAAATTTTGGTGCTGGCAGTTACCAAGCCCGGTACCTACAATATCCGCATGGATTACAAGCGCTCTTGGGAAAAAATGAGCCTGCAGAGCTTTAACTTTACCGTTATCGCAGAATAAGCTAGAGGATGTGTTTATGGAAAAAGCATCAGTTTCTGTAAAAATATATAATAGTACCTATGCATTAACGACCTCTGCTTCCGAAGAACAGGTGCTGAAAATAGCAGCAGAGGTAGACAGAAGAATGCAGGAGCTGGCAGAAAGCAAAAAGCTGCTGCAGACAGATAAAATCGCCATCTGGACGGCGCTTGACCTGGCTGCAGACAGACTGGAGCTGCAGGAAAAATGCGTTGCTCTGAAACAGGAAATGCAGCAGCAATCCGTGGCAGCGGAGCAGAAAATGCAGGAAAAATGCGCTGCGATGGAGCAGGAGCTGCAGCAAAAGTGCGCAGCAGCAGAGCAGAAAATGCAGGAAAAATATGCTGCGCTAGAGCAGGAAATGCAGCAAAGAAATGCTGTGCTGGCAGAAGAGCTGCAAAGCCTGCAGGCCAGATATGACAGACTGCTGGCAGCAGTGCGTGAAAGGTAGATAACATATGGAAAAGAAAACAATAGAACTGCTTGCTCCCGCAGGCAGCTGGGAAGCATTGGAGGCAGCGGTAAACGCCGGCGCCGATGCTGTATATATGGGCGGTAAAGCCTTTGGCGCACGTGCCTATGCCAGCAATTTTGATGAAGAGGAAATGGCGAAGGCGGTGTATTTTGCGCATATGCACCATGTGCGCCTGTATATTACCGTCAATACTTTGGTTGATGACAGCGAGCTGGAGGCTTTATCCGCTTACCTGCTGTTTTTGAATAACGTAGGCGTAGACGGACTCATTGTGCAGGATTTGGGCGTTATCCGCCTGGCGCAGAAAATTGTGCCGGAGCTTCCGTTGCATGCCAGCACGCAGATGAGCATTACCAACAGCAGCGGTGTAGACTTCGCTATGGGTGCAGGCATGGAGCGCAGCGTATTGGCGCGTGAGCTGAGCCTGAAGGAAATCGGCGCAGCCTGCAGCCGCGGCAGTGAAATCGAAACCTTTATCCATGGCGCTTTGTGCGTATGCTACAGCGGTCAATGCCTGATGAGCAGCCTTATCGGCGGCCGCAGCGGCAACCGTGGACGCTGTGCCCAGCCTTGCCGTTTGCCGTATAAGCTGCTCAACGCGAAGGATGAGGACATGCTGCATGGCAAGGACGCTGGCCAGTATCTGCTGAGCCCCAAGGATATGAATACGCTGAGCATTTTGCCGCAGCTGATTGACGCAGGCGTTGTATCCTACAAAATAGAAGGACGCATGAAGCGTCCGGAATATGTTGCGGTAGTAGTAGATGCTTACCGCCGTGCGATTGACAGCTATCTTGCCGGTGACTACAACGTGCCGGAGGAGGATTTGGCGAATATCGAGCAAATCTTCAACCGTGACTTTACCACCGCTTATCTGGAGCGCCGTCCCGGACGCACAATGATGAGCGACCGCCGTCCCAACAACCGCGGTGTGCTTATCGGCCGTGTAGCTAAACTTGACAAAAACCGCAATAAGGCAGTTATTAAGCTGGATAAGGAGCTGCATCTGGGCGACGGACTGGAATTCTGGGTAAGCGTCGGCGGACGTGTGGGCACCACTGTTACTGATATGCTGTGCGGCGGCAATAGTGTGCAGAGCGCTGCTCCCGGTCAGCAGGTAACGATTGATGTGCCTAACGGAGTACGTTTGAATGACCGCGTTTTCCGTACTCTCGACAGCAGACTGATGAGCTATGCGCAGCAGTTCTTCGGACCGGACGCTAAAAAACGCATTCCGGTAGATGCCGTTGTTACTGCACGTCTGGGCGAGCCTATGACCGTTACGCTGACGGATGATGAAGGCAACGTCGGTTACGGCGAAACCGATTTTATCGTAGAGGCAGCACGCAAGCGTGCGCTGGATGAGGCCGGTGTGCGCAAGCAACTGGACCGCCTCGGTACGACAGAATATTCCCTGAACAGCCTGATTTTTGAGCATGATGAAAATGTTATGGTGCCGATGAGCGAAATGAACGAAGCACGCCGTATGGCATGCGAGGCACTGGATGCAGCGCGTCTGAATGCCTTAGCACCGGCGCGCACAGCGGTGCACAGCTTCAGCGAGCAATTAGTGCCACAGGCACATAAGGCTAAACAGCATGAATCCGTTCTGGTAGTGCATTGCGACAGCGTTGAGAAGGTCAATGCTGCGTTGCAGGCAGGTGCTGAACGCATTCTCTTTGGCGGTGACTGCTTCAATCATCAGCTGCCGTCAGAGGCGGATTATGCTAAGGCTGCCAAGCTGGTGCGCAAGGCAGGCCGTCAGCTGGCATTTGCTACTCCGCGTATCATCAAGGAAGCACAGCTGGCATATTTCGATAAGCTCTTCACTTTTTGGGAAGAGCTGCAACCGGATTTTGTTTACATCAACAACAACGGCCTGTGGCCCTTGGCGAAGAAGCATGCAGCGCTTAATTTGGTAGCAGACATGTCTTTGAATATTTTCAACAGCCAGACACTGCAGTTCTGGCAGGAGCAGGGCGCTGCAGGCGCAGTGCTCAGCCCCGAGCTGACAATGGCGCAGGTAGAGCATCTTGTGAGCGTTAGCCCGCTGCCTTTGGAATGCATGATTCAGGGACGTTTGGAAATGATGGTTTCCGAATACTGCGTAGGTGGCAGCTTCCTGGGTGCGCTGGATAAGGGTGCCTGCAAGTTTAACTGCGCAGAGCCTTTGTTCCTAGGTGACCGCAAGGATGCACGCTTCCCGATTGTGACGGACCAGTTCTGCCGCATGCATATTCTGAATGCGCATGAGCTTTCTATGACTGCCAATGTGCAGCACATGGCGGAAGCAGGCGTAGCGACGCTGAGAATTGACGGCCGTGATTACGATGCGGCACGTTTGGGCGAGCTTGTGGCACTGTACCGCAAGATTCTCGGCGGTGCGGTGGAGGCACCGGAAAATATGCCGGGTACTACAAGAGGCCACTATTTCAGAGGCGTAATGTAAAAGCAAATGTCAGCTTGCTAAGCTGAGTAAATTGAATAAGCCAAGGCTCCTGTCAGCAATCGCCGGCAGGGGCCTTTTGTCACATGTACAATTTGTTTGTCTAAGCATTTTTATATGCTTAATTATAAAATCAGAGATGGTTTTCAGGCTATAGCAATCATATGCAGCAGAAAAATTTGTCTGCATCTTTCCGTTCCTGCCTGATTTATGATATAATACTAAAGTTATAGAGAAAAACGACCTTACGGTCAGAAGATAAATTTAACAGGAAAAGAGGAATGTGAAATGACAAATGGATTTGCAGCCTTAAAGGTTTGTGCCCACACCGTAGAGCAGCTTCAGAAAATGGGCATCAAAAAGCCGATGCCGGTACAGGAGCAGGCTATCCCGGCGCTGTTTGCCGGACGTGACGTAATTGCCCGTGCGCAGACAGGCACAGGCAAGACACTGGCTTTCCTGGTGCCGCTGGCAGAAAAAATCGATACTGCCAAAAGCTACGTTCAGGCGCTGGTAATTACGCCGACGCGTGAGCTGGCACAGCAGATTGCCACCGAAATGAAAAAAATTCTGGGCCAAAGCGATATCAAGGTGCTGGCTGTTACCGGCGGACGTGATTTCGAAACGCAAAAATATAAGCTGGAGGGACGCAGCCATGTGCTGATCGGTACTCCCGGACGTTTGCTGGACCATATCCGCAAGGGCAACACCGACCTTGGCGGCGTGCGCTATCTGGTACTGGACGAGGTTGACGAAATGCTGCAGCAGGGCTTTATGGATGAAGCGCTGGAGCTGATTGCTATGACTGCGCCGGAGCATCAGACGATGCTTTGCTCCGCAACTCTGTCGGAAGAGGTGCGCAAGCTGGGACGCAAGCTGACGAAAAACTGCGCGCTGATTGATATCAACCCGGATCAGGCTACCGTTGAGAAAATCAAGCAGATTTGCCTGAAAACAACCGACGAATACAAGAATAAGGCTGTGGCAGCGCTCATTGACCGTCTGAATCCTTATCTGATGATTGTTTTCTGCATGAGTAAGGAGCGCACCAAGGAGCTGGGCGACTGGCTGGGCATGCAGGGCTATAATGTTGACGTGCTGCATGGCGAAATGTCTCCCGCAAAGCGCAAAACTGTTATGAAGGCCTTCCGTGATGCTAAGATTCAGATTCTTGTTGCCAGCGATCTGGCTGCCCGCGGTTTAGATGTTGAGGGTGTAACTCATGTTGTGAACTACGATATTCCGCATGATGTCGACTGGTATGTTCACCGCATCGGCCGTACAGGACGTGCAGGCAATGAGGGCGAAGCAATTACGCTTTATACTGCCGACGAGGTTAAATGGCTGCGTAATATCGAAACCAAGCTGGGAATTCTGATGGAACGCCAAAACCTGGAGGGCGGTGTTGTGGCACGTCGCGTTGCCGTGGCTGCCAAAAAGAAAAAGCCCGCAGGACCTAAGCGCGGACGTAATTCCGTTGTTGATAAGCGCAAGGCTCCCAAAACCGGCAGCAACCGCCGTCAGGGTGCTAAAAAAGGTAAATAAGCAGGCTTTTAAATCTGAATAACAAAACTTTAAGTGTGGATGCTTCTCTTGCTTTACAGAGAGGCATCCATTTTTTCTTATGTCGCAGAAGAATGTAACTTATGAGCCAATGTGCATTTTTTATCTTTTCAAGTATAGAAAAAATATGGTAAAATATAATAGAATAGGTATGCAATAAAAAAAGAACAGGAGGGCAGTATATGTTGACAATTCGTGAATATAAGCAGGCAACAACCCTGGAGGAGGCCTGGCAACTGAACCAGAAGCGTCCTAACCGCGTGCTTGGTGGTATGCTGTGGATGCGCCTGAGCAAGGGCAATGTGCAGACAGCGATTGATTTGTCGGCTTTAGGCCTGGATACAATAGAGGAAACAGAAACGGAATTCCGCATCGGTGCGATGGTGAGCTTGCGCCAGCTGGAGCTGCATGAAGGCTTTACCGCCTACAGTGAGGGAGCAAATAAGGAGGCGCTGCGCCATATTGTAGGTGTGCAGTTCCGCAATCTTGCTACCGTAGGCGGCAGTGTGTTCGGACGTTTCGGATTTTCGGATGTGCTGACCTTGCTTTTGGTTATGGACAGCTATGTGGAATTATACAAGGGCGGTATTGTGCCGCTGGCAGATTTTGTGAATATGCCGTATGACAGAGATATTCTGGTGCGCGTTATCGTCAAAAAGACGGCAGCGCATTACAGCTATAAATCCGTGCGTATCAGTAAGACTGATTTCCCGGTGCTGACCTGTGCGGCGGCGCTGACGCAGGAAGGCGTGCAGGCTGCAGTGGGCGCACGCCCGGCGAAGGCTGCACTGGTGAAGGATGCAGAGCAGCTCGCAACTTTGCCTATGACTGTCGAGAAGGCGCAGGCCTTTGCGGAATATGCTGCCGGCTTGCTGCCGACGGAAACCAATCCGCGTGGCAGTGCTGCGTACCGTACACACCTGATTAAGGTGCTGACGGCAAGATGTTTAACGGAATTGGGAGGTAAGGCCTGATGGAGATAACCTTAACCTTAAATGGCAAAAAGCTGACACGTATGGTGGAGGCTGATACAGTTTTACTCGATTTTCTGCGCAAGGAAGGCTGCTACAGCGTGAAGCGCGGCTGTGACACTACCAACTGCGGTTTGTGCACTGTATTTATGGATGATAAGCCGGTGCTTTCCTGTGCTGTTCTGGCAGCGCGTGCCGCAGGCCACAGCATCGTAACGATGGAAGGACTGCAGCAGGAGGCAGCGCAGTTCGGTGCCTTTATTGCCGACCAGGGCGCGGAGCAGTGCGGCTTCTGCAACCCCGGTATGATTATGAACGCTATCGCGCTGCTGCGTGAAAACAGCGAGCCTACGGAAGCAGAAATCAAGGAATTTCTGGCAGGCAACTTGTGCCGTTGCTCCGGCTATGAGGGACAGCTGCGCGGAATTCAGAATTTCATCGCCTGGAAAAAAGCTCAGGCGCAGGCATAAGGAGGGGAGCTGCAGATGAAAATAGTTAACCAATCCTACCGCAAAAAGGATGCAATGCAGCTGGTGACAGGCCAGCCTGTCTACACCGATGATCTGGTACCTAACGATTGCCTGCTTGTCAAGGTGCTGCGTTCTCCGCATGCGAATGCAATTATTGAAAGCATCAACACCGCTATTGCAGCGAAGGTGCCTGATATCGAAGCAATTTATACCTGGGAGGACGTGGACCAGGACGGCGAGCGCTGCACCTACGCAGGCCAGACCTATCCCGAACCGAGTCCCTATGACCGCCTGCTGCTGGACCGTCATGTACGCTTTGTGGGTGATATCGTAGCGATTGTTGCCGGCAAAACGGAAAAGGCTGTCGACAAGGCGCTGTCTTTGATTAAAGTAAAATACCAGCTGCTGGACGCAGTGCTTGACTTCCGCACTGCGCTGGATAACCCTGTGCTGGTACACCCGGAGGATACCTGGAAGGCGAACTGCCCGGTTGGCGCCGACAATAAGCGCAACCTGTGTGCCCATGAGGTTATCGAGGACGGCGAGGTTGATAAGATTCTGGCGGAATGCGATGTTGTTATCGACCAGACTACTCATACCAAGGCTGTGCAGCAGGATATGATGGAGCCTTTCGTAACCTATTGCTCTATTGATACCTACGGCCGTTTGAATGTCCTCAGCTCTACGCAGATTGTTTTCCACTGCCGCCGCATTATTGCCAATGCGCTGCATATCCCCAAAACTATGGTACGCGTGGTTAAACCGCGTATCGGTGGCGGCTTCGGCGCTAAGCAGAGCTGTGTAAGCGAAATGTATCCGGCTTTTGTTACCTGGAAAACAAAAAAGCCGAGTAAGATGATTTTTTCGCGTTACGAATGCCATATAGCTTCCAGCCCGCGCCACGAGATGGAGGTGCGCGTGCGTCTTGGTGCTACTAAGGAAGGCAAAATCCGCGCGATTGATTTATATACTCTTTCCAATACCGGTGCTTACGGCGAGCATGGTCCCACGACCGTCGGCCTTTCCGGTCACAAGTCTATTCCTCTGTACCGTACCGAGGCCTTCCGCTTCGGCTTTGACGTAGTTTACACCAACCTGCAGGCTGCAGGCGCATACCGCGGTTACGGCGCTCCTCAAGGCATTTTTGCCGTAGAGTCCGCTGTGAACGAGCTGGCAGCACGTCTGAAGATGGATCCGATTAAGCTGCGCGAGATGAATATTACGCGTGAGGGCGATATTATGCCGGCTTATTATGGTGCGCCAAACACAAGCTGCGCGTTGGACCGCTGCCTGGAGCAGGTACGCAAGATGAGCGGCTGGGAGCAAAAGTTCCCGCTGCAGCAGCTGCCTGACGGCAAGGTACGCACAATGGGCGTGGCTATTGCGATGCAGGGAAGCTCCATTCCTTACTGCGACGTCGGCGGTGCTACCCTCAAAATTAACGACGAGGGACATTACACACTGCTGATCGGTGCTGCCGATATGGGCACCGGCTGTGATACCGTTCTGGCGCAGATGGCAGCAGAGGTTTTGGAATGTGATTACGATAACATTACCGTATTCGGTGCGGATACCGACGCGTCTCCTTATGACTCCGGTTCCTACGCATCCAGTACAACATATATTACCGGCAAGGCCGTAGAAATCTGCGCACAGCGTTTGCGTGGTAAAATTTGCCAGCTGGGCGCACGTCTGCTTGAATGCGGCACGGACCAGGTTGTCTTTGACGGACGCGAGGTGCGTGATACCGTAAGCGACAAGGCTGTAAGCCTCTTTGATATTGCCACCGCTTCTATGGTGAATAACGATATCGCTTTGGAAGAAACCGTGGAGCAGAACAGTGTACTGTCGCCGCCGCCGTTTATGGCTGGTGTGGCCGAAGTAGAAACTGATTTGCTGACAGGCGAGGCACAGGTAGTGAACTTCTACGCATCTGTTGACTGCGGTACTCCGGTTAACCCGCATCTGGCGAAGGTGCAGACCGAGGGCGGCATTCTGCAGAGCATCGGCATGGCGCTGATGGAAAACGTAACCTACAGTCCTAAAGGTCGTGTTTACGAAAACTCCTTCATGCAGTACAAGGTTCCCTGCCGTGAGGATATCGGTCATATCTATGTTGACTTTGCCAGTAGCTATGAGGAAAGCGGTCCCTTCGGTGCCAAATCCGTGGGCGAGCTGGTAATCAACACTCCGGCTCCGGCGATTGCCGATGCAATTTATCAGGCAACCGGCAAGCGCTTCATGACGCTGCCGATTACCCCGGAAAAAGTTGCTATGGGCGTTGACGAAGAATAAGATTTTTATAAGCTGAAAACAAATGTGGTTGCAAGACCACATTTGTTTTGGCAGGCGTTATTCTCGGGTGAGAGTGACGCAATGGAAGGACTACAATCATGTACGACCAATACAACCGCAAAATAGATTACCTGCGCATCTCCCTTACCGACCGCTGCAATCTGCATTGCCGCTACTGTCAGCCGGAGATAAGCGAGCATGTGCCGCATAACGAAATATTGCGCTATGAGGAGCTTTTGCGTATTTGCCGCGCTGCGCTGCAGCTTGGCATCCGCAAATTCAAAATCACCGGCGGCGAGCCTTTGCTGCGCAAGGGCTGCAGTGATTTTATCGCCAGCCTGAAGCAAACGGAAGGCGTGGAGCAGGTAACGCTGACGACGAACGGCACACTGCTTTCGCAGCAGCTGCCAGCGCTTATTGCAGCGGGTGTAGACAGCATCAATGTGAGCCTTGATACGCTGGATGCAGCGTATTATACAGAGCTTACCGGCGGCAGCCTTGACAGCGTTCTGAAATCATTGCAGGAGCTGCAGTCTGCAGGGATTCCGTTTAAGCTGAACTGTGTGCCCTTAGCAGAAAATGGCCTGGCCGATATTATGCAGCTGTTGAAGTTGGCGCACAGCTATAATGCGCCGTTGCGCTTTATCGAGCTGATGCCGTTGGACTGCAACACTAATCTGCAAGGCCTAAGCGGCAGTGAAATTCGCAGTCTGTTGGAGCAGGCAGGCTTACAGCTGCAGCGTGACGCGCAGCGTTACGGCAACGGTCCCGCAAGTTATTGGCGCATCGGCGGCTATAAAATGCCGGTGGGCTTTATCGAACCGCTGCATAATAAATTCTGCGCTGTCTGCAACAGGGTACGCCTTACCTCCGTGGGCATGCTGAAGCCCTGTCTTTACTGTAACGAGGGCATGAACCTCAAGCGCTTGCTGCGTGACGGCGCAAGTGATGCGGATTTGCTGCAGGCCATGCAGGAGATTATTTACGCCAAGCCTGCGGGACACAGCTTTGATGTAAAAGCAGCGCGCTTTAATATGAGCCAGATTGGCGGATAAATACAGGCTTTGAAGGAGCAGACAATGAGTGAATTTACACATTTTGACGCTGCGGGCAATGCTCTGATGGTGGATGTCAGCGATAAGGCTGACACTGCGAGGGTTGCCGTGGCGCAGGGAAAAATCTGCGTAAGCAGAGAAATATATGAAAAAATTGCTGCCGGCAGTATGGCCAAGGGTGATGTGCTGGGTGTGGCGCGCGTCGCTGGAATTATGGCGGCCAAGCGCACCAGCGAGCTGATTCCGCTGTGCCATCTGCTGCAGCTGACGAAGTGCACGGTAGATTTTGAGCTGCTGGCGGAAAACGGCAGCTACGCTGTACAGGCACAGTGCCTGGTCAAGACTACGGGCAAGACAGGCGTGGAGATGGAGGCGCTGACAGGCGTACAGATTGCCTTGCTGACGATTTACGATATGTGCAAGGCCGTGGACAAGGCAATGGTGATTACAGATGTGCATCTGCTTAGTAAGGCAGGCGGAAAGAGTGGTGATTTCGTATGGAAGCAAGCATAAAGGGTATAATCAAGGCTGTATGTATCAGTGAAAAGAAGGGTACAGAAAAGCATCCAGTTAATGAGATTGTCCTCAAAGAAAATTTTGGCATCGAAGGTGATGCCCACGCCGGGAAATGGCACCGTCAGGTGAGTTTGCTGAGTGCGGAAAAGGTAGATGAGTTTAATGCGCGCGGCGGTGATGCCGCTATCGGTGCCTTCGGTGAAAATATTCTCGTAAGCGGTATTGACTTCAAAAAGCTGCCGGTAGGCAGCATCATGCGCAGTGGTGGCGTAGTGATGAAGCTGACGCAGATTGGCAAGGAATGCCACAGCCACTGCACGATTTTTGCGCGTGTGGGCGACTGCATTATGCCGCGTGAGGGCGTTTTTGCTACGGTAGAGCATGGCGGCGTTCTGCGCAGCGGCATGGAGCTGGAGGTGACTCTGCCTGCAGCCGACGTACCTTTGCGTGCGGCGGTAATGACGCTTTCTGATAAGGGTGCAGCAGGTGAGCGTGTTGATACCAGCGGTCCGCGGGCAGCACAGTTGTTAGCGGAGGCAGGCTACGAAATCGTGGAGCAAGTTTTGCTTCCCGACGCGCAGAAGAAAATCGAACGTGAGCTGATACGTCTGGCGGACAGCAGACAGGTGGATCTGATTATCACTACAGGCGGCACAGGCCTTTCGCTGCGTGATGTCACACCGGAGGCAACAATGGCAGTGGCGACACGCAACGTGCCCGGTATTGCGGAAGCCATCCGTGCGGAATCACTCAAGATTACGCGGCGGGCAATGCTGAGCCGCGGCGTGAGCGTAGTGCGCGGGCAGACTTTGATTGTGAATCTGCCGGGCAGCACCAAGGCGGTGGAGGAAGCGCTGGCAATCGTTCTACCGCAGCTGGAGCATGGACTGCGCATCCTGAAGGGCAGCGCCCATGACTGTGCCAGAAAATGAGCGCTATAGACTGGTCACCGCTATGGATTTCATTACACACTGCGGCAGCAACAATCGTCATAGTTTTCTTTATCGGCGTAATTATTGCCTGGTGGGTGGAACGGCTGCAGAGCCAAAGCCTGAAGATTTTTGCTGATGCTGTAATAACGCTGCCGATGGTGCTGCCACCTACGGTAGCAGGCTTCTTTCTCTTATATTTTTTCGGCAATAACCGTTTTTTAGGCCAGCTTATCTATCAGCTGACAGGCATAAAAATAGCCTTCAGCTGGCTGGCAACCGTGCTGGCAGCAGCGGTAATTTCGCTGCCGCTTATGTACCGCAGTGCGCGCGGAGCCTTGTCCCAGGTTGATAAGGGAATGCTGGAGGCGGCACGTTCACTGGGCATGACGGAATGGCGCATTTTCTGGCGTATTCATCTGCCGAATGCGCTGCCCGGTATTATCGCCGGCGGTCTGCTGGCCTTCGCCCGCGGTCTGGGCGAGTTCGGCGCTACGGCGATGATTGCCGGAAATATTGCAGGACGCACACGCACACTGCCGCTGGCAGTTTATTCTGCCGTCGCGGCAGGCGATTGGGAGGCCGCAGGCTGGTATGTGGCCGTAATTGTGGGCATCTGCCTTTTAGTAGTTATCGGTCTTAATGTTTACTTATATAAAACAAAACAACAACAGGGGGAGTAAAATGAAAAAACTCTTATGCTTAGTATTTTCTTTAATGGTAGCTGTTATGGCTGCAGGCTGCGGCGGCGGTGATAAGCAGGCTGCTGCACCGCAGGCAGGCAAAACACTGCGTCTGGCTGCTGCTGCCAGCATGGAAAAGGTATTTACGCAAAAGCTCATTCCGCTGTATCAGCAAAAGCATCCGGAAATCATAATCGAAGGCGTATATGATGCCAGCGGCAAGCTGCAGGCACAGATTGAAAGCGGTTTGGTTGCCGATGTGTTTATTTCTGCGGCCAACAAGCAGATGAACGCGCTGAGCGATAAGGGCTATATGGATAAAAGCACGATAAAGCCGCTGCTGGAAAACAAGCTGGTGCTGATTGTGCCTAAAAGCGGCAGCGAAATCAAAGGCTTCAATGATTTTAGCAAGGCTAAACATCCTGCAATCGGCGATCCTGCCAGCGTTCCTGCAGGCCAATATGCCAAGGAAGCGCTGACCAAGCTTGGCCAATGGGACGGTATTCAAAGCAAGGTAAGCCTTGGCACCAATGTAACGCAGGTTTTGAACTGGGTTGCCGAAGGCAGTGCCGATGCAGGCCTTGTTTACGCTACCGATGCAGCACTCTTGAAGGATAAGGTAACTGTTGTGGCTGAAGCTCCGGCAGGCTCCTTAACGAAGCCGGTAATTTATCCTATCGGCGTGTTGGCGAAGGCTCCGCAGGCTGAGGCTGCCAAGGATTTTGCTGCCTTCCTGCAGACAGAAGAAGCTATGAAGATTTTTGCCGCCTACGGCTTTGCGCAGGCTAAATAAGAGGTAGATAAACATGAAATTAATTCGTACTGAGGATGCGGTCGGCAGTGTTCTCTGCCATGACCTGACACAGATTATCAAGGGCGTTACTAAGGATGCTGTGTTCCGCAAGGGACATGTGGTGCAGCCAGAGGATATTCCGGTGCTGCTTTCCATCGGCAAGGAGCATTTATATGTGTGGGAGGCAGACGAAAATATGCTGCACGAAAATGATGCCGCACGTATTTTATGCGACATCTGCAAAAACACTATGATGGATGAATCGCCTGTGAAAGAGGGCAAGATTGAGCTGGCCGCCGCTGCTGACGGTCTGTTCAAGGTAGACGGCGCGCGTCTGCGTCTGGTGAACAGCTTCGGACAGATGATGATTGCGACGCGTCACGGCAATACGCCGGTGAAAAAAGGTGACAAGCTCTGCGGTACACGCATTATACCGCTGGTTATCGAAAAGGAAAAAATGCAGCGTGTGCGTGAGCTGTGCGGTGATGAACCGCTGCTGCAGCTTTTGCCGTATAAAATCAAAAAGGCTGCCGTACTGGCAACCGGCAGCGAGGTATTCCACGGACGCATTAAGGATACTTTTACGCCCGTGCTGGAGGAAAAGCTGGCCGAGTTCAACGTAGAGGTAGTTTATAAGCAGGTGCTGGATGACAAACCGGAGCAGATTACCGCTGCGATTAAAACGGCGATTGAGGAAAAGGGCGCGGAAATGGTGCTTTGCACCGGCGGCATGAGCGTTGACCCGGATGACCGCACACCGCTGGCAATAAAAAACACCGGTGCACGCATTGTTTCCTATGGTGCACCGGTGCTTCCTGGGGCCATGTTTTTGCTGTCGTATTACGGCGAAGACCAGGTGCCTGTTCTGGGCCTGCCGGGCTGTGTGATGTATGCTAAGCGCACTGTTTTTGATTTGGTGCTGCCGCGTGTGCTGGCCTGTGACATCGTCACTGCCGACGAGCTGGCGGCCTTGGGCGAGGGCGGACTGTGCCTGAACTGTGCAGTGTGTACCTATCCTGCCTGCGGCTTCGGCAAGGGGTGGTAAAATGACCTACGCAGACCCGCAGCATTATCATGTGAAGGTGCGCGTGTATAACGAAAGCATTGATTTCGGCAAGGGCGTAGCGGAGCTTCTGCAGCGCATTGAGGCCACCGGTTCGCTGAGTGCTGCCTACAAGGCTATGGGGATGTCGGCCAGCAAGGCGTGGAAGATTCTGCGGCGTGCGGAGGCAGACCTGGGCTTTGCGCTGGTCAGCAGCACGGCAGGCGGCAAAAGCGGCGGCAGCAGCGTGCTGACGCCGGAGGGACGTTTGCTGCTCGAGCGGTATACAGCCTTCAATGCAGAGGTGCAGTCGGCGGCGGCGCAGGCCTTCGCCAAGTATTTCAAATAACATAAATCTTTGGGCAGTACGGGAAATTTTCCCTGTACTGCCTTTGTTTATATAGTTTGTATTTTCTTGACGCAGATTAGTAAAGAGACTATAATATAAATATCTAGTAAATAGCAACAAGTATCAGATATGGGAGCTATGCCGACTTCCTTCCGCTGTGTATAGGCGGATGATGAGCTTGCGATTTGCCGCAAAAAAATTGCAGCGTTATTTTTTTGAAAGAAGGTTTAAGTATGAGTATTTTTGCCGGAGCTGTTGATTATTTTGTTAAGGGTGGTCCCTGCATGTGGCCGCTGCTGATGTGTTCTTTTGCCGCTATTGCTATTGGTGTGGAACGATATCTTTTCTATAAGAAGGCTATTTCCGGAGAAAAGTTCGCGAGCAGCTTCTGCCGCATGATGAATGACTTTAATCTGGTTGGCGCCAGTGAGCTGGCAGAGCAGAGCAAGGGCGAGGCTGCTGCCATGGCTAAGGAAATTCTGGATATTAAGGGTGATCTCGGCCAGCGTCTGGAAACTATTGTCTATACTAAAGCAGACCGTATTATCGACAGTCTGGAAAAAAATATCAACTATCTGAGCGTTGTTATCGGTCTTTCACCGATGCTCGGTCTGCTCGGTACGATTACCGGTATGATTTCTTCTTTTAATGCTTTGAACGAAAGAACACAGAATCCGATGGCTGTTACCGCAGGTATCGGCGAAGCATTGATTACTACTGTTTTCGGCCTGTGCATTGCCATTATGGGTATGTGTATCCATGCTTATCTTACAAGCAAAATCAAAACCGAAACTCTGAATATCAACGAGGTCGCAGATACGCTGGTTGATATTTTCAAAGCTAACGAGCAGAGCAAATGAGGGGCGGTGTCAGAAAATGCGCAGACGTCGTAAAAGAGTGATGAAGTCACCGGAAATCATGCTCAGTCCGATGATTGATATGATTTTCCTGCTGCTGGTATTTTTCATTGTCAGTACTATGTATATGAGCGAGGTCAAGACGATTCCTATCCGCCTGCCTGTTGCCCGGCATTCGGAGAATGTCAGCAAGAGCAACTTTAATGTAACAATCAAAAAGGACGGCAGCCTTTATCTTGATGAAAATAAAATCGAGATGGATATGCTGGTTCAGAATGCTGCGATTGAAAGCAAGCATGATTCCTCTTTCTCGGTTATTATCAGAGCAGAGGACGAAGCGCCCTATAAAACTATTATCCAGCTGATGGATAAAATGAAGGGAGCAGGTGTCACACGCTTCGGTTTGGCTACGGATACAGGTGAGAGCAAATGAAGGACGAACAAAAGCGATTTGGCAAGGGCTTTGCCGTAGCTCTGGCTGTGCATCTTGTTCTTGCCGCCGGTCTTGGCATTTTCGGCTACCGCTTTGTGCATACGCCTCCGGAAATTTTGGAGGTTTCTTTGGAGGGCGGCGGTGGCGGCGCTGAAGCTCAGGAGGAAGAAATCGAACAGGAGGAGCAGCAGGAAGAGCCTATCATCCAAAGCTTGGAGGATATTATTGACCAGAAGCTGAAGCCTAAACCGCAAAAGAAAGTTGTCAGGAAAAAGGCGACTGCAGCCCCTGGGCCGAAGGCTCCTGCCGGTAATCCTGCCGGCAGCGGCACAGGTACAGGCACTGGTACCGGAACAGGCAGCGGCAGTGGCAGCGGAAGCGGCAACGGTAGCGGTAATGGCAGCGGCGAAGGCCGCGGCGTGCCGGTCAAGCCGCCACGCCTGCTGCGTGAGGTCGCACCTGTATATCCTGCGTCCGCACGCAACAGCGGTGCTACAGGTGTAGTGACGGTACGCATTTTGGTGGGTGCCGACGGCAGTGTAGAGGATGTAACGGTGGTTGGTTCCTCCGGCAACGGTGCTATGGATAACAGCGTTGTGACGGCAGTCAACAAATGGCGCTTCAGTCCTGCCAAAGACAAGTACGGGCAGAATGCACGCTGTCGCGTTACGCGTGCAGTAAGCTTTAATTTGAGATAAAAATGTATAGATGCTTTGACGCAAAGAAGCTGCTGTCTTCGGATGAAGCCGGAGACAGCAGCTTTAATTTCGGGAGAAATATCGAGTTTAAGAAGATGATTATATCGATGCAAAAGAAAAAAACACGGGCATTATGCACCGTGTTTTTTCTGTCTTGTGTCTCACGGAAGGAGTGAGACGAAGTGGAAGGGATTAGATAAATACAAAAATCGTCGGCTGATATTTTATCAGCTGTGTGTATTATACTATATGATAAAAGAACTTGTCTAATATGGAATCAGCATAACAGTTATTTCGCCTTGTTCAGATTTCTGTATTTCGTTACGAAGAGGGCGATGCGCTCCAGTGCCTTATGCAGGATTTCTTCACTGTAAGCATAGGAGCAGCGGATATAGCCTTCGCCGCCGGCACCGAAGATATTGCCGGGGATTACGAGAACCTCCTGCTCCTCAAGCAGCTTTTTAACAAATTCCATGCTGGAAAGGCCGGTTTCCTTGATGCAGGGGAAAACATAGAAGGCGCCTTCGGGCTCATACAGCGGCAGTCCCATCTTGTGGAAGCCGTCAATCATAATCTGACGGCGGCGGCTGTATTCGGCAACCATATTGTCAACGTCCTGACGGCAGTATTTCAGTGCCGCAATCGCGCCGTACTGTGCCGTAACGTTGGGGCAGAGCACAACATACTGATGCAGGATGTTCATAGCGTTGATGATTGCCGCCGGTGCCATGATATAGCCAAGACGCAGGCCGGTCATAGCGTAGGCTTTGGAGAAGCCGTTGAAGATAATAGTGCGGTCGCGGAATTCCGGGAAGTAGGTGAACATGGTGTGTGTTTTGCCGCCGTAGGTAAGATGAGCATAAAGCTCGTCGCTGATGACAATCAGGTCATGCTTTACAGCCCAGTCACCGATAGCCTTAATCTGTTCCTTGCTCATAATAGCGCCGGTCGGGTTATTGGGGTAGCCAAGCATAATAGCCTTAGTCTTGGGCGTAACAGCCTTTTCCAAATCTTCGATAGTAGGCACAAAGCCGTTTTCCTGATAGGTTTCTACGGAAATAGGCTTGCCGCCTGCCAGAATAACGCAGGCCTTGTTGGCAACGTAGCAGGGTTCGGGAAGAATAATTTCGTCACCGGGATGCATAATGGTAGTAATAGTGGTGTACAGTGCTTCGCTGACACCGACGGTTACCATGATTTCGGCTTTCGGGTCGTATTTAACGCCGTAGTTTTTATGGATATCATCCGCAATTGCTTCGCGCAGCTCCAAAAGGCCGAGAGTGGGAGTATAGCAGCTTTTGCCTTCGCAGATGCTGTTGATTTCGGCATCCTTGACAGCCTGCGGAATATCAAAATCGGGTTCGCCTACGCTGAGAGGCACGATATTGGGGTTAGCGGCCATAATATCAAGAAACTTTGCCAGACCGGAGGGAGGCAGTGCTTTAATAAAGGGAGAAACAGCAGCATCAAAATTATAGGACATAGAAAAACCACCTTTCATAAAAAGCTTGTCGATAAAGCGCCCTTGTCAAAACTGACACTTTTTCCACAATCTCTATCAGTTTACTATATTACTGTAGCAGATATTTTTACGACTGACAAGGGAAAGCGCAGTGTATACATTTTCTATGGCAGATTTAGCATTTTTTTGTATAAAATTTAACATATCATAACTAGATATAGCGTAAGCTACTTGCAAGACTTGCCAACAGATGCTATAATAAGGATAGCCAAAATAAGTATGACTTGTGAAAGAGTGGGTTTAAAGCCCGCTCTTTCCGCTTATTACGATGTTTCTGACGCATTTGCGGCAGAGGCAGGTGTTGGCCGCAAGGTTAATACAGAAAGAAAAACTTAATATGGAGGTGAAAATGATGCAGGCAAAAGAAGTTGAAGCACTGATTACCGCAATGGTAGAACCCCTTCTGCAGGATACCGGGCTTACTCTGGTTGATGTAGAATATGTGCGTGAAAAGGACTGGTACCTACGGATTTTTCTCGATAAGCCTGGTGGAGTTGAAATTGATGACTGCCAGATGGTGAGCGAAAAGCTGACGGAGATTCTTGATGCAGAGGATCCTATTCCCGACAAATACTTTTTGGAGGTTTCTTCTCCGGGCATTGACCGTCCGCTGAAGAAGGACAAGGACTTTGAAGCTGCCTACGGCACCAAGGTTGACATTATGTTCTATACTCCTTGGGAGGGAATGAAAAATCTGACCGGCATTCTGGTAGCACATGATGACGAAGCTGTACAGGTTAAAAAGATTATTAAAGGTAAGGAATTCAAAAATCCTGACCGCATTGAACGTAGGCTGATTGCGAATATCAGACCGCATATAGACTTTTAATTTAAGAAATAGGAGGCTTATTAAGTGAACGCAGATTTTATCTCAGCAATCCAGGAATTAGGAAAGGAAAAGGGTATTGACCCCGAGCTTTTGTTCCAGGCTGTTGATGACGCTTTGGTTGCTGCTTACAAGAAGAACACCGGCACAAACCAGAAAGTCCGTGTTGAAATGAATAAAGAAACCGGTGAAATCCATGTATATGCTCAGCGCACTGTAGTTGATGGTGAGGCTGACGGCATTAACGAAATTACTTTGGAGGATGCTCAGGCAATCAACCCGCAGTATCTTGCAGGCGACATCGTAGAGGTTGAGGTTACACCGAAAAACTTTGGCCGTATTGCTGCCCAAAACGCTAAGCAGTTTGTTGTACAGCGTATCCGTGAGGCAGAGCGCGGACAGGTATATGAACGCTTCCAAAGCCGTGCCAACGATATCGTTACCGGTATTATCGAGCGCATGGAAAACCAAAACGTTTATATCGATTTGGGCAAGGTTGAAGCCGTGCTGACTCCGAACGAGCAGATTCCCGGTGAAATTTACCAATACCATGAGCGTATGAAAACCTATATTGTTGAGGTTAAGCGCACCAACAAGGGACCGCAGATTATGGTTTCCCGCACTCATCCCGGCCTGCTGAAGCGCCTGTTTGAGCTGGAGGTTCCGGAAATCCATGACGGTGTTGTTGAAATCAAATCCGTTGCCCGTGAGCCCGGTATGCGCTCCAAAATTTCCGTATATACCGATGACAGCAATGTTGATCCGGTAGGTGCCTGCGTAGGCCACAAGGGCATGCGTGTGCAGACTATTGTCAACGAGCTGCGCGGTGAAAAGATTGATATTGTAAAATACAGTGAAGATCCGGCACAATACGTTGCCAATGCTCTGAGCCCGGCAAAGGTTGTCAAGACAACCGTTAACGAAGCAGACAAAATCTGCCGCGTTGTCGTACCGGATTACCAGCTGTCCCTGGCTATCGGCAAGGAAGGCCAAAATGCCCGCCTGGCTGCTAAGCTGACCGGCTGGAAAATTGATATTAAGAGCGAAACTCAGGCTGCCGAAGAGGCTGCTGCTGAGCCTGCTCCCATGGAAGAAGCATGATGAAGGTAAAAAAAATTCCGCAGCGTAAATGCTTAGGCTGCAATGAAATGAAGGATAAAAAGGCTCTGCTGCGCGTTGTACGTTCACCTGAGGGCGAGGTCAGCCTTGACCTCACCGGCAAGAAGAACGGACGCGGCGCATATGTCTGCCCCGATAAGGAATGCATTACCAAAGCCGTAAAGGAAAAACGTCTGGAACGCGCTTTGGAGAAGCCTATCGGTGAGGATGTACTCAAGCAGCTGCTGGAGGATTTCGAACATGGCAGGCAATAATTTTGCTTTTGCTTTAGGGTTGGCGCAAAAGGCAGGCAAAACCGCTTCCGGCGATGTAGCTGTGCGTGCTGCCTTAAAAAGCGGCAAGGTCAAGGTACTTGTTTTGGCACAAGATGCTGCCCCTAATTCAAAAAAGGAAATTTATTTCCTGGCAGAGATGGCAGGCGTGCAGGTCATTGAGCTGTTGACGCGCAATGACCTGGGCTATGCAATCGGCAAAGGACCGAGAATAGCTGTGGCTGTTACCGATGCGAACTTTGCCAACATGCTGCTAAAAAAATAATAATTTAAATCACAGTTGTCTGCGCAGCTTGCGCGAGCTCCGCAGATGAGTCTGCTTCTTATTATCTGGTCTGGAGGTGGATGAATGGGTAATAAAAGAATATATGAGGTTGCCAAGGATTATGGCAAACCGGTAAATGAGGTCATTGACCTACTGAAGAAAAATAATATCGAAAAAACTAATTTTAGTGCAGCTGATGACAAGGCTATGTCTGTTATCCGTAAAGCATACGATAAAAAACCAGAACCGCCTAAACCGGCGAAGACGGAAAAACGTGATGTCAGCAAACCGGCTGCTCCTGCGCGTCCGCAGGATACAGCTAAAAGAAACGATAACAATATGAATAGGAATAACGGACAGAGGAATATGCAACAAAATCAGCAACAAAATCAACGCAATAACAACAACGCTCAACAAGGGCGTAATGAAAATCGTCAGGGTGGCCGCAACGAAGGCCGTCCGCAGCAGAACCGCGGTGGTCAGCAGGGCAACCGTCAAGGCGGCCAGGGTGGCCGTAACGAAGGCCGTCCGCAAAACCGCAACGGCCAGCAGGGCGGTCAGGGCAACCGTCAGGGTAACCGCAACGGCCAACAACGCCAGGGCGGTATCTTTGTAGGTCCTAAGAGCCAGCAGGGCCCGAGCGTACACGGTGAAAGCCGTGCGCAGGTTAGCGGTGGCCGCAGCGAAGGCCGCAGTAGCGGTCGCAGCGAAGGCGGTCGCGATAACCGTCAGGGCGGTCGCAACGCAGGCAAGAGCCGTAAGGACAACAAGCCGCAGATTAAGGGCAGTTACGCTACCCGCGAAAGCCGTCCGAACCGCAGCGCCGGCCATCAGATGCCGGTAAACCGCGGCGGCAAGAAGCCCGCACCGAAGCAACAACAGGCTCCGGTAGAAATTGTTCGTCCAACCTACGTTGAAATCGGCGAATCTATCAATGTACAGGAATTTTCCAAGCTCATTAAGCGTGAGGTTAATGAAGTAATCAAGGCTCTCTTCATGTTGGGCGTAATGGTTACCATCAACCAGGATATCGATTTCGATACCGCACAGCTTATCGGCGACAACTTCGGCGTAGAGGTTGGCCAGAAGGCTCCGGAAGAGGATCCGACCGAAATTCCCGAGGTTGACGATCCGCCTGAAAAACGCGTTCCGCGTCCGCCGGTTATTACCGTTATGGGCCACGTTGACCATGGTAAAACATCCTTGCTGGACGCTATCCGTAAAACCAACGTTACTTCCCGCGAGGCCGGCGGTATTACCCAGCACATCGGTGCTTATAAGGTAAACTACCAGGGCAAGCAGATTGTCTTCCTGGATACCCCGGGCCATGAGGCTTTCACCGCTATGCGTGCCCGCGGCGCACAGGTAACCGACGTTGCAATTCTGGTTGTAGCAGCAGATGACGGTGTAATGCCGCAGACCATCGAGGCTATCAACCATGCTAAGGCTGCAAAGGTACCTATCATTGTAGCTATCAATAAAATCGACCGTCCGGGCGCAAATCCGGATCACGTTAAACAACAGCTGGCAGAGCATGAGCTCATTCCTGAGGATTGGGGCGGCGACACCATTATGGTTCCTGTTTCCGCACATCAGAAGACCGGCATCAGCGACCTGCTGGAAATGATTCTGCTGGTTGCTGAAATGCAGGAGCTGAAGGCTAACCCGAATCTGCCTGCTCATGGCACCATCATCGAGGCACAGCTGGATAAGGGCCGCGGACCGGTTGCTACCGTACTGGTACAACGCGGTACTCTGCATATCGGTGATACCATTATTGCCGGCACCTCCTATGGTAAGGTTCGTGCAATGATCAATGACCGTGGCGAAAAAGTTAAGAAGGCTCTGCCTTCTACTCCTGTAGAGGTACTGGGCCTGAACGATGTACCGGCTGCCGGCGATATCCTCGACAGCACCGATGAAAAGACTGCCCGCGGCGTTGCCGAAAAACGTATCGCCAAGAAGAAGGAAGAGGAAATCAAGCTGAACTCCAAGGTTTCTTTGGATGACCTGTTCCAACGCATTAAAGAAGGCGAAATCAAAGAGCTGAACATCGTAGTTAAGGCTGACGTTCAGGGCACCATCGAAGCATTGAAGGCATCCCTGGAAAAAATCAAAAACGATGAGGTTAAGGTTGCCGTTGTCCATGCGGGCGTAGGCGCTATCACCGAATCCGACGTAATGCTGGCATCCGCTGCCAACGCTCTGATTATCGGCTTTAACGTTCGTCCTGACGCTAACGCGCGTAAGGCTGCCGAAACCGAGAAGGTTGACGTACGCACCTACCGTGTAATTTACGACGCAATCAACGACGTTGAGGCTGCTATCAAGGGTATGCTTGCTCCTAAGTTCAAGGAGGTTATCCAAGGCCGCGTAGAAATCCGTCAGCTGATTACTATTTCCAAGCTGAAGATTGCTGGCTGCTATGTAGTTGAAGGTAAGGTTACCAACAGCTCCAAGGTTCGTGTTGTCCGTGACGGCATCGTAGTTCACGAGGGCGTTATCGAATCTCTGCGCCGCTTCAAGGACGATGTGAAGGAAGTTGCCCAAGGCTTTGAATGTGGTATTACTTTAGAGAAATTCAGCGACCTTAAAGAGGGCGATATCTTTGAAGTATACGACATGGAAGAAATCGCAGTAGAATAGTCTGCCGCATAAGGCACATTGCGCAGGAATGCCGGCCGTATACGCCGCATTCCCCGCAGCTGTTGCCTGTACGTCAGTCTGTATCTATATATAGAGGAAAAGAAAATGGCAAGACTTAGAGTAGAAAAAGTACAAGAGGCCATCAAGCACGAAATCAGCAAAATGCTGCTGCATGATGTCAAGGATCCGCGCATTCAGTTTGTTACCGTAACAGGCGTGGAGCTGACAGATGACATGAGCTATGCCAAGATTTTCATCAGCATGTATGGTCCCAAGGATAAACAGGATGAAACCTGGAAGGCTCTGAACAAGGCATTAGGCTTTATGCGTACGGAAATCGCCAAACGCATCCGCCTGCGCTTTGCACCGACCCTGATTCTGCAGAAGGATACCTCCGCAGAATACAGTGCGCATATTCAGAGCATTTTAGATAAGATTAAGCAGGAAGAAAAGCCTGCAGCCGAGGAAGCAGAGCATGAGTAAGGAGCTTAGCCTGCAGGAAACAGGCGCTATGCTGCTGGCGGCAGAAAAAATCGTGCTGTGCACCCATGTAAGCCCGGATGGTGACACCCTGGGCTCCACTTTGGGACTGGCGCGTTTTTTGCTGGCACAGGGCAAGCAGGTTACTGTTTTCTGTGATGACGTTATCAACAAAAGCTTTAGCTTTTTTCCCGGTATTGAATTGTGTGAACGCCCGGTAGAGGGCAGCAAGCTGCAGACGGATTTGCTGGTAGTTATTGATGCCAGCTCCTTTGACCGTATTGGTCTGGTGTCCGAGGTTGTGGAAGCAAAAACACTGCTGAACATCGACCACCACATTTCCAACGAACGCTTTGCCGAATATCTCTACTTGGATGCCAAGGCAGCAGCCGTGGGCGAGGTAATGTGTGATCTGTTCATGGCTATGCAATGGCCCTTTGATAAGGAAATTGCTACCTGCTTTTACACAGCAATCAGCACAGACTGCGGCTCCTTCCGCTATGCCAACACTACGCCGAAAACTATGCGTAATGCTGCCAAGCTGCTGGAATACGGCGTGCAGCCTAACGAAATCAGCGATGCACTGGACGTGCGCTCCCGTGATACGGTAGAGATGCTGGCTAAGGTACTGCCTTCGCTGACCTTCGCTTATGAAGGCAAAATTGCTTATCTCACAATTACCAACGATTTATATGACAAGGATGTCCAGACCGACAGCTTTGTGTCCTACCCGCGCTATATTGAGGGCGTTGACGTAGCTATTATGTTCAAGGCCGTAGAGCCGGCGGTAACGCGCGTGAGCATGCGCTCCAAGAGCGTTGACGTATCCGCTGTGGCTGTAGCCTTTGGCGGCGGCGGTCATCTGCGGGCAGCAGGCTGTACGATTTATGCACCGGTAGAGGAGGCTCGCACTCAGCTGCTGGAGGCATTGGGCAAATTGGTTTAATATGGACGCAATTTTTAATGTATTAAAACCACCACAGATGACATCGCATGATGTTATCGGCTTTTTGCGGCGCGTGCTTAACACAAAGAAAATCGGACATGGGGGAACTCTTGACCCTGACGCGGCAGGAGTTCTTCCTGTTTTTGCGGGTAGTGCAACCCGTTTGCTGGAATTTGCTGTAGAAGGCCGCAAGGAATATATTGCCGAATTTACGCTGGGAGCGCAGACAGTTACCGGCGACGACAGCGGCGAGGTTGTCAAAACGATGCCTGTTCCCGCATTCGGCAAACAGGAGCTGGAAGCGGTGCTGGCGCAATTTACCGGTAAGCAAATGCAGCTGCCGCCGATGTATTCGGCAATCAAAATCAACGGCAAAAAGCTGTATCAGCTGGCACGTCAGGGCGTAGAGGTAGAACGCACCGCACGTCCGATTGAGGTCTATAAGCTGGAGCTTCTGCATTATACGGCAAACAGCTTTACCGTGCGCGTGGCCTGCTCCAAGGGCACCTATATCCGCGTTCTTGGCGAAGATTTGGCAATGGCGCTGGGAACCTGCGGTACGATGAGCTTTTTGCTGCGCACGCAGGTGGGAGCCTACACGATTGACAAGGCCTGCACGCTGCAGGAAATCGCGGAGAATCCCGAGGCCTGTGCCGCAGAGCCGCTGACTGCCGTTGCCGAGCTGCCCAAGCTCAAGGTGAACGCGCGTCAGGCGGCGCGTATCACTAACGGTGTACGCACCACGGTGGCGCAGACTGCCGACGGCAGATACGTCCTGCTGGGGCCGGGGGATGAATTCTTAGGCATCGTCCGCTGTGAGCAGGAGCGCCTGCAGGCAGAAAAAATCTTAGAGCATTACCCGATGCCAGAGGAATAAGCATGGAGATTATTACTTCTTTAGAACAACTGCATAAATTTTCCGCTCCCTGTGTGGTAGCATTGGGTACCTTTGACGGTTTGCATCGCGGTCATCTTGATGTAATTGAAACCGCAAGGGAGAAGGCGCATGAATGTAATTCGCAGCTGGCGGTATTTACCTTCAGCAACCACCCCTTTGAATGGATTAGTCCGGGCATGGTGCCGCCGGCGCTGATAACAGGTGCGCAAAAGCAGGAGCTTTTGCAGCAGCTTGGCGTGGATGTGCTGGTGGATATTCCCTTTAATCAGCAGGTAGCAGACCTTTCGCCGCAGGAGTTTTTGCAGCGACTGCAGCAGCTTGATTACAGCTGTCTGGTAGTCGGTGCCAACTTCACCTACGGCTGCCGCGGACAGGGAACTGTTTATACGCTGGCTGCTTCCGCCAAGGCCATGGGCTTTGAGCTGATTGTACGTGAGCTGGTAAGCGAGGGTGCAACCGTTATCAGCAGCACCGCTATCCGTCAGCTGATTGCCGCAGGCGAGGTAGCAAAGGCTGCTGCTATGCTGGGGCGCAGCTACAGCATCAGCGGTACCGTAGCGCACGGCAACGAGCGCGGTCGCTTACTGGGATATCCTACGGCCAACATTGAGCTGGAGGATGCTCATGTTGCGGTTCCTCTGGGGGGAGTGTATGCTGTGCGGGTAATTGTCAACGGCAAAAGCTATCACGGCATGGCCAATATAGGTTACAATCCGACCTTTGGTGATGTTGCTAAACCGCGTCTGGAAACGAACATCTTTGATTTTACCGGGGATCTTTACGGTCAGCAGCTCACGGTGCAGTTTGTGCAGCGCATCCGTGGCGAAGTAAAATTTGCCGGCATTGAGCAGCTCAAGCAGCAGCTGGCGCAGGATAAAAACGACTGCGAAGCGGCATTGCGGTAAATCAAAGCTGTTTTTATAAAAAACTTTACAAAATACTTGCTATCTGGTGGCAAGATATGGTATACTATCATAGTATTTGAACCAAGGCCTGGCAGTTCGATTCTCCAACGGCTGCTACGCTTATGGCAATTTGAAATTTTAGGAGGAAACAAACAATGTTAACTAGCGAAGCTAAACAAGCAGTAATTCTGGCAAACGCACGTCATGAAGGTGACACCGGTTCTTCTGAGGTACAAATCGCAGTTCTGACCGAACGCATCAAATATTTGACCGAGCATCTGAAAGAGCACAAAAAAGATCATCATTCCCGTCGTGGCCTGCTGAAACTGGTAGGTAAACGTCGTGGCCTGCTGAACTACCTGGCTAGCAAAGACATCGAGCGCTATCGTGCAATCATTGCTAAACTGGGTATCCGTAAATAATCCGGTTTATGCTGAAAAGTCCGTCCGTAAGGGCGGGCTTTTTTTGTGCTTGCGTTTGGGTTAAAGATAAGCATCTCGTGCAATAGTATTAAAAATAATTAACACTAACGCAAAAATCACTCATAGTGTTAAAATAAATTAATACTATCGACGAAATGTGCGGTAGTGTTAAAAATAATTAACACTGTTGCTGGTGGTGGTGGTTTGTGTTAGAATATAATAAAGGAAAATGTGCTGACAAAGCGGAAAGGAGCAGGGTTATGGTTATCAGAACACAGTATCTGGAACGTTTGCGCCTGTTTTATGATTCGGAGTTGGTAAAGGTTATTACCGGCATCAGACGTTGCGGTAAATCTACTATTTTGCGTCAGGTTATTGCTGAAATAAAGGAAAATGGTATTGAGGATTCGCATATCGTTTACATAAATTTTGAAGATTACAAGTATCATAAGCTGACAGATGCAGATGCTTTTTATGAATATGTTGAGCAAAAAATTATTGATGAAAGTAAATATTATCTGTTTTTCGACGAAATTCAAAATGTAAATAATTTTGAGCTTGTGGTAAATTCTTTTCGCGCAACGCATAATGTGAGTATTTTTATTACCGGTTCTAATTCCAAACTGCTTTCGGGAGAATTAGCTACGCATTTAAGTGGCAGGACTGTATCTTTGCGCGTATTACCGTTCAATTTTATGGAGTTCTGTCAATACAAAGATATCTCTGCACCGGATTATGAAAGCCTGTTGGCGGAATACATGACTTATGGTGGCTTGCCCTTGGTATGTGGTGCTGCCAATAAGGAAACCAAAGAGGTTATTTTAAATAATATATATGATGCGGTTGTGCTGAAGGATATAGTCATGCGCAACAAAATAAATTCGCCGCTGGTGCTGGAAAAGGTTCTTGATTATATTGTAGGGAACTCTTCACTGACTGTTTCCGGTAATGCTATTGCCGGTACGCTTTCAAGTAATGGGCATAAGGTTTCTGCACCTGTTGTGTACGATTATCTGCGCTGCATTGTTGATGCCTGTGTTTGTGATAAGGTTTCGCGTTATGATATTCGTGGCAAGAAGGCGCTTGCATTTGAAGAGAAGTATTATGTTTGCGACCTTGGCTTTCTGCATTTGAAGAAAAACAGAATTAAGGATGAGTATAACTATATTATTGAAACAATTTGCTATAATGAGCTGATTTCGCGTGGCTACAAGGTCTATGTAGGAAAAACATGGAAGGGTGAGATTGACTTTATCGCAGAATTGAATGGAAAGATTGTCTATATTCAGGCAGCATATCTTTTAACTGATGAAAAAACAATAGAGCGAGAGTTTGGGGCATATGAAAAAATTGCCGATAATTATCCCAAATATGTTATAACTTTGGATAAGCATACCATTTCAAGAAATGGCATTATCCATTATAATCTCATCGATTTCCTGCTTAGAAAAGTCGCTCTTTAATTTTAGCAAGCAATATAATATCTTGAATTAATCACGTAAGCAGTTTACTGTGCTTGCGTGATTTTTATATGCAAAAAACCGCCATTGTGGCGGGGTTAAAAAGAGCTCTAATGTGATAATATACTAATGACCTGTCAGTCAAAGTAAAAAACACATTAGGAGGACATTAAAATGCCGAAAAAGCAAGATAATATCGTAAATAGTTTAGCACATACCAAGTGAATCGTAAGTACCATATAGTATTTACGCTCAAATATCGTAGAATAATTTTTTATTGATAAAAAAGATTGGCGATAAGGGATATATTAAGAACAATATGTGAATGGAAAGTAGTAGAAATAATGGAGGGAGAAGTATGTCCGGATCATGTACAGCTGTTTTTAAGTATCCCGCCCAAAATAAGCGTTTCGTATTTCGTAGGATATTTAATGGGAAAAAGTAGTCTGATGATGTTTTAGAGGTTTGGACATATGAAATTCGCATACCGAAATCGCGAGTTTTGCTGCAAGGGATACTATGTAGATACAGTAGGTAAAAACACTACTGCAATAAAAGAATACATAGCAAATCAATTGGAGCGCGATAAAGAAATGGATCAGTTAGTGTTATTTGATCCCAAAGACAAATTTATGGGTAGCAAGTAATAATTGCATGGCTGGCAGGCCAATAAAAGACACATTTATGTGTGGCTGCTGAAGATAGGGTTATGCCCGAAAAATAAAAGCCACCCGCTAGGCGGATGAATCTTTACTATGAAGTTCTAGCGATGATAGATAAAGGTAACACAATGGATTATTTTTTATTTAATTTTTCAGGTGTGCAATTTCATTATACAATGAGCCCAGAGAAATATTATTTTTTTCAAATGTGACGGTTGTGACGATGGTGACGATACAAATTGCCCATGGCTTGCTCTCCGTTTCATCGTCACAACCGTCACCATCGTCACACAACATTTTAATGCAGATATTCTCAGCAGCTTTGCTGCGTAGCCATCATCGGCAGATGATGTTCTGGGGGATTGGGGGTCACCCAAACAAGTAAATTTGCGAAGAATGACCCAAAGGGCAATTCAAGAAAATTAGTGAACTTGTACAGGGTTACACTGCTTGCCAATTTGTAACGAAAACATAACAGTCTTTTCCAATTTTAATTTTTCTTTTTAATAACTCTGTTTGGGTAGTCTAATAGTAAAACTTCATTATCGTGTAGTTTTATTGATAAATAAAAAGATTTCTGGTATAATAATGACGAATTATAAACTTTAATTGTTGCGTGGAAGGTGATAAATATGGCAGTAAGCTACAAGAAGCTATGGAAATTATTGATTGATTTGGATATGAAGAAAAAGGATCTACAGCAAGCTGCCGGGATTAGTCCAGCTTTAATTGCGAAGCTGGGACGAAATGAAAATGTGTCTACGGAGTCTTTGGTGAAAATCTGCACAGCGTTGCATTGTGATATTGGGGATATTATGGAGATCGTTTTGGTTAAGGGAGGCGAGTCATGTGATTCACAATGAAAATTCCAGAGTGAAGATTCCGGCGTTGGTTCATTTAACCCGTTTGGGATACAAGTATATAAAACAAAAGGATTGTTCCGGAGCATATTGTCCTAAAACAAATATCTTCAAATTTTATAAATGGATTAGCGTGTCATAAGTTTAGACCCAAAGATGGAGAACAAACACTTCCAGTTATAAAAATCAAAGAGATGCATGATGGTATTACAGCAGAAACAGAGCAAGTTTCTGAAAATATACCCTCAAAGCATAAAATTTTTGATGGAGATATTTTGTTTTCTTGGTCAGCTACATTAGAGGTAATGTACTGGTATGGTGGTAGTGGTGGATTGAATCAACATATTTTTAAGGTGAATCCTAAATCGCATTTTCCTAAAGAATATGTATACGAACAGTTGAACTCTTATATTATCAATTTTGTTAAGATGGCAGAAGCAAGAAAAACGACAATGGGACATATTACAACCGATCATCTTGAACAAAGCAAAATTCCTTTGCCGCCAGAATCTCTCTTAAAACAATTCACAGAAAAGATTCGTCCGATTCATCTGAAGATTGGACAGACAAAACAGGAAAATCGTGAACTAACAAAACTTCGTGACTGGCTCCTGCCCATGCTGATGAACGGACAGGCACGGGTGGAGTAGTAGGACATCATGTTTCAGGAGGTATGATAATGATTCTATCTGATAATGAAACAAAATTTGACTTGCTTAATAATAAGGCTATAGCTGCGACGGTTGTTAATCTTATAAAAGAAAGTAATAATCAACCAATCTCAATTGGAATCCATGGGGATTGGGGGGCAGGAAAATCCAGCATTCTTGAAATGATAGAAGATCAGTTTAATCAAACTGATCCTACAGATGGAAAAAAATACTGTTGCATTCGATTTAACGGATGGAAACATCAAGGCTTTGAAGACTCTAAAATTGCATTGATGAGTGCGATAGTTTCTGAGTTGACAGCCAAGGAGAAACTTCATGAAAGCGCAAAAGGAGTTTTAGAAAAACTTTGGAAAAATATCAATTGGATGACTGTTGCCAAAACTGTTGGAAAAACAGCATTGGGTATTGCAACAGGTACAGCCCCAATAGCAATTCTTTCCTCTGTGCACGATATACTGAAAAATACTGTATCAACAGAAGAAGGTATTACAAACGCAATAGATGCTATTGGCGGATATCTAAAAGACTCTAAAATTACAGAAGATACATCAAGCAATACAGAGTTCACAGAATTCCAGAAAAATTTCAAAAAGCTGCTCGAGAAAGCTAATATAAAGAAACTAGTAGTTTTAATTGACGACTTGGATAGATGTTTACCAGATGTAGCAATTAGCACCTTAGAAGCGGTAAGACTTTTCATGTTTACAGGCGAAACGGCTTTCGTTGTGGCAGCAGATGAAAGCATGATTCGGTATGCGGTCAAAAAGCATTTTCCTGATGTTGTGGATGAAAATAAATACAACGTAGGAATTGAGTTTTCTAATAAGTATTTAGAGAAATTGATTCAAATTCCTTTCCGAATTCCAGCATTGGGAGAGGTGGAGGCATGTAACTACATAATGCTACTTATGATTGGATCAGTACTTTCAGAGAGTAATTTGAACTACCAAGCTTTATGTTCTGAAGGAATAACTCGAATTCAAAAGCCTTGGAATGTACAATACTTCACTGTTTCTGACGTGCAAAAGATTTTGAGTAATGACTACGATAAAGCGTCAAATGAGACTCTAATCGCAACACAAATCGGCCATTTATTATCACGTAATACGGACGGAAATCCAAGAAAAATAAAGCGGTTTATAAATATGCTGTTGCTTCGGTTCGAAATTGCCAAAAACAGAGGATTTGGAGCAGAAATTGACTTGGCAATTCTGGCAAAAATGATGTTGGCTGAGTACTATATTCCAAACTTTTATAAACAGTTACCGACGCATCTTACAAGTGATGGCGTTTGGAAAGATGCAAAAGCTGTAAAAGATAGTATTGAAAATGAAGCTACTGAATCTGAAACGACAAAAACGGATCTCTTATCACATAATGAAAACTGGTTTGATCCTAAAGAAATTAGAGATTGGATTTTGTTAGACCCAGATATTAAAGATATCGATTTGCGTCCTTACTACTATGCGTGTAAAGAAAAAACAGATTATTTTGCGGGTCGAGTAGAATCCAGTGATCTCTCGGAGATTGTCGATATTTTGTTAAAATCAGAGATGGTTGTTACTCAACATATCGAAAAAATAAAAGCACTTAATGACCAGCAATCAGAACTGGTTTTTGGAATTATTGAGCAAAAAATCATGGAAAAAGGTAACTTTGAGAACAAACCAGATGGAATAGAAGGACTAAGAATACTTGTGCAACATAAAGCTGGTCTTCGAAAACAGTTGGCAGACTTCATAGCCAGATTGCCGAAGACAAAAGTAGGGGTCTGGGTAACCAACGGTTGGAATAATGCAATTCCAAATGACTGTAGAGAGCATACTATCATAGATAAATACTTTGAGGAGTTGAAAACGGGAGGAAGTCCTATAGTTCAAAGAACATTAAAAATGTAAGGAGGAAAGATGTAATTGGGCACATCATCTCATAATATCGGTCAAAAAGGGAACACTCCGTTGGTGCCATCATGGTTAGATCAGCCAGACGTTGAAAAGCAACAGAATACAGAGAAGGACGAAACTTCTTCGATACCAGTTGGAAAACCAAATCGCTTTACGCAACCGAGAGGAGAATTTACACGATATATAAATTCTTCCGGACGTGATACTGGTATGGCACGGAAAAGCATAGCTAATTATGTGCGGAATTCCATGGGTGGAAGTAAAAATGCCGCTCAACGCTTGGGGGCAGCAAGAAACAGTAGTGCAAGGTTGTTGAATGTCACTGGCATCTTTGCTTCCGGTGGTGCTCAAGCTGTTGAACGTTATCTTTCTATTGAAAATCTTTCCAAGAGAACTGCAACGGACGCATTGCTTGCCATAGCAGATTTTGTTTGTCCGGATGGAGGCCCTCAGGACGAAGGAATTGCAAGAAATGCATACATTACAGCGATTGAAGAGTCGCCTGAAATAGCATCAATTCCATTTGAAGAATTGACTGCAGGACAAATATTACTTATTGTTCAAAAGAGTATGGCTAATGTTGTTTGTGGACGAATATTAAATGATATCGGTAATAAGATTATTATGCTTCCGGATGATATAGATATAGCAGAGAAACTGGTTGCGCAAATTAAAGAATTTGTCAAAGGAGCAATTTCAGACGCTGTTTCAGATCTAAAGGTCGATGTGAATAATCTGTCACAACACCAGTCGATAGATATTGTAAACGAAGTATATCGAACAACCTTTGAGATTATGGCCGGGATAGGTGATGATGAATGAGTAAATATTATTTAAAAGCGGGCTATGACATTGAATCGCTTAAATTCTGTAAAACTGAAGATGCTATTGTTGTGTATATTCCTATGCTCTTACATGGCAAACTCAATTATGGTCTTGAACATGTAAAAAACCTGCTGCGTAGCCATAACATATTTCCTTCAGAGCTTGGTTTCGATATTCTTACTCTGGCAACTATGGTTTATTTGGCGGATACGAGAATAGCAAGACTTATTCATGGGCAGGATTCATGGACAAGAGAAATAGTAATCCAACTTCCAGTGTCAGATGTTGATTTATGGAATAAACAGATAACAACTGTAGAACGAATGTTAAAATTTCTCACAGGAGATTTGTGGGGCTTTGAGTTTGTGAAACGAAATTGGTCGTTCGAACAAAATGAAAAAGCAGAAGAGAAAACTGCATTATATAGTAGAGCTTCCTTATTTTCTGGAGGGATGGACAGTCTTATTAGTACAATAAATCTTATGGAACAGAAAGAAAATACACTGTTGTTTGGGCATGCAGGAGAGGGACTAACAAAAAATGCACAAACTAATATTCTTGATGTTCTAAATGAAAAGTATCCCCAAATTGAGCACACCTTAATTGATTTATGGATGAGCTTTTCGGATAATTATATTCCAGAAGGCGGAAATGATCGCAATACCAGAAGCCGATCCTTTTTGTTTATTGGATTTGCCATTTTTTCAATTACAGGTACAAAGAATATTAAAGAGCTAATGATTCCAGAAAATGGGCTCATTGCATTAAACGTCCCTCTTGAAATAACCCGAGTCGGTTCATTCAGCACAAGAACGACACATCCATTTTATTTAAACCTCTGGAACACTCTACTTAAGAATTTAGGCTTGGAATTATCAGTTTATAATCCATACTGGAATAAAACAAAAGGTGAAATGGCCAATGAGTGTTTAAATAAAAATGTACTGTTTGAAACCATGAGATTATCCTTTTCATGTTCTTCTCCAGGAAAATCCCGTTGGAAAGGATTAAGTCCTCAGCATTGTGGTTACTGTGTTCCCTGTCTTATAAGGAGAGCTGCAATGCATAAAGCCTTTGGTAGAGATAGTACAGTCTATACCGAAACATCGATTCATCACATGCAAAGTAGTAACGCATCTGGTATTGGAGTTCAGTTGAGATCATTTCAGTATGCAATAGAACATATAAAAAAATGTCCGGATATAGAGAGAATATCAATTCACAAATCAGGTCCACTGCCTCAAGATGAAGGATACTTATCTGAACTTGCGTCAATATATAGACGGGGACTATTAGAAGTGGATATGTTCATTCAGGATATGTTGCATCATGAGGAGTGTCGCCATGATTTATGATTCACATTGCCATTTAGATTTGATGGATAATATGACATCCATTGTTCAATCTATTGCAAAAGAAGATGTTGGGATATTATCAGTCGGTACTACTCCAAGAGCATATTCAAAAGAAGTAGAAATGTTTGGTGATGTAAAGAATATTCATGTTGCATTAGGATTGCATCCGCAACTTGTTGGAAGTGGATATGATGATTTGGCGCTATTCGAGTCGTTAGTGCAGCGGTGCCGCTACATCGGAGAGGTTGGCCTTGATTTTAGTAAGGAGTACATTACTAATAAGGAGCAACAAATAGAGGTCTTTAAGAGGGTATTACTTTGCTGTGAACGATGCGGTAATAAAGTTGTATCGATTCATTCATTAAAATCTGTTGCAACTGTGTTAAAAATTCTTAGTCAGGTAAGGACGGATAATAAAAACACATATATTTTACATTGGTTTACTGGATCTATAGCCCAAATGCAAGATGCTGTTGACATGGGATGTTTTTTTTCCATCAATCCTAAAATGCTAAAAACAAAGTCAGGGATTAATTTGATTCAAAAAATCCCACCAAATAAAATTTTACTTGAAACGGATGCCCCTTTTTCTGTTAAGTTGCAAAGTATAAAACAATTAGATAATATGCTCAAAAACATGATTGATAATGTATCTATACTAAAAGGGATGGACATGAAAAATCAACTAATTGAAAATGAAAAAACTATATATTAGTAAACCATTTTCTGTATGAGTACATTTTGAGTACACTATTTGCGAGACACAGAAACACACCGGAGAAAATGGCAAAAAACGCACCGAATTATAGCATGTACGCTACATAATATATGTATATATCGGCATTGGTCCAAATTTTGGGGTTGGACTGTTACATGAGAGTGGGTTGACCTAGCCCGTAGTTGGGGGTAGACCTATTACAATATGTGGGTCGAGCTAGTACAAATTTTGTGGTCGACCTAGTCCATGCTATTGGGTTTCAATGGCTGGAGCGTATTGCTCCAGCCATGTTTTTAGGCATTGGTCCAAATTTTGGGGTTGGGCTGTTACATGAGTATGGGTCGACATA